>ENA-ORPK01000294-ORPK01000294.1-human-gut-metagenome-genome-assembly--contig:-NODE-294-length-48563-cov-27.036881_pt1 | contig 48563 bp, 31 predicted proteins | sample MGYA00242139_ERZ509068 | MGnify/ENA primary metagenome ERZ509068 (study PRJEB26280, sample SAMEA2338687) | human gut metagenome | biome: human gut; feature: human-associated habitat; material: faeces...
ACGTTTCAAGAGTAAAAGAGTACACCGATAATATTCTTTTAATCGGCATTAACTATGACTCTAAAACCAAGCAGCACACTTGCTTAATAGAGGAATATCATAAATAGCTAAGCAATAATGATTGTAAATCACAAGGCTGGCATCCTGCCTTCTATCTTTAATCATCCATCTTGCTTGTTCGTTTGAGCTCAACTTTAACCTCTGATACTAAAGTTTTAGAATTTAGATAACTTAAATTTGCTACCTGCAGTTTTGTGAGTTTTAGGCTAACATCTTCAGATCTTAGAGATCTGCAGGATCCTTAATTTCATATGAGCAGGATCTTTAACTTCCGATCTGTGCAAGCCAGGTGCGATCTTTGATATAAGAGAAACTTTTAACAGATCTGATTCATCTTTGGTCTCTACAAAGATCCTCTCTGAAAACAAAAGCCCCTGAGAAATCTCAAGGGCTTTTGTTGACTAGGTTAACATTCTAATTTACCTGTTAAGACTAACCAAAGGTTAGTTTAGCTTCTCTTAGAAGCTCTAACAGTTAGAAGGTATAACGTAGAGATGCATTAACACTGTGGTCATCAACATTCTTAGAACCAGTGTAGTTGTAGTTAATACCCAATGAGAAGTTCTCACCATAAAGGGCATCAAGACCTACGAATGTAGAGTAGTTGATACCGTCATGGAGTTTGGTATTAACAGAAGTTACAACACCGTCAAATGCTGACTTGGTATCCACATCCTTGTCACCGGTTACAGGGATAACCTCTAGGTTAACTGTAGGAACAACAGTCCAAGATGACAGAGATATATCTTTAGAGAAAGACACACCAACAGGGAAGGATACAAGTGAGCTTGAAGCACCTTCGTTATTTACAGAGTAAAGACCTGATGAAGCAGTATAGTCATCAGAGTCATATTTTGCATAACGAACACCTAAGTGAGGAGTGATATCCATAACTGAGGTGTTAAAGGTGTAAGCACCCTTAATACCCAAGGTAAATACCTTAGTATCGATATCAGATGTGAACTTACCTAAAGAGTTGTAGGCAGTAGCATCATTAGATACCTTGGTATAACCTAAGTCATAAGAGAGTTTTAGAGCATCGTTTACATAGGCACCATAGAGGTTAAAGCCATAGTAATCAAAGTCACCAGATACACTCTTAATGTTCTTAGAAGATGAGTTACCAGAACCTACAGTAATAGCAGCACCCTGTACAAAGTTATCAGACAAGGTAACATCAAGACCTGCTACACCACCACGAAGGTTAGTCTTAATACCATACTCAGTATTCCCTGCATCAAGAGAGCTTGAAGACTGTCTTGAGAAGACAGGCTGAACCCAGACAGTAAGTTTGTTGCTCTGTGCTGTAGCCTGAGTATTAGTCTTAACACCAGATGAGCCTAGACGTGAGTCAATAGCATTAGCAGTAGTGTCTGTTGCAAGTTTTGCATTAGCAACAGAGCCTGCTAAGGTACCAAGTCTAGTTAACTGACTTAAGGTGTCTTTAGTATTAGCTGAGTTACCAGCATTTACCAAATCACCTAAGATAGTGCCTTTGTTTACAGCAACACCTGAAGACACAGCTGTCTTGATAGACTGAGCTACATTAGCCTCAGTACCATATAAAGCACTGTTAGCTTTGTTCTCATCATAGTTTACAGTCAAGGTACCATCACCATTTGAGTTTGCACTAAAGAGGGCAGATGAAACATCAAATGAACCGTTACCTTCAACAGTTACATTCTCACCAGAAAAAGCTGTAATCTTTGAGTTATTAGCTAAGGTATCAGAACTTACTACGATAGTACCGTTGTTAGTTACCTTACCATCAGCACTTTCAAAGCTTACCTTTGAGTTATTAGCAAGTACTAAAGCACTCTTATTAGCTACAGTTACTGTATTGTCCTCTACAGTAGCAGGAGCTGAGGTTAGACTGCCGTCAATGGTAATAGAGCCATTAGCTGCTACAGTAATATCTTTACCTACATAACCTAAAGCGGTAGTACCGTTTTCTGATAATGTAGATTTAGCAATAACTGCTGCACTGTTCTCATCTAAAGTGTCACTTACAGCTACTAATGAGTTCTGACCTGCAACTAAAGCACCGTCTAGAACATTACCATTGTCACCTGAAAGGTTATTAGCAACTACTAAAGATGCATTAGAGTTCCAGTCAGGATCTGCAAATAACATCTTACCCTTTAAAGATAAGTTCTTTGCCTTTACCTTAGCTCCACCTAATACATTAAAGTTATCAGCTAACTCTAAAGTCTTAGACTCTAAGGTTGAGTTATTACCTGAGAGTAAACCACCTAATACAGAGTTTTCAGCTTTAATCTTAATGTCATCACCAATTGCTTTTAACTCAGGAGAGTTAATTACAGATGCAATTACCTCAGCCTTTTTCTCTAAAGCAACTTTAGTTGCATTTAAGATGTTCTTTACTGTAACACTAGAGCCAGCACCAACTGATACAGAGCCAAAGGCTTTGTCCTCAGAGCCAAGGTTATTAGCATTTACTGAGCCTGACTTATCATTACCGATTAAGATATCACCAGTACCGTTCTCTGTGGTATTAACATTACCAATAGAACCATTACCGTTTAGTGCAAGATTTGCATCCTTGTCCATGGTAATGTTACCAGTTGTACCATCAGCAGTTGATACGAATGAACCGTTATTAGCCTCAGGATTGTTTAAAACTAGATTGCCTGAACCTAGGTCTAAGTCTGTCTGTCCATCCTTTAGAGAAGCACTGCCCCATGAAAGATCTGATGAGGTTAAGTCAGATAATTTCTTATCAGAGGTATCGACATCAGCGATAGTCTTGTCCTGTGCTGCAGTAGTTCCAGCTACCTTTATAGCATCAGTAAAGCTTGCATTACCGTTCTCATCAGTATCTAAGTTAATCTTAAGATCAAGAATACCTGTCTCAGAATTAAATAGAACTCCATGTAAGCGTTCAGCTTCATCTAAAGAAACTTCACCTAAATTGGTTAAGTGAACTTTTGATAGAGCATCAGCTTCAAAGGTCTTTTCTGCAACACCTGCTGCGGTAGTCTTAGTATCATCAGAGAGTAAGGCCTCTTTTAATGATTCAACTGATGCACCTTTTGAAAGGTTTATAGAGCCTGCCTCATCAGTCTTTAGAACACCGTTATTAGTTAAGTCTAATACAGAGTCCTCGCCTGAGAGTAATAACTGACCGCCATGGATTTCTAAAGTAGCATTATCTACTAGGAACTTCTTAGCAACTGAGAGGGTAGACTCTTCGCCAATATAGACATCAGCGCCGTTTTTAGCAGTCAACTTGCCATCAATGTCGATATCAGCAGTTCTGCCTACACCTACCTGTGAATTCTCATCAGTTACTAAAACATCACCATTAATACCTAAATGTGCATCAGAGTTCCAAGCTGAAATAGTACCACCGTTTGTTGCAGTAACATTGCCTTCAATGAAAGTATCAGATGCTGAATATGCTCCTAATTTTGAGTTTCTATCAACTGTTACATTGCCTTCAATGGTGGTAGAAGATAATTTTTCAAAGTCGTCTCTTGGGTGGTAAGTGGTGTGATCTGTTTGAGAATGACCATAAGTTTGGGTCGCGAAGTGAGAATTATCAGTTAAGTTGACATCGCCTTTTATGAGAGCGGTAGAAGCATTTCCATTGCCAGATCCTACAGCGAAGTAGTTTCTGAAGAATTCTTTATCGTTTTCTTCAGTGTAGTAACCTTCCATATAGTGACCTTTCATATTCAGATCACCATTAACAGTCATAGAAGAACCATCGAAAACCTTGCTAAAGACGTTGGTATCTTCTACGTAGGTTAAATTTAGATCACCACCAATGGAGGCTGTTGAATTATCATTTATTTCGAACCTGCTTTCATTAATGGTTAAATCTTTACCAACATTTAAAGTGGAGTTGCCATTAGCAATGATTGAGCCAGCTCCAGTAATTGATGCGTTACCTCCAACACTTAATGAGCCTTTGTTATAAAGTTCAATTGAGCCATCCTGAAGAGAGGTATTGCCTAAAATTGCAATAGAGGCTGTTCTCCCTGCCTGAATTCTTGAATCAGAGCCTGTGAACTTAGCTTCACCTTTAACGGTTAAGGTAGCATCAGAATCCCATGCTTGAAGATTACCACCAGTTTGAGCATTTACATTACCTTCAACAGTAACAACACCTGCGTTGTATGATCCTAATCTAGCATTGGTGCTTAAATTAACATCACCTTCAAAAGTAGCTCTACCTAAATCTTTAAAGGTAGTCTTGTCGATGTATTTTTCGTAATCAGGATTGCCAATAGGATTTGAGTACGTTTGAGCAAACAACTCAGCATTATTTGATACAGTAGTGTTGCCTTTTACATTTATTGAAGAACCTTCTCCTGAGGCAAAGAATCTATTACGGAGATATTCATCAGCACCAACTTGAGTTGAAAAATCACCAGTGCCTTCTTTGTACAGGCCCGATAAGTTTAAATTACCTCCTACGGTGACAGAAGAACCATCTTCAATCTTATTCCAAACATTCTCGTCCTTGTCTTGAGAAACGTTTAGATCACCACCAACATTAAGTTTGCTGTTCTTTGTAGCTACAATTTCACCGTTATGAGCGGTAAGATTTTTGTCAATATTTAAGCTACCTTTGTCATAAAGTTCAATTGAGCCATCCTGAAGAGAGGTATTGCCCAAAATTGTAATAGATGCTGTTCTACCTGCCTGAATTCTTGAATCAGAACCTGTGAACTTAGCACCACCTTTAATGGTTAAAGTTGAGTCTGAATCCCATGCCTGAACATTACCACCAGTTTGAGCATTTACATTACCGTCAACAGTAACTTCGCCTGCGTTATAAGCGCCTAATTTAGCATTGGTGCTTAAATTGACATCACCTTCGAAAGTAGCTCTACCTAAATCTTTAAAGGTAGTCTTGTCGATGTACTTTTCATGATCAGGACTGTCAATAGGATTTGAGTAGGTTTCAGCAAACAACTCAGCATTATTTTCTACAGTAGTATTTCCTTTTACATTTATTGAAGAACCTTCACCATTAGCAAACAATCTGTTACGGTGGTACTCATCAGCACCTGCTGAAGTAGTGAAATCACCAGTGCCTTCTTTGTAAAGGCCAGATAGGCTTAGATTGCCTCCTACAGTGATAGAAGAGCCATCTGATGCTTTATTCCAGATATTGGTATCAGAAACGTGATTTAAGGTTAGATCACCATCAATTTTTGCATTTGAATTCTCTGTGACAGAGAACTCGCCTTCATTAAAGGTAGCATTTTTGCCGACGTTCAACTCTGATTTATCAAATATATGAAGATTATTAGTGCCTTCAAAAGAAACATTACCAGCTACATTTAAAGTACCTGAGTTTCTCATATCGTAGTAGTTTTGGTGACCATCTTCTGTGGTGCCGGTGACATGCATATCACCCTTGATATTACCTACAGCGCCTTCTGATACACAGAAAATATCTCTAACTTCAGTAGATTCAATATTAAGATCTTTTTCAAAATTTAATTCTGAATTATCGAAAGCATGTATGTTGTTGGTTCCTGAGAGGTTAACATCACCTGCAACGTTTAAAGATGAATTTCCATTAACATTGTTGTAAACAATGCTTCCATCGTTGGTAACACCAGACATCTTTAAATTACCACCAATGCTAGCTTCTGAATTATCCCAAATGGCAAGATGCGTATTGCCTTTAAATTCAGCATTACCAGTAACATCAAGCTTTGCATTTGTACCTAAATTGATATCTGATGTTTCTACATATTCGTTGTCTCTGTCTGCAGTAAGATTGCCATTTACTTTAATTGATCCGTTATTGTAAATGCCAACAATTTCATTTCTATGAGAATCAACTTTTACGTTAAGATCACCGCCAATTTCAATTGAAGCATCACCGTCGGATTTTATAAGGCTGTCACCAAAGACATTTACATCTCCACCTACAGTCATATGTGAGTTATTGTAAATACCTACGGATTCTCTCAAAGAATTTGATGCGTCAGAAAGAGTTGAGTTTAGGTTAAGATCTTTACCTATCTCAATAGATGAATCTCTATCTGCAGTAAAACGGACAAGATCGGATACTGATGCATTTCCATCAACTTTCATATCTGAGCCATTAAAACTACCAAAAATAGTTTCAGCTTTACCGTCTAACTTTAGATCTTTATTGACGGTGACTTTTGAGTTGTCTGTTGAAAGATAGGTGTTAGTACCTGATAAGTTACCTTTTACATTCAAGGTGCTTTGATTGTTAACGAAGATGCCTGATGTAGGTTCTGTATCAGAGTTCAAGGTCAGGTTATCACCAAAGTTTAGAGTTCCCTGATTGTAAACTCCAACACTTGTGTTATTGTAAACAGCCTCACTATCGATGTTGATAGTGGTGTTATTTACTGATACCCCCCCCCCTTGTGAGGCATAAGTATTTGATGTTACAGCTAAAAGTGATGATAAAACTGTAGCTTTTACAACTTTTGAAGCATTGTTTTTAGTATGGGATTTAGCAAGTTCACTTACAACTGTATAGCATTGTAAGGTATTGTTCCACACTACTTTGTATATCTTATTCATATATGAAGTTCTCTCTATATACAAGTTTGTTTAGATGACTTTTCAGGAGCTCTTTAGATCTTCTGATAAGGTGAATTACGGCCATTCATGGACAAACGACCGTAATTCGTTTCCTCTCTTTGAGGAAATTACAAAAACTCCCAGAAATAAGATCCACCAAACCTCTGAAAGTCAATGTAACTTTTGACAAATGAAATTTAAAAGATCACTTTGGAAAGGGGAATTTAAGAGTCCTACAAATTTATGATGCTTACTAAAAAGTATCTTAAGAGTCTTAAAAACAAGAAAGGCATCTTTACAGCATGAGCTAGTGTGCAATAAGACTATGACTGCTTATGATGAAGTTATCCTGATAGTAGCCATAGATACAGTAAATAGCTTTTGATCTACTAATAGCAATGGATCATTGGTTTATTTAATAGATAGCAATCAAGTAAATAGGGCAGAACAAGCAAATAACTGTAAATGCTCACTCAATACACACTGATGCCCACTTTGTAAATCCAATTTATGCCCATCTGCGATATCCTTAAAATGCACAAGTGCTTTTAGTTTTGATACCTCATAATGAATTCTTAGAATATATAAGAACTTTATAAGAAGCATAACCATGGTTAACAACGTACATAACGTACACTGAATGCTATTTAGAATTTTACTTACTGCCTGCTGACAGTTACACTGAATTCCAAAAATTAGAATGAGCATACTATGGATGTCTATGTTCCAAACCCACTGTGCATTATTGAAAAACATAAGCTAGCTCAAAGAGTCTTAAGCATCTTAATTTGTGGTAAACAATCAAAAGCCCACTTAAGAGCCCATGATGGGAAACTGGATATTCACAAAATGCTCACTATTGAAAACTTAATAAAGCCAGGAGCTGAACGAAAAGTCATCAGGTGGCATCAATAGCGGTTCATCACTACTTACCAAGAGATCTCAAATTAAAAGATAAGGGCGAGACCATGCCAAAGCATAGAAAAAACAAAATCCAAAATCCTAAATTACGGTTATTGTACAGTTAGTCTGTCTTCTGACTGTTAGGCAAGAGCACATGTTTGTTTCTCAGTCCGCTTACTATATCTATAACTTGTTTATCTAAAAGTAGCTTTGCACTCCTAAAAACGGGAAAAGACCCAATTTTTAGAACTTTAAAATTCTCATTTGTCGTAATTCTTTTTAAAGAGCTTCAATCCTTTGTTAAATAAGGATTGAATGATTTTTAAGTGATTATAGATTAGCATAAAATAAAGATTAGTCTTTTTTTTTTTTCTAATCTGTGACAAAATGCCTAATATTCATTTTGTTGCTGAAGGATTATTACTTGTAGCAGGAGATGAATTGAAAATAAAAATGAAAAATTTGGATTTTTATTTTTAAGAATGCTCTGTGAGCATTTACTGAGGTGTAGCTTTTGTTGGTAACTTAAAGCTTAAGCTTCAATTTATGTATCAGAGTTTGCAACTTTAGTTTTCTTAGATTTAAAAATCAGATAAGTAATCTCAGATAAATATATTTGCTTAAAGATCTTTAAACTTTTTAAAGCTCTTAAAAGTAACGTAATGAAGCTATGAATTTTGAATCCTGTTTTTTAGGCAGGAAAAACTCAACTTCAGCTCAAGATTTAATGACATTGTGATTTTTGTCTTAAAGACAAAAATCCTTGCGGCATGGTCAATAAAGCATGCAGTAAATCTTGAAAAAACTTTAGATATTTTTTTATTGATACTTGTTTTGTAAACCTTCTGTATTGAGGAGCTTTACTTAATACATGTGCATTTACGTGCTCACATGTACTGATAAGACACTGCGGTATTTTACTTTTTTTATGATTTTCATGCAGATGTTTTCAGGGCAGTGTTAGGTATTGTAAACAGAGTTTTTAAGGATTTTTAGAGGAGCTCTTTAAAAGACTTTTAAGCCGCTTGTCTTTATTAGTCTTTTAATTTTAAGAGATCTTTAAGTCTTAAAAATGTCTTAAATGACTATGTGGGAAAATAAAGTATCTTGAAAATTGATATTTTAAAGAAAAGTTGTCTTAAAAAGTTAGTCTGTAGCTTTAAGTTACTTTTAAGTTTAGAAAATAAGTTTAGAGAATTAAATCATTTTTAGTTTTAAGCAAATTTAATTGATAAGTAAAAGGAATTCAGGGGTCTTGAACCATGAATGAACAAAATACAGAAGTAGAAATTGATTTAGTTCGTCTATTTAGATTTATATTGTCAAAGTACAAGATCCTTCTTATAAGCGGAATTGTATTTGCAGCCTTGGCTTGTGCTTATAAATTCTGTCGTTTTGAATTCTCATCAACTCCATTAGAGGATGTTGATAAGCTTTTTACTATTGAACGTGTAGTAAAAGAGCCTGATGGTAAGATTGTTAAGAAAAAAGAAAAGGTAAGTTACCGTCTGTATGCTGAGGATTTTGAGGCTCAGCAGTCTGAATACCAAACAAAGATCAGTAATGCTAGAAATGTTAAGAAGGTTTTAGCTTCAGAAATTAAAGTCCTTGAAAATGGTCTTAAGGGTAAACATGAGTATTTAGAAAAATCTAAACTCTATGGTCTGGATCCAGCTAGTTACTGGGAAGCAGACTTTTACTACAACATCCGTGAGAAGAATGGTAAGTCTACCAAGACCAATGCAGCCACTGTTAGAAGGGTATTAGAAAACAAGGGTAATGATGCTAACGCTAATTCTGCTGATCAGCTAGAGAACGAGTCAACTGTGGTTAAGTTTGCTAATAACTTATTGTTTACTCAAAAGTACGTTACTTTATTTGCTGATGCTTTAGGCTTAAAGCTTGAGTACACCAAAGAGCCTGTATATGAGTTAGTAGGATTTAATGCAGTTGACAGCTACTCATTTGTGATTTCTTTAAAAGGTGATTCAAAAGATACTGTAACTTCTTTAGAAAAAGTAAAAGAAATCTTTGATAAAGAATTTACTGAGTTCTTCAACAGTGAGTATGTAATCAGAACTAAGCAGATCTCTTTTGAGAATACCTATAATCCAAGCTTAATTAAGCTTAAAGAGGATAAAGACTCAGCAGTAACAAATGATGAAAAGGCAATTGATGCTAAGAGAAATCAGATTAGTAATACAGTGTTGCCAGTTCCTCCTGAGGATGACAAATTAGTAACACTTGAAGCTTATAAAGCTAAAAAGTTGGTTGTCTTTGCAGCTGCAGGTTTTGCCTTTGGCTTATTTATTTGCATTGTAATCTTTGGTATGAAGTATCTATTTAGTGGACGCTTAAACTCAAAAGATTACTTAAAGGATCTCTTTAAATTAGAGAATGTTGCTGTATTACATGAAGCATCATTTTCAAAAGAAGAACCTGATGAGATTGAAAAGTTAAAAGAATCTTTAGAGCTTTTATCTAAAGATAAGAAGAGCATTGCCATTGTTTCAACTCTTGAGAAGAAAGAAATTGACAATGCTGTATCAATTATTGAAAAAGCAATGAATGCAAAGGGGATAAGTGTTAAGGTTTTAAAGGACTATAACATAAAGCAAATCTCTGAATGTGATGCAACTTTAGTTTGTGAAAAACTTGATGTATCAGTTCTTGAGAAATGTGTAAACGAGTTTGAGACTTTAAAAACTTATAAGCTGGAGGTACTGGGTATTGTTTACGCATAGAGCATATTAGATTACATCCTAATACTTTGCACCTAAAATTGGGCTGTATCTTTATTTTGAAGGTATGGAATGTCTTTAAAGAAAGGGTTTTTCTTTGAAAAAATAGGTTGTCCTTGAAGAAAGAAGTCTCCTTTAAAGCGTTTGCTTGCCTTTGAAGAAAAGAGTGTCTTTGAAGAAAGTGGTTTTTCGCTAGAAAAGGAATAACAGGCTTTAAAAGAGACATCCTTGAAAAGAGGATGAATTGACGCTTATAGAGGAAAGTTTCTTAAAAAAAGCTGAGAAAAGTTCTTTTGAAAAAGTAGACAAAGTTCCTTTAAAAAAGGTGAAACCTAATAAAACGAATAACTTAATTTTACATAAAATTAACTATGCAAATTTTTTTAGGTGCAAATACTATGATGTAAATGTATAATGTGCTCACAGGATGTAAAGCGAATAAAAATATTGACGCAAAAAAGGCTCTTAAAAAAAGCTACAATAATTCAAAGTAATTGACTTTTGTGTAGAACTTAATGGATTTAATAGATCATATAAGGACTACATTCATCAAAGTAAAAGCTTTGAAGTTTTTCTTTAAGAAAGTTCTTTAAGAATATTGAAAACTGCATCTTCTTTGAAAAGTAGATGATGCGGTTAATCTTAAAGCGATGAAGCATGAATGAAAGTAAAAGTAGCTGTATAAAACTTATAAAAGTACTTTATTTTTCTATAAGCTTTCTTTGAGCCTTTTAATTACTATAAATAAAGATTAAGAAAATAATCGCGTTAATTTGTCTTTACCCCCCCCAGAGCGTACAAAGTATACAAAGATATACTTTTCAATGATTTTGATAAAGTAAGAATAAAATTAATCAATTAAGGTACAGAATACAGGATAGCTGTATATCGAGAGTATCTGTGTCATTTAAGAAGATGTCTCCGTCGCATACGTGTGCAGGATATTGGATGACAGGTGTATCTCAATTAGGTTATGTAATTTGCAGATTTTGATAATTGGCAATTAGATAATCTAATAGATATAAGTTGCCGTATTTTGGTGTGTGTATCATAGTTTAAAATACAAAAGCTAAATTTGTTAAAATATGGTAAATTCAGAAGAGCAAGTTTAGTCTTAAATGAGAGTAAGTTATGAATCGTGACAGTTCTGAAAAGATTATAAGAAACGTCCTTGCTGTAACAGGATGTATCATAACTTTCTTGTCTCTCTTCTTAGCATTTACTTTCTATTATGGTAACGCCATAACAACACTGAGCTTATACTCATTTAGATCATATCTTTTTATCTTTATCTTTGAGTATTTATTCTCTACAGCTTTTACCGGTGTAAACAGAAGCTTTGTTTTTAGAAGTTTCTTAAAAGAAGCTTTTGTTGTTTTCCAGTTTACCTGTGCACTTATAATCTTTTTAATCTTAATTCTGTTCTTATTACATAATTTAACTGATTCAAAGCGTTTAATCATTGCTTATTTCTCGGTTACCTTCTTTTTACTAGAGTTACTTACAAGAACTGTAATTAAGTACTTAATTGTTAAAAAATACAAAACCTCAAAGTTCTCAAGCAAGGTTTTGGTCATAGCCGAGACTAACTGCAGAAACTTAATTAAAGATCTTTTAAAGAACTTTGACTGGAGACGCAAGATTTGTGGTATCGCAGTACCTGAGATAACTCCTATTAATAAAAAGATCAGGGGAATAAATGCAGTTTGTACCCATCATGATTTATTAGATTACATCACTCATAATTATGTTGATGAGATTTATGTGCAGGTAAATCTTGAGCAGCACGAAGATTTAAAAGATGTACTCTCTCAGGCTGAGGAGATGGGAATACGTGTAAATATCAAGATCAACCTTGAGTTATTTGATTACTTACCAAAGTCTTTTATCATTGTAAGTAAGATTGGTAATCAGCACTGTATCTCAGTAAGCCGTAAGTTTGTCTCAAAGAGAAAAGCTTTTGCTAAACACTTATTAGATTACACTGGTGGTCTAGTAGGATTCTTAATCTTTTGCTTAGTGTATATTGTATTAGCACCTATCATTAAGTTAGATTCAAAAGGACCTGTTATCTTTGCTCAGAACAGAGTAGGGCGTAACGGTAGAATCTTTAAATGTTATAAGTTCAGATCAATGAGAAGTGATGCTGAAGAGTTAAAGAAATCTCTGATGTCAAAAAATGAGATGAACGGTTTAATGTTTAAGATGGAAAATGATCCTAGAATTACTAAAGTAGGTCACTTTATTAGAAAGACATCTATTGATGAGTTGCCTCAGTTCTTAAATGTACTAAAAGGTGATATGAGTTTAGTAGGTACTAGACCACCTACTGTTGATGAGTATATTCACTACGAGCCAAAGCATAAAGCTCGTGTGTCAATGGCACCAGGTCTTACAGGTTTATGGCAGGTTAGCGGTAGAAGTGATATCAAGAACTTTGATGAAGTGGTTGAGCTTGATATGGAGTATATCAATAACTGGTCGGTATTCTTAGATCTTAAGATTATTCTCCTTACCATTAAGGTTGTGCTGTTTAGCAAAGGCGCAAAGTAGACAATTTTTCGGATATAAAATTTTTATGAAAGAAATGTTAAGAATAGCAATGTTCGGGCAAAAGAATCTATCTCGAGAAGGTGGAGTTGAATTAGTCGTAAAGGAACTTTGCTCTAGGTTGGCAGATAAAGGATATCAAATTACTTGTTACAACAGATCAAGTAATAAAGGTAATAATATAGATTTTTCTAAATCAGATAACTTACCAAATGTACGTCAAGTCTATGTTCCTACGATTGAAAAAAAAGGTTTAGCTGCTGTAACCTCTTCAGCTTTTGCTGCTCTTTATTCAGCTTTAGGTCGATATGATGTTGTTCACATACATGCCGAAGGTCCAGCTTTTTTTGCATGGTTACCAAAATTATTTGGTAAAAGGGTCATTGTTACAATTCATGGTCTTGACTGGAAAAGAGAAAAATGGAACTCTGGATTGGGAGCAAAATTCATCAAAGCAGGAGAAAAAATTGCAGCAAAATGTGCTGATGAAATAATAGTCTTAAGCCAAGATGTTAAAGATTATTTTAAAAAGACTTATCATAGAGAAACTCATCTTATCCCAAATGGTGTTAATAAACCAAAGCTCCAAGAAGCTAATCTAATCTCACAAAAATTTGGTTTAGTTAAGGATTCTTACATTTTATATCTTGGTAGATTGGTTCCAGAAAAAGGGCTTCGTTATCTTATAACTGCTTTCAAGAATGTAAAAACCGACAAAAAATTAGTAATTGCAGGAGGATCCAGTGATACTGATTTATTTGTTAAAGAAATCAAGTCTTTAGCCAAAGAAGATCCGAGAGTAATATTTACTGGTTTTGTACAAGGTAAGTTACTTGATGAGCTATATAGCAATGCTTATTTATATACATTACCTTCAGATCTTGAAGGCATGCCTCTTAGCTTACTTGAAGCTATGAGCTATGGTAATTGTTGTGTGGTTTCTGACATTCCTGAATGTGTTGATGTTGTGGGGGATTTTGCTGTGAAGTTTAAAAGAGGCGATGTAACTGATTTAAATAATAAACTTCAAAATGCATGTGATAACGAGGCTGCAGTATTAAATTTGAAACATTCTTCCTCTCGTTACATTTTAGATAAATATAATTGGGATGATATTATTGATAATACCCTCTTACTTTATTAACTTGATTAATTACTTGTTTTTTTACAAAATGTTAACATTTTTTCACAAATAATGGACTTTTCTATATGACACAAAAACTAAATGGTACTGTGATAGTAACATATCGTTGTAATGCTCGTTGCTCTATGTGTAATAGGTATAAGGCTCCTTCTAAACCAGAGGAAGAGTTGTCGATAGAAACAATCAAAAAACTCCCAAAAATGTATTTTACGAATATTACTGGTGGAGAGCCTTTTATTCGTAAAGATTTGCCTGATATCGTAAGAGAACTGTATAAAAAGTCAGATCGAATTGTTATTTCTACAAATGGATTTTTTACGGATAGGATTATTGATTTATGCAAACAATTTCCTTCAATAGGTATAAGAATTTCTATTGAAGGGTTAGAAAAAACTAACGATCAAATTAGAGGATTAAAAGATGGTTTTAAAAGAGGATATACAACTCTAAAAGCTCTAAGAGATATGGGAATGAAAGACGTTGGTTTTGGCGTAACTGTTCAGGATTGTAATGCTCAGGATTTAGTTCCTCTCTATCATATTTCTAACCAATTGGGGTTGGAATTTGCTACTGCATCTTTGCATAATAGTTTTTATTTTGTTGAATCTAAAAATATAATTAAAGACAGACTTGAAGTTGGAAAAAATTTCGAAAAGCTAATAAACGAGTTACTTAAAAGTAATAGTCCAAAAAAATGGTTCAGAGCTTATTTCAACCACGGTTTAATCAATTATATTTTTGGGCAAAAGCGACTTTTACCATGCGATATGAGTTTTGATACTTTTTTTATTGATCCTTACGGAGACGTAATGCCTTGCAATGGAACAAAAAACAAGGAGGTCTTAGGAAATTTGTTGACACAAAATTGGGATGACTTATGGAATAGTAAACAAGCTGATAAAGTAAGACAAAAGGTAAGATGTTGTGATAGAAATTGTTGGATGATTGGGTCAGTATCTCCTGCAATGCATAAGTACTTTAGGATTCCCTTTTTATGGGTTGTGTATCATAAAATCAAATCAATTTTTTCAAAATATCCTTATAGTATGGATGAGTTGGCTATTTGTCGTGATTATAAGGCAGGAAAAGTTTCAAAAGAGCAGTTGGATAAGCTTAGCACATATGAAATAAACTGTGTAGTTTCAAATGGATTAAGTAAGGAAAGCAATGAGCAATTGTTAACGATGTCTGGTGAAGAAATCGTTGAAAGAGATATTAAACAACAAATGGATAAATAGGTAGTTATGTCTGAGTGTAACTTATCAAAATTACAGATTGAAGAATTAAAAATTTTTAGAGAGTTTATTTCAATTTGTGAAAAGAATTCTTTGCGTTATATGGTTTGTGGTGGGACATTTCTTGGTGCAATACGGCACAAGGGCTTCATTCCTTGGGATGATGATATAGATGTAGCTATGCCAAGACCTGACTTTGAAAAATTCTTAAATATTGCACCGTCATTATTGTCAAGTGAATTGTACTTAAGCACTTACAGTAATAGGAAGGACCACATTACTTTAGTTGCGCAAATCTTTAATAAAGACAAACAATTTACTTTAAATAACGCTTCTAAAACTGTAAAAACAGGAGCTTGGATAGATATTTTAGTTATTGATGGCGCCCCTAGACCAGGATTAATGAGAAAAATTTTTGCAATTAAATATCTATTCTATAGAATGATGAGTCAGTTTTCTCATTTTAGTCAGATTGTAAATATTCATAAAAAGAGGCCTTTTTATGAAAGTTTAGCAATTAAGTTTGCACAGTTAACTAACATCGAAAAACATCTTGATGCAGTATTAATCGGAGACAGATTCCATAATTTTCTTAGAAAAAGAAAATTTGATGAATCAGATTATGTCGCTACCTTTATGGGAGCTGCAAAAATGAATGAAATACTTCCAAGAGAAGTTTATGGAAATGGTACTAAATATTCTTTTGAAGGTATGATTGTGTATGGACCTGATAAGTATGATGAATATTTAAAACATTTTTATGGTGATTACATGAAGCTTCCTCCTGAAAATGAGCGTAGCAAACATAATGTAAAAGAGGTTTAAAATGGTAGTAGCTTTGTTAACTGCAGCTGGAACTGGCACTAGGATGGGGCAAGATATCCCAAAGCAGTTTTTGCATGTAGAAAATAAACCCATTATTATTCACACTATGGAGGCGTTTCAACGCCATCCTAGTGTTGATGCAATTATTGTTGTAACTTTACCATCTTGGGTTGAAGTGTTGAAAGCTTATGCACTTCAATTTAATATTTCTAAGCTTAGATGGGTTGTACCTGGTGGTAGTACTGGTCAAGAGTCTATCAAAAATGGTTTGTTGTGTTTGGAAAAAGAAATTTCAACAGATGACATTGTCATGATTCATGATGGTAATCGTTGTATGGTTTCAGATGAAATAATTTCAGACAGTCTAGCAACTTTTCATAGATTTGGTTCAGCAGTTGCTGCAATACCTTGCGTAGAGGCTGTGTTTAGAAGCAATGACGGAGGATTATCTTCCGTTGAATCAATTCCCCGTGAACAATTATACCGTACACAGACTCCTCATACATACACTTTAGAAAAATTGCTGTGGGCACATAATGAGGCTCATAAAAATAACATAACTTCTACTGCAGCATCGTGTACTTTAATGCAAGCCTTAGGAGAAAAAGTATATTTTTCTAAGGGATCTGAAGAAAATATTAAAATCACTACAGTTGATGATATGATGATTTTTAAAGCACTTTTACATACTAAAAAAGATGTTTGGTTAAAATAAATGAATTGGAATAAAGAATATTGGGATGATATACAAAGAGTAATAGATCAATTTCCTATTTTCCATAAATTGGATGGTCATTCTTTGTTGATCACTGGTGCTACCGGTATGATATGTTCAGTAGTAGCCGAGATTGTATTGTATCTTAATAAAAATGGATTTCAAATTAAGCTGTATTTGGCTGGAAGAAATCGTGAAAAATTGATGGCTAGGTTTGAGTCTTTCTCTGAAGGGCTAGATTACACATTTGTTTATTTTGATGCTCTAAAGACTCAAAGTTACGATTTTTCTTTTGATTACATTATTTACGGTGCTGGTAATTCAAATCCTATTTTTTATGTGAATGAACCTGTAGAAACAATGCTTAGCAACATTGTAGGACTTAATTCTTTTTTATCAGGGGCTATTGTTAATCCAGTAAAGAGAATTCTTTATATATCTTCTAGTGAAGTGTACGGCAATAAATCTGAATCTTCCAGACCTTTTTCTGAATCGGATTATGGCGTGTCAGATATCTTGAGTGTTAGAAGTTGTTATCCTAGTTCAAAAAGAGCATGTGAAACTTTATGTGTAAGTTATTCTTACGAATATAAAGTTGACACAGTGATAGTCCGTCCTGGTCATATATATGGACCAACAATTTCCGATCACGATAATAGAGTTTCTGCACAGTTTACTAGAAAAGTTGTAGAAGGTTCAAACATAGAACTAAAAAGTGATGGTTTGCAGTTACGTTCTTATTGCTATTGTTTAGATTGTGCTTCAGCAATTATTTATTCTCTTTTACAAGGTGAAACAGCTCAAGCATACAATATTTCTAATTGTAATTCTATTGTGTCAATTCGCGAGTTAGCAGATGTTTTTGCGAAATTATCTAATTCAAAAGTTATATATACTTGTCCTTCGAATTTAGAAAAAGTCGGTTTCAATTCTATGAATAATTCTTCATTGACGTCTGATAAATTAGAAAATTTAGGTTGGAAAGCTTTATTTGACATTGAATCTGGTGTAAGAAAAACCATTAATTATTATAGTCTTGTAAAGAGTTGATTATGTCTTCTTCTGTACTTATTATGATGGCAACTTTCAACAGCGGTTGCTTTTTACAAAAACAAATTGATAGCATTATTGAGCAATCCTATAAAAATTGGAAACTATTCATTCAAGATGATGGGTCTAGTGATGGCACTTTTGAGATCCTAAAAAATTACGAAAAAATAGACTCTAGAATTAAAGTTTTCGTTAATAACAATAGACATGGTCCTTATAGAAACTTTCATTCTTTAATAAATAAGTGCAAAGAAGAAAATTTTGACTACTATATGTTTAGTGATCATGATGATATTTGGTTACCTAACAAAGTGCAGACTTTTGTAGATTACCAAAATGATCGAAATCCTTCTTTACCAACTTTGCTATATGCAAATATGATGTTAATTGATGGTAACGGTAAATCTCAGAACCAAACAATTGATGACATATTTAACATTAAAAGTATAAAAAAAGTTGATTCTTTCTTTAATCATTCAATATATGGTTGCAATGTGTTCTTTAACAGTTCTCTATTCAAAATCGTTCCAAAGATTGATCCTGACTCAGACATTGCAGAAATATTGTGTCATGATAATCTTTACGTAAAATATGCTTCTTTGTTTGGCGACTTACAGTATATTGATGACATCTTAATGAAATATCGTCGATATTCATCGAATGTAACTAGTGACCACGATTATAATTACGGTTTCAGAAAAGTAATATCTTCTATTTCTAATGTTCAGCGTCTTTGTAGAGCTCATGCTCGAACTTATAGTCAGTCTTTGTATATGTTAAATTTAGTTGATGAAAAAAAATTAGCTCTCGATTCGTCGAAATTTGTTAATGATATAAAAAAAGCGCTCATGAAAGGTGGAGTTTTTGGGGTATTTATTTTTATAAAATATCATGTCTCTTGTGGGCTTAGAATTCGTACTATATCACGAGCACTGTTGTTGCTATCCGGACTATACAAAAAATATCTTTTTATTTAGTTAAAGTTTATCCCTTAATAAAAACTTTTCGCAAGATTAGGTTTGTGATTTACTTCTTTTAGATCGGTTCTATGGTATGTGTCTTTTGATGTTAATTTAAATTTTATTATGATTTTCCTGTTAACAATTTTTTTAATATTTTTTTCTTTGGTCAATTTCATAATTTCAAAGTTAGACCTTCTAAATCCTGCGTTTATATTTTGCTCAATTTTTGCTGTTTTTAGTAGCTCGTGTCTGTTTGTTCACCTTTTTACAGGATTATTTGAAATTGAGAATTTATTGACTTTATTTATACTTTTAATTGGTCCGATTATTTTCACTTGTTTAAATTTAATTTTAGCAATTACAACTCCATCGCATACAAATCAGAAACCTACCTTTAACTCACATATTTTAGATTTCAATTTACTTTTTAAATTTATACTGTTTGTAACACAATTGTTTTTCTCTTTTGGTATGTATAAGTACGTTTGCGACTTTGCCTCTGTTTATGGAGTTCAAGGAACATTTTCAGAAAAATTGGCATTTTATGATTTAATAACAAAATTTTCAACAGATGTTAGGTTGAGAATGCCTCCTTACGTGGCTGTAGGAAATGTCTTTTCAAGAGCAATTTGCTACATTTTAATATATTCTTTTGTTTTAAAATTTTGTTTCAAAAGAAAATTTGATTTACTTGTATTTTTAATAATTGCATTAAACGCGGCTACATCGTTAATGAGCAATGGTAGAACTGAGGTTCTTCGAATTGTTACTACCGTTGTATTTATGTCAGCGTTTTTTGAAATGTTAAAAAATTCTACAATTAAATTTAAACTTGGACTAATTTTTAAATTCATATTTATTGCTGTTTTCACTGTACTGTCTTTGTCTTTATTAAGAGATCTTTTAGGAAGAGAAACATATGATTTCTTTAAAGTTATTTTCGGTTATATGGGGGCTCCGATAAAGAACCTTGACTTTTACTTGAGTCAGCCATGGGCTTCAGATAATAGAATTTTTGGAACAATGACTTTTCAAAAATTCTGGAATTGGATTGGATTAAAATTGGATTTATCTGAATTAGTATATACACCAGTTTTACCTTTTATTTATTTTGATAATTTTAGAATGGGTAATGTGTATACAACATATTATCCGTATTATTATGATTTTGGAATAACTGGGTGCATTGTTATACTTTCTATTATGTCGCTTTATTATCTTGTGACATATTATAAATTAAAGGGTTGTTTGAATTTTGATCTTTCAAAGATTAATATACAGATCATTTTATATTTTTATTTATTAAATGACCTGTTAATGAGTCCATTTGGAGCTCGTTTCACTGATACTATCGTAAATGTAAACTTTTTTAGATTTATGATCTTTCTTTTGTTTTTTTCGTGCTGTTTTAATAAATTACGATTTAGATTATTTAAAGCTTGTATAACTAAATAATTTGAAAATTATTATTGCACTGATTTTGCTCTTTAAAAATGTGATTCAGAGATCAAACTTTAGGTTAAAGTATTAATATTCTATGCTCTGTAACTTAATGAAATAACATAAGAATATTAGTATGTCACCAGAAGTAAACTTTGATAAAAATGATGCACAGTTCTTACAGAGAATTATTGAATTAAACTTCAATGATCCAAGATTTCAGAGTGCCATTATATTGTTTCTCAGTAGTAGCATCCGTAATCATAATGGATAGGATTGCAGGTAACAATAACTGCAGAACACAATGGTTATTCTGGTTAGAGAACTTAGAGTCCTTAAAGTCTATGTTCTATGGTTTAGATGATGAAGTTCCTTGTGAACAGACCATCAGAAGAGTTATATCAGGTGTAAAGGCAGAGGAAACAATCAAGTTCTTGACTGAGTACTTTGCTGTATACCAGAAGAACTCACAATCATCAGAAGATGAAGTTCCATTATCTAAAAGAGACGTTATAGCAGCTGACGGACAGAATATCAGAGCTACAAGACAGACCAAGAAAGGTAATGATGCCCGTAAGAGCACCGGTTATGATTTGGTCAGCCTATATTCAACCAAGTATGGTTTAACCATATCTCAGAGAGCTGTAGATAAGAAGAACCATGAAGCAGAGGCTATCCTTGAGATGATAGTAACTTTAAACCTTAGAAACTGTATTCTCACTTGGGATGCTATCAATACTAGAGCAGTAACCTTAGTTGCTGTAGTAAAAGCATTAGCAGACTTCTTAGTCTGCCTTAAAGCTAACCAAGGTGAACTCTTTGATGTAATTGAAGAAGCATTCAGTAGGTTAGATGTAGACAAGTTTCAATGTGAAGTTCTATCCTCATCTAGAACCAGTACTGACCATGGCAGAATTGAGACTAAAGAGATTTCTATTCTCAATGCTGAAGATATCTTAAGCACAGAGTTGAAAAGAAAATGGCCTCATGTTCATTCTTTAATCAGAGTAAGAACCAGCAGAATTTATAAAAGCTCTGGTGTTCAGACTGAAGACAGAGAAGACAAGTTCTTTATTAGCTCTATTACACCTGATGGTTTAGATACTTCTTTTGCACCTACTATGCAAGATATCATTCTCTCAAGATGGCAGATTGAAAGTCGTCACTGGGTGATTGATGTAGTCTTTGGTCAGGGAGCATTACCTTTAAGAAATAAAGAGTACATCGAGAACTCAACTGTCTACACCAAGATTGCCTGCAATGTAGTAAGCTACATTAGAGAGCATGTACTTTACTACAATGGTAAGCCATGGTCTTTTTAAAGCTTACAGATTTTAGCTAGAAAAGCTCAAACCAACTTCATGTTCCTAAAAGCATTCTTTACTAAAGATATGTCAGAAATAGAGAACGATGAAAGATTCATTGGTATCTTTTACAAAGAGCCAGAACCTACAGGTAATGATGTACCTGATAACCTTGAAGTTACAGGTCATGAGAACCAAGTAGACGACAGTTTCAAACTTGCTAATCTGGTAAGACGAATTAGCAAGATTAAAAGCAAAAGAAAACTCCGTTAGAGTTTGATTTTTGAATCACATTGTTAAAGAACGTCTTTGTTGGTAACAACTGAGGCTTTTGGTCGTGGCTTAATAAAATAAGCCACAAGACAAGGCAGATAAATCTGCCTAAAACTGGTTAAATTTTGGTTATAGCACAAGGCTGTGATGGACTAATTGTTAATCTCGCAAAAGGAAATTTATAATGGTTAGGTTTTCAGTAATTATTGTTACATATAACAGGTTGTCTCTTTTGAAAGAGTGCCTTAATAACGTTTTAAACCAAACGTACATCCCAAATAATGTAACAATAGTAGACAATTGCAGTAATGATGGAACTTATGATTACTTAAATAACAAAGTTAAGACAATAAATTACTTGAAAGTTTATCATGAAAATTGCAATGTTGGCGGTGCCGGTGGTTTTCACCAAGGAGTAAAACTTGCTTTAGAAAGTAACTCAAATTGGTTTGTTTTTATAGACGATGATGCTATTCTTAATCTAGATTATTTAGAGAAAATAAAAGAATCAATAGAGAATAATCCTAAGTATTTGGCGTTGAGTGGTACGGTTACAACAAATGGTCAAATTGTAACGGACCATAGAAGAAGGTTAAATAAAAAAGAGATTCAAGTTACTCTTGATGAATATAAAAAAGATAACTTTGAATATGATATTAGTTCATTTTGTGGTGTGGTCTTTAGCAGAACGCTCATTGAGAAAATAGGTTTGCCTGAAAAAGATTTTTTTATTTGGTTTGACGATACCGAATATTGTATGAGATCAACTAAGTTAACAAGAATTCTTAATGTAAATTCTGCAGTTTTAAATCATAAAACGAATAATTATAGTGTTCTAAAGACAAATCCTTATTTGTATTCTTGGAAAGCTTATTATGGTTTTAGAAACAGAATTTTTACTTATTTAAAACATAACATGAAGATAATTGCTTTGATTTTTGCATTTAAAATTATTGTAAAATCTTTGTTAGAGATAGTTAAATATCCCAAGAAATTTTCAATTACTTTTCATAATTTTAAATTAGTGTTTGCTTCTGTATGTGATGGTGTACTCGGTAAACTCGGAAAAAATACTAAATACTTACCTTGAATTGTCTTGTGGTTAATGAAATGGTGTTTTATTACATTTTGTAACTACTTTTATAGTAATAAATCTGACATTAAGCAGTAAAAATTAGGAATATATTCTAACTTATTTTAGTATTTGATTTTCAATCGCTTTTTAAAAAGCGTAATTAATGTATCAATTATTTTAAATAAATCAATCTGATAATGTTAATTATGTGAGTTTTAGATTACTTTACAATATTCACATTATCACAATGTGATACAAAGATCACGCTTAGTTTTACAAGCATGAGAAAGTAGTCAACTTAGGTTAAAAGATAGCCATCAAAGATGATATTACAGGATCACGATGATGGCAGTACATATTGATAACACAGGCGATTTACTTTCAACAGAGCCAGGAAACATTGGACTTACAGCGGCAGGATTTGATTACTTTGGTTTAGCACCAGTAATTGAGTTCTGTATTGGAAAGGTAGGTTCACATGTAAAGGTAACTCAAAGTGAGTTAGTGAAGCTATTGTGTTGTCAGGTATTAAATGTACCATACCAGTCACTGTACTGAACCTCAGAGTTTTATCGTGGAAAACCTGTAAGAGCTTTAACTGGTAATGAAGAGCTTAATGTAGAAGACATAAAAAGGGATGTTCTTTCAAAACTATTAGATGCCATAGCAGACTTTGGACCTGAAAGATTTTTTCTAAGATGTTCTCAAGCGGTAGCAACTAAACTTGAGCTTAACCCTGTTTCAGTACATATAGGCTCAACCAGTTTCCACTATGAAGGTCAGACCAGAGTTGAAGATGGCTGTGATATCGTACTTGATAAGGGATACAGTAGAGACAGCCATCCTGAATTAAATCAGATAAATGAGCTTATGATATGTGATGAGTTAAGTCATATGCCATTATTTGAAAAATGTGTTAGTGGCCACACAAGTGCTAAGACCAGTTTTAAAGATGTCATTATTACTTACTGGTCTCTAATTAAAGATCAGTTTAAAGACTTAAGATATCTGGTAGCAGACAGTGCTTTATGTACCAGTGATAATGCTAAAGAGCTGGCATTACATCATCTGTATGCTGTAACCAGAATACCTGACTCTTACGGTCAGGCAATAAAGTACTTTAATCTGTTAGCTCAAGAGCAAGATAAGCTAGTACCTGTAGACAGTAATGAGCCTGATGGTGTCAAAGCTATGTGGTGTGGAGAATGTACTATAGGAGAACAGAATTTCAAAAGGCTTTAACAAAACTTGAAACCTAGCATGTAAATGCATGGATGATGCTCAAAAGAGCATTGATGATATTACAGCAAAGCTTAAGCTTGTATCTATATCAGACATTACCTATGAAGAGGTAAAAGGACATAAAGGTAGAGGCAAACCTAAGAAAGATGAAAAGCCTGTCACTATTGCTGTTAAAGTTCATGCTGTAGCTTCAATTAACAGTGAAGCCGTTAAAGCTGCTGTTGAAAACTCAACCTATTACGTCATCAGTACTAATGATACAGAGCGTAAATGGACGATGAAAGAATTACTTTCTATCTATAAGAAGCAATCTGTAGTTGAGAGAAAATGGAGATGCCTTAAAGATAAAAGATTACTGGTAAACACTTTGTACCTTGAAAGCCCATCAAGAATAAATGCTCTGATGTGGGTAATGACTTTAGCTCTTTTAATTTATTCTGCTACAGAATATCTGATGAGAAAGAAGATGGAAGAGCAAAGACTTACGGTTCCTACACCTGACCATAAGAACTAGCATTAAAGACCATCATTGATGAGAGTTTATCAGTACCTTGCAAACTCTAATATCAGTCTGACATATTCACTTGGTACAGAGTTTGTAAGATTAACAGGAGTTCCCTTAGATATGCAGCAAATCCTGTTATCTATGGGAGAAGAATGGTGCAGATACTACATAAGTGACACATATCGACCTTATATAGCATCTGCTGTTTAAAATTTGATCTGTAAAGATCTAGACAAGTTGATGAACTTAATATTTAGTTCATCAATTTGGTTATATACTCAATTTACTGAATAGTTCGCTCTAACTTCAATTATGTTTAATCTATTTTTTAGATCAGTTATACTGTGCTATTCATATATACCCAATGTTGTAGCTAATATTATGGTATTCGAATGTTTGAATTTATCGAATCGTTTGTATCTAACATTCAAGAACAATTTTCTTTAGATAATGTAATTTTAATTATTGCAAGCGCCTTATTATTGTTATCTCTGTTTAAGTTTGTTAATGACCTTCCATCTTTTCAAAAAATAAAACTATGTTTTTTGAAAAAAACAACTATATCTGAACTTTCAGATGTAGAAGAAAATTGTAAACCTTATTTCAACTATGCTCCAATTGATTTAAGCAAAGAACTTTCAGAGCCCTCTTTTCAAGAACAATTCAGACAGTTAGATTTCTACTTACAAGATCAGAAAGTAAAGAATTTAGCAATTTTCGGTTCTTTTGGATCAGGAAAAAGTAGTTTAATCGAAACATACTTCAACTCAAGTAAATTTGGAAGAAAAGAAAGTAGTGACTCAGTAATTTATATTTCATTGCCTGATTTTGAGTATGAAAACAAAACTAGTGACAAACAAAGGAATAACTTTTGTCCTAATCAACAAGACAGTATCCAAGAAAGAGGGACAGAACCAAATTTAACCAATCAAGGTTCTAGTAAAATCGAAAGAAATGAAAATGAAAAATCAAATAAACTTGATATCGTTACTGTTGAAAATGAGATAATCAGGCAGATTATTTACAGCAAAATAAACAAAAATATTCCTATATCTGTAATTTCAAATTTAAAATTTGACAAAAAATTTGTGACCAAATTTTGCCTTGTAATCTTTTGTTTCGTATTCTTCTCTGTCCATTTAAAATTTAACAATAACTTCAATGTTAACCATTATCTTCAATTTTCCTGTTATTCTGCTGCTGCATTTATCTGTTTTTTCTATTTTGTGCACTTTGTAATCAATTGGATATTTCAATCTTTTAAATTGTCAAACGTGTCTTTTCAATCAAATGGCGTAAGTGTTGAACATAAATCAAAATCATGTTTATTTGATTCTTACATTGATGAAATAACGTATCTTTTTGAAGAATCTAAGTGTAAGTATGTTGTTTTTGAAGATTTGGATAGAACTGATAATTACGAAGTATTAACACATCTAAGAAATTTGAATCAAATCCTAAACAATGACCCACGTTGCAAAGATTGTTTCTCAATAAAACAAAGAAAAATTGTTTTTATTTATGTTGTTAACAGTTCTATCTTTAAAATTTCTAATGAAACTGTTAAGTTTTTTGATGCTTCAATTAATGTATCACCAGTAGTATCGTCAACTAATTCTTGGCAATTTTTAATAAATTTTAGAAATAATCTTTATTTTTATTATGAGAAAGGCAAAGATCCTAATTCATTTAAACATGAATTCTTTTCAAAACACCTATTAGATGATCAGTTTCTAATTGCGATTTCTAGATATTTGAAAGATTTAAGAGTTGTTAAAGAGATTTTTAATGATTATCAAAATGTTATTGAAAAAATTGGTTGGTTGTTTTTACAAATTTCTGATCAGAATTTGCGTAAAAAATTAGTTGTACAATGTTTTTCTTTTGCTTTGTTCAGATGTATTCTTACTAAAGAGTATGATAATTTAAATAGTAATAAAGGCGCAACATACAACTTGCTTAACAGAAAGTACGAGTGCCAAAATTTAGAGCCTTTTGAAATCGAAAGTAAATCATTTTATGAGTTATTTTTTAACGATTCAATTGATTTAAATTTAATTCCTGAACTTAAAAATCAAGATTTGCTAAAGTTTCTGTTAATGAATAATTTTATTTCGGAAAATTATCGCTTATTCTCAAATGTTATAAGTAGCAAGACATTTTGTAACAGACCAAATGACATGCATTTTTTGATATCTTTGATAAAAGAGTCAGCTACATATAATCCAACATTAAATATATCAGATTTTTTAGTTGAGTCTATTCTTCATTATTTTCCAAATACTAATTTTTTATGCAATGGAGCTTTAAATTATGTCTTTTTAGGATACATGACATACTTATATGTAATTCAAAAACAACAAAAATATCAATTACTGTTAGATAAGTATGTGGGATTTATTTTTGATTCGATTAGAAGTTCAAAAAATAAAGAAACTAAAGCTCTTAAGTCATCTTCAAATGATAACAATGTTCATAACTTTATTATTGAAATGTGTGACCATTTTGAAAAGTTAAAAGTAGGTAACATTAAGCTTGAGAATGGTACTGTTAATCAATGTAAAAAAGAATGGTTGAAAATTGTTTTTTCAAATTTATGTGATTCGGGAATTATCTATCAAAATTATAGGACAGTGTTTGGTGATTATTTAGGCAAATTTTTGTTTTATGTTTTAGAATTTGGTAAATCAATCATATCAGAAGATTTAAGAGCTAATCACGGAAAAGTCATTTCTATTATTCTTCAAGATATTAAAAAGTTAGATGCTGAAAATAAGTTTCAACCTTTTTTAGTAAATGATAGTAATCTAATAGATGACACCTTTTTTAAATCCGCAGATTTTATCAATTTTAAGATAAAATATATTATTTCAAGCCTTTCTATGAAGGATGATTCTTCATATAAATATATAAAGACAATTTCAAATAACTATAAAATCAATAGTGAACCACATGTTGTGTCGTTTATCTTCGAGCCTACTTGGTTCAATTTCTCCCAAATTTCTAAATACTTAAGAGACAAGTATCCTGATGAAACTATACTCCAAAAGGATATAACCGTTGAAAATATCTTGTTGACTACTATTTTTACAACTATCGATAAAGATATTAATGCTCATTCAGAATTTAAAGAGTTTGGAAGGGCTTTTTATTGTCATTTGTTTTTTGTAGGTGGATATGAAAATCTTTTATTTTCTACTGGAATTGATACCAGATACAAGATAAAAGATAACAATGTTGATTTTCTGCAAGATACTCCGGAAGTTGTCCTCTTTGTTCTTCTTTCATTGAATTATTGTTATTTAGAAAAAAAATCTTTTTTTGAATCTAACAATAAAAAACTGTATGAGTATCATGTAAAAAATCCTGGCAAATTAGAAATTTTAAATTTTTATGAAGGAACAGATTTTGAAAAAGTTATTTACTGTTTCCTTGATTACGAAAATTGTGAAATTTTAAAACTAAGCCATCAATTCTTAGAAAATTCTACCAAAACTGATTCATTGTTTAAAGATTGGTGCAATTTAGTAAATTCAATTGACCTTTATCAGGTTCAACAAGCTAAACAATCTTTAATTATTTCATTAACTCAACTTTTAAACTACTCTTTCATTAAGAAGAATTGTAAATTCACACCAAAACACAGAATTGCTCCTAACATAACTAATATTGTTCAAATAAGAATTTTCCTTGAACAGTATCTAAAAGAAAGCAAATCTGATGAAAAGCATAAATTTGAAATTGATAAGGATTATCAAAATTGTTGGTCGGCTTTTTCTAAGTACTTTTATTACTTTTATGATGATATTTTGCTAACTAATTCTAAATTTGTGCTGTCATCTAATTTTACAGATGCTCCGTATTCTACTGAAAAAACAAGAGATTATATTTTGTCTATAAAAGAAAAGACTTAATAACTAAGATGTCGCCATATCACAATATAGAACAATGTTGGAACCTCTAAAAATAGCAGAGATGATGCAAGTCTCTTCCAAGATGGAGAAGAGATTGTTTTTCTTGGGAGGAAAAGAGGTCTTAAATTCTGGTTAAGGCTCTAAGACCACTGTTTCTTATAATCAACGACAATATGTTATATAACTACTTTTGAAACACTATATGAAAAACTATAAATCACGCATTGTAAAATTGGTAAAAGCGTACTGTCCTTTTACAGAGAACAATTCAAAACAAAATAATGGATCTGAACTTGGTAAAAGCGGTCTTTATTATGACTTCTCTCCAATTGATGTATGCGAAGATGAAGATAAAAGTTCATATGAGGAAGAGTTCAATCAAATAAAGTATGCCTTAGAAAACGATAAGGCTAAGAACTTAGCTATCTTAGGTAAGTTTGGTACAGGTAAAAGTAGTCTTATATCTTCATTTTTTAAGCATGCACACATCAATAATAAGAAGATCTCTGAAAAAGAGTACGTAACAGTAAGTCTTGCTGATTTTGATTATTTAAAAGGAAACTCATCCGATAACATTGAAGATGATCTTGCTGCTAATTCCAGATCTGACAAAGATAATAATTCCGATACAACAGATAAAAAAGGCTGTAACGAATCTTCAGAAAATAAAATTGATTCATCTAATAAGAACAATCATTCATCAGGTAAATCTTCTTATCAGAATCTTGAGTCTGTTGAAAAAGAAATAATAAGACAGCTTTCATATGGAAAGTTAAGTAAAAATGTTCCTATTTCTTTTTTATCAAAATTTAAAACACGTTTATGTGATACTTTTGTCATCTCTTTATATCTGAGTCCATTATTAGTTCTTTTTCTAAGCAGCTTTTTTATAAAAGATGAAATCGTTCACTTATTTAATTATGCACCAGGCAGTACCTTAACTAAATTGTTAGTTCTTACTTCAATTACAGTAGGTTACGTATTCATATTCTTTAAATTTATATCACCAAGGTTAAGATTTAAACACTTATCCTTATCATCACTATCAATTAGTGTTGATCAGAAAGATTCTGATAACATCATAGATGCTTATCTTGACGAAATTACCTATCTGTTTGAACAATCAAAATGTAAATATGTCATTTTTGAAGATCTAGATAGGGGAAACAATCCTGAAGTATTCACTCATTTACGAAATTTAAATATTGTTTTAAATAATGACATTAGATGCAAAAATAAAAATGGATGCTTTTGGAAAAGATGTCAGCGCAGAATTGTATTTATCTATTTATTAAGAAATGATCTTTTATCTCCACAAGATATGGTCAAGTTCTTTGACTTTACTATATCAATAACACCTTATGCTGCTTCATCAAACATAGCATATCATGCATTAAAGATAAGAGATGAACTTTACGCTTATTATAAGAAGATCGAAGATGATGAATCTCGTGAAAATGAAATAATAGCTTCTCAAGATGTTGGTGATAATGTACCAGCTGACCAACAAGATAAAAGCACAAAAAATTCATCAGAAAGTAAGATTTTTAAAAAGTCAGATTTTTTTAAAGAAGAAGTTTTAGATAATGACTTTATTATTTCAGTATCCAAATTTATTAGTGATCTTAGAAATATCAAACAGATTTTTAATGATTACCAATTACTATTAGGAAATTTTGAGTTTTTATTTGATGATTCTAAGAGCATTGCAAAAAATATATTTTCAATATCTATATTAAAAAACTACTATCCATCAGATTATAACCAGTTGCTATCTAATAATGGAAAACTGTATGAACTTATGAATAGACAAGGAGAATATCTGTCATTTGTAGAAGCAAATAAAAAATTCTTTGAGAAGAAAAATACAATACCTTTAAAAAATTCAGACTCAAAAATTCAACAAGATAACTTCAAGAAAAACGACAAAACTAGAGCTATTGTAATCAAGTCTAAGTTCTCTGAATGTAGATACAATTTAGATAATGCAGAGTCTGTCTATTCTTTCTATGATTTGGTTAATAGAAAAGATTGCAATCCTGATTTTAGTAGCTATGTAAAACAGAGACCATTATTAAGGTACCTACTCTGCAACAATTGTTTGTCAGAAGATTACAGATTTTATATATCTAAATTTTCGAATAATTTTACTTTAACCAAATCAGAGTACACATTTTTAAGAAATGTTTATGACTCTGATTCCAAATATCAAGCTAAAGATGTTTTAAATCAAGAAAATTTAGATCTTGTTTTCTATTTGTTACCAAATTACACAATTTATAGTAAAGCAATTTTAAATTACTCTTTCTTTTCCTTTATTCTAAGTAAGTGTATAAATTTAGAAATCGATTCTTACGGTAATTTTTTATACAGATATGTAAAAAAAATCTTAAATAAAGATTTTTATAATGAAGGTACAGATTTTATTCTTTTGATATGTTCTAATTTGAACAACAATTTACGCGACATTAAAAAAAGAAAAAAGGAGAATTTTGATAAGTTAAAAAGAATGTTCTCTGCAATATTGTTTAATTGTGGAAATATAAACAAACTTACACGCCTTTTTGATGATTCATATTATGAATATAAATTTTTATTGTTTCTTTCTGTGTATGGTACACAAATATTTACTTATGATGGTGAATTAGCAAAATGGGAAGGTATTGATGATTTTAAGACCTATATTAGCAATAAGGATGTAGGAGATTACTTTCTAGACAATATAGATCTCATTCCTAGAGATTATTGGAATACTTTATTTAATTCAATTTCATTTTTGGGAATTGAATTTTCAAATTTACCAAGTATCGAATCTATCGGCTTTGATAATGTAAAACTTTTCTTAAACTCGTTAAACAAAATACAACCAAAATCTAAAGTCCTTTTTAAAGTAAATTGTAAAAATTTATCAACCCTATCTCAATATTTTCTTTCAATAGAAAATGAAAAAAAAGGTATTTCTGAAGATGTAAGTCTTGAGTTTTGCTCTTTTTCTATTTTTACTATTCTATTTGACCTTATTCGATACGAACAATCTAGTATTTTAAATTTAAGAAAGTTAATTTTTAATTATCTAGTTGGTGAAAGACAATATACAAGAATTTTATCTGTAAATGAAATCGGGACAAGATTTTCAAAACTAAAAGAACAGCAAGATGGTTCAACATGTCGTATTAGCTTAAAAGATTCACCTGAAATAATAGTTTTAATTTTATTATCTATACAAGTTTGTGAATTTGAATATTACATTGCTTCTTTATCATTTTTCCAAGAAAATGACTTGATCTATTCCTTGGAAAAGGTGCATGCCTTAAGTGAAATTTACAAATCATTATTGAATAAATATTGTGTAAGCAACATAGAGCTTTATGATATTGACAAGATTTCTTTATGTTTTATTGATTTTGAGGATTTCTTTGTTGATGACTTAAATGTGCTGTTTGATAATGTAAATAAACTTCATTCAACTTTGAAGTCAAAGAATTTCTTTGACTTTTATCCTAAAGATCCTTCTTATGATATTGCAAAAGTAAAAGTAATTTTTATTTTATTAAATTATTCTTTTGTAACAAAGGTAAATCCTTATTCGCCAAAAAATAGAATCACACCTAACATCAATAATCTGATCTATATAAGAGATTGTTTGTGTAAGTTTGATTCTCCATTTTATGAATTTTCAGTAGATAAAATTCTCCGTGATACTTGGTTTGCTCTGTATAAGTATTATCAAAAATTCTATCAAGAAATTTACGATTCTAACTTGTTTCTTAGAGAGTATAACGTCGTTCCGGTACCCAAATTCGATGAAACAGAAGATATACAAGGTTCCATCGAAGACAATATTAAACGCATTAAAGATTTCTTCTTAAATTTAGATAAACAAGATTAACATCAATTTTAATTACTACACAACAGAGAGGTTAACATGTACGATTATTTAGTAGTAGGTTCAGGTTTATATGGTGCAATCTTTGCTCATGAAGCAAAGAAGCATGGTAAATCTGTATTAGTAGTAGAAAAAAGAGCAAACATTGCAGGAAACGTTTATACCGAAAATGTTGAAGGTATAAATGTTCATAAATATGGAGCTCATATCTTCCATACCAATAATAAGAAGGTATGGAACTATATTACTCAATTTGCTGAGTTCAATAGATTTACTAACAGCCCAGTAGCTAATTACAAAGGTGAACTATATTCATTACCATTTAATATGTACACCTTTAATAAGATGTGGGGAGTAGTAACACCTGAAGAAGCTCTAGCTAAGATCAATGAACAGAGAAAAGAGATTGTAACTGATCCTAAAAATCTTGAAGAGCAGGCAATCTCACTAGTTGGTAGAGATATCTATGAAAAGCTAATCAAAGGTTATACAGAAAAACAGTGGGGTAGAGACTGTAAAGAATTACCTTCATTTATTATTAAAAGATTACCTGTACGTTTAACTTTTGATAACAACTACTTTAATGCTCTATACCAGGGTATTCCTGTAGGTGGTTATACCAAGATGGTAGCAAATTTATTAGGCGGTATTGAAGTAAGATTAAATACAGATTACTTAAAGAATAAAGAAGAGTTAGATAAACTTGCTCATAAAGTTGTTTACACAGGACCAATTGATGCTTACTTTGATTATAAGTTAGGAACACTAGAATACCGCTCTGTAAGATTTGAAAATGAGTTATTAGACATTCCAAATTATCAGGGTAATGCTGCTGTAAACTATACAGACAGAGAAACTCCATTTACCAGAATTATCGAGCACAAATGGTTTGAGTTTGGTAAAGATGAAAATGGAAATGATCTTCCAAAGACTGTAATCAGTAGAGAGTATTCATCAGAATGGAAGAAAGGAGATGAACCTTACTATCCTGTTAACAATGAAAAGAACAGTAAGCTATATCTTGAATACAAGAAATTAGCTGATGCAGAGAAAAAAGTAATCTTTGGTGGAAGATTAGGAGAGTACAAATATTATGATATGGATGCTACAATAGCATCAGTATTAGACAAGTGTGAAAAAGAGTTTGAGTAACCAATAAGGTTCTTACTCTTAAAAGCACTGTAGTAAAGATCATGGCGTTTAAAGATCCTATTGCTGAAAGTCAAATAGAATCTAACTGCAGTGCTTTTCTCTGTATATAAAGGTGAGTTTATGTACATAAATGAAATTGATGTTGAAAATCTTGGACCTATTGAAAAGGCTAATATTAAATTCAACTTTAATGAAGATGGATCACCTAAGCCACTTATTTTAGTAGGTAAGAATGGTTCCGGCAAATCAACATTGATTTCTAATATTGTTGATTCTTTTTATGAGTTTGCAGCAAAGGCATACAGTAATATTCAAATCAATGATAAAAATAAAAGTTCATATTCTTGCTACTATAAAATTCTTTCTCCAATAGAAATTCAAACAGGAAAATCATTCCTATATTCACATATTATTTTTGAAGACAATGTGGATTATTTTGAAGACAATGTGGATTATTTATTTGTTCAAGGAAAAGGGATTCCTGAAGAAACCTTTAGTAGTATTGGATGTCTTCCAAGTGATAAAGATTCTAGAAATGGAAATGTTTCTTTTAAAAGAGTTAATACAAATAGAAATTTAAATGAAGACAGTTTTGTAAGAGAGTGTCTATCTTCTCAGGTAATAGCTTATTTTCCTCCTGATAGGTATGAACGACCTAATTGGCTACATAAATCATATTATGAAAGAATATCACCATCTTACGCAGACAATATTCATTTGAAACTAAAAGAAGAATTTAGTGATGAATACAAGAATTCTATTACAGTAAATTGCGGTGAAGATGAGCTTTTACGTTGGCTCCTAGATATTATCACTGATTCTAGAATTGACGTAAATCTTCAATCTACAGGTAATGTTACAGGGTATACAACAAACAGATTTGAAGATATCGAGCCTTATTCGATAGCTAGAAAAAATGTTCAACAAATATTAACTACTATATTAGGAGAAAATGTCAAGTTTGAGTTAAGAGCTAGAACTTTTGGTAATGACAGATTTGTTATTGTCAGAACAAAAGACAATCAAGTCTTAGTTCCTTCGTTAAATTCTTTATCATCAGGGCAAATTGCATTATTTAAAATGTTTGCAACTATTGTTAAGTATGCTGATTCATATGATGTTCAACGCAGTTGTGATTTGTCTAATATAATAGGAATAGTTGTAATTGATGAAATTGAGCTTCATTTGCATCCATCAATGCAAGCAGACATCCTTCCAAAACTGATTGCACTATTCCATAAAGTACAATTTATTATCACTACACATTCTCCTCTATTCCTGTTAGGAATGGATAATGTGTTGGGTAAAGATTGCTACGATCTTATTGATTTACCTAGTGCAACGAAGATATCAACTGAAACTTATTCAGAATTTAAAGCTGCTTTTGAATGTTATGAAAAAACAGAGCAATTTGAAAAAAAACTTCAGAGTGTTTTACCAACATTAAGTTCAAATAATAATGAGCCATTGATTGTTACTGAAGGTCAGACTGATTGGGTCCACTTAGAATCTGCTTATCTTGCTCTGTCAAATATTGAAGAGAATAAAGATCTTTTTAAATATTTAGGAAACATTAGATTTTTCGAATATGAGGCAAAAGAGCAAAGTAACAAAATTTCTAAACTTGGTTTGGGAGTGACTGGTCATCCATTGCATAAAGTTGAGATGGGAGACAATGATTTGCTAAAAATGTGTGAATCGATCTCAAAACTTCCTCGAAGTTCTCCTCTTATCTGTATTTTTGATCATGATAATACAAAAATTATTGATAAAGTCATGAATAATGGTAGTTTCAAATATTGGGGAAACAACGTCTACTCTTTCTCTATTCCTGTCCCTGAAAATAGAAAAGATACTCCTTTAATTTCAATTGAACATTATTACTCAGATGATGAAATAAAAACTCCACAAAAGAAAGACAATGTCGAATGTAGACTATATATGGGCAATGAGTTTGATGAACGAGGCAGATCGAATCAAGGTAACAAACTTTGTACCAACAAAAGTAAGTGTGGAACCGATAAGATCAATATTTTGAGTAGAGGAAAAGATGAAATTGTTAAATCAGATTTAACTGATGGAGCAGATGATGTTGACTACTCTCTGTCAAAAGCAGATTTTGCTTGGAATATCTATAATAAGAGAGCTGGTTTTAACAATTTTGATTTTTCTAACTTCATTAAAATCTTTGAGATGATAAGAGATATTATTGAGCACCACAATAGCCAAAAGCAAAAAGAATCTCCAGTGAATGTCATAAATGATGGACCGAGCAGAAATCTATGATGAAACTAGCACAAACTTTAATTCATTCAGTTTGATTTTTCAAAATTCAATGATTAAAGCGCAGAGAGAACAAATCAGGCGGTATTTATTAAAATCTTTATGATTCACATAAGTGAACAATAGCTAATCAACATCTGTTTGCTTGAATTAAATTCAACAAAATTTTTGTCAAATACAATAAGTTTATTTAGAGTTAACAATGAAAAAAGAAATTAAAAAATTACTAAAAAATTCTCCTTTATATCCATTTTTAAGATCAACTAAAAGAACTCTTAGAATTTATAAAGAATACCCACAAAAGTATGGTGTAAGCCCAATTGAAGCTTTAAAAGAAATTAAAGTATGCAAGTATGATGCTCCACACATTCTCAAAAAAGCTTCAATTAAAAATCAAGGTGTAGGTGATTTCTTCTATTCTTTAGATCATTCAATTGTAGTTGAGCCAAAGAATACAATAATCCACAATATGCCTGTAGATTATGATTATGTAACTAATCTTGAGTTAGGTGATTCTGTAATTGAAAATTCTATTAAAGCTTATGTAAAAAGAATAAACGATCCTAGAGTTACTTTAGAAAAGCCTCATGATCTTAAATCAGCATTACAATCTATTCTTCTATGGAACTCTCTTTTATGGCAAACAGGACATAATCTTGTAGGTCTTGGTCGTTTGGATAAAGTCCTCGCTAAATACCCAATACCTGAAGATGCTGAAGAGCTTATTTGTGGTTTCCTGAAAACACTGCACTGTGAATATACCTTTAAGAGTGGTGTCTTAAGAGGAGATACTGGTCAAATCATCTTATTAGGCGGTCTAGATGAAAATGGTGAATATTTTTGTAATGAATACACAAAGCTATTTATAAAGTGTATTGAGAAAATTCATCTTCCTGATCCTAAATTACTTTTACGTTGCAGCAAAAATATGCCTAAAGAACTGATGGACCTTTCAATGGAGTGTAATGCAACAGGCATTGGTAGTCCTCTTTTCTCAAACGACGATATTGTAATTCCAAAACTTATTGATTTTGGTTATGAGGCAAAGGATGCTTATAACTATGGAGTTTCAGCTTGCTGGGAACCTTTATCAATTGGTAATTCACTAGAGCAGAACAATCTTGCTAATGTTGAGTATGGCAGCTGCATGCATCAAGTTTTAGTTGATGAAAAGTTATCTAATTGCAGTACCTTTGACGATGTACTCAATGTCTTTTATAAAAAGCTTGAAGGCAACAGTATTCAAATCAAAACAGGACTAGACAGGATTGTATGGGAAGATGATCCTTTATTGTCTTTGATGATGGGATTGAAGAATGATATTGCTGAAGGAGGTGCAAAATACAATGACTACGGTATTTTATCTGTAGGTATGTCTGCTGCCGTAAATTCATTATTGAATATTAAAAAGTTCGTATTTGAAGAGCATAAATACACATTAAAAGATGTACAAAAGATTGTTTTAGATAACTACCAAGATTCTGCTGATGACTTTGCTTTATTCTCAGAAAACGCAAATGGCTATGGAACCGAATCTGATGAAGCAATTTCTCTTACCAACAAAATCATTGCCAAGACAGAGACTTTCTTTAAAGATTATAGAAACAAATTTGGCGGAAAAGTTAAGTTTGGTCTAAGTTCCCCTGGATATTTGATGATTGGTCAAAATTGCGGAGCTACTTTAGATGGAAGAAAAGCAGGTGAAGCATTCCAGACACATATTTCACGTGATAAAGGCGAACCTTTAACTGAAATCATGAACTTTGAGTCTAAGTTAAAATTTACTGGTACCAGTGCTAATGCCAATGTACTTGATGTGATGGTTCCTTCTTCATTACTAAAAGATAATGTTGATAAGTTTGCTACATATATGATGGCAGGTATTAAATCAGGTATATTCCAGCTACAAATGAATGTTCTGTCATATGCTCAATTAGTTGATGCTAAAGCACATCCAGAGAAGTATCCTAACTTAATCGTAAGAGTATGGGGGTTTAGTGCTTACTTTAACGATCTTCCTGAAGAATACAAAGATCACCTAATTAACAGAGCAAAACAGATGGAGCACATCAACTAATGGCTCAGAAAAGCATCAAAAAAAATTATATTTATAATTTAGCATTCCAGATCCTTACTCTGGTAATACCTTTAATCACCACTCCTTACTTATCAAGAGTTTTGGGAGCAGATGGTATTGGTACCTACAGTTATGTTGAGGCTATATCGTCATATTTCGTGCTCTTTGCAACTTTAGGTTTAACTACTTTTGGGCAAAGAGAAGTTTCATATGTTCAGGATGACAGAAAAAAGAGAACTATCGTCTTTTGGGAAACTTGTATTATTCAGTTTATAGCTTCTCTTATTTGTATCGTAGCTTATGTATTCTTCTCACTGATGCAAAAAGATTCTCTATTGTATCTGGTGCTGGTCATCAATCTTTTCTCTGTAATAGCTAATGTAACTTGGTTATTTCAGGGAATGGAAGAGTTTGGCAGAATTGTTTTACGAAACATCATTTTTAAGCTATTAGGTTTAGCTTATGTATTTATCTTTGTTACAGAACGTGATGATGTAATTGTTTACTTGTTCGGTGTAGCTTTCTTTGCTTTCTTGAATAACTTAAGCTACTGGACAATGCTTCCAAAGTTTGTAGACAGACCTAAGTTAAAAGAATTGCATCCTACAAGACATTTAAAAACAGTCTTTTCTTTATTTTTACCAACAATTGCTATCTCAATTTATACCGTTTTAGATAAGACCATGATTGGTATTATTACTAATGATTCTTTTGAAAACGGTTATTATGAGCAGGCTATAAAGATGTCCAAAGTTGTACTTTCTGTAGTAACAGCTTTAGGTGTCGTTATGATCCCAAGAATAGGTCATTACTTTAGCCATGGTGACACTGAAGCTGTTCGACTCAGTATGTACCGATCATATCGCTTTGTGTGGTTAATAGGTATTCCCTTAACATTCGGTTTACTTTCTGTATCAAGTAATTTTGTACCTTGGTTCTATGGTCCAGGATTTGATAAGGTAGCTCCTCTATTAGGTATTTTAGGATTCTTAATCTTAGCTATCGGCATTAACAATGTTACTGGTATTCAATACTTAATCCCAACTAAAAGACAGAATACTTTCTCTTTTACAGTAATCATTGGGGCTTGTTGTAATTTTCTGTTGAATTTGGTTCTTATTTATAAATATGAATCTATCGGAGCTGCTATAGCATCTGTACTTGCTGAAACTATTATTGCTTTAGTCCAGCTGTATATTGTGAGAAAAGAGCTGTCATTTATTAAGATTGTTAAGTTAGGTATTCATTACTACATCGCAGGTGCCGTGATGTTAGCTGTGCTTCTGTTTATGCGAGATTACTTTACTCCATCAATGCTAAATACTCTTTATCTGGTTGTAATAGGTGTAGCAACTTATTTCCTGTCTCTAATCATTTTAAGAGACGATTTCTTATTATCAAATGTGAATACTATCTTTAAGAAGGTACTAAAAAGGGCTTGACATGAAAATTATGGAAAATAACATCTTGTTGACAGACAGACAGACAGACAGACAGACAGACAGACAGACAAGCTATGATTGGTTAAGAGTTGTTTTAGTAATCCTTGTGGTAATAGGTCATGCTACATATTTAGATATTAAGACACCTTTTGGCAGTATTTACTATGCTACTTTGATGCAAGAAAATGGGGTAGATACATCTTGGTTTTATAAATTAGCAAATGCTTTAACTGGATTTATTTATTCCTTTCATATGCCTATTTTTATAGCTCTTTCAGGATGTTTGTTTGCATTAAAGAGATATGATTTAAGATCTTTAGTAAGTAAAAAGTTCAAAAGACTCCTGATACCATTCTTTGTTGTATGGTTAGCATGGAATCTTCCAATTAAGTACTTTACAGGCTATTACAACAATGTAAGTGAATCTGGTATGTTTTTACAGATGATCTTTCCTTCATGTGTTTACCTTTGGTACTTGGAGTGTTTGTTCTTTGTTTTTTTACTGGCACAATTCATTACAAGATTTAAATCTACGGTTCAGTTAGTTTTAATCGTATGCTGCTGGTTAGTTGGTGTTGCTCTTTATAAGAGGTTCTCTGATTATCACTTTTTAGGTGATCCTGTTTACTATGTAGTATGGTTCTATTTAGGCTACAGAGAAAAAGATGTAATAGCTCTGTGCAAGAAGTTTAAACTTTGGAATACAGCTACAGCTTTAGTTTTACCTTTGTTACTGGTATGCATATTTTGCATAGGACAACTGATTGAAATTAAAGGTTTAAGCACATTGCTTAATTTCATATTAGGACCACTGTATATGTTTGTGTCATTGAGTTACTTTTCAAGACTTTTTACAAAACATAGCAGTAAATATCTTAAAACTTGTAGTGACTATGGCTTAGGTGTCTATCTTTATGCAGAACCTATTAACTACTTATTGCTTTACATCTTTTTTGAAAAATGTGGTATCACTTTCTTTGGAGAAGAATCTGGTGCAGCCACAATTTATTTTTCAAGAATTATAGTAAGTACTGTAATTGCAATCGTCATTACATATTTGCTTCGATTTTTCAATATTAAGTACTTGCATTAACGAATGTTAGAAAACAAATGATCATCACCAATATTCAAAGATTTTCACTTCATGATGGACCGGGAATTAGAACAACTGTATTTCTAAAAGGTTGTTCTATTAGATGCCCATGGTGTTCAAATCCTGAAAATATTAGTCATCAAATTGAAAGGTATGTTAAGGATGGAAAAGAAGGTTTCTATGGGAAAGAATATTCTGTAGATGAAGTCCTAAAAGAAGTCCTCAAAGACAAAATCTTTTATGAAGATAATGGTGGTGTGACCTTTTCAGGAGGTGAGGCTCTTTTATATGCAAAAGAACTTTTGCCTTTAATGCAACAAATTAAACAGAACAATATCTCAATAGCAGTTGAAACTTGTCTATTTGTGCCTTCAGCTTATCTTGAGATGGTAATACCTTATGTTGATTACTTTTATGTCGATTTAAAAATCATGGATAAGGAAAGATGCTCATTGCTATTAAAGGGCAATTTAGATCTTTTTAAGTGCAACTTAGCAATTCTTGCAAAAAGTAAAAAGTTTAATGTGAGAATTCCAGTAATATATGGCTATACTGATGATGAGAATAACATCAAGTGCATCATAGATGTGATTAGAGAATATAGATCATCTATAAAAAAGGTAGGGCTTATAAAAGGGCACAACCTAGGTGATAACAAGTACGTTACTTTAGGTAAAGAGGTTCCCAAAAAAGCAGAGGTTAGTGATCTGTTTTTAGAAGAGTATAAAAAGAAGATCATTAATTCTATTGATAAGGTAAATGTTGAGATTTGTAAGCTGTAGTAGCAATACATATACTACGGTGTGCTTGTTTGCTACTTTAAGGTCATTTTTACCTCATAAGAAAACAAAACAGTCTGAATTACATATCACAAAATTAGCATTTGAGTATTAGTGTGAAAATGACAATAAAAACGTTGGAAATTAATTCAAAAGAAATACACCTTATGAAACCGGTCACTTCTGCCGATTATTCAGGTAAGACTGTGCTAACCAATTCATCATGAGAATATGTTGAGCTCTGGTTGAAAAGATATCGTTCAGAAAAATCAGAAAGAGCCTTTTTTTATTGGAGTCAAGCTAAAAATTTTTTTATCGCCTCTGAAAATCTTCCAATAGAATCCCGTCCCCTTACATCTTATTATTGTTGCTTGAATGTGGCTAAATCGTTACTGGCTATTAAAGGAGATAGTGGCATTAATTTTAATAATCTTACTCACGGAGTATCATCAAATAGGAAAATTGGAATTCCTATAATATTAAAGAAGCTGTAGTTAAATTTCATAAATCAGGTGTACTATCAGAGTTATCTAGATACTTAGGTGAGGATGTCTGCAATACCGAGTATTCTCTATATGATTTAATGTTCAATCTTCCAAGTATTCATCGTGCTTTTTCTATTACGTACAAAACCCCAGAAATTTTTATTCCTGTTAGAAATATAAAGTTTGTTATTAATTCAGATCTGAAATCAGGTTTTGTTCAATTTCAAATCGATGAACGGTATGCCAATGGCTATTCCCTACGATTTTTACCAAAACAATATGAAAGAGAGAAAACTAATGATTTAAGTGGATATTTTTTTTTCGAAATATAAAAAATTTTGATTGGGATATCCATGTAAACATAAAAGATAGACTTCGTGCTTTGTCAAAATATCATGGAATCATTAGGAAAGTTCTATTTTACATATATGGTGATGCTAGGTTGTGGTACATCAAAAAGGATATTACTTCTAATCAACATATCATTAAGAGGAACTCAATTACTTTGATATTCGCTGTATTTCATTGGCTAAGCGAGTTAGTACGATACAACCCAGAAAAGTTTAGATTACTTATGAAGTCAAAGTAAAACTGGTTGTTTCACGAATTTGTTGATAATTGTCTATATCAATATGTAGATGAAATCAGTTGTGAAATAACAGAAACGATATCATGATATCTAGATATCGTAAATAATATACTTGTTTTAGAAACTTTGAGCATAGTTTAGGGTAAAACAAGAAGCGTCATAAATGACGATATTTTTGAAAGTCTGAAAGATTATCCTGTTATGAAGATTGTTGGCATGTTCTTTTGCAAAAAGAATACGATGCCACTTCTTCAAATGTGAATGATTAGTTTAATGAATCCCATAGTAGCCTAACGTCATGGTTGATAATAGCGAAGCATACCAAGACCTTAAGCAATTTTAGCAGAAGGGTTAGGTTGGTTAACGATCTGCCACACTAAAGTTGGCAGATCTTTTAACTTAACAATATCTCGATTAGATGGCTCTGATCTTTGACAGAGCAGAGCTATGTCATCGAGAAGTTCTTTAAAAATTTGATATACAGTGGACGACTTACTGAAAAGTAAGGCTTTGAATAACTTCTCAAAGCAGTCATTCTGTTTATGAAACTTTAGCATTTAAATCCATTCAAAGCTATTCTCTTTTGCACATTTAAGACCGGTATAGGTTTTAATGATAGAAACTGTTAAAGACAACAGGATAAAAGAGAGAATGATGTTCTCATTAGCTGAGTTAATGCTTTTAAGCAGTTACTACGCTTATTAGCTTTGTCAAAAGTTAAATCGATTGATTTTATCATCACAAGTATAAACAGTGGTATTTTCTGTTTTGACTTAAGTTTACGTTATAAACCTCCACCATCTTCAATAGCTCCATTAATAATAGCGTCTGCTTTGAAACAGGCTTAAAATGTTATAAAGGGGATATTAGACAATTTAATCAATCTTTGCAAAAATGAGGAGTTATTATGAATAAAATTAATCTAGATTACATGGGAAAATTTTATTATTCATTAGTAGTTAAGGCTGGTTTAAATGTAATTCCAGTCATAGGCGGAGCGCTTGCTTCTTTGTTAGGCGATATACAGTCTAATCGTAATGAAAAAAGACTTAAGGAATTTCTTAATGATTTTGCTGATAAAATGACCGAAAGACAAAATCTTATCCAAAAAGAATTTATAAATGATCAAGAGTTCCTGGATGTATTTATAAACGTTGTTGATAGCGCAATGAAACAAAGAAAATCAGAGAAACGGATTCTAATGAGAAATCTATTAATCAATTCAATTACATTTCCAAATTCAACTTACGATATGACAGAAGAGTTTGAAAGATTATTGGAAGATCTTTGTATCGAGCATATTCAAATTTTAAATGTATTTTACCAAGATAGAGAAAATATGATGAAATCACCATCAAGTGATATCAAAAGAATTGAGACAGAAATAAATAAGTTGAATATTGATTTTACATTAAAATATGCATCAGATTATCTTGATTATATTAATGATTTAGAAAATAAAAATTTAATTTATGGTTATGTTAACAATTATCACTGTCAAAATGGCGGAGTATTGTTTATGGGGGATAGTCCATACATTACAACTAAGGGAGAAACTCTTATTAAATATATAACAGACTAATATACAAATAAGCCTTAGAGAACTTAATAGACAATATGAAGAGATCTTAGAACTGCATTGAGCAGTAAAAATTAGGAATATATTCTAACTTATTTTAGTATTTGATTTTCAATCGCTTTTTAAAAAGCGTAATTAATGTATCAATTATTTTAAATAAATCAATCTGATAATGTTAATTATGTGAGTTTTAGATTACTTTACAATATTCACATTATCACAATGTGATACAAAGATCACGCTTAGTTTTACAAGCATGAGAAAGTAGTCAACTTAGGTTAAAAGATAGCCATCAAAGATGATATTACAGGATCACGATGATGGCAGTACATATTGATAACACAGGCGATTTACTTTCAACAGAGCCAGGAAACATTGGACTTACAGCGGCAGGATTTGATTACTTTGGTTTAGCACCAGTAATTGAGTTCTGTATTGGAAAGGTAGGTTCACATGTAAAGGTAACTCAAAGTGAGTTAGTGAAGCTATTGTGTTGTCAGGTATTAAATGTACCATACCAGTCACTGTACTGAACCTCAGAGTTTTATCGTGGAAAACCTGTAAGAGCTTTAACTGGTAATGAAGAGCTTAATGTAGAAGACATAAAAAGGGATGTTCTTTCAAAACTATTAGATGCCATAGCAGACTTTGGACCTGAAAGATTTTTTCTAAGATGTTCTCAAGCGGTAGCAACTAAACTTGAGCTTAACCCTGTTTCAGTACATATAGGCTCAACCAGTTTCCACTATGAAGGTCAGACCAGAGTTGAAGATGGCTGTGATATCGTACTTGATAAGGGATACAGTAGAGACAGCCATCCTGAATTAAATCAGATAAATGAGCTTATGATATGTGATGAGTTAAGTCATATGCCATTATTTGAAAAATGTGTTAGTGGCCACACAAGTGCTAAGACCAGTTTTAAAGATGTCATTATTACTTACTGGTCTCTAATTAAAGATCAGTTTAAAGACTTAAGATATCTGGTAGCAGACAGTGCTTTATGTACCAGTGATAATGCTAAAGAGCTGGCATTACATCATCTGTATGCTGTAACCAGAATACCTGACTCTTACGGTCAGGCAATAAAGTACTTTAATCTGTTAGCTCAAGAGCAAGATAAGCTAGTACCTGTAGACAGTAATGAGCCTGATGGTGTCAAAGCTATGTGGTGTGGAGAATGTACTATAGGAGAACAGAATTTCAAAAGGCTTTAACAAAACTTGAAACCTAGCATGTAAATGCATGGATGATGCTCAAAAGAGCATTGATGATATTACAGCAAAGCTTAAGCTTGTATCTATATCAGACATTACCTATGAAGAGGTAAAAGGACATAAAGGTAGAGGCAAACCTAAGAAAGATGAAAAGCCTGTCACTATTGCTGTTAAAGTTCATGCTGTAGCTTCAATTAACAGTGAAGCCGTTAAAGCTGCTGTTGAAAACTCAACCTATTACGTCATCAGTACTAATGATACAGAGCGTAAATGGACGATGAAAGAATTACTTTCTATCTATAAGAAGCAATCTGTAGTTGAGAGAAAATGGAGATGCCTTAAAGATAAAAGATTACTGGTAAACACTTTGTACCTTGAAAGCCCATCAAGAATAAATGCTCTGATGTGGGTAATGACTTTAGCTCTTTTAATTTATTCTGCTACAGAATATCTGATGAGAAAGAAGATGGAAGAGCAAAGACTTACGGTTCCTACACCTGACCATAAGAACTAGCATTAAAGACCATCATTGATGAGAGTTTATCAGTACCTTGCAAACTCTAATATCAGTCTGACATATTCACTTGGTACAGAGTTTGTAAGATTAACAGGAGTTCCCTTAGATATGCAGCAAATCCTGTTATCTATGGGAGAAGAATGGTGCAGATACTACATAAGTGACACATATCGACCTTATATAGCATCTGCTGTTTAAAACATGAGCAAATAAGATCATGACAAGTTTATTCATGAGATTTACTGCTCAATATCAGTATCATGATTGTAGCGAAAATAATTAACAAGTTTTGATGCTTCTAATTAAATTTTCGAAAAACAAATCGAACCGATCAACATCACATAATTTTTCGGTTCAATTGCAGCCAAACAAGTTAATATAAACATGTAGCTTAACGTTACAGGTTAACTACAGTATATGACTAAATAACAATTTTTGTGATAACGATCGACCCCATTTGGTGGTCGTAAATTAATTGTTTAATTTAAAGAATGTTGTTTATAACAGAATTTGAAAAAGAGAAGGTGAAAAATATGAATTCTTCATGGATAAACGATTACGAATCACTAAATGAATTAAAAGAAGATTTTGGAGATAATGCTTTAGCTTTATACGCTCTTTCACTTCGCTTTGAAGTAGATGATCTTAAGTCTGTTGGACTAGAATCTATTACTGATGGTTCCGACGATAAAAAATTAGACATGATTTATATCAACACAGAAGATCATTTTGCAGTAGTTTCTCAATGTTATTTTTCACATAAAGAATCTAAAAGCGCAAAAGGAAATAAGGCTTCAGATCTAAATACAGGGCTAATTTGGCTTCTTCAGATGAATGTAGATGACATTCCTGAAAGAATTAAATCAGCAACTGTAAACCTTAGAAAAGAGTTAAATTTAGGAAATATTCAAAATTTGTATATATGGTATGTACATAATTTACCTGAATCAGCTTTAATTTCTAAAGAATTGAAATCAGTTGAAACAAATTTAAAATCAATTTTGATTAATAATTATAATAAAGTTAAAGTAAATACTTTTGTAAACGAAGTAGGAAATAATACTCTTCAAAAATGGTACGAGTCAAGTAAGAGACCAATTTTTATGGATGAGAATGTTACTTTTGATTTCGAAGGAGGGTACTTAATAAATGAAGATGATTGGAATTCATATTCAACGGCAATAAAAGCGAAAGATATAGCTCGATTATATAAAAAACATAAAAAAACACTTTTTTCTGCAAATATTAGGGATTATTTAGGATCAAGAAACTCAAACTCTAACATTAATCATGGAATCAAAGAAACTATAGAAAACGAGTATTCAAATTTTTGGGCATACAACAACGGAATTACTATTTTGACCAATCAGTTTGTAATTGATCATAATAAAATAACTTTATCAGGAATGTCTATTGTTAATGGAGCTCAAACGACAGGTGCAATAAGTTCGCTTAATAAACTCCCAAATGACAGAGCACTGATTCATACTAGGATCATTGCAGTAAAAAATAAAAAAACAGATTTGATCGGAAAAATAATTAAATATAATAATAGCCAAAATCAAGTAGAAGCAGCTGATTTTAGAAGTACTGACAAAATTCAATTAAAGTTAAGAAAAGAGTTTGAAGAGTTGAACTTTGCCGTTTATGAAGCAGGGAGAAGAGGTGGAAGCACGGATAAAATACAACGAAAAAGTAATGTACTTGGAACATATTATGTAGGTCAAGCTTTAACTGCATTTCATGGAGATCCCATAACAGCTTATAACAAAAAGCGTGAAATTTGGAGCAATAATAAGCTATATAACGAGATTTTTAATGATTCTACAACAGCTAATCACATTATTTTTTGTTGGTCACTGATTAAAGCTATAGAAGATAAACAGCTGTCATACAAAAAAATGAAAATTCGTACGGACCAAGAAGAAAAAGAATATAGGTTCCTGCGTGAAAGAGGCGCAAAATTTTTGTTAGCAAATGCTATTTCGAGAACTTTAGAAACAATAATGTCAAAAAAAATAAATATTAATACCATTTCTTTTATAAATTTAAAATCACTAAATGAGGCTATTTCTAATTGGAGCAACCTTCTAAATAATCTTCTTAAGGCATCTTTTTTATTAAGTGATGCTATTAAAGACGGACTTAAAAACGCAAAAGACATTGAATCATGCATTGAAAAATATGTTGTTTTTATTTCAATGACTATGCAAGAGTCTCCAAGTATTTACAAAGAATTTAGCATAAAAGTAAAAGCTTAATATTTGTTAACAACAAATTGTATTGTTAAAGTTATTTTGCTTTTAGACTTACTATGGATAATTCATTTTTTTTAGTGTTGATGTAGCAGCTTATATTGCAAAACAAGCTGTTATTAAAAACTACTACGTAGATTTAACCAAACTTCAAAAAAATCTTATATGCTTGTTATGGTACTTATCTTGCTGTGACAGGCAAAAGATTGTGTATTGATAATCCAAAAGCTTGACCAAATGGACCTTTTTTTCAAAAGGTGTACGATTTTTCAATAAAGCATATTGATCTTATACAATCTTTTTTGGAATTACCTGATACATTAAACAATTCACTTCCAGTGTAGTATGAACCCCATTATTGATCACAAGATTGATAATGGGGTTTTGTTATGAAATTAACTTATGAAGAAAGACTTCTAGTTGTTGAAGATCATAAAAGGTACGGAACAGCTTATACTTCTAGGAAATGGGGACTTTCAGAAAGATATGTACGAACCATTGTTTCTAAGGCAAGAAATAACAGTTTAAGTCTTAACAACAAACAAACTAATTACAGTGCTGAATTCAAAATAAAGGTTGCTAAGGCATATGCGGAATGAAAACATAGTTTTGAAGAAATAGCTCAACTATATGGAATATATATGGACCCACTTAAACTTGCAAGAGATTTGAGAGTGAACGATAAACTGTGTAAACACCATTAAGTCCACTCTGAATATTTATCT
>ENA-ORPK01000297-ORPK01000297.1-human-gut-metagenome-genome-assembly--contig:-NODE-297-length-48336-cov-12.261034_pt1 | contig 48336 bp, 48 predicted proteins | sample MGYA00242139_ERZ509068 | MGnify/ENA primary metagenome ERZ509068 (study PRJEB26280, sample SAMEA2338687) | human gut metagenome | biome: human gut; feature: human-associated habitat; material: faeces...
ATAGGGCTATGCCCGAAAATGAAAAACCACCCGCTATGCGGGTGGATATTTATTGATTTTCCATGGAATAAGGCAAAATTGACTAGAGAAATTAGGTGCCCTTGGCCCTGAATATTTTTGCGGAGAAAATATGAACAAAAAAACTGACAATCTACTAGAGCTATTAGTAGACAAAAGAAGATTCAGCCTGAGGCTGCTGTTGGAGGGACTGGCCGTAGGCCTGGGGGCAGGTATCAGCATCAGCGTATTTCGCTATCTCTTAGCAGGCTCCGAGATACTGCGTCCTGTGATTTACCACAATCTCAGGGAAGCAATGGCTGATGGACAATGGCAATGGCTGGCCTTATATATTATTTCCTTTATTATTATTGCCTATTTGCTAAAGCTGATTGTAGCCAGAGAGCCTATGTGCACCGGCAGCGGTATTCCCCAGATAAAGGGCATTCTGCAGGGAGATATGTCCATGAGATGGTTTTCCGTTCTCTGGTCCAAGATTATTGGCGGTGTGCTGGCCATCGGCGCTGGCATGTCCCTAGGCCGGGAAGGCCCTAGCGTTCAGATAGGTGCCTGTGTTGGTCAGGGCCTAAGCCAAACCAGTCGTCGCACTAGATTTGAAAGCCGTATCCTTATGACTGCTGGAGCAGGGGCGGGTTTGGCTGCTGCCTTTAATGCCCCTCTGGCAGGAGTTATCTTCGGTTTGGAGGAAATGCAGAAAACCATATCTCCTGCCCTTCTGCTTACAGGTATTACCGCTTCTATTACGGCGGCCACTGTTACAGAGGTAGTTTTCGGTATGTCCCCAGTATTTTCCATGGGGTATCTTCTGCCTCTTCCTTTGAATCTTTTTGATGTTCTGGTGGCAGCAGGCATTGTTATTGGCCTCCTGGGCCGGCTTTTCAACATAGCCTTGGCATACTCCTTAAATACCTATAGCAGGCTGGGATTGTCCGGCATGAAAAAGCCCCTTGTGCCTTTGGTCTTGGCTGGCATCCTGGGCTTTGTTTTGCCAGAGATTCTAGGAGGAGGTAATCTGCTGGTGGATTCACTGGTGGTAACAGACTATACCATTGGTTTTTTGTGCCTTTTATTTGTAGGAAAATTTCTTTTTACCATGATTTGCTTTGGCTCCGGTGTGCCAGGGGGCATTTTCCTGCCTATGCTGGTGCTGGGAGCAGCAGGAGGGGCGGTACTGGCCAAGCTGCTGGTACTGGCAGGTCTATTGCCAGCCATGTATTATGCAGATATTATTGTCTTTGGCATGGCGGCCTATTTCTCCGCTGTGGTGAAATCCCCGGTTACAGGCAGTATTCTGATACTGGAAATGACCGGTTCCTTTCAGCATATGCTGGCTCTGCTGGTGGTATCCCTGACCGCCTATGTAATCTCCGATTTAACGGGGGGCCGGCCGGTTTATGATGAGCTTCTGGACAGGGCTTTGGGCAAAAATAAGTAAACGCTACATCGGTCTAGGGGTTGACCATTAGGCTGTGTTTCTGTTAGAATATTTGTAAAAATATAATTTATTGGGCTTTAAGTCCCAATAAAACAATAAACAAAAATTCTACTTGATAAAAATCAATATTCCGTGTAGAATAATAGTAAATTGGAATTATTAAACATTATTGAATGAAAATTGAACAATGGCAATCCAATAACTGTGCATTAGTGCACAAAATAAAACAATAGAGAAAAAAGCAGAGAAATATTTTGTATTAGGGAGTGATATTATGTTTTTGGAGGAACGTCAGGAAAGCATAATGAATATGCTGAATGCTGATGGCAAAGTAAGGGTAAAAGAGCTTAGTGAGAAATTTGGTGTTACCGAGGACTGTATTCGTAAGGATTTGGGTTCTCTGGAGAAGCAGGGCCGTCTGAAGCGTACCTATGGTGGTGCTGTGGTTCTGAGAGAAAACAACCATGTTATCGAGATTAGCAAGCGCAAGACCACAGATGTGGATGCCAAGCGCCGTATTGCTCATGCTGCCGTTAAGCTGATTCATGACAGAGATATGGTTTTCCTGGATATTTCCACCAGCAATCTGGCCATTGCCGAGCTTTTGGCCAAGGATCAGCGTGAGCTGACCATTGTTACCAATATGATTGACATTCTGCTGATTCTGGCTAATCATCCTAAGATTCGGGTGGTATTTGCCGGCGGTAAGATTAACAAGAGCCGTGACGGCTTCTGGGGCGGTATGACTATGGATTTCATTTCCCGCCTGAAGCCAGATGTAGCCTTTGTAGGTGCCATTGGCGTAGATGCTATGGAAAACAGCGTTTCCACCTATGACATTGAGGATGGTATCAACAAGGCCCAGATTATCCGGGTTAGTAAGAAGGCCTATGTAGTAGCCGAAGCCAAAAAGCTTAGCACTGATGGCAACTACAACTACGCTACCCTTGATACCCTTTCCGGTTTGATTACCGACTCCATGCCATCTGAGAAGGTATGTGAGGCTCTGTCAAGATATGGTGTTCAGCTGATTGTACCATGATGAATTGCATCTATAGAGGACTGAAGGTATTTTTATATTACCTTTCAGTCCTTTCTCTTTGCAGGCTCATATTCTGCTTGGTTTTGCATGAATATTGGGGGCCTGATACTGGCTGGGAGGATTTGCTGCAGACACTGTGGCTAGGTTCCCGCCTTAGCATTCAAACCGCTGGTATTTTAGCTTTCTTTACCGCTGTGCCTGCCGGATTGATAACCATACTGTCCCGCCTTTGGGGGCGTAGATTGGAGAGTCTCCTTAGCGGTATAGTCCTGACCATAACCTCTATTTTGTTTGTGGCCAGCTTTCCTTACTATGGCCAGTTCCACAGTCGTTTTCACCAGCTTCTCTTTAATGCTGGCAATGATGATATGTATGCCCTGTTTATATCCCTGGTGCAGGAATTTAACCTGCCTTTGCGGTTGGCAGGGGCATTGCTTTTGGCCTTTTGCCTCTGGCGAGGGCTGAAATATTTTCTGGCTTGGAGAGATACCAACCCAAGAAGCACCTATAGCCTATATACCAAGCCCTCCCGTGGCAAAAGACTTGCCAAGGGGATAGCTATGGCCTTGGTGCTTTATGTACTGGGGAGATTGATTGTCTTTGGAGGCAGCTGGGGCTGGGAAACAGCCTTGGAATGGGAAAATGTAGGTGTCACCAAGGATAGCTTTATGAATGAGGCTATCTTGGACGATTATCAGGCTATCTATCGGGGCTATCGCATGAACAACCGTATGCTGGCCTGCAATGGCCTGAATTTTACCGCAGAGCAGATTCAGCAGCTGGCAGGAGAGCTGGCTGGCCGTAGTGCCGACAGCAATAATTTGGATGATTATCTCCGTCGGGAGGCTCAGGGGGCCCAGGTGGCCAAGCCCAAGCAAATTTTCTTGATTGTATCCGAAAGCTATGCCAACTGGCCCCTTTTGGATAAATACAGCCAGCTTCACATTGCCGATGGCATGAAGGGGATTATTGCAGGAGAGGATGCAGATTATTGCAATGCCATGCTGCCTAATGGAGCCAGCACCATTTCCGCCATGACTGGTGTGACCACAGGCTTGGCAGATGCTAATCTTTATCTTACCACCATGCCGGAGTCCTTTAAGCAGCCCTATATTACCGCCATAGCTCCCCAGATGGAGAAGCTAGGCTACACCACCAATTTCTGGTATGCCGGCCCTGCTACCTGGGAGCGGATAGGTGCTTTTACAGAGGCTCAGGGCTTCCAGCACTTCTATGGCCGGGGAGATATGCCAGAGGAGGCAGAGGGCAGTGTGTGGGGCTGTGATGATGAATATCTCTATGCCCAGGTATTGCAAAGGGTTAGTCCTGACACCTCCAGCTTTAATGTCATTCTCAATGTTTCCAACCACTCCCCCTATACGGTGGATGTAGCAGCCAAGGGCTTTGATGCAGACAAGCTGCGGCAGGCTTTGCCTCCAGAGGCAGCCAAGGATGATTGGCTGGTAAATGAGCTGGGGCATTATTGGTATGCAGATAGAGAGTTGGCAGGCTTTGTAAAGAACCTCAAGGCAAAATATCCAGATTGTCTGGTGCTGATTGTAGGAGATCATGCCGATAGGTACAATATTGACAAACAGCCGTCCATGTACGAGAGGTATGTAGTGCCTTTTGTCGTAACAGGAGCTGGTGTCCACAAGGGAACCCTCCTGCCAGATAGCGCAGGCAGTCAGATTGATATTGGCCCTACGCTTATTGAAATGGTAGCCCCCAAGGGCTTTGCCTACTATGCTATTGGTTCCAGTCTTACCCGCAGCAACCGTCAGGGCGTGAACTACGGCTTCTGGATAACCAGGGACTTTACGGGGGAGGCAGACAGGATTCCTTTGGAGCCTGTTCAGATAGAGGGCAGTCAGGGACGGCCTATCAACGAGCCGGCTCTGCAACATTATATAGATGCTGTACGGAGTATTTCCTGGTGGCGGCCTAAATACGGCCCTGTTTTGGACGAGGCTTTGCTAAAGGACAGATAAACTCTTACCCTATGCTTGGTTCAATGAGGGTTAGAGATGGAACCTAGCGTTAAGATTCAGATAAGGAAGTGATAGCTTGCAGGCAAGGGATTTGCTTAGCAACTGCCAGCTGTGTCCCCGCAGTTGTGGTGTGAACCGCTATGAAAAGCCGGGGGCTTGCGGCGGAGGAGCCTTGGCCAGAGTAGCCAAGGTCAGTCTGCACCCCTGGGAGGAGCCAGCCATAGCTGGCCCGGAAACTGGCAAGGGAGCTGGGACAGTTTTCTTTTCTGGCTGTAATCTCCGCTGTGTTTTCTGTCAGAACTATGAAATAAGCCATTATGCAAAGGGCAGAGAAGTCACCTCAGAGGAGCTGGGGGAGATTTTTCTCCATCAACAGGCTCAGGGGGCAGCTACCTTGGATTTGGTTACTCCCACCCATTATGTGCCTCAGATTATTCAGGCTTTGGCCTATGCCAAAAAACGAGGTTTTTCTTTGCCTGTAGTGTACAATTCCAGTGGCTACGAAAGTGTGTCCACCATCGAGCTGCTGGGGGGCTTAGTAGATGTTTATTTGCCGGATTTGAAATATTATGCCTCGGAATTATCCAGGGCATATTCCCAAGCCCAGGATTATTTTCCTGTAGCCGCCAAGGCCATTAAGGCTATGGTACAGCAGGTAGGCAGGCCTGTTTTGGATGCTCAGGGTATTATGACTAGAGGTGTACTGGTACGGCATATGGTATTGCCTGGAGCCCGTCATGACAGTATGAAGCTTTTGGACTGGCTGTGGCAGAACTTTGGCCATGATATTTATCTCAGCCTGATGAGTCAGTACACTCCTATGTATAAGGCAGGGGAATATAAAGCTCTTAAGCGTAGGCTTACCACCTTTGAATACCAATCAGTGATAGATTATGCCAGGGAATTAGGCGTAACCCAGTGCTTTATTCAGCAGCGCAGTTCTGCCACCAAGGCCTATGTGCCAAATTGGCAGGATGATGGTCTATAAAGGAAATATTTATTGTATTAAAGAGATTTTCCGAGTATAATAGGAAAAAAGAAATGGGAAGTGAGGACTTGCCATAAAAGGCAGTTCCTTATATAGTGAAAGGGAGAGGTGTTTTTTTTATGGCAGAAGATATTAAGCTTTCAGACGTATTTGATATGGACTTTTTGCAGGACTTTCAGGATAGCTTTGCCAGAGCTGCAGGTATGACTGCAGTAACCGTAGACAAGGATGGCAAGCCTATTACCAGACCTACTGACTGGTCTGAGTTCTGCATGAAGTATACTCGTGGCAGTGCTGAGGGATGTCGCCGCTGTGAGCAGTGTGACAAGAACGGCGGTGAGACTGCTGCCCGTACCGGTAAGCCTGCGGTTTATGAGTGCCATGCTGGCCTTATGGATTTTGGTGCTCCTATTATTGTAGATGGCCATCAGATTGGTTCCATTCTGGGTGGTCAGATTCTCAATGCACCACCAGATGAGGATAAATTCCGGGCTTATGCCAAGGAAATCGGGGTAGATCCTGAGAAGTATGTTGAGGCTGTTCGCAAGATTCAGATTATGCCTCGTGAGCGTTTGGAGCATGCAGCTCAGACTCTGTTCTTGATGGCTTCCTTCTTCTCCAAGATGGGCCATTATCGCGTTGAATTGCGGAAGATGGCTGCTTCCATTAACGAAACTGCTATGCAGGCATCTGCCACTATGGAGGAGCTGGCTGCTTCTGCCAACGATGTTAACGAGAACCAGTTGGCTCTGAACAAGGAAATCGCCAATGTAAGTGAGATTTCCAGTAAGATTAACGAATTTACAAATTTGATTCGTGATATTGCCAAGCAGACTCGTCTGCTTGGTCTGAATGCCTCTATTGAGGCTGCTCGGGCTGGTACAGCTGGTGCAGGCTTCGCTGTTGTATCTGAGGAGATTGGCAAGCTGGCGGATAGCTCCCGTGAGACTGTAGACAAGATTCAGGAGTTTACCAACCAGATTGGTGAGTCTGTTAACGAAACCGTAACCAAGGGTGAGGCTACTTCTAATATTGTCAGCCAGCAGACTGCTGCCATTGCCGGTGTAGCCCAGGAGCTGACTGATTTGTCTGCTACTGCTGGCAAGCTGGTAGATATGATTAAACACAACAAACAGTAATCCCTAGATAGTGCTTCATGAACTGCATGGAGCACTATTTTTGTTGACAGATAATATCTGTGGTGCTATTCTAAGAGGAAAACACAGATACAAGGAGGCCCATATATGGCAGAGGAAGCAAAGAAAGCAGAGCTTAGTATAGAGGAGGTTCTGGCCAGTACATCTATTGCAGATGTGTACCAGGCAGCCAAACAGTTGGACGGTGTGGCGGCTAAAACCCATTTGATAGAGAGTCCCTATTTTTCCGATTTGTGTGGCAACAATGTTTACCTAAAGCCTGAGAACCTGCAGAATACAGGCTCATTCAAGCTGAGAGGTGCTTACAACAAGATTAGCCAGCTCAATGAGGATGAACGGAAGCGGGGCGTTATTACTGCCTCTGCTGGCAACCATGCTCAGGGTGTGGCCTTTGCTGCCAGAGCTTTGAACTGCAAGGCTGTTATTTGTATGCCTGCCACTACCCCAATTTTGAAGGTAGAAGCTACTCGTGCCTATGGGGCAGAGGTAGTTCTCTATGGTGATAGCTTTGATGATGCCTATGCCAAGTCCTTGGAGCTGCAGAAGAAAAAGGGCTATGTTTATATTCATCCATTTAACGACCAGAAGGTATTGGCTGGTCAGGGCACCACAGCCTTGGAGATTATTGACGAGCTGAAGGATGTAGATGCCATTCTGGTGCCTATTGGGGGTGGCGGATTTGCCAGCGGTGTAGCCCTGGCTACCAAGGCTGTCAATCCAAATGTAAAGGTTATCGGTGTAGAGCCAGAGGGAGCACCTTGTATGGAGAAATCCTTTATGGAGGGCCATGTAACCACTCTGTCTGCAGTAGATACTGTGGCAGATGGCTGTGCTGTTAAGACTCCTGGTGATTTGACCTATGCTTTCTGCAAGAAGTATCTGGATCAGATTATTACCGTATCTGAAATGGAAATTATGTCTGCACTTCTGTCCCTGATTGAGAAGCACAAGCTGATAGCCGAGGGAGCTGGTGCCCTCAGTTTGGCTGCCTTGAACAAGCTTCCTTTCAAGGGCAAAAAGGTAGCAGCCATTATCAGTGGCGGCAATATTGATATTTCCACCATTTCTGCTTTGATTGACAAGGCCCTGATTGCCAGAGGCCGGGTATTCTGCTTCTCTGTTCAACTGCCAGATAAGCCAGGCCAGCTGCTCCATGTATCTCAGGTATTGGCTGACGAGAATGCCAATGTTATCAAGCTGGAGCACAACCAGTCCAAGGTAACTGACAGCTTCAAGAAGGTTATGCTGGAGGTAACTGTAGAGACTCACGGCCATGACCATGTACAGCGTATTATCCGTGCTTTGGAAAATGCCGGCTTTGTAGTAGATAAGATTTATTAAGAATACAGACGACCAACCAGCCAAGGCTGTGGACAGAATCTTCCTGTCTGCCAGCGGTGGCTGGTTTTTTGTTGAAAAAAAATTATTTCAGGGCATAAGAAAACAGCTGCGGTGTGGGGAGCAGCTGTTTCTAAAAAAGGGATTATAGGATGTTTAGGTAACGACAGGCGTTATCTATGAAAGTATTTTAAGCTCGTATGGGAATATATCTTTGTTTAGGGGAAACATTGATATCGAGCTTAGTAGGGAATTGAAAGTAATTACTACTTACGAGTAAGAGTATAATGTAAAACCGTTTTTACATCTATGAACATTACGACGAAAAATGTTCTTTACGCGACGAAAACTCGGAAATACAGTACAATGTATACAGTATGTCGAACGGAGTATATTATAGGCCATTTGTCAAGACCTGGAGGGATATTTATCCACAATTTTTTCCTAATGTGGATAACTTTGTGGATAAAATGTGATTCTGTGTGTATAAACAGGATTTTATCCACAACTTTTTCCACAAAACTGTGCATAAGTCAAAAAACTGTGTATAAATGTAGCGGATATTCGCCATAAATATGTTTAGAGAACAAAATATGTAAATTTTGCGTAAAATTTATTGAAAATAAAAATCGTCCTTCAAAGGCAACAAAAAAGCCCGAAGCCTTGCTTCGAGCTATTATATGCATGGTGACGCGTAAGGGATTCGAACCCTTGAAGCCGCCGTGAGAGGGCGGAGTCTTAACCACTTGACCAACGCGCCGTGAACAAGGAATACTATACCATATTGAAAAATATAATGCAAGCTTTTTTTGAAAAAATAAAAAATAACGAGGCGAGTGACGGTTTTAGGAGAATGAATTTGTGTACTATGGAATAGGTTTTGTGATAGAATTAGAGTGCAGGAATGTAATGGAAAAAAATAGAATGTCTAAGCATAGACCATAGGTGGTGATATAATTGATAGACATAAAAAAGTTACAGCTTTATTACGAAAACGATATGGTTTTTGTTACAGCTCATGCAGCTGAGAGATTTAGACAGCGCGGAATAAAAAATAAGGATATTAGATATGCTGTTCAAAATGGAGAGATTATTGAGCAATATCCTGAGGATTATCCGTATCCAAGTTGTTTGTTATTGGGATTTACCGTCAAATCTCAGCCATTGCATGTGGTTATGAGTGATGAAGGAACTGCTAGTAGAATAATTACAGCGTACTTTCCAGATAAGGATAAATGGGAAGCAGATTTTAAAACCAGAAAGGTGTGATATCTTATGAATTGCTTAGTTTGCAAATCAGGCATTATGCGGCCATCAACGGATAGTTATTTTGCAAGGATAAATGGGGCTTATGTAATTATAGAAAATGTTCCTTGCTATAAATGTGAACAGTGTGGAGAAATTGTATTTTCTGCATCTGTTATGGAGAAAATTGATGATATGCTGGAACATCTTGAAAAAATTGCAAGTAAAATCTTTATTGTTGATTATGCAGGGGCGGCTTGATGAGGTTATAATGGCATAAAAAAACGGTTGCTTATGCAACCGTTTAATGCTCTATGGAGCGGGCGAGGGGAATCGAACCCCCCTCTTTAGCTTGGGAAGCTGACGTTCTACCAATGAACTACGCCCGCAGGTTGTGAAAACCAACAACATTTATATAATAGCACGATTTGCATATAATTTCAAGAATCGAATTTATTTTTCTTTTGACTTGTCATATAGTCAGACCTGATATATAATGGAGATAAGAAAAGACCACCAGCAGGCGGCTTGTCCTCCTCGCTAGTCGGTTAGTGTTTTACGTAAAAATAACCGCTTTGTTTGGAAGCTTGAGCGGTTATTTTTGTTTAAGAACAATCAAAATCAACAAAATTAGAAGTAACTCTGTATCATTCATTGTCTCACCCCCTCAGATTTGAATTTCTCCTTTCTGCGAGGGTGCAAACAAACCGCCTGCCGCTTAGGGTGGTCAGCAGTATAACTGCCGAAATAAGTATATCATATTGCTGTTATTATGTATATAGCAATGTGATATACTTATTTTTGTTGTAAATTTGTAAAGTTCGTATTGAAATACTATATTATATTGGAGTATAATAGAACGAAATATCCGATGCTTTCAACCTTTGTTGGTGGTGGGCGCGCTTTGGAAAGGGGAGAGATTTTCTTGTTAATGAATGGAGCACAGGCTGTACTGGAAAGCCTGAGACGGGAAAATGTAGAAGTAATATTTGGTTATCCGGGAGGAGCGGTTCTGGATCTTTATGATGCTCTGTACAAGGCAAAGTATCCTCATATCCTTACCCGCCATGAGCAGGGTGCTGTGCACGGAGCAGACGGTTATGCCAGAGCCACTGGCAAGGTAGGAGTCTGCTTTGCTACCTCTGGCCCTGGTGCTACCAATTTGATTACAGGTATTGCTACAGCCAATATGGATTCTATTCCAATGGTATGCTTTACTGGTCAGGTAGGCAATCCATACATTGGCAAGGACTCCTTTCAGGAAGCAGATATTGTAGGCATTACCACCCCTATTACCAAGCATAATTACTTAGTAAAAAAGGTGCAGGAGCTGCCAAGGGTTATCAAGGAAGCCTTCTTCATTGCCAGCACTGGTCGGCCAGGTCCTGTAGTTATTGATATTGCCAAGGATGTATTCACTGCAGAGCTGGATTATGAATATCCAGAAAAGGTCTATCTGCCAGGCTATAGCGGAGATTTCACCGGGAATGAGGCTCAGGTGTCTGCTGTGGTGGAAGCTCTAGGCAAGGCCAAGCGTCCTTTGTTCTTTATTGGCGGCGGTGTAAATCTGTCCAATCAGACAGAGCTGTTTCGTCAGATTGTAGACCATACCCATATTCCTGTAGTCAGCTCTTTGATGGGCCTGGGCTGTGTGCCTTCTACCCAGGATGGATTTTTGGGCATGGTAGGTATGCATGGTTCCTATGCAGCTAATATGGCTGTTCAGGAATGTGACTTGCTGATTGGTGTAGGTGTCCGTTTTGATGACCGGGTTATTGGCAAGGTAGCAGCCTTTGCTCCTAAGGCCAAGGTGGTTCATTTTGATGTGGATAGAGCGGAAATTAACAAAAATGTGGTAGCAGATTATCCAGTAGTGGGTGATTTGCGCTGGTCCATGCCGATTTTTGCCCATTTGCTGCAAAGCTCTGGGGAAAATTATACGGCTCGTTTCAATATCTGGCGTAATTATGTTATTGAAATGAATGACCAGTATCCATTTGCTTATCAAAAGCATAGTGAATACATTATGCCACAGGAGCTGATTGAGACAGTTAGCCAGCTGGTGGATGATAATACCATTGTGGTTACAGATGTTGGTCAGCATCAGATGTGGGCGGCACAGTTCTTTAACAGCCGTAAGCCGCGTCAGTTCCTGACCTCTGGAGGCTTGGGCACTATGGGCTACGGCCTGCCGGCGGCTCTTGGGGCGAAGCTGGGACAGCCTGACAAAAAGGTGGTTCTCTTTACTGGTGATGGCAGTATTATGATGAACTGTCAGGAAATGTCCACTGCTGCTGACAATGATATTGATGTAAAAATTGTTTTGCTGCACAATAGAGTGCTGGGTATGGTTACTCAGTGGCAGAGAATGTTCTATGGCAAGCGCTATTCCCAGACCTTGCTGGGGGGCAAGACTGATTTTGTCAAGCTGGCTGAGGCTATGGGTATGAAGGCCTGCCGTATCAGCAAGCCAGAGGAGCTGCTGCCAGGTCTGAGAGCAGCCTTGGCTGCCGAGGGGCCTATGCTGATTGATGTAATGTTGCCTGCCAATGAGGATGTACTGCCAATGGTGGCACCAGGGGCCTGCATCAGTGATATGGTACTGGGAGGAGAAAAGGAATGAAAAAATATATTTTAGCAGTCCTTGTAGACAACAAGCCAGGTGTTCTGACCCATGTATCCGGACTTATCAGCCGTCGTGCCTTTAATATTGAGAGTATTTCCGCCGGTTATACAGAGGAGCGGGATGTTACCAGAATCAATATTGAGGTTTCCGTAGAGGATAATCGGGAGCTGGAGCAGGTGGTAAGCCAGCTGGGCAAGCTGATAGATGTGATCAAGATTGTCAATCTGGGCGAGGTGGATTCCATTGTGCGTGAGCTGGTACTGTTGAAGGTTAAGGCTCAGAAGGAAACCCTGTCAGATATTCGCAATATTGTAGATATTTTCCGGGGCAAGATTGTAGATGTCAGCCCTGAAAACGTGGTTATCGAGATTACAGGCTCCCGCAGCAAGATAGATGCAATCTGTGAAATGCTGGCTGAGTTCCAGATTATTGAGATTGCCAGAACTGGAGCTATTGCTCTGTCCAGAGGCCCTATACCAGTAAAAAATATGTAAATTAAAATATTTTCTTGACTTTTTGCCATTAAATGATAAACTATCAGTAACGGATAATTATTATCCATTGTGTATTTAGGTCGAGGAGGTAATATTATGGAATTGAAGGATTCAAAGACATTAGAAAATCTGAAGGCTGCTTTTGCTGGTGAGTCTCAGGCTCATACTAAGTATCAGTATTTTGCTTCTCAGGCTAAGAAGGACGGCTATGTGCAGATTCAGAATCTCTTTTTGGAGACTTCCAAGAACGAGAAGGAGCATGCCAAAATCTGGTACAAGCTGATTAACGATGGTGTAGGCTCCACTGAGGAAAATCTGAAGGCTGCTGCCAGCGGTGAAAATGAGGAGTGGACCTCTATGTATCCAGAGTTTGCCAAGACTGCCCGGGAGGAAGGTTTTGACAAGATTGCTCAGCTCTTTGAGGCTGTGGCTGCTATTGAGAAGGAGCATGAGGAGCGTTACAAGATTCTGCTGGCCAATGTAGAGGCTGAGAAGGTTTTCAAGGCTGATGACACTGTTATCTGGCAGTGCTCCAACTGTGGCTATGTATGCACTGGCAAGGAGGCTCCAGAGGAGTGCCCTGTATGTGCTCATCCCCAGTCTTATTTCGTGGTTTTGGACGAAACCTACAAGAGATAATTTGAGATATACTAAAGGGGCTGTCGCATTGCGACAGCCCCTATTTTTGTGTAATTATTTCTTTTTGCCTTCATCCTTGGCTTTTGCCTTTTCCTCAGCATTTTTCTTCTTGGCTGCAGCCTTTTCGGAAGCTCGCTTTTCCTGCTCCCGCTTGGCGTAGTCCACACTAAAGCTGGCCATTTTGTGCTTAAGGCTCATCATAGGGTGTCTCAGCAGCATACCCTTGCTGGAGCTGGACATAATGGTCATAAATTCCTTGTTCTGCTTAGGGCCGAAGCACATAATCTCGCAACGGTCGCAGATTGGCTTGGTAATACCATATGGGCAGCGGTTAATCTTGGTCATAACGGTGGCCAGAAGGGCAGTACATTTTGGACAAAGCTTGTCGCCGCTGGTGTTGTGATGCTTGTGGCAATATACACCGAAAGTCTTTTTAATATTGGTCTTTTCCTGAGGAATGGTATTTTTTACCTCAGGCTGTCTTTTTTGGGGTAAAAATCTGTCAAAAATGCTCATCTAACTTCTCCTTTTATGCGTCAGCATTATGCTGGGTTTATCTATCTATAAATTGTACTTTGAAATCTCTATAAATGCAAATTTTTTATTGCAATTATAGTTGGATAAGGCGTGTCAACCTAATTTGCGTAAGCAATTGACGGTGAAGAAGTTTTTTGATATGTTTATGAGGATGATATAGGGGCAGCAGAAAATATCTCTGCTATGGCCCGCTGAATAATCTACAGGCTCTCTCATGGGGGCCTGTTTTTTGTGGAAAAAAATATTTTGCTTAATTTCTTTTGATAATGTACAATAAAATGGATTGGGTAATTTTTTTTGTAATGCGGGAGAATAGGGCATGGCACTTTCAAATGATATAGATACGGATAAGCAGGGGGAGAAACTGCTTAGAGATGCCTTCCAAAATACTTTGGAGGCAATGGAAAATAGCAAGGGGCAGATTTACGAAATATACGAAAATACCAAAAGCGATGTGGAAGCTTCCACTGTAATGCTGAAGGAGCTGAAGGAGGAAACTCGCAAGCTGCAGGATGAGGTGGATATGCTGGTGCACTGTGAACAGCAGGAGAAACAGCGGTTGGTAAAGGTTAGCAGTAATTTTGCCAATTATTCTGAGGACAAGATTCGGGAGAGCTATGAGGCTGTTAAGGATGTACAGGTAAGGCTGGCTCTGGCCAAGGAGAAGGAGTTTCAGTCCCGCCGTCAGCGGGATCGTCTGGAGCTGAGACTGCGGGGCATGGAGCAGACCTTGATGATGGCAGAGCGTTTGGCTACCAAGCTGGGTACAGTAGTGGGGTATCTTACCTCTCAGATTAGCAATGTGGTAGCCCAGATGGATGTGGCTTCCAAGAACAAATTCCTAGGGGTACAGATTATCAAGGCGCAGGAGGATGAGCGTCTCCGAGTCTCCAGAGAGATACATGATGGCCCGGCTCAGGAGATGGCTACCTTGGTTTATCAGGCTTCTATTTGTGAACGCTTGGTGGATACTCGCCCAGAGGAGGCCAAGAAGGGCCTGCAGGAGCTGAGACGGCAGATTCGTCACTGTCTGGCAGATGTACGGCAGATTATTTTTGATATGCGGCCTATGTCCTTGGATGATTTGGGACTGGTGGCAGCCCTGCGGCAGCTGGTGGGCAAGCTGGCAGAGCGTAAAGGTCTGCAGGTGGATTTCAGTGTCAAGGGTAAGGAGTGTGTGCTGGAAAAGCATGTGGAGGTTACTCTCTTTAGAATCATTCAGGAGGCACTAGGGAATGTACAGCGCCATGCCAAGGTGGAGGAGTGCAACTTAAGGCTTTTGTTCACTCGTGGCACTTTGTCTATCCTGGTAGAGGATGCAGGCAAAGGCTTTGATGTTGACCAAATGGAAGATGCCCGGAACCGGGGAGAGGGGGACGGTCATTTTGGCCTTTTGGGTATGGAGGAAAGAGCCAAACTCATAGGGGCATCCTTAAATGTTATTTCCAAGCCGGGAGAAGGCACCAAGGTACATATTAAGCTGCCTTGTCCGGTGGCAAGCTAATGAAAAAGAATAATAGACAGTTTACGGCACCGATTTCTAAGGCAATGGAAGCATATGCAGGGGACGGTGCCCTTGCTTTTCATACCCCCGGTCATAAGCAGGGCCTGGGGGCCCATCCTCTGTTAAAGAAACTGATTACAGAGGCAGGCCTGCGGCAGGAGGTTTCTCTTATGGAGGAGCTGGATGATTTACATGAGCCAGCAGGCTGTATCAAGGAGGCTCAGGAGCTGGCAGCAGAGCTGTGGGGGGCCAGGGAAAGCCTTTTTGTAATTAATGGCACCACTGGAGCTATTCAGGCTATGCTGGTGGGCACTCTGTCGCCTGGAGATAGGGTGCTGGTGCCTAGGAATGCCCACCGTTCCATTATGGGGGGCATTATTCTGGCTGGGGCAGTGCCCATATACATTCAGCCAGAGATAGATACCCGCTTGGGTATTGCTATGGGACTAAGTGTGGCCACGGTTAAGCAGGCTATCAAGGAACATCCAGAGGCCAAGGCTCTTGTGGCTGTATATCCTACTTATTATGGTTTTTGCTGTGATTTACAGCGGATAGGAGAGCTGCTTCACGAAGCAAATATGCTGTTGCTGGTGGATGAGGCTCATGGTGCTCATTTGCGCTTTGGCAAGGACTTGCCTAAGCAGGCTATTGAGCTGGGAGCTGATGTGGCGGCTCAGAGCACCCACAAGCTGTTAAGTTCCATGACTCAGACCTCTATGCTGCATATTGGCAGTAATAGGGTGGAGGCGGAGCGGATACGGCAGGCAGCCAGTCTTCTGCAATCCACCAGTCCTAACCAGCTGTTGTTGGCGTCTCTGGATATTGCTCGCTTGCAAATGGCCCAGGAGGGGGTACAGCGGGTAAATAGAGCTGTGGCGCTGGCTCAATGGCTGAGAAAAAAAATCAATGAAATTCCGGGGCTGTACTGTCCTGGCAAGGAAATCTGGGCAGGTCAGAAAGCTGGTCAGTTGGTGGCTGGTGGTCAGGACTTAGCAGATGATAAACGGGGAGCCATAGCTTTAGATTGGGCCAAGGTAACGGTTAATCTGGCAGGGCTGGATATTTCTGGTCAGGAGGCAGAGCTGTTACTGCGGCATCAGTGGAAGGTGCAGTGCGAGCTGTCAGATCCTGAGAATCTGCTTTTTATTATTTCCATGGCAGATACCCAGAGAGAGGCAGATAGATTGCTGCAGGTATTGCAGGAACTGGCGGCTAAGCATCAGCGGACAATGGCAACAAAGACAGCCAATAAAGATGATTCTGGTATTGCGGAAGAGCAGGGTTGTTCGAGGGCGGATAATATCTGCCATATGGCTGAAATGCCTGTGGCGGTTCAACGTATGAATCCTAGGGAAGCTTTTTTTGCCCCTATTAGGACTGTGGCGCTGGAAAAGGCCATTGGCTGTATCTGTGGGGAAACCATTGCCTTCTATCCTCCCGGTATTCCGGTTTTGTGTCCCGGAGAGGAGATTACAGAGGCCTTGGTGGAATACATCAGATTTTATCAGGCCAGGGGTATGCGCTTGTCTGGGGCTGCCGATAGTACATTGAAGACTATCAGAGTGTGTCAGAAGGCTGGCATACAGGATTGATTAGATTGTAAAAAAGGATATGCCAAGGAGTGAAATATATGAGCAAGGGAAAGCTGATTACCATAGAGGCAGGAGATGGCTCTGGCAAGGCTACCCAGACCAAGGCCTTGTATGATAGGCTGTTGGCTGAGGGCTATCAGGTTCTAAAGGTGGAATATCCTGATTATCAATCTGAATCCTCCGCCTTGGTGCGAATGTATCTAGGTGGGGAATTTGGTCAGCAGGCAGAAAATGTCAGTGCCTATGGGGCTTCGGCTTTTTTTGCGGTGGATCGCTATGCTTCTTATCTTTTGAAGTGGCGTCAGGCCTATGAGGCGGGTTGGATTATTTTGGCGGATAGATATACTACCTCCAATATGGTACATCAGGCGGTGAAGCTGAAGGATACTGCAGAGCGGGAGGAATTTTTGACCTGGCTGTGGGATTTTGAATTTGGCAGATTGCAGCTGCCGGTGCCAGATAGGGTTATTTATCTGGATATGCCGCCGGAGATTAGCGATAGGCTGATTAATAGCCGGGCGGCCAAGGATAGCAGCCGGCAAAAGGACATTCATGAGAAGGATACCAGCTATCTTCATCATTGCCATAGGGCTTATAATGAGGTGGCTGAAAAATATGGCTGGGTTAAGATTAGTTGTGCCCAGCAGGGAAATTTGCGAACAGTGCAGGATATTCACGAGGATGTATATCAGGCGGTTAAGGAAATATTGAGGGACGAAAATGATTAAGGAAGTTTTAGTTGTTGAAGGAAAAATGGATGTAGTGGCCATAGACAAGGCTGTGGAGGCAGATTGCATTATTACAGAGGGGTTTAATCTCAAACCTCAGGCATTGGATTCCATTGCCAAGGCCTACCAGAAGCGGGGCATTATCATTATGACAGATCCAGATTCGGCAGGAGAACGGATTCGTCGTTTTCTCACCAAGAGATTTCCCGAGGCCAAGCACGCCTTTATTCCCAAGGAAGATGCTACGGCCAATAATGATATAGGCATTGAGCAGGCTTCCCCTGAGGCCATTCGTACTGCCTTGGCCAAGGTAAGAACTATGGACTGGGAGCCAACCAACAATTTTACTGGAGCAGATTTACTTAAGGCAGGGATTAGCGGTTCCCCAGCGGCCAGTGAGAAACGGGCCAAGCTGGGAGCTGTGCTGGGAATTGGCTATGCCAATGCCAAGACCTTTTTGCAGCGGTTGAATCACTATGGTATTACTCGTCAGGAGTTTCAGCAGGCTGTGGCAGAGCTGGAGAAATAAAGGAGTAGAGATATATGACAGATACGATAAAAACCACCCATCCGGTAATTGCCAATCCCCAGGTTACTAGGCATATTATGAAGGCCTTTAACCTGAGAGCGGCCAAGAAGCTGGGACAGAATTTCCTGGTGGATGCAGGTATTGTTCAGGGAATTGTGGATGCAGCCGGGGCAGGGCCGGAGGATAATATCTTGGAGATTGGGCCAGGTATTGGTACTTTGACTCAGGGACTGGCAGAATCTGGCGCCAAGGTAACTGCAGTGGAGCTGGACAAGAAGCTGCCAGCAGTGTTAGCCCACACTCTGGAGGGCTATGATAATGTTACCATTGTGCCGGGAGATATTCTCAAGGTGAATATTCCGGAGCTGATGGGGAACAAGCCCTTTAAGGTGGCAGCCAATCTGCCTTATTATATTACCACTCCGATTTTGATGGCTTTGCTGGAGCAGCATTTGCCGATTTCCATTCTGGTTACTATGGTGCAAAAGGAAGTGGCCCTGAGAATGATTGCCCAGCCAGGCAGCAAGATTTATGGTGCTCTGTCTGTGGCAGTACAGTATTATACCAGGCCTCATATTGCCTTTGATGTGCCGCCTCGCTCCTTTATACCAGCCCCAGAGGTGGATTCCGTGGTTATTGTCTGCGATGTGCGGGAAAAGCCAGCGGTGGAGGTAAAGAGTGAGAAAATGTTCTTCCGAGTGGTTAAGGCAGCCTTTGGCCAGCGGCGGAAAACTATAGCCAATGCCTTGAAGGGAGCAGGTTTCCAGCAGGAGGATATTAAGGCGGCTTTTGACAAATGCGGTTTGGACAGCGGTCGTCGGGGAGAAACCTTCTCCTTGGAGGAATTTGGGATTTTGGCAGATGCCTTTGTCCAGGCATAAGGGCTTTGGCAGATGCAGATAAATTTGGTAGGTAATTCGTTAAAAGGAGAGATTCACATGGCAAAGGTGGAGTATGCACCTCAGGGTGTGTGTGCCCGTTTGATGAAATTTGAGGTGGAAGATGGCAAGCTGCACAATCTTAGAGTGCTAGGTGGCTGTAACGGCAATTTGCAGGGGATTGGCAAGCTGACTGAGGGCATGGAGCTGCAGGAGATTATTAGTCGTCTGGAGGGTATTCGCTGTGGTGCCAAGGCTACCTCCTGTCCGGATCAGCTGGCCAAGGCTTTGAAGCAGTATCTGGAGGAGGCTGGGGAGCAATGATCTTCGACAATCATTCCCATACAGAGTTTTCTTCTGATTCCCAGATGACCTTGCAGGAGGCTGTAGAAGCCAGGGAGAAGCTAGGGATAGGTTTGACTCTGACCGAGCATTTTGATTATGATTATGTTAATACCAGAAACTATAAGGATAGGGATTTCCGGTTTGTGCCTAGTGAATATTGGCAACAGTACGGCAGTCAGCGGGGAGAGAATCTGCAGCTAGGAGTAGAGGTAGGTATTACGGATACCTGCTTGAAGGCCAATCAGGAATTTGTAGCTCAGGCTCCCTTTGATTTGGTTATAGGCTCCATACATATCATTGATTTAATGGATTTGTATTATGAGGATTTTTATCAGGGCAAATCCAAGGAAGAGGCCTATGGTATTTATTTGCGGGTGATGGCTCGGGAGCTGGCCAGACATTCCTATGTTGATGTGCTGGGGCACATTGACTATATTTGCCGTTATGCTACTTATGAGGACAAGAATATCATCTATGGTCAATTCCATGAGGAAGTGGATGCTGTGCTGAGAACAGCCTTGGAAACTGATACGATTATGGAATTGAATACCCGCCGTCTGGGGGATAAGGAGGCAGCGGAGAAGCTGCTGCCTATCTATCAGCGTTATTACGCTCTGGGAGGACGGTATGTATCTCTTGGCTCTGATGCCCATACAGCTCAGAATATCGGCATGAATTTCCAGGTAGCTCTGGAGCTGGCAGAGGCCGCTAAACTGCAGCCTGTTACCTTTACCCAGCGCAAAATGCAGCTTTGCAAATAAGGGCAATAAAAAAACAGCGGGGATTGCCTCGCTGTTTTTTTGTGCAGATTATTTTATTGGTTCTCCATCAATAGTACGGATGGATTGTATTTCAAGTGATAGCACAGGGCGGTTAGCTCAGAGCCGTCCAAGACAGATTCGATAAAACCAGATTCCTGTTGGCTGACCTCCAGAGTAACGGGGGTATCCAGCAGCCGGCGATTGCTGTCAGCAAAAAGAATTACCTTGGGGTACCGAGTCATTCCAATGGTGGTGGATTTGACAATGGCAAATCCAAGGGCTGTTCTCAATACCGTGCCTACTGGGAACAGAGCAACATGGTTAAAGAACAGATCCAGAAGCAATGGATCAAATTGCTTGCCGGAGCATTTGGTCATAATCTTGTAGGCAATATGAGGAGAATAAGCCTTTTTGTATGGCCTCTGGGTGGTGAGAGCATCATATACATCTGTAATGGCCACAATGCGGGCAAATTCAGAAATCTGCTCCTCTACCAAATGATTTGGATAGCCATGCCCATCAAGGTGCTCGTGATGCTGGTAGGCAATATCCGCAATGGCTTTCATATTCAGATTGCTGTCCTTAGTATTGATCAGCCGCAGATAGCCCCACTCAGGATGATGGCGAATCAGGGTAAACTCATCATCAGACAAAGCCGTGGTCTTGTTGAGAATCTTGCGGGATACATCCAGTTTGCCAATATCGTGAAGCAGGGCACCTGCCGTGAGAGTCATTAAATCCTTTTTAGAATAATGGCACAGCAGGCCCAGCATGGCAGAAAGAGCTGCCACATTAACGGAATGGGCAAAGGTATAATCGTCATAAAGTCGGATATCCGTAATCTGCACCAGATTTTCCGGCTTTTGAATCAAATCCTCAATAATGGATTCAGAGGTGGAAAGCAAAGGGGGGATATCCAGCTGGTTATCCTGCTGTAGACGGCAGTAGGTATCAAATACCTGATGGATAGCCGTTACCCTGGTTTCCTCCTTGATAATATCCTCTGGTGGTGCCAGGGGTAAATCTGGATCCAGAGAGGTAATAGTTACCTTGGAAATACCAATTTTCCGCAGGCTGTTTATATACTGTCTGCTTAATTTGGTACCTCGAGTGAGGTAGCTGGCTCCTTTTTGGTTGTAGATACTCTGGGCTGTAACCATTCCCGGTTTTAATTTATTTATGGGTAATCTAATCATGGTATAATATCCCTTTCATAAGCTACAAATAATGCATTTATATCATATCACATTTGTTAGTATAAACAAATAGAAAATGTTAAAAACCTCAATCTAAGGGCATAAAAAATATTAATATTTGACAAAGTAAAAGGCATAACTCCTGCCAGGATATAAAACAGGAGTTATGCCTTTTGATAATTATATGAAGTGACGGAGATTTCCGTTTATAGCGGTGGGCGCTTAGGTGCGGAATACATTTAGCTGTTCCCGTAGGCGCTTGGCCATATCTGCCAGCTTGGTGTTTTCATCTGCCAGCTGGTGCATGGTGGCGGACTGCTCCTCGGAGGCAGCGGAAACCTGCTGGGTTTGGTTGGATATCTTGTCGCTATCCTTGCTGACACTGGTGGCAGCCTCTACTACATAACCAGATTCCGCAGATACCTGTTCAATATGCTTGGCAACCTGAGCCATCTGCTCCACCATGCTGTCTACCATGCCAGTAACCTGGCTAAACTCGCCCATAGCATCCTTGACTACATCAGTACCCTGACGAACGCCCTTGTTGCCATGATGCATAGCCTCTACAGCCTTCTTGGTTTCGTCCTGAATAGTGCCAATAAGCTCGGCAATATGCTGGGCAGCATCCTGAGAGTTCTCTGCCAGTTTGCGGATTTCCTCAGCTACAACGGCAAAGCCACGGCCATGCTCACCAGCTCTAGCCGCCTCAATGGCAGCGTTGAGAGCCAAGAGGTTGGTCTGCCCGGAAATATTTACGATGGTTTCTACAATCTGACCGATTTCCTCGGAGCGGTGACCTAGAGTATCTACCTGCTGGGCAGAGGAGCTTACCATAGTTTCAATGCGGTCCATATGCTGGGCAATGGTATTGATACCATTCAGACCTTGGCTAACAGTGTTGCCTACATCGCTGGCCTTCTCGGCGGTCTGCTTGGCCAAATCAGCTACATTGTTTACTCCGCTGACAATATTGTCCAAAGCGGAGGCGGCAGTATCTACATTTTTGTTCTGAGAAATGGACAACTCTGCTATATCATTAATGGATACAGCAATGGAATTAACAACCTGAGCAGATTCACGAACACCGGTGTACATGGTATGAGCAGAATTGGTAAGTTCATCGGCAATTTTCTGAATTTCTGCGGTGATATTTCTGATCTTGCCCAGGGTATCATTGTAGGAATGGGCGATTTTGCCAAATTCATCTGGAGTGTCATAGTCCAGATTGATGGTCATATCACCATTGTATACCCGCTGAGAAACATTCAGGAACTCAGATAGGAAGCCACCAATAAGGCGATAGAAGTAGTAGCCGATACCTATGGTTATCAAGGCAATAATGGCTAAAACAACAAAGGTAGTGGTTCTAGCTGTACTATAAATCTCGCCAGCGGTAGTTACCTTGTTCTGAGCCTCATCCAGCTCCAGTTGAGCCAATTCATCAGCATTGTTATCCAGGGCCATAGAGTCCTTGCGCATTTCATTCCGGATATAGATGGAGGCAGCAGGGGTATCTCCTGCTTCTACCAGAGCAATGGTTTTTTCACCATGCTTCTGGGTTTTGGCCCAATTATTCTTGGCTTCGTTGAGCTTATCTACAAAGATAATGCCATCAGACATTTCAGCGAAGGTATCGTCGATGGTCTTGGCGGTTTTGCGGATTTCAGCGTAGGCGGCTGTTTTCTGATCCGGTGTTTCTGCGGATAGCAGCTTATACATGGCGGCCCGATAGTCAGATACAGCTACATTCATGTTGTCAGACTGCTTCATATACTTTAGGGCAGCCACGGCAGCATCATCAGCAGATTTCTGCATATTGGACATGGACCACAGGGCAAAAACTCCTAAAACTACAATCATCAAAACCATTGCCAGGTAGCTCAAACCCAGCTTCATACGAACTCCCATATTAGCACTCTCCCTTTCGAATGGATATGAAAAATGATTGGATAATATTGATTGAGGTATGAGATAAGTCCCAGCATGCCCTTCCCAATCTTGCATACAGTATGCACAATCAAGTTAAAACTCTAGGCATAAATTATATATCTAAAGTCATTAGTCCTTTTAGTGCGTACAATTAGTGGGACCGTCCCCCCCCCGTGGACTATATAATATCAAAAAGCTATAGGAAAATCAACCCATAAATAGAAATATTTTGTAAAAATGCATGATTTTTTTGCATAATGCAAAATTGAAAATTTTGTTTGTCAGAAAAATTGGAAATTCCTTGTCGGACAAAAAAGGAGACAATCCTTTCCTATGTAATATATGAATGGATTGTCCCCTTAACTATTTATTTTTTTTATGATGATGTTTTATCTATCAGGTGTGGAATACTTCCAACTGTTCCTGCAAGCGCTGTGCCATGTCGGCCAGCTTGGTATTTTCGTTGGCCAGCTCATGCATGGTAGCAGACTGTTCCTCAGAGGCGGCAGAAACCTGCTGGGTTTCCCCGGCAATCTTGTCACTATCCTTGCTGACATTGGTGGTAGCATCTACTACATAACCAGATTCCGCAGATACCTGTTCAATATGCTTGGCAACCTGAGCCATCTGATCTACCATATTGTCTACCATGCCGCCAACCTGGCTAAATTCATCCATAGCTTCCTTAACAACCTCGGAGCCTTGGTGAACACCATTATTGCCACGGTGCATAGCATCTACAGCCTTTTTGGTTTCGGCCTGAATGGTGCCAATCAGCTCGGCAATATGCTGGGCTGCCTCCTGAGAGTCCTCAGCCAGCTTGCGGATTTCCTCGGCCACAACGGCAAAGCCACGGCCATGCTCGCCAGCTCTAGCTGCCTCAATAGCAGCGTTGAGAGCCAAAAGGTTGGTTTGACCAGAAATATTTACGATGGTTTCTACAATCTGACCGATTTCCTCGGAGCGATGGCCCAGAGTATCTACCTGGTCGGCAGAGGTGCTAACCATAGTTTCCACTCTATCCATATGCTGGCTAATAACATTGATGCCTTCAATACCCTGATTTACAGTGGTACCTACCTGGTTGGCACGGTTGGCAGTCTGCTTGGCCAGTTCGGCTACATCGTTAACACTGCTGACAATATTGTGCAGTGCAGAAGATGCTTTTTCTACATTCTGGTTCTGAGATACAGACAGCTCGGCAATACCGTTAATGGAATCAGCTATGGAGGTAAGAACCTGAGCAGATTCGTTAACTCCTGTGGACATGGTTTCAGCAGAATCTGTCAGCTCGTTGGCAATATCCTGTATCTTGGAGGTGATATTTCTGATTTTGCCCAGGGTATCATTGTAGGAATGGGCGATTTTGCCAAATTCATCTGGGGTATCATAGTCCAGATTGGTGGTCATATCACCGCGATATACTCGCTGGGATGCATCTAGGAAGTCAGACAGGAAGCCGCCAATCAGGCGATAGAAGTAGTAGCCGATACCTATGGTTATCAAGGCAATAATGGCCAAAACAACAAAGGTGGCGTTTCTAGCTGTACTATAAATCTCGCCAGCGGTAGTTACCTTGCCCTGAGCCTCGTCCAGCTCCAATTGAGCTAATTCATCAGTATTGTTATTCAGAGCAATATAATCCTTGCCCATTTCATCCCGCATATAAATGGAGGCAGCAGGGGTATCTCCTGCTTCTACCAGAGCAATGGCCTTTTCACCATGCTTCTGGGTTTTGAGCCAATTATTCTTGGCTTCGTTGAACTTATCAACATAGATGATGCCATCGGACATTTCGGCGAAGGTATCGTCGATGACTTTGGCGGTTTTGCGGATTTCAGCGTAGGCGGCTGTTTTCTGCTCCGGTGCTTCTGCGGATAGCAGTTTGTACATGGCGGCCCGATAGTCAGACACAGCTACATTCATGTTGTCAGACTGCTTCATATACTTTAGGGCAGCCACAGCAGCATCATCTGTAGATTTCTGCATATTGGACATGGACCACAGGGCAAAAACGCCTAAAATTACAATCATCAAAACCATTGCCAGGTAGCTCAAACCTAGCTTCATACGAACTCCCATATTAGCACTCTCCCTTAAAAAATTAATATGAAAAATGATTTGATAACACCTTGCGTATAGATATATCTACACTAAGTAAACACATTATAAAACGGTCTAGAAAAATTCGCAATATATATAATATAAAAATGAGAAAAAGCTACTATATTATTAAATTATTAATAGAGCTTATGGGGATGATAGAGAAGGCTTATCAAATGAATTTGGAAAAGGGAGGATATGCCTTGCGGCAGCTACCGCCTTTTGATATACTAGGGAAAGGTTTAGAAGATTCGTTTGTGATTGTGTGGAAAAGAGGAGTTTGAAAAGATGCGAGTTAGGCGCAGGCGTCGTCGTAATCTGACCAGAGTATATATTCTGGCGGTAATATTGGTGGTAATTGTAACAGGAGTTGTGGCTGCTAATTGGTTTGGTGGTCAGGAAGTTGCGGAAAATATAGAGGTTCAATCAGGGATTCAGAAGTCAGAGGATTATCTGCACATTATGGTTATGGGTGTGGATCGCCGTAATGATGATGCAGGCCGCAGTGATACCCTGATGGCAGTTACTGTAAATGAGGATGCAGGAACAGCCCAGATTTTGTCCCTGCCTAGAGATACCAGAGTACAGATTGAGGGCAATGGTTACGACAAGATTAATCATGCTTATGCCTATGGCGGTCACAAGCTGACACGGAAAACTGTGGAACAGCTGCTGGGAGTGCCGATGGATTATTATGTGCTGGTGGATATTCAGGCCTTTGAGCGGATTATTGATGCTCTGGATGGTGTGGATATTAATGTAGAAAAACGGATGTATTATGAGGATCCCTGGGATGATGATGGTGGATTGGTCATTGATTTGTATCCTGGTATGCAGCATATGGATGGCAAAAAGGCCATTCAATATGTGCGGTTTAGAGATGGGGAGGGGGATATTGGCCGTATAGCCCGCCAACAGCATTTTATGCAGGCGGTAATGGAAAAGATGCTTTCGCCATCAGTAGTGCCTAAATTGCCTAAGCTGATGGAGGAGATTCAATCGGCTGTAGAAACAGATATGCCTTTGACGGAAATGGTTTCTCTGGCTCAGCTGCTGCCTTCCATCCGGGAGCATGGTATGATCTCGGAAATGGTGCCAGGCAGTCCTGCTTATTTGGAGGATATCAGCTATTGGCTGCCAGATATAATGAAGCTAAGACAGCTGGTGGCCAGCCAGATGAATACAGAGCTGGCAGATAGCGCTCTGGAGTCTGCCCAGGTGCTGGTAAAGGAATATCAGGCCTCCTTGCCAAAGGGAATTACGGTAATGGCGGAAAAATCCGACACGGCTCAAACCAAGTCCTCTAAGTCTGCTTCTGAGGCGGGGGATAAGGAGTCTAAGACTGAAACCAAGGCAAAGGTGGCCAAGGCCTCTGGTCCAGAGGGAATTTCGGTGTTTATTATTAATGATAGCGGTATTAATGGGGCGGCAGCCCGCATGGCAGACAAGCTGCGGGCCAAGGGCTTTAATGTAACTGGTGTAGACACCGGTCGCAAGAGCGATAGAGCACATACCATTATTGTGACAGACAGCAGTAATACTGATTGGTTTTATGGTATGCCTTTTGCCTGCACCATTATGGATGGCGGGGAGCCTAATGAAGCGGTTATTTATATCGGTCAGGATTATGAATAAATAGGAGATATAATGGGAAGCATAAAGGTTACAGGCCTGTGCAAGGCCTTTGGTATAGAGGAGCTGTTTAATGATGTCAGCTTCGAGATTAAGCGGGGAGAACGAGTAGGCTTTGTGGGCGCTAATGGAGCTGGCAAGTCTACCTTGATGAAATGCCTGCTGAACAAGGTGGAATATGATAAGGGTACTGTATCCATGGAGCCAGTGGATACCATTGGCTATGTGGAACAGCAGGCGGATATGAGCAGTGATCATACCCTCTATGATGAGCTGAAAACAGCCTTTGAGGATGTGCTGGCCTTGGCTGCAGCCAAGGAGGCTATGGAGGCAGAGATCAAGGAGAATCATAGTGAGGAAAAGCTGGAGGCCTACGGTCGTCTGGTAGAGCGATTTGAGAATGCAGGCGGCTATGATTTTGAAAGCCGTATTCGCCGTACTGCCTTTGGTCTGGGTTTTACCCAGGAGGATTTGGCTAAGCAGGTGGCTAATTTTTCTGGGGGACAGAAAACCAGAGTCTGCCTGGCTAAGGCCTTGCTGAGACAGCCGGATTTCCTGTTTTTGGACGAGCCTACCAACCATTTGGATGTAGGCATGATTGAGTGGCTGGAGGGATTTTTGCAAAATTACGCCGGTGGGGTGCTGATTATTTCCCATGACCGGTTTTTCCTGGACAGGGTGGCCAACAGGATTTTTGAGATTGAAAACAAGACAGTGACAGCCTATGAGGGAAACTATACTTATTATATGAAGGTGCGGGAGCAGCGGCGGGCGGCTCAGCTTTCTGCCTATGAAAAGCAGCAGGAGCATATTAAAAAAACCGAAGAATATATACGCAAGTACAAGGCTGGTATCAAATCTAAACAGGCTAGAGGACGGCAGAGCCAGCTGGATAGATTGGAGCGGATTGTGAAGCCAGCTGATACGGCAGCTTTTAATTATTTTGCCTTTAATCCACCGGGGGAGTGTGCCCAGCGGGTGGCTGAGTTTGAGGATGTGGCCTATAATTTCCCAGATAGTCACAAGAATCTCTTTGACCATGTGAATGTGCTGATTCGCAAGGGGGACGGCGTGGCTGTGGTAGGGCCTAACGGTGCCGGCAAGACTACCTTCCTGCGGCTTTTGATTGGGGAGCTGGAGGCTTCTCAGGGGAGAATCAAGCTGGGTTCCAGAGTGAAGATTGGCTATTTTTCTCAGCAGCATGAGGGGCTGCATATGGAGCGTACTGTGCTGGAGGAAATGGAATATGAATATGGCCTGTCAGAGGAGCAGAGCCGTAGATATTTGGGGGCTTTTCTCTTTCATGGGGATGAGGTACTGCGGTTGATTGGCTCCCTATCTGGTGGGGAGCAGTCCCGTTTGGCTTTTTTGAAGCTGATGCTGACAGGCGCCAATTTCCTGGTGCTGGATGAGCCTACCAACCATTTGGATATTCCCGCCAAGGAGGCAGTGGAGGAGGCTTTGTCCACCTTCCCAGGCACCTATATTACTGTGTCCCATGACCGTTATTTCTTGGACAAGGTGGCTAATTGCGTGTTGGAAATAGCAGATGGCCGTCTCCAGGAATACAATGGCAATTACAGCTATTATCGGGAGAAAAAGGCTGAGGAGGCTCAGGAGCTGGCAGAGCTGGAGGCTGAGGCCAAGGCAGCAGCAGAGGCAGAAAAGGCCAAAGCCAAGGCTGAGGCAGTTAAATTATCTGACAGGGCCAAGACTGCTGGTAAAGCTGCTGAGGCAAAGGCAGAGAAAAAAGTTGAGAAAAATAATCCTTTTAGGGGCATGAGCGAAGCCAAGAGGATGGAAACCCTCCAGCGAACTGAGGCGGAGATTGCTATGGCAGAGGCGGAACTGAAAATGCTGGAAATGGAAATGAATGATCCAGCTATTCAGGCTGATCCGGAGAAAAGCATGAAAATCGCTCAGGCCTATAGTGATAAGGAAGCAGAGATTCAGGCCAAGTACGAGAAATGGGAGCAGTTGTCTGATTTGTAGGAGAAGCCTTGGCAGGGGGCCGAGAAAGGAGGAGAGCATGGAAGAACTGGAAGCCATGACAGGCGTGGTAGAAAATATTATTTACAGCAGTCCTGATGGGGCTTTTAGCGTATTTCGCTTTAAGCCAGAGGGACAGCATAGCACTGTTACTGTAACGGTGCAGACTACGGCCCCCTTGCAGGGGCAGCAGCTAGAGCTAAAGGGACAGTGGATAGAGCATCCCCGCTTTGGCAGTCAGTTTAAGGCTCTCCATATGGTGATTAGCGCTCCCACCAGTCCCCAGGGCATTGAAAGGTTTTTGGCCTCTGGGGTAATCGAAGGGGTAGGCAAGGCTATGGCGGCTAGAATTGTGGCTGTCTTTGGCGGGCAGACCTTGGAGATTATTGAAAAACAGCCCCATCGCCTGCGGGAGGTGCGAGGCATTGGGGCCAAAACAGCAGAAAAAATCCATGCCTCCTATCAGGAAAAGGCTGAGCTGCGGCAGGTAATGCTGTGGTTGGAGGAGCATGAGGTATCTGGCATCTACGCAGGCCGTATTTATGAGAAATACGGCTCTTTTGCGGTGGAGGTTATGGAGCAAAATCCCTACCGTCTGGTACGAGAGGTAGATGGCATTGGCTTTTTGGTGGCAGATAATATTGCCAAGGGTATGGGCATGGATCCCTGTGGCCGGTTTAGAGTGTCGGCAGCTCTGGATTTTCAGTTACAGAAAATTGCTCTTTATGGCCATTGCTGTATTCCTGATGGCCAGTTGGTTAGCGATGTGGAAAAGGGCATTGGGGTTCCCAGGGATATTGTCTGGGAGGTTATGAAGCAGGATTTGGCAGAGGGGCTTTTGGCTCAGGAGTCTGTGGGAGAGGATGTGCTGGTTTATCCAGATTATCTTTACAGGGCTGAGCGAGAAACAGCGCAAAGACTGTTGCAGATTCAGCGGGAGGCTATGCCTGTTTCCGCCAAGGGGCGGGGGAAGCTGGTGGCTAAATGGGAGCGTTCTACAGGAATAACTCTGGCAGAGCAGCAGCGGCAGGCAGTGGAGGCTGTGCTGGAGCATGGCTTGTTTGTGCTGACCGGAGGGCCGGGTACTGGCAAAACCACAGTGATTCGGGCTATGCTGGATATATTGGAACAGCAGGGGCTGGAAATTCTATTAGGTGCTCCTACAGGACGGGCAGCCAAAAGACTTAGCGAGGCTACTCATAGAGGTGCTTGTACTGTGCATCGTATGCTGGAGGCGGGCGGCAATCCAGAGGAGGGTGGCTCTGGCTTTGGGCGCAATCAGGATGAACCTTTGGAGGCAGATGTAATTATTCTGGACGAGGTTTCCATGATGGATATTGTGCTGATGAAGCATTTTCTGGAGGCGGTGCCAGATGGTGCCCACTTGATTCTGGTGGGAGATGTGGATCAGCTGCCAGCGGTGGGGCCTGGCTCGGTGCTACAGGACATTATTCGCAGCGGGGTGGTGCCTAAGATTTGCCTGACAGAGGTTTTCCGTCAAAGCGATGACAGCACCATTGTGCTAAATGCCCATGCCATTAATGGGGGGCGGCTGCCTCAGTGTTCCAGAGAAAAGGGCAGTGATTTTATTTTTATTGAGCAGAATAATGCTGACTGGGCGGAACAGCAGATTGTGGCCTTGTGCAAGACCTATCTGCCAAAGATGGGCTATGAGCCTATGTATGATGTGCAGGTGCTTTCTCCTATGCATAGAAATGCCTGTGGGGTGGAGCGGTTGAACCAACTGCTGCAGAATGCCATGAATCCATTGCAGGAGGATATGCCAGAGGTGGTAAATGGCAGCCGCAGCTTCCGCCTGGGAGATAAGGTAATGCAGAATAAAAATAATTATGACAAGGGCGTATTTAACGGGGATATTGGCTATATTGTGGATTTGGAGCCGGGACGGATGCTGGTGCATTTTGGTGAGGAGCTGGAGGCGGAATACGAAAGCTCGGAATTTAATCAACTGCAACTGGCCTATTGCATGACGGTACACAAAAGTCAGGGCAGTGAATATCCAGTGGTGGTACTGCCTTTGGTGTCAGCTCATTATATTATGCTGCAGAGGAATCTTCTGTATACGGCTGTTACCAGAGCTAAGAAGCTGGTGATTTTAATAGGCTCCAAGGCGGCCCTTAATACTGCCGTGGAGAATGATAGAACCAGAAAGCGTTATACCCTGCTGGCGGAAAGACTGGGACATAGGCTGTAGAAATGAGGGATTGGCATGGTGGAGTGGCTTTGGAATTTGCTTTTTCCTCCCAAGTGTCCCGGCTGTAATGGCTATGTGGAGCATCAGGGACAGTGGTGCAATGAATGTTTGGCCAGAGTGTGCCGACCTCATTTATTGCCCTTGGACAGGGACATGACAGAGCTTTTTCTGGGTGGTATCTGGGCTTTGGGCTTGTATGAAGGGGAACTTAGGAATATGCTGAGACAACTGAAATATCAGCAGAAGCAGGTGATGGTTCCCGGTCTGCATAATCTAGTGACAGAGGGGATAGGGCGGATACCTGCCTTGTGGGAAAATTTGGTGGCGGTTCCTGTGCCTCTTCACAAGGCGAAGCTGGCTCAGCGAGGCTTCAATCAAAGTCAGTTGATTTTTCAGAAGCCTTTGGCCGATTATGGTATAGCTACGGAGGACTGGCTGATACGAACCAAGGCTACCCAGCCTCAATATGGTCTGAGTGGAGTACAGCGACGGAAAAATCTCCATCAGGTCTTTGAGCTGGCTGGGGAAAAATCCTTGCAGGGGAAGAGAATTTTGCTGGTGGATGATATTATGACTACTGGGGCAACCCTGCTGGAGTGTGGTCGGGTGCTGAAAAAAGCAGGGGCAATGGATATTACAGGATTGGTTGTTGCCTCGGGACGAAAATAGTCCAAGTAAAATATATTGAATGTATGCTGAAAATCCATTATAATAGGGCAAAGGGACAATGGAATAGGAGTGGATTTTATGAATAAGCTGAAAAATTGCTCTGAATGTGGCAGATTGTATATGGAAATTGGTCAAGGCATGTGCCAGGACTGCTTCCGCAAGGAGCAGGAAATGGAGCAGGTGGTATACGCCTTCGTTCGGGATCATGATAAATGCAGTATCAAGGAGATTGTTGATGGCACCGGCGTTAAGGAAAAGGTAGTGTTCCGTATGTTGAAGGCTGGCCGGTTTATTGCCAGCGGGCTGGAGATTACCTATCCATGTCAGGGCTGTGGTGCGCCTATCACTACAGGCAAGCTGTGTGCTAAATGCAGCAAGGATATTCTCAATCAGGCTGAGCGGTTGAAGGCCGAGAAAAATATGAAGAAGATAGACCGCAGTACGACTATGTACAATACCACCAGAAACAGATAAGAAATAGCAAGGGTAATTTTATAACTTGAAGAGATTATGACAACATCTTTTCATGACTCCCAGAGGGGAGCTTTTTGGAGTTGACAAAATTTTTGATATAGGCTGGCAGGATTTAAGAATCCTGTCTTTTTTTTCGATATTTTTCCTAGAATTAATGATTTGGGTTGGTGTGCCACTGGGAAAGGGCAGACTGATTTTCTCTGTGATAGATGTTTAGGATGGTGAGCAATGTGATTATTAATGGCAATTTGCAAGGCATTGCAGGTGTATATGCTAATGCCGGCAGTAATAACAAGGTTAGTAAGGCCTATCAGCAGGCAGAGCCTGCCGGGGATGATATTCAGATTTCCTCTCAGGGACAGCAGTTCAATGAGATTATGCGTAAGCTAAAGGCTGGCTCTGATGTGCGGATGGACAAGGTGGCTATGTATGAGAATATGCTGGCTGCTGGTACCTATAAGGTTGATAATGGTGCTTTGGCAGACAAGCTGCTGCAGTATCGTTATTGAGATGAGGTAGGGATATGTGGCAGGAATTGGCCAGAATACTGGCCCTCTTAATTAGCAATTACCAAAAGCTGCAGGAGCTGAACAAGGAAAAGCATGGTGTTCTGGTGCTGGTAAAAATGCAGGAGTTGGAAAAGCTCATTGCCAGAGAAGAAGATATTATTAAGGAAATCAATCAGGCGGAGAAACAACGGCAGCAGCTATTACAGAAAATGGCTGACAGCGGTGTCAAGGTACGGCCTGATATGGAAATGCATCAGGTGTGGGAGCAGTGTCCTAATGCTCAGCAAAAGGAGCTTCTCTACAAGCTGCACAAGATGCTGGCTCAGCTAGTAAAGGATGTGCAGGAGGCCAATGCCAATAATGAAATCCTGATTACCAGTGCCTTGGAGGCTATTAATGCCAAGCTGAACCAACTGGGAGGCTCTATGGTGGAGCCTGCCTATGGCAGTCGTGGCCAGGAGCAGGTTATTCATCGCAAGAATTTTAATCTGGAGGCATAAGGTGCAGGAATTTATACAGTTTTTACGACAGCAGCTGGTACTGTGCTTGCGGCTTTTGGAGCTGTCAGGCCAGCAAAGGGAAGCTCTTATACATACAGCAGCTCCCGCAGTACGGCGTCTTACCAAGGAAATCGAGACAGTGATTATAGATTTGAATCTGCTGGAAAAAAAGAGACAGGCTTTTCTCCAACAGCAGAAGGCACAGAGTGCAGTAGAATGGCTGTCAACTCAAAGGGATGGCCTAGAGAAAAATATGGCCCTGCAGTTGGTAGGGAAGCTGGAAAAGGCTCTCAATCAGCTAAAAACTGTGGCTGGAGATAATAAGCAGTATCTTGATAAGAATATGAGCTATATTGATTACAATATAAATGTTCTAACTGGAGCCGTAGCAGGAGTAACCTATAGTGCAGCTGAGGCTGGCGGGGTGGGCACTCTGACCGGTACCAAGATGTTTGAAGCAAATATATAATTAGGCAGGTGTAAAAAATGCAGAGTACCTTTTCAGGTCTTAATACCATGGTAAATGGTATCTATACACAGCGACTGGGGTTAAATACCGTTGGTCACAATATCAGTAATTCCAATACAGAGGGATATTCCCGCCAGACTGCTCATGCAGCGGCCACCCCTTCCTCCGAGGTATATACCTTGGCAGGAGCCAGCCAGGTGGGTAATGGTTCCACAGTTACCTCTGTTATTCGGGCTAGAGATATATATGCAGATCGTCAGTATTGGAAGGAAAATAGTACGGATGGCTATTACAATGGCAAGGCCAATAACTATGCCAAGATAGAGTCTATTTTTAACGATTCCGATAACAGCGGTGTTCAGAATGCTATGGAGAAATTCTATCAGGCATGGCAGGATTGCTCTACTACGGCCAGCAGTGATACCAGCCGTCAGAATGTTATTAATGCAGGACAGAATTTTGCTCAGAGCCTGCAGATTGCAGCTAAACAGACCAAGGAGCAGATTGATTCCCTCTATGATGATATCAGTCTTAGCGTGGTAAAGATGAACCGCCTTATGGGACAGGTGGTAGAGCTGAATAAGAATATTGCTGGTATTGAGGCCACTGGTGCTCATGCCAATGACTTGCGGGACCAGAGAGATTTGATTGTAGACCAGCTTACCTCTATGACAGATATTACGGTTTATGAATCTGCTAATGGTATGTACACCTTGGTCAGCAATGGTACTACCTTGGTTAATGGCATTACCAAGGTGGATTTGGAAATGTCTGCACCGAAGAATAACACCACCTACAGTCTCAGTGATTATGATATTATGATTAAGCAGACTGGCACGGTGTATACTCCTGGCAATGGTGAGTTGAAGGCTCAGTTTGAGGCTGTAGCTGAGGACAAGGGGTATATAGATCAGGTGGCCAATATGGCGGCCTTTATGTTTACTACCATGAATGACCAGCACAAGGCAGGTTATGGTATTGATGGCTCCAAGGATAAGCCTTTTGGCAATGATAATCCCAAGGATAATGCTACTACCAATTTGAATTTCTACGGTGAAAGCAATAAGGCTTTCCAGTGGGATGCCAAGACTGGCAAGCTGGCTGTATATGATGTAAAGACTGGTGCTAAGGAAGAGCTTTCTGGTATGCAGATTCTGGAGATATTGACTGTAAACAGTGAGCTGACTGCTACAGATGGTCACAAGAAGCTGGCTACTAGAAGCGGCGAGCGAGATGAAAATGGCAATCTGCTGTTCAAGACTGCTACAGGCACTACTACCAAAATTTCTACAACGACTCAGGCAGAAGCCAAAACGGATAAAAATGGTGATGTCTTATATATGGCCTTGGATGGTGGGACTACCACAAATGTCAAACTGGCCAAAAAAGATGCCAATGGCGATCCATTGTTCCTGCATAAGGATGTGGAGATAGATGACCATGGCAAGCCTCTGGCAGTAGATGTCAATGGTACTGCTGATGGCAGTAATGCGGTATGGGTGGCAGCTCTCTTTAACTGTGAGCGGGACAAGACCAGCCCAGAGGTGAACGGCACAGATCGCTTGATTGGTAATGGTTCTCTCTACAGCTATTACAACACTAGCATGACCACTATGGGTTCTGATGCCTCCAATATGAATGGCAGGGTAAAATTCCAGTCTGGGGTTATGGATCAGGTGGAAAATCTCAGAAGCTCCACCAACGGTGTTAACTGGGATGAGGAGCTTAGCAATATGATAACCTTCCAGCAGGGGTATTCTGCCTGCTCCCGTTGCTTGTCAGCAATGGATGAATGTCTGGATAAATTGATTAACGGTACTGGTACTGTGGGAAGATAAGGTGATATAGATGCGAATTTCTAGTACAATGATGTCCAATAATTATTTGAAGCAGCTGAACGGCACATATGAGCAGTACAGCAAGCTGATGGAGCAGGCTGATGGCAGCAAGCTGCATAGAGCTTCAGATAATGCAGTGGGCTATTCCAAATATCTGCGTTATCAGAACAATCAGATTAGCAATGAGCAGTATCAGAGCAATGTTAGCACTGCTTCCAGTTGGATGAAGAATGCGGATGCGGCTTTGGTAAATGTAACTGATTTGTTGCAGACCTTTAAGGCCAAGGTGGAGCAGGGTTCTAATTCTACCAACAATGAGAGCGATATGAAGGATATTGCCAAGGAGCTTTTGGCCAATGTGCAGGAGCAGGTGGCAGATTTGAATACTCAGATTGGGGATCGCTTCCTTTTTGCTGGACAGAAGGATACTACCATGCCTTTTGAAATCAGCGCTGATAAAATGAATAGGGGCGATACCTTTACTCTAGATGAAAAGCAGTCAGCTTTTTTCTCTGGAGCTACTGGTTGGGGTGATGAGAATACCACGGTAAAACAGATGTTGAAGCTAAATGGCGATGATGGCAATAGCTATTATATGAACGTCAATACCGGTGATGTGTACACTGAGGATTTCGTTAAGAATGGCTATAAAAATGAGGATAAATTTGATCCAGCAAAACAGAGAGTTGGCAATATAACAGCTATTACTGATCCGCCTACGGCTTATAAGGTATCAGATCATTTTGACCAATATGGAGTTATTAAGACTGATGCCGGCGTAGGTACCAATGCTAAATACAATGTTACCGTAGATGGTAAGCAGGTAAATTTGAAATTGTCCACCACCAAGCAGTATATTGTTAAATATGCTGGTGATGATAAATACATCTCCATGGTTAAGAAAAATGGCGGTGTAGATAAAGCTACTGATACGGTAAATGTTACTGGTCAGGATATTAATGGCTGTGACCTTTTCGATGTAGGCAATGATCCTCATAGTGGTACAGCTAGATTGAATCAGCTTTTGTACACCGTAGCCAAGTTGGATGGAGCGGATTACAAATGGGCTGGTGAGCAGGGCATGACCATTGCTGATAGTGCCCATGCTACAGTGCTAGGGGCTCAGACCAAGATGGCAGCTAGACAGCAGGCCTACAATTCCTCCTCCAGTATGTTGGTAACTCAGAATGAATCCATTACCAGTGATATTTCTGATGTATCCAGCACCGATGTGGCTTTGCTGGCTACCAAGCTGATGGAGTACCAGACAATCTATAGTTTGTCCCTGTCTGTAGGCTCCAAGATTTTGCCAGGTACCTTGGCAGATTATTTGTAATTTGCTGGTCTAAATTGCCTTGGTGATGTATACTTAAATTAGAAAGGATGTGAGGCAGATGGGAATGTTAGATGGTATTGGAGGCACAGGTATCCTGTCCACTATGAAATATGTGAATATTGACCAGAAGCTGCCTCGCATTGGTATTCGCCAGCAACAGGCTATGGGATTGAAAAACGGCTATGTTCCAGCAGAAATGCACCGGGATTATGAGCCTCCTTTGGCTGATATGGGCGTTAGTCTGGTGAAGGTGGATATTGATTGTTATCCCTGCCGCAAGGCCTATGGTTATCTCAATAATACGGATTTTGCTCAGACCTATGGACAGAAGGGACAGCAGGATATAGCGGCGGCTACCTCCCGTCATACCCAGGAGGGCTGGGATATGGCCAAAAACGGGGCCAAGCCGGGAGAAAGCGTTATTGGCCGTCAGAATCGTTCCCACTTCTGGAACCAGGTAGTAAAATGGCCTACCTGGGTGGCCAAGGATATTCCTGATCCAGTATTTACGGTAACCCCTTCGGAGATAAAGGGGCAGATGAATGTGGGACATGATAGATATAGTATTAAGCCTCAGGCCAAGGCCAATATAGATATTCGGGTTGGAGAGGCTGAAACATATATTGCTACGGAAGGCTCCATTCGCATGTGGACCACGGAAGGTCATTATGATATACAGGCATAGGGTGTGAACTTTACAAGTAATTGTCCTGCTTATGATTTGTATGTAGAGGATTGCGAAAATAATTTTTGGAGGCTTTTATATGAGAAAGATAAATACCCGCCGTTTTGGCGAGCTGGAGATTGAGGATCAGGATATTATCAGATTTGCTGATGGCCTGCCAGCCTTTGAGGAGGAGCATGAATTTGTGGTACTGCCTTATGAAGAAGGTACACCATATATGTTTTTGCAATCTTTGACTACTCCTGAACTGGCTTTTCTCATGACGGATCCTTTTGTTTTCTTCCCAGATTACAGCTTTGAACTGGATGATACCAATATGGAGAAGCTGGGGGTGGAGGCAATGGATGATATTCTGGTATGTACCCTCATATCTATTCCGGCTACAGGTATTGCCAATATGACTACCAATCTGCTGGCTCCAGTGGTTATTAACAGACACAGCAGAGAGGCTAGACAGGTGGTGCTGGAAAAGACTCAGTATACTACCAAGCATCGACTGTTTCCTGAGAAGAAGGAGGCAGAATAATGCTTGTATTGACTAGACGCCCCCATCAGCAGATTATGGTCGGGGATGATATAGTCATTAATATTGTGGATGTTAATGGCGAAAATGTCCGGGTAGCAATAGATGCCCCTCGGCATGTAAAAATCTATCGGGGAGAAATTTACAGGGCGATTAAGGATGAGAACCGCAATGCAGCGGCGGCACCTGCAGATTTTGATCTGTCACAGGCTTTGCCTGAAAAAAACTAAAGGACTAAATCATTTTTTCTATGGAGGGATAACGATGATTGGAAAGATGCAGGACATGGTAACGGCAGCAGTGGTTGTATCTGCTGCTGATAACAAGGGCTCAAGGTATACCAGCGAGACCAAGGCAAGCAGTCAGAATACTCAGTCAGATGGCAATGCTGTTGTTAAGTCAGCGGTTCAGACCGATGGCGTGGATGCCATTAATGCTGCTGGCAACCCTCAACAGACCGGGGATGAACAGCAGAAAAATCAGGATGGCAAAAACCCTCTGTCCCATGAGTTTGTCAGTGAAATGACCAGAGAGCTGAATGAGCTTATGAGCAAGCTGAACTGTGACCTGGAGTTCCAATATCACAAGGAAGTAGACGTTATGTCCGTAAAGATGGTGGACAAGAACACCAAGGAAGTTATTAAGGAATATCCACCAGAGGAAATGGTGGAAGGTATGATTAAGGCTCAGGAATGGCTAGGCGCCTTCCTGGATAAGAAAGCGTAATAAAGGAGGGACCGGCAATGGGTGCAAACGGAATCTATGGCTTGTCCGGCTCAGGTCTTGACATTGAATCCCTGGTAAAAATGGGAATGATGAACAAGCAGAATCAGTACGATAAGATGTACCAGACTCAGCTGAAGCAGACCTGGGTAAAGGAAGCCTATAACACAGTATATACAGATGTAAAAGCATTTAAGGAAAGCATGTCTACCTTCAAAATGCAGTCCAATATGAGTGCCATGCAGGCAACCAGCAGTAATAATGATGTGGTTAGCGTTACTGCCAATGGTGCGGCTGCTGCCATGAATCACAAGATAACTGTGGAGCAGGTGGCCAGCAATGCCTATCTGATGACGGCCAATGGCAAGAAGATTGACAGAGCTAATACTTCTGCTTCTGCTGCTAATAGTGCATATCTAAAGGATGTGCTTTTTAGTGGAGATGCTACTAAGACTACTGTCGATGGTCAAACCTCTTACCTTGTTAAGAATGATACCACTGGTAAGAACGATACCTTCAAAGGCTCTGATGTGGCTATTTCCATTGAAGTACAGGATAGCGATGATAAGTCTGTTACCCACAAGGTAGAGTTTACCTATGATCAGATATTTGGGGATAACAAGACTCTGAATGATTTGGCTACTGCCTTCTCCAACAGCGGTGCCAATGTTCAGGGTGGCTATGACACTGTTAATGAAAGTTTCAGCCTGTATAACAAAACTAGCGGCTCTGCTAACAAAATCGGCCTGAAGGCTAATAATGATACATCTGCAGAGCTTCTGAACAAGCTTCATTTAGCAAGTTATAATGCTCAGGATAATAAGTTGGGTAGCGAGGTTAAGTTTACTAATGGCACTATGACCGAGGCTGCAGTGGGCACCAATGCCAAGGCTACCATTGATGGCAAGACCTATGAATCTGACACTAACAAGCTGAATGTAGCTAATGTTATCTACAATTTCAATGGGGTATCTGCCAAGAATGCAGATGGCAAATATCAGGCTTCTACCATCAGCGTTTCTCAGGACACTGACAAGATTGTGGATAATGTGAAGAAGTTTGTAGAAACCTACAATACTCTCATTGACAGTCTTAACACTAAGTATAGAGAAGAGAAGAATACTGACTACAAGCCACTGACCAAGAAGCAGGAAGGGGAAATGACAGAGTCCCAGATTGACAAGTGGAATGAAAAGGCTAAGTCTGGTCTTTTGTATCATGATAACAATATCTATTCCATTATCAGCGATATGCGGGAATCTCTCTATACCCAGGTGGATGCGGTGGATACAGTTCTTACTGATGCTAAGGGCAACAAGTATTCCTATAATTCCATGTCCTCTATTGGTATTACCTCCTCCACTAACCAGGGCCATATTACCCTGGATGAGGAAAAGCTGAAAAAGGCTTTGACTGAGGATCCGGATTGCGTATACCAGCTCTTTGCTTCTGACCAGGATAGTACCTATGTTGCTGGTTCCACCAACAAGAATCAGGCGGATACCTACACCAGCAAGAGTGACTATCTCAACACCGGTATTGCCAACAGATTGTACAATGCTATGAACACCAACATTAGCAATCTGGAAAGCTATGCCGGCACCAGCAAGGAAACTGATGATGAAAGCTATCTGGGCAAGCTGATTACCAATATGAACACCAAGATGACCAGCTTCCAGACTTTGATGAAGTCCTATGAAAGCAAGCTATATAAAAAGTATGATGCTATGGAGGTTGCTCTCTCCAAGCTGGGTGCTCAGCTAAGCTATATTACTGGCTAATAGCCTGAAAAAGAGGGAAATATATGATTAATAATGCAGCAGAAGCCTATAAGAGACAGCAGGTTATGACCGCTACGCCAGAGGCTTTAACCCTGATGCTATATAATGGTGCGCTCCGGTTTATGAAGGAAGGGCTGGAGGCTATGGAGGCCAAGGAGTGGGAGCATTGCAACAACTCTCTCCAAAAGGCCCAGAAGATTATTCTGGAGTTTCAGGCTACCTTGAAGATGGAATATGATATTTCCAAGCAGCTTATGCCTCTCTATGATTATGTTTACAATGGTCTAGTTGAGGCTAATATGAAAAGCAAGCCGGAGAAGGTTACGGAGTGCATGGATATTATTCGTGAGCTGCGGGATGCCTGGGCTCAGGCTATGAAAACCGCTCGTCAGGAAAGAGGTGCTTCCTAATGAAGCCTCCTGTTATGCCTAGACGCCAGTTGGAGTTTACGGATCGCCAGCTGTGGGAAAAGTATTGGATGGTTACTCAGGAGCTTTTGAAGTTTATTAAGGCTGAGGAGATTGATACCTTTTTGAATCTGGTGGATCAGCGGCAGAAGCTGATGGAAATGATGAAGGCTCTGCCAGAGGAAAAGCAGGATTTCCGCCATACGGAGGAATGTGCCCAGCTCAAGGAACAGATTAAGCCTCTGGATATGCAGATTATGTACAAGGCTAGAACCTGGCTGAACAAATCCCGCCGGAACAATACTCAGGTTAGGGCTTACGACGGGATACGGGGAGTTACCAACGGCGGTTATAGCTTTAATCGCCAGCTTTAAATTTAAAATTTGGAAAAGTCACGACAGCATATGTTGTGGCTTTTTCTTTTATAATTAATAATTATTTATACATAAAGGACACTTATACAAAAATAAAAATAAATAAATAAATTTAATTATTTTCCACAATAGCGGTGTATTCTCTGAAAAGATATGTTATAATGAAACGGTTAGAGGGCGGATTATATTTCTGCCAATTTATTAATATTCAATCGAAGATGCGTTGCATCGGAGGAGGAATATGAGGGAAATTTTTTTGACAAAGGCCAGGCCACTGGCAAAGTATCTCATTGCTGGTACGGTGCTGATTGTGGTGAATCTATGGGCTGCTGGCAAGCTGGAGCTGCTGGCTGGTCTATTAGCAGGCTATGGCCTTGGCATAGTTTGGTATGGTGTAATGTTCGGCAGATTGTGGCGCAGCGGAGATATGACTATCGCCCAAGCCAAGCAGCATGTGGTTATAGGTGCAATCCTACGATTGATGCTGATGGCGGTTGTATTTTGGGCTGCGATACAGGTGTCCTTTGGACAGTTTCTGGCCACGGTCACAGGCTTTTGCATAGTTTATATGCTGGGCATGGTAATGCTGATTCTCTCAGCCAGACAAATGTAAGGGCTTCCCCAATATTTTGTCAAAGGAATTTCAAGTGGTGTGACAGACTTGGAGTCTGCACAACAAAAGGAGGTAGAGGTTCTATGCACGAAATCGGTGTTCGCGAAACAGTGCAGTTTGCCGGACTGACCTTCAATTGGGAAACACTGGTGATGACCTGGATAACCATGGCCATTGTTATAGCAATTGGTTTTTTGGCTTCCAGAAGTCTTAAGCTGGTGCCTACCGGAGCTCAGAATGTAGTAGAAATTCTCATTGTTTGGCTCCGTGAACAGGTTCACAACAATTTGGGAACCAGAGGGGATTTTTTGACACCTTTGATTGTTACCCTGTTCCTGTTCCTGGTAATTTCCAACTGGCTAGGTCTGGTGCCACAGATGGCATCTCCGACAAATGATCTGAACACCACCTTAGGTCTGGCTCTCCTGATGGTTCTGATTGTCCATGTTCTGGGTATCTACATGAAGGGTATGCATTATATTCAGCATTTCTTCAAGCCAGTAGCCCCATTTGTGGTTATCAATGCCATTGAGGAGGTAGCGAAGCCTATCACTCTGTCCTTCCGTCTATTTGGTAACATTATGGCAGGCGAGATTTTGATTATCATCTTGCTGAAGCTGGTACCAATCTGGATGCCTATTCCATCTGTTGTATGGCTGGCTTTCAGTATCTTTATCGGCGGAGTTCAGGCATTTATCTTCACCAGTCTGTCCTTGGCATATCTTGCCAATGCAGTTAAGGAAAGTGAAGACTAAGGATTTATCTATTTTTATGAATTGGAATGTAAGAGGAGGATTTTTCTAATGGAAAACGCAATTATGGTAGCAGCAGCTCTGCTGGGTGCAGGTATTACTATGGGTTTGGCAGCAATTGGTGCAGGTCTTGGCGATAGCCTTGTTGCTAGCAAGTTCATTGAGGGCTTGACTCGTCAGCCAGAGGCTAAGAACGTGCTGTTCACCAACACCCTGATTTCTATCGGTCTGGTAGAGTCCATGGCAATTATTGCTACAGTTATTGCCCTGATTATGCTCTTTGCAAATCCGCTCATCAAATAAGAAACTATTTGAAGTGTGATTTTTAGAGGAGGCAATAGAATTGATAGATATAAATGCAACACTGGTTGCTCAGATGCTGAACTTCTTGATTCTGGTTGTCGTTCTCCGCTTGGTGGCCTATAAGCCTATCGTAAAAATGCTGAAGGAGCGCGAGGAGCGCATTGCTGGCAGCATTGAGAAGGCTGATGCTGATATGGCAGAGGCTGAAGCTGTCCTGAAGGATTACAAGGCACAGCTGGCTAGTGCTCGTGTCAAGGCACAGGATATTATGGATAAGGCAGAAAAGCGTGCTCAGGATGAACATTCTGCCAAGATTCAGGAGACTCATAGCGAAATCAAGCAGATGAAGGAAGCTGCCCAGCAGCAGATTCAGCGTGAGCGTTCCCAGGCTGTAGAGCAGTTGAAAAGCCAGATGGTGGTTCTTTCAATGGCTGCAGCTCAGAAGATTGTTTCCAAGAATATGGATGCTGCTGAGAATGAGGCCCTTATTGGCGAGTTTATTGACCAGCTGGATAAGGACAAAATTGGTGATCTGCCATGCTAAATATACAGCTTGCCCGTAAATACGGGACGGCAATCTTTGAGATTGCCAATGAGGACAACAAGCTTGAGGAATATGGCCGTGAGCTTGCCGATGTAAGTCAGGCTCTATTTGCTCAGGCAGAATTGAAGGACTTCCTGACCAATCCCCAGATACAGCCGGAAGATAAGAAGCAGGTGCTTCTCAGGCTGTTAAAGGACCAGGTTTCACCTATGATGGTGAATTTCCTGCTCCTGCTGGTGGACAAGCGCCGCATTGTGCTGCTGGAGGCTATTAACGACTGCTATCAGGAGCTGTCCAACAAGGCCCAGGGTATCATCGTTGCAGATGTTACTACGGCTTATGAATTGAAGGCGGAGCTTCGGAGCCGCCTGAGCAGCAAGCTGGAGTCTGTAACTGGCAAAAAGGTACAGCTCCGTACCCATCAGGACCAGTCCATTATTGGCGGCGTGGTGGTAAAGATTGGTGACACCCGCATTGACGGTAGTGTTATCGGACGCTTGCAGGCTCTCAAGGCTGAATTGATGGCAAGTAATTGATAAAATTGGGGTGACAGCGAAGTATGAAGATGAATCCGGAAGAAATAACAGCCATTATCAAGGATCAGATCAAAAATTATGCTGTTGATCTGAATGTTGATGAAGTTGGCTCTGTTATCGAAATCGGTGACGGTATTGCCCATATTCATGGCTTGAACAAGGCTATGGCTGGCGAGCTGTTGGATTTCGGTAATGATATATATGGTCTGGTTCTGAACCTGGAGCAGGACAACGTAGGTGCCGTTATTCTTGGTGGCGAAACCGAGATTAAGGAAGGTGCTCAGGTAAAGAGAACTGGAACTATTATGCAGGTTCCTGTAGGTCAGGCCATGATTGGCCGTGTAGTAGATGCCTTGGGCCGTCCTATTGATGGCAAGGGACCTATTCCTACTACTGAGACTCGTCCAGTTGAGTTTAATGCTCCTGGTATTGCAGACAGAAAGTCTGTACATGAGCCTCTCCAGACTGGTATCAAGGCATTGGATGCTCTGGTACCAATCGGCCGTGGTCAGCGTGAGTTGATTATCGGTGACCGTGGTACTGGTAAGACTGCTATTGCGGTAGATACCATTCTGAACCAGAAGGGCCAGAACTGTATCTGCGTATATGTAGCTATTGGTCAGAAGGCTTCCACCGTAGCCCGCGTGGTAAAGACCTTGGAAGATGCCGGTGCTATGGAATATAGTATCGTAGTAGCTGCTACAGCTGCTGATTCTGCTCCTTTGCAGTATCTGGCTCCTTATGCCGGTGTTGCTATGGCAGAGTATTTTATGTATAGAAAAGATGAGAATGGTCAGGGCGGCCACTGCCTGTGCGTTTATGATGATTTGACCAAGCATGCTGCGGCATATCGTGCTATGTCCCTGCTGCTCCGCAGACCACCAGGACGTGAGGCATATCCAGGCGATGTATTCTATCTACATTCCCGTCTGTTGGAGCGTGCTGCTAAATTGTCTGATGATCTGGGTGCAGGTTCTATTACTGCACTGCCAATTATCGAGACTTTGGCAGGTGACCTTTCCGCATATATTCCTACCAATGTAATTTCCATTACAGATGGTCAGATCATGCTGGAGACTGATGCTTTTTATTCCGGTATCCGTCCTGCTATCAGCGTAGGTCTGTCCGTATCCCGTGTAGGTGGTTCCGCTCAGATTAAGGCTATGAAGCAGGTTGCTGGTACCATGCGTCTGGATTTGGCTCAGTATCGTGAGCTGGCAGCATTCTCCCAGTTTGCTTCTGATTTGGATGCCGCTACCAAGGCTCAGCTGGACCGTGGTGTCCGCATGGTTGAGACTCTGAAGCAGGCCCAGTATTCTCCAATGTCCGTAGAGGATCAGGTACTGGTTATCTTTACTGCTGTTCGTGGCTATCTGGTAGATATTCCTGTAGAGAAGGTAGTAACCTTCCAGGATGAGTACCTGAAGTTCATGCATGCAGAGCATCCAGAAATCGGTGAGAAGATTGTTCAGCAGCAGAAGCTGGATGATGCACTGGAGAAGGCTATTTCCGCGTCTATTGAGGAATTCAAGGAAACTGTAACATACAAAATGGCATAAGGCGAGGTGATTTTATTTGGCTAGTTTACAGGATATACGCCGTCGTATCAAGAGCGTAAAGAGTATTCAGCAAATCACAAACGCTATGAACATGGTTGCAACCTCTCGTTTGCGCAAGGCAAAGGAGGCGGCTGTGGCCAACAAGCCTTATGCAGATAAAATGGCACAGGTAGTATCAGATATCGCTGCCAATGCAGGGGATTTTACTCATCCTCTGCTGGAGGTGCGCCAGGAGGGCAAAAAGCTGATTCTGGTAATGGCTTCCGACAAGGGCCTGGCTGGTGCGTATGCCAGCAATGCCTTTAAGGAGGCTGTGGCTGGTATTGAGGACAAGTCCAACACTGAGATTGTGGCTGTAGGCCGCAAAACCGATGCTTTCTTTAGAAATCGGGATTATGAGGTGGCCAGGTCCTATATTGGTATCAGTGAGCGTCCTTCCTATGATGATGCCAGAGAGATTGCTGTAGACCTGATTTCCAGATTTGTTTCTGGGGAGGTCAAGGAAATTTCTATGGTTTATACCCGTTTTGTGTCAGCTATCAGCTGTGTTCCTGAGATTGTTAAGCTTTTGCCTTTTGGCAATTTGGCTGGTCAGGGTGGAACCCATGCCGAGTACATTTATGAGCCGGATGCTCAGTCTGTACTGGGCTATATGCTGCCACAGTATCTGGTAACTACAATCTATGCCGCTCTTTTGCAGGCTGCAGCCAGCGAGCTCAGCTCCCGTATGAATGCTATGAGCAATGCTACGGACAATGCACAGGAGCTTATCGCAAAACTTGATTTGCATTATAACAAAGTTCGTCAGGCCGGTATCACCCGCGAGATTACAGAAATCGTGGGCGGTGCTGAGGCACTGAAATAAGGGGGTTTACCATTGGCAAAGGGTAAAGTCGTACAGGTTATTGGACCTGTCGTAGATATTGAATTTCCTGCAGGTCAGCTGCCGGAGATCCTCAATGCAGTTACAATCCAGGGTAAAGCCGGCGATGTGAATATTGATCTGGTAGTAGAGGTTATGCAGCATCTGGGTGATTGTGTTACCCGCTGTATCGCTATGAGCTCTACTGATGGTCTCACCCGCGGGATGGAGGCTGTTGATACTGGTTCACCTATTAAGGTTCCAGTAGGCGACGCCTGCCTTGGTCGAGTATTTAATATTTTGGGACAGACAGTTGACCACAATCCTGAGCCTGTTGGCAATAAGGAATTTTGGCCAATTCATCGTCCTGCACCAAAGTTTGATGAGCAGGAGACTTCCACTCAGATTCTGGAGACTGGTATCAAGGTTGTTGACCTGATTGCTCCATATTCCCGTGGTGGTAAAATCGGCCTCTTTGGTGGTGCCGGCGTAGGCAAGACAGTTCTTATCATGGAGCTGATTCATAATATTGCTACCCAGCATGGTGGTTATTCTGTATTTGCTGGTGTAGGTGAGCGTACCCGTGAGGGTAACGACCTGTGGTCTGAGATGACTGAGTCTGGAGTTATTGACAAAACAGCTCTGGTATATGGTCAGATGAATGAGCCGCCAGGAGCACGTATGCGTGTTGCTCTGACTGGCTTGACCATGGCTGAGTATTTCCGTGATGTACAGGGCCAGGACGTGCTGCTGTTCATCGATAATATTTTCCGTTTCATTCAGGCTGGTTCCGAGGTATCCGCATTGCTGGGCCGTATGCCTTCCGCAGTAGGTTATCAGCCAACCCTCAGCACTGATATCGGTGCTTTGCAGGAGCGTATTACCTCCACCAAGAAGGGTTCCATTACCTCTGTACAGGCTGTATATGTACCTGCCGATGACTTGACTGACCCAGCTCCAGCTGGTACCTTTACCCATCTGGATGCAACCACAGTATTGTCTCGTCAGATTGCGGAGCTGGGTATCTATCCAGCAGTAGATCCATTGGATTCTACTTCCCGTATTCTGGATCCTAATGTTATTGGTACAGAGCATTATGAGGTAGCCCGTGGCGTACAGGCTGTATTGCAGAAGTACAAGGAGCTGCAGGATATTATTGCTATTCTGGGTATGGAGGAGCTGTCCGATGAGGATAAGCTGACTGTTGCTCGTGCCCGTAAGATTCAGCGTTTCCTGTCTCAGCCATTTGCTGTAGCCGAGGTATTTACCGGTACTCCTGGTAAGTATGTAGAGCTCAGGGATACCATCCGTGGCTTCAAGGAAATTCTGGAGGGTAAATATGATGACCTGCCAGAGGCTGCCTTCTACATGGTAGGCGGTATCGAAGAGGTTGTGGCAAAGGCGGAGCAGCTGAAGAAGGAGGGTTAATCAATGGCTACTATTAAGCTAGAGATTGTATCTCCTGACAAGGTTGTTTATACAGCCGATATAAATATGCTGATTGTTCGTTCCACAGCTGGTGAGCTGGGTATTCTGCCTAAGCATGCTCCTATGGTTACAGGTTTGATACCTCATGCCATGCGGGTGAAGATTGATGGCACAGAGTCCCTGATTGCTGTGGCTGGTGGCTTTATGGAGGTTCAGCCGGAGAAGATTACGGTGCTGGCTTCTGCAGCAGAGCTACCTGTGGAGATTGATGTTCTGCGTGCCAAGAAGGCATATGATAGAGCAAGAGAGCGTCTGGAGGCCTTCAAGAGTGGTCGTCAGACTGATCCACCTATCGACAACAAGCGTGCTGAGATTGCCTTGCAGCGTGCTATGGCCCGCCTCATAGCCTGCGGCAAATCAATCGAATAATATGCTATATGTTAAAATAACCGTTGGCTTGTATAAGCCAGCGGTTGTTTTTGTATAAGAAAACCCCGCGATAGTCGCGGGGTTCAGTAAAGCTTTTAGCTTTGCCCAAAA
>ENA-ORPK01000300-ORPK01000300.1-human-gut-metagenome-genome-assembly--contig:-NODE-300-length-48169-cov-3.892547_pt1 | contig 48169 bp, 36 predicted proteins | sample MGYA00242139_ERZ509068 | MGnify/ENA primary metagenome ERZ509068 (study PRJEB26280, sample SAMEA2338687) | human gut metagenome | biome: human gut; feature: human-associated habitat; material: faeces...
GTATATACAAAGCTATTTTTCTAATGGCGGTCATTAGAAAATGACAAGATTTTTTTCTAATGACCGATTTGGGTTTATTCTGAATAAGCAACGAATTGTTTTGTGTACTGTTTGCTAAATTCGTTCGCCCTCTATAAGAATGTGATAAAGTCTCTGTCTTGTATTTAGTTCTACAACTGTGTTTAGCATAAACTTTCCTTTATGCTTGTTTTTCATATCGACATTTAACCCAATTAGGTCGTTAGGACTTATTGTATTTTGGTTTTTTAGGAGAGCAGATGTCGTCTGCTTTTTTGTGAGTAATAGCGGGCTATTTCAAGCAAAAAACAGGCGTCAGATGCCTTATAAAAGGCAAAAGGCAATAAGAAGTAATAAAAAAGAATAGCATTTACGACCTAATGACCGATTTGGGTTTAATTTTAAATTGATGCTGTCACCGACATCTGCAACAGACTTTGACAGGCTATATCCAGTGCAATTACAGTCGGGTGTCACAGAAATTATGTGTAAACTGTTTTGCCCCACATTTATTAAGTGATAGGAAAAAGACAAGACAGATTTTACTTTTCCAAGATTGATTTTTTTGAAATTACATGAAGCTTCAGTGATGCTTGTTACTTCACCTTTAAAAGCCGTGCTGTTATTTCTCAGACACTTAGAAACAAGTACGACTATTGTCATGGCAAAAAACACCATGGCAATAGTCGTAAATGTAGAAAGCCATAGTCTATAGCTTTTGGTCATATTATTTTAATTTGAATCGATAAAAGGTCATAGATGCAGGGGATTCTTTAAAGCTGATATTAGTGACAAAGTAACTGCCCGTATAGCCTGAGACTCTGAAGTTTTTTGGAACGTCAACGTCGCCAATGAGAATGCCGTCCTTATAGATTTGCAGACCATCCGTATTTGACTTATTTGATTTAAAATAACTCCTAAATACATAGTCTTTGCAGTTCTTAATCCAATAGTAATGCCCTACGTTGTCTTTATCTGCCATGAAGGCCTTAACAAAAGATTCTGTCGTGGAGCCAGGGTCGGACAATTTTGTGTTCATGTTACGTCCTTGTAAACCGAATGATTCAATCAAATTAAAATCTTTGTCATAGTGGTATATAATCGAATCTACTTGAAACGTAAAATAAAAGCCTCCTTCATCGTCTATGTCAAAATAGTACCGTGGCATGTGTTTAATCTTATTCTTGTTTGTCTTGTAGTAATCAGAATAACTGCCTATAGGTGTCATTTCGCCAGTTTCTTTTGACACTTTCATAAGTAAAGCCGCTTTGTCAATATAATCGGAGCGGTTGAAGATGTCAACTTTTTCGTTGTTTCCGAAAATGTTATAATAGATGTAATCGTTGTTTCCTTCCAGCAGTACTTCGTCCCATAGTGTATATGCCGTTGAAGACTGAAAAGAATCATCTGTGCCCGTTGGCTTCATATTGATTCTGTGGGTTTTCCTATCTGCAGGGTAATATGTGTAGAGATCGTATGAACTTCCCATGATGTTAAAGGCATCATCTTCTTTACTATAGCATACTTGCATAGGGTTTTTTATCGGCAATTCACTTGCACTTTTGCCCAGTCCGAGTTGTCTTTCACCGATATGCCCATCTAATGATATGCTGTAAAGATAGGACAGAACTTCGTCAAAATAGAATACAGAATCACCTCTGATGCCGGAGAACCCAATATATGAGCAGTTGTCAATGGAATCAAGGGCGATTTTCTCTATAGTTAGTGAGCTTATGGAAATCTTTGATCCTGTCGTTTTTTTTACGGAAGTTTCTCTACATGCACTAAAAAGAACAATAGCAATAAATAAAGGGAATAAAGTTGTTGCTTTCATAAGATTAATGCTTGTATGTGTTATTTGTATGAATTAAATTTTCGAACAACTATATGCTCAAGTTTATTTTTATAAGTAGGCGTTCTTTAACCCCAAATCAAGCATTAGGGCTTGTCGTATCTTGTGTTATTGGAAGAATACTTCATAATAAAATTGTTATGAAATAAAGGGGTTATGAAAACGACATTGTTTGTGTTAATCTTCACCGCAGTTTGAATTATAAGTATTGCAACTTATGTTTCCGCCAGGGGTGCTTTGCGCACATGTGTTACCATTGTTTGATGCTAGGCATTTGTCATTGCCCAGAATTATAGCTTTGGTACATTTACATTTGATGACCTCGCCATCACTTTCGTTTGAAGATGCCAGTGCTTCTGCCGTATTTAGTGACGTGTTGGGGGTCTCCATGTTAAATTCAAAGTTCAATGATAATAAAAATAATGTAATTGACAATAAACTTGCAAATATTGCAAACGATAATCTTTTCATGCTGTTAAATGTTGCCTACTAAGGCTTTGGCTTTCCTTTTGCTAATTTCTCTTTTCCTTTTTCTGCAATGTGGTTTCTCTTATAGCCTCCTTCCTGTTTTATTATGTTGATACAAAAATGTTCAAAAGTTTATGATGTATAGGTCTTTTAATCAAACGATCTCCGCCTTGCAAAATATTAGGAGAGTTTAATTTGTTATGAAAAATAGCTAATGATATATTTTTTTGACGCGTAAAATAGTTGTTTCCATATAGGCTATGGTCATAATACAAAGGCAACAATAACCTATGAGATACAGCCCATGACAAACATGCTTAAATAATAGCAGAGAATATATGGGTGGAACAATGCTAAGTATAATTAGAATTAAAATCTGCTTGTAACCTTTTTTTGTTTGAGCCTTATTCCTGTAAGTGTTATTTCGGGTGCTTCTTATAAGGACAAAAAAAGATAAAAGCCAAATAAAAAAAGTCTTTATAAAGGAAGCCTTAGGAGAAAAATGGATGAACTCGCCAAAACAACCACATGATTCAATACTCCCATATTCTGAAGGGATGAAAATGTTGATTGCTGTTAATAGTGCAGACACAGCAAGCAATATAGATAGTAAAGATATAACAAAAATATCTAACATGTTTTGTTTCGAAGACGTTGATGCCATACACAAGTTGTTTTACGTGGCAAATATATAAAAATATTTCTTAATAACATAAACAGGATGTAAGAAATGTCTTTTTTTTTTCTTCATAATCAACAAAAACTATTGTTTTTTGAATAGTAATGCACTAAATTCTCCTTCTATGCAACCCACTATGTTGTCTGTTCTTTATGCGACGAGGCTTTTTTCTTAGACCATGATGAAGGATAATGGCGCTGTGGCAGATTTTGGAAGAGTCTTTATTAGACCACAATAGGCCTTGGTGGTCCGTTTTAATCCAATTGATTACAGTATATTTAAGGCTGTAGTTTGGCATGGAGAACGGAGTGCTATTGCTCTAATCCAGATGTCTGTTATTGTTCTTATCTAAAAAGAATGCGTGTGTTGTTGATGTTTGACCATTGTTGTGCATTACAATTCGTTTATTCACGATTGTGGTTTAATTTTTAGGGAAAACACATAAAATTTACGCTTACTCTTTTTGATTTGAATGATATTTTAGTATATTTGCTGTTGAAAATGCGAATCGTTGACATCGTTTGTAGCTCAAATAATTGTATTCGGAAACTTCGGTGTCCGCTACTAAAAACAGGCAATTGTGAAAAACAGAATGACTGGAAAGAAGTTTGTATGGTTGACCACTTTCATAGTGATGTTAGTAGTCAGCAGTGCCTTGATGATCCACAACATAGGTCGGGGATACTCCAAAGTGCTATGTCACTATATTTTTGTGGACTTTAATATTGACAAACTGCGGAGTGCAATGTTTTTGATAAACAACTTGAAATACCACAACACCCAAATCTCTGCTGACAGTCTCACCACAGAACAACAGGCTTTCAAAGCACGCACCGACAGTGTGTGCCACGCATTGTGCAACAAATACGGATGGAAAAATGTGCCTATTGACAGCATCTTTGCAGAGCGAAGGTCATCTGCCCTATGGATTAACAACCACTTGACCAACTACAATTCCAAACAGTCGGACCTGCAACCATGTAGTGGGGTCCTAACACCGGAACTCATGATACGCCAAATAGACTTCGCACATAACGTATGGAAAAAATCTCCTTTTGCGAAAGATCTGTCGTTTGATGAATATAAGGAAGCAATTCTGCCTTTTGTGTGCATTAACAACTATGGAGAACTTCATGATCTCAACTACTATCATGGTGCGATACCTCTCCTTGCCGAAATGGGAAACCAAAAGACACTCAGGGAGAGGGTGGCTTTTTATGCGAAGATAGTTCAATACCTGCGTGACATTAACGCATCAGTAGGCAACAAGTTGCCTGACGGTTTGATGAGCATGTATTCTCGTGATGAAGATTGTTTCAGCATAGCCCACTATGCCTGCATGATAATGAGGTCGTTTGGCATGCCTGTGGTAGTAGATCATGTGGCAGGCTACAGGGAGTTAGCTGGCAGACATTATTTTTGTTCTGTATATAACACTGCGTCAAAGACATGGCAGGGCTTCAATCCAGAGGGGTCGTTGCCAGGTGACCGCGACTTTTTAGGCGCTCCGACTCTCAACATTTACCGTGACATGTTTGAGGTACAGAAAGATGCACCGTGTTTTGTCCGTAACAAGGGTGAATTTGTGCCAGGTCATTTGGCTTCGCCATGCATTCGTGATGTTACAGAGAAATATTGCCCTGTAATGCAAATAACTTTGCCGTTTAACCTGTACACTGACAATAACTTGGCGTATTTGGCGGCCTTTAACTGCCGTGGAGAGGAGGGGCTTGTGGCTTCTACCTGGGGAGTGATAGACAAGGACAAGCGTTGTGTTACGTTCAAGAGAGTGCTCCCCAATACCCTCTTTTTCCCAGTTTGCTACAAAGGTGAGGAGTGTGTTAGCTTCGGTAAACCTTTTTATGTAAAGCAGATTAATGGCAAACCGCACATCTGTTATTTACCAGTAAAAGATGGGCAGACCTCAAAGTCGAACGTCCTTTTGCTACGCAAGTTCCCCGTAAAACAAAACATGCGGCTTTTGGCTGACCACCTGAAAGGTAGCGTGATACTTGGCAGCAATGACAAAACTTTTGAAAAGGCAGACACTCTGTTGCGATTTCTTTTTGCGCCAACGCAATACTTGAGGAAGTACACATTTAACAGAAAGGGCAGATATCAATACTATCGCTTTGTGCCACCACCCCAATTCCCCAATGCCAACATCGCCCACATGGAGTGGCTCACATCCTCCCTGCGCAAAGGTAAAGACGTTATGCCGGCTTCTCGCGAAGCCATAACACGACCTTTGAATGGTCAAAAAAGCAAGGGGGGCCAAAGACGTTATGTCCAACTGAAGGATGCTGTATTGAAAGATATGCAAGCCTCTCCGCAATACGACCATAATCCGTTGACCTCGGCTGGCGGTTATCCGTTTTTTACTCTTCAACTGAACAAGCCTGAGATTGTTGAAGCTGTCAACCTTATGGCAATGCACGCCAACAACACCATAACCTCTGGTCACCAATATCTTTTGCTGTATTGGGACAAAGGCTGGCGAATATGCGATAGTGCCACTGCCAAATTTGAGTATGTAGAATTCCATGACGTTCCTTCTGACAAGCTCTACTGGTTGTATGACACCACTGATGGACAAGAAGAAATGCCATTCCTAATGAATAATGGGATGCAGCGTTTTTTGTATGGAGAACTTATAAAATAATTTCGGTCCCCAATGCGATGTTAAATGTTTTCAAGCAACAAATTATAGGTTTTGTAGCTTTGCTGTTCTGCTTCGTGCAGACAGGAGCGTGTGTGCTACAGGCTTATCGTGGTCATAGCCTCTTTAATCTTTGTGGAACGACTTCGGGGAGAGTGGAGCTTGCCATGTGTATTGCCATGTGCATACCTCTTATATTGTTTGAATTCATAAATCCAAAGACAGGAAGCAATAAGAAAATTGTAGGTCACATTTATCGCATTCTAATCTTGCCATGCTTTTTGTTGTCTGTAGCTCTTTTGATTCTGTCAGAAAGTCGTACATCTTGGTTAGCCTCCATTGTAGGATGTTGCTATGTTGTTTATGTTAAACTTACTAAAAGAGACATCACCATCAAACCATGGCAAAAATTTGTAATAATTACTTTCTTTTGTATAGGAAGTATTGGATTATACTATCTAAAGCCAAACTCTGCAAACGGAAGAATTCTTATCTGGAAAGTTGCAACTGAAGAAATAATTCATGGTAACATAACATTGGTGCCACGTCAGGGGAATTTCTCTACTTTTATTGGAGAAGCCCAAGAGGGCTATTTTTCAAAGGTTGAAAGATCTACAGAAGAAAAAATGCTAGCAGGTGCACCGAACTATGCTTATAATGAGTTCTTGCAGATTTTTGTGGAATGGGGTCTTGTTGCGACAATCGTTTTACTATGCTCTGTTATTTATGTGTGCGTAAAGTTGTATTTATCTAGAACTTCATATAAAACGCCACTTGTCGGTTCACTTATATCCTTAGCAATAATCTCATTTTTTTCATATCCATTAAGATGCGCAACATCTTTGTTCGTTATTTTAATTATAATAACAATCAGTGTTGTTTTGCTAATAAAAAGGCCTTGCGTAAGGAAATGTTTATTATTCGTTCTGATTCCATTATTATCATGCTGTTTCATCTGGCGTTACAGACACGATTTCATAACCCAAAAAGCAATTGATCAGTGCCGACAGATAGATTTGGTCTGTACATACGATAACTCTGCTAAATATTTGCCGTGTTATCAGCGTTTACGGCATATTCTTGAAAAAAATCCTGAATATATGCTTGCATACGCAAAGGCTTTATATGATTCAGAGAAATACGAATTAGCCATCCGATGGTTGCATAAAGCACAGTTGGTATCGGGCGATCCTGTTCTGCATCTAGTTGAGGGAAAATGTAGACAAAAAGAGAGGCAAATTATAAAGGCCGAGAAATTATACAAGAAAGCTTATTATCGCATTCCACATAAAATTTATCCTCTATATCTCTTGATGAACCTATACTTAGAGCAACAAAATTTTTATCAAGCTAAAGAAATCGCTGAAAAAATTATTCGTACAAAACCAAAAATAAAATCAGTCGAATTTTATTTTATACAAAACGAGGCTAAAATGATGTTAAACACAAATCGGTCATTAGGTCGTAAATGACATTTTTTTTGTTACTTCTTATTGCCTTTTGTCTTTTATAAGGCATCTGCTGCTTTTTGGCTCAAAATAGCCCGCTTTTACACTCCAAAACGACAAGGCAACATCTGCTCTCCTAAAAAATCAAAATACAATAAGTCCTAACGACCGATTTGGGATTAACTCTTACTATGTTTGGAAATTGCTGTTTGGCAATTGTGATGAGAATACTTCCAGCGGTTTTGCCTTGTCAACCACGGGTCGTAATAGGAAGTTGGCTATTCGCAGTGAAGTGGTAATTTTGTTATCTGACCATTGCTGTGCATAATAATTCGTTTATTCACGATTGTGACGTGATTTTTAAGGAAAATACTTTATTTTATACTTGTTTTCTTTGCTTTGAATGAAATTTTAGTATATTTGCCGTTGGAAATGCAAACCACAAACATAATTCGTGGCTCAAATAATAGTGTTCAAAAACTTCGGAGTACAATTTCAGTTTTGTTTGCCTTAACTATATACATAATGAAGAGTACTTACTTTGAAATAAATGAATCTTGGCATTGCGATATATCAATTGCCTTGCAAATATAGAACCATACAGATTTATAGAATGTACAATCAAGTTTCGGCAGAGATGTAAAAATAACTATACTAACAAAAAACAATTAAAGCTATGAACACAAAAAACACTTTTGTCCTATTTCTATTATTTTTAGGCTCGCTAGTAATGTCTTCATGCTCAAATGAAGAGGATGGTTTTTGGGGATGTAAATCAAAACAAATAATGCCATCTAATTCTATAGGCAAATTTAAAATAGAAGGTAATAGTATTAGAATTAATTCCCCTGAGGACTTGCCAGCTCTAAAAGAGATTTTGTCTATGATGCACTTGAACGTGAATATTGCAACACCTAATTCTGGCCAAATTACAATAAACGAAAAGAAATTAGAAACATTAGAAAGAATGGCACCATCAGAGAGTGGGTCGGAAAGTACAGGTGGACTTCCTGTTTTGACGTGTTCCCTATTTGTACGTCCTGTGTTTTTATTTAAAGGAGACCCAAATGTATATATGGAAACAACAGTTACAATAGATGGGCCTAGTGTATACCAAAAAGAAGGATGGAATGTAACAAGGAATGTTGCAACTTGGAAAGAGAAAAACACCAAGGTCGATTATACGGTAGAAGGAATATTGTATGTAAAATATCAAGTCACATACAAGAGTCCAACTACCCATCAAGACACCGTTGAAATTCAACATCTTCAAAGAAATATACAGGAAAGCGGAACGTATGTATTTTAATTTGTTATGAATATGAAAAAGATAATTTATACCGTTATAGTATTTCTGTGTTTTACTAATTTTTTGTGGGCGCAGGACACTTTTATAGCACATGCGGTAACTCTTGATATGCCAAACCTTGGAATGGCTATTCCTTTAGGAAAAAGTAATGTTGCACATGCAGATACTTCTAATTGGCGAAATCCCCAAAATATAGATCAAAGCGTCTTGAGATTTGACACGAACGAACTAACCTCTGAACAGAAAAACGAAAAGTTGAGGCTTTTGGGTTTTTTCTATAATCCAGCAGTGGTATATTTTGACAAAAAGGAAGGGAAGGTAATATTAAACACCAACCGTTCACTATATAGAAAAAACAAAATTGAATTTGTTTATAGAAAATTTGTCAAACAATACTATGAGAACATAAACGAATATATAATTAACCACAAAAATAACGAACCTATTGACGAAGATTTCTTCTTAGAACAATTCGAAGCTGCCCAAAACGAGTTTAGCAGGGAGATAAAAGAATGATATTATTCATGATGGGATTTTTTTGGGTACGTATTTTTCGAGATAAAAAGTTTTCTGTATAGGCAGGCACCATCTGATGCAGAGCTTACAAGGCTCTGACGTCAACATAAGATGATGTATTGTTTGAAACAAAAAAACGGCGGAAGTGCGAGGATTGTCAAATACAATCTCCTGACTTCGTCATTGCGTCACCCAAAAAAATCTCGTCAAAGACAGATTTTATTCGTCTTTTTTTAAAGATGAATAATGAATTAAAATGCGAGGATATGCGAAGGGACTGTTGTGGTTTGCAGGATTGTATGTTGGGTGTGTCATATTGAAAATGGTAAAAGGTATAACATAATTTACTGTAAAATGTTTCTTCGTACGCTTTGAATAATCAGGATCGTGTGTATTTATTTCAATTTATAGAAGAGTAATGCAAAACCTGAGTTTTCCTTTTGTTGTTGCGTGCTTTTTATGATGTTTTTGACTATATTCGGCTCATTTCTTTTAGATGTTTCCTTTAGTTTAGAAACATCACACCATGAAACGAAGCAGCCATCGCAGACGGTACTCATGGAATAGTTAAGATAATAGAATTTGTTGTCACTAAAGGAGTAAAATTTAATGGTTTTGTTCTTGTCAAACGAATGCCAAAGTTTTGTGCCCCTTTTGTCGGCCAAAGAGATAAAAGCACCCCCATCCGCTATGTAAAAAGCTTTCAAATCCAATATCTTATCATCTTCAATAGGCCCCGGTTTTTGCTTGGCCCATATTTTCACGTCTTTTTTAGTGGGCAACTGGCATGACTCGATTATTAATGTGTCTGAGCAGATGCCGTTTCTTCCAAGTCTGTATACAAATGGGGTAAATCGTTCGTGGTAGTATAATAAGGAGTCTGAGCGAAAGATGTTAAAGTTGGTAGAACTATACAAGATGCCACTCTCACCTTTGACTGTTGATTTACATATAGGGTTAAAAATCTGTGAGTTGGCATTGTAATAAGCAAGCTTGCCATCGTAGTTGGCTCTTGAATGATATTGGCTAATCCAGAATTCGTTTTCGTTTATCACACCTAAACCACAGAAGTTCCTTCCAACGTCAATACGTTTTTTAAAGGTGTAGTTGGAGTGCTTGTATTCAAAAATAGCACCTCTTGCACCGTCTGCAATAAAAACGTTGCCTTCATTGTCAATATCAAACGACATCGGTTGTATGTATTCGTCGTGTCCGTGCCCAGTCTTTTTTATATGCCCCAACTCATTGCCTTGCTTGTTGAAAACCATAACAAGTCCTTGGGTGATGTCGAAGATATAGAACTTCCCGTTTCTGTATTTTATGTCAGAAACCGAACTTATATAGTTGCCACTTGTTGATTTTAGAATCGCAAATGACACACTATCTATTTTCGGAGATTCCTCTGGCAGATGATCCACATCGATCATGCCTACATTAAGTGTGTTGCTGGTAAGGCATGATTGAACCAGAAACGACACGGATAGAATAACTATAAAATGCTTAATCATATTTGTTGCCAGTTGAAATGCAGTATGTGTAGTAAGAGACACATTCTCTTTTATAATCTATGCTTACACTAAAACCAGCGGATTTTTTCTCTCTGTTTTTATCTGTCACAAGTGCCACCACAGTTGCCATAGCATGGCAAACGGTTGACCCAGAGGTTTGTGGGCTTCGATTTCATCTTCCTTAGAGTGTCTGCAAACTCATGGGTGTCTTTGTTGGTCGCAAAAAAGACAACCAAAAGGGCAGAAATCTCGTGAGAAGTGTAAGCACTAAATTGTTTTGTTTGAAGAAGTTTTACCATACAGTAATAACAGATGAGGTGAAAAGTGACCTGTGTACTTATGAATGATGTATTGTTATCAGATGTAGATATTCATCGTTCGTAGATGTAAATAAAAGTTTTTTTCCAGAACAGTCTAAAAGCATTTTGTCAGCAATGAAGTCAAGGTCAATATTCTTGATTGCTTTTCCTGAATAATCATATATTTCTACAGATGAGTGGCCTGACAAATTTGTCAAATCAACATTTTTCTGTGATAACAGATAAATTTCTTTCCCACATGCTACGTCAGAATAATAGATTTTATTATCAGAAAAAACTCCGTCTGTCTGGTATTTGTGGATTTGAGTCAATTTCCCACTGTTATTAATGTCGCACACCATAAACAGGTCTGAGTGCATAAGTGCTATAACAATTTTCCCATTATTATAGTTCCATGCAAAATCAAACAGTGATGCTTTTTCCTTCTGTTCTTTGTCTTTGAAAACAATAGAGTCAACATCTTTGCCCGTGGCAATGTTTACAATCTTTAAGTTTTGTTTCTGAGGAGTTATGACGGAATAAGCCACAATGGGGTATGATATGCTTCTAAGTTCGTTAAGTGCATCCTTTATTGTGCTTGTTCCTATTTGGCTTGTAACTCCGTTACTGTAATTGTATATCTTTTTGTCAATGTTGTCTATTATCAGTATTTCTTTCTCTTTACCACAAAACACCAGTGGGGCAATGAATTCGTTGCCACTATGTCCTTTTTTCCCAAAAACTTCTTTCACTGTTAAATCTTCGCACGACAATATAGAGAAAACAGAGTCTGGGGTGGCGTTAGTCGTAATTATATTGTCTCCAATAATTTGCCATGACTCTGCTATGCATGGAAAATCCTTTGTTATGTCTTGCGCATTTTCGTTAGTAGGAAAAATGTTGTCTTTGTGCGAAACCAATTCTTTATTACTCGCATTTTGACAGCCGATGATTGTCCAAAATGTTAGAACAAAAATTATGCTGCTCGAAAAAAAAGATTGTGTTCTCATTCTTGTTTTTTTTAGGGGTGAAATAAAAACTTATTCAACTAAGTTGACGCATTGTCTCCGTATTTGACCATATTTGTTGGCCAGTTTGGTACAATCCGAAAATAAAGCAGACAAAACAAACTAATGTCCATCTGTGGAAAAGGATAACGATTGTTTACCTATTCTTCGCATGCTCCTTCTGGGGAATAACCCTCACGCAATTTATAACAGCAGTCATAAAAATTTTTTTTGTGTTGCAGAAGTCCTCCATTTATTGACCATTGCTTAAATCCGTTTTTATTATTACAAGGAGGTGTCCCGTCGGGATTTTCTGCAGGCAAAGTCAGTGCCTCTACATTTTTAGAGAAATTGTCATCTTCTCTCTGTTGTTGGTTGTTTACGATGGTCCATCCAGTGAGACATACTGCAAAAAGTACAATGGCGCTTAAAAATAATTTAGTTCTTCTCATTTTGTTTGTTTTTTATAATATTAAGAATATCTTCTTTGATCGTGTTGTTAATTAGGGGATTACCAACATAGGCAATGCTACCTGTGTCGTTTAAAAGCATAGTCTGCATTATGGGAGGAATTCTGAAATCAAAATTACTTTTAAGAAAACTTCCGTCAACGTCAAGATACAGCGGAATGTCCTTATATATTTGAGAGTTTCGTCTTAGTCTGTTCCTTATATCAAGGATTTCATCTTTTTTTGGCTGAAAGATGAAGATTACTGAAAAAGACATGTCTTTGTTTTCCATGATTTCGAACCAGTCTTTCCATTCGAATAAATGAGAAATTCCGCATGATGTACATTCCGTGGAGTCAATATTGACCACGAGAAGGTGTTTGTAACCTGTAGGTGTGTAGCCACATGTGTCAACTCTGTTGACATAGCATGGCAAACGGTTGACACAGAGGTTAATGGGCTTCGATTTCATCTTCCTTAAAGTATCTGCTATCTCATGGGTGTCATTGCATGAGGTCATCGTCATGATTGCCAACAAATAGGTACAGGCAAACAGTATTTTTGTAATGTGAAGTTTCATTTGTGTGCAAATATAAGTAGATTATTCGTATCGACCATAAAACTAATATGAAAATCGTTTTTTTGAGTTGTTTACGAAATGAGAAACTGTAATCCGGGGTGTTAAAACGAATGAAAACAGAATAAAGCGTCTGTGGTGTTCATAATTACGACTGAAATGGCGAATAATTTAATGGGTAATGAATAACAATCCTGAGCGAATGTGGAAATAACGTAACGAATTATGAGTGCTTTGTTGTTTGTCTTTGTGTGTGAGTGTTTTTTTTGCTACCTCCAAACTGACAAAGTGAAATAAAAAATGTTAAAGAACATTACAACGAGAAAGATACTGCAAAATGTAGAAGCGTTCATGATTAAATAATGTTATTTTTGTCTCGAAATAAGTTTAAATATTTTATTCCTATGAAAAAACTATGGTTTTTCATTATATCAACTCTTTTTGTTTTTCTATGTTTTACTTCTTGTGGTAGTCACAGTACGCGGCAAGAAATGGTAAAAAGCGACTCTGTTAATATTTCCATTCGGGAAATTAATACAGAACAACTGAAGTTGGACTCCGTTTCTACATCTTATGAAATACAGACAAGCATTGTAAATAATTCTGTTGCAGTGATTGACAAATATTTCTGCTATTTGTACATTTTTACTCCTGATGGCCATCTGAAAAAGAAACTGTTGGGACAGGGAAGTACTCGAAATGAAACTACCATTGGTAAGATTGCAGGTCATTGCTTTTCTAAAGATGGAAAATTGTTTCTGCTGGGCTTTCAAGGAGATACGCATATTTACGATTCTTCTATCAGTCTTGAACAGATTTTACAGACAGACTATTCTAAAAAAAGCATAGCGGATCTGAAAAGTGCGGATTGTTATAATAAGCCTGTCGACTACTCGAAATGGTACGAAGATTTTACTTGCATAGAAAGCAGAGGTAAGGTATATTTTAACGTTAGCTTGATTACTCCTGTCTACAATATAATAAGTACGCCTGATACACATGTGAAAAGCGTATATAATCTGATGTCAATTGATGCAACAAAGAAGCAGGAGCCAAAACTTCTTATAAAAGGTTTGCCATCATATTATGATGTTAACACTAAGAACAAAGCCCCTTTTGCCAGTTGCCATTTTGATATTGACAGTAAAGGTAACTTCTATGTCGCCCATGAAGCCGACAGCCTGATTTATGTATATGACAAAAACGAGAAACTATGGTCGGTCTTTGGCGTAAATGGTCAAAGGATGAAGCAGAACTATGCGAAATGTGAAAGTCTGGAAGACTTTGGTAGGCTTTATAAGGAAGAACATGCAACAAAAGGCTTTTATACTTCACTTAATTATATAGATGAAACTGGCATCTTGCTAAGAACGTATAAGCAAGGAGGCAAAACTAAACATGACAGGATGCAGATATACCAAAATGGTGTATTGATTGGTGACGTGGCAATACCTAAAGGTATGTGCATTGCTGGATACATCAGCCCATTCTACTATTCACAAGTCTTGGCAGATGAAAAAGAAGAAACTTTAAAACTCTATAGATTTAAATTATGAAAATCCGCATTCTTCATATTTCTGAAGAATGTCTATATCCTTTGATTTATCTTAACATTTGTGTTGCTTCGGCTTTCATTTCGTTTGTGGCTCGTGATTCAATCTTGGGGCGGAAGTGCATGACACGCTTGCATATACGGCGCATTTCGTCTGTCTGCCCTGTGTCGTGATAGAGCTGTGCCAATTTGTAGAGGGGGTATAGTCTGTTGGGCATCATGGCGAAAGCCCTCTTGTAACACCACTCCGCTTGTAAGGGCATTCCCGTGTTGCGGTAATTGTTGCCCATAACGACATAAAACATAGGGTCGGCACTAACCAATGTTCCTTTGCGTAGAATAGCGTTGCTGTCGCTGTAGCGTTTGAGAGAGGACAACGCCTTGCCGAAGCAGAACATATAGTTGGCATCGTCAGTCTCAGTCTCCATAAAGGCATAGTAGTCTTTGAGAAGGTGCGGTTGCGGCATGGTCTTTAGGTCGTTGATGTGGTTGTCGGTAGCGGCTCTCTGGCTCACAGTGTGCGCAACTGCCACACCTGCGAGCAAAAGCAATAGGCACGATATCGTTCCCCTGCTCTTGGTTGCTGCGGTAGCCGTGTGGTTGCTGGTTTCTGCTGTCGCCCACGCCATGAACAGCACAAGCAGAATCTTGAACGGCATCAGTTCCATGGGATATGAAAACATTGAAAACGCCAACAGAGACAATAAGGCGTACAGCGATGGCTTGCTTCTGCGCCACAGTGCACGGCACACCACACACACAATACCTAACCATAACAACAGCCCTGCCATTCCGTGTTCCACGAGAATGTAGATTGCATCGTTGAATGCATACTCCGGCACGTCGACCGACTGAAATCTTTCTGCCCCCAGCTGGCCAGAGGCGTACAGGTTTGTCATGCCTTGCGAGAACGTGTGCATGAAGCCTCCTGTGCCTGCACCTATCCACGGAGAATCTTTCCAGCCCTCCAAAGCGGCCAGCCAGATTATCAGTCTGCCGTCGGCAGATTTCTGCTTTAGGAGATATGCACCGACAGCGACCAGCATAAGAGCCACTGCTACGTAATAGCGTTTTTGCCAACACCACGTTCTGAATGTCCACACCATGATTAGTATAAACGGCAGCAGGGCCGCTCTGCTCATGGTGGAGGGGAAAATGATAACCATTGTCGCGGTGCAGCACAACACAATGTTTCTGCCAGCTCCGAATACGTTGTTTTTCAGTCCCGTGACCGCTGCAATGAGTGCAGTCATGAGATAGGCGGAGTAGGGGCCGGGGTTCTGAAAAGAGCCGGTGACGGCATACATGTGATGCCGACTTCCGGTAAAGAGCTGACTGTAGCCGTAAAGGGCTTCGCAGAATCCAGATACTACAAGCAGCAGAAGAAAGGTTTCCTCATTCAGCTTGTAGCGGTTGAAGATTGGCTTAACACTGAAATACAGCAGGCAAGGCCAGATGCTTTTCAGAAATGTGGTGGAGCAAGGAAAATCCGAACCGACTGTGTTTAGGCAGAGATACAGAGTCCACAGCCCGACAAGCAGGTCAGCGTTGTCGAAACTTGCTTTCCGTCTGCTACAAATGATGCATGCAGCACTGACTGCACATGCCACGCAAACAGAGGTGCAGGCTGCAACTTCGGCCGTACTCCATTTTGAGTCAAAGTCCTGCACACTAAGGCCGAGCATCACAGCTGCAGCGCATGTAGCCGCATTAACGTTCTTGAGCGGCATTGAGCCGTGGTGGCGTGACAGTTCTTTAAGTCTTGCCGATAAAGAAGCCCTCATCTTCTGTTCGCCAAAGCGTGCGCCCTACAGGTTTTTAAGCAGTCCGCCGAGGCCTTTTTTGATTTTATTGATGCCTTTTTTCGCTTTGTCAGCAACTGTTGCCGCCTTGCTGGTGGTTTTTGTGGAACTGGGGGCATTGACGGCACTGCTGATAGCTTCTATCCGGTCTGTACTTCTGCTAAGTTCCGTGTCGGGACTTATCTTGCCTGCTCTCCAGCGTATGGGGTTATACCATTCTTCTTTGAGGTAGAGAGTTTGTCCGCTGTACGAATCAACGCAGGGCAGCCAGCCGCTGTTGCCCAACTGTGGCCTTCTGATCCACACTCTGTCGCTTATGGCGAGGCTTCGCCCTGTGTCTGTGCCGTCTGCTGGCATTAGGTAATAGAAGTTTTTGCCAGAGCCAACACTTATAAAGCCGCTTTTGCTACTCTCTAAGCTGACAGCCTGATACCACCCTATGCGGTGTGCGAGAGTGCTTCGTTCGGCCAGCGACAGAGCCTGCTCTATGGTACACGGCTGGTCGGGAGCCAGTGTTGTGGGTGTGGCAGGGTCAATAAGTTCGAGAGCTTCCATAAATGCCATAGGTTCTCTTGCCCAGTCCTTTATCTGGTTGTTGTCGGTGTATTTCGAAAGGCGCGAAGTATAGTCGGTGTATGTGTATTTTGAGTGTTTCTCCACGTAGCGCAGTGTGCGGTATATTACGGTGGCGAGTTCCTGTCGTGTGGGAGTGGCTGCCCCTCCGTTTATCACGGCAAACGAGTTTATGTCGCTTTGTTTAACGTTGCTTCCTATGAGGTTTTCTGCCAGTCTTACGGCAATGGACTTGAGATACTCTTGCGTCAGTGGGCGTGTGTAGTCGTTGCCCAGCAGCGTGGTGTCGGCAATGTTGTCGTTGAGTGCCTGATTGGCATCACTCTGCATTTGGGGTGAAGAGGTCTTGGCCGTGGTTCTCAGCGGCAGGGCAAAATTGCCGGCTTGGGGGGTCGACTCCATGAGTCCCTGAGCGGTCATGAGTTTGTAGGTTTCTTTCATGCGCTTGCAGTAATCCTCGTATGTTCCTTCCACACCAGTGTTCTTCCATTCACCGCGGCTTATATGGGCATTGTTATATTTGCCAGAGTGCTTGCACCACCCGCAGCTCTTGCTGTAGACGTGATAGCCGGAGGCGTTGACTCCCAGATATGCTTCGTCGGTGGCGAGGTCAAGGGAGTAATCATGGCCGCCAGGTATGAATTTGTCAGTGACTGTGTGATTGGGGTTGTGTTCGCACTTGCCGCAGATGGCGCACGAGTAGTACCAGCTCTGCGGAGTGGAGCAGGTGGCATAACGTGCTATGCGGTCGGCGGCTTCCATGACGACTGTAAACTGGTGCTTGGTGCACCATTCGCTGGTGGCAGAGAGCCCTGCTTTCTGGGCGGTGTAAACGTCACCCTTATATGTTCGTATGGTGTAGACAGGTTCGGTGGGGTCCTTGGCAAGCAAGGCTCTGATGGGGCCTATCTGGTTCTCCGGCACGCAAAGGGTTGCTTCGGCGGAGTAGAACATGATTGAGTTGGTGCAGTATTCGCGTGCGGTAGGGAAGAGAGGGTCTTTGATGCTGTTGTTGAGTGCCTTGACAAAGTCCAGGGCATTTATCTTGTCGCTCAGCCACACTTCCTTGAGGTTGTAGGGGCCCGAGATGGTGTTTGTCAGCGCGCTCGCAAAATAATCCGCAGCATCGCGGTCGCCGTAGCAGTCTTCTGGGTCGAGGTCTAAAATCAGTTTTGTGATGAACACTGACTTCTGGCCAGGAAACATTTCACCGTATGATGCAACGGCAGAGGACTCATAGCCCCCCTCGGGCTTGTTGGCCTTGTTGAACACCACAACATCGAGGCCTTGTTTGCCAACCCACTCCTTGTCGGCCTGTTCTGTTGTTATGGCTCTGGATGTGTGGCGGCATTCGGTTCGTTCGTCATCAAAGGTCTGTTTGGCTTCCTTGAAGCCTTCCTTGCTTTTCTCGCCAGGCACGGTGTAGTAGAACTTTATTTTGGGGCAGTAGGGGGTGCAGTCCATGGTGAGTGACTGCTTGCCGTTGACGGTGCTTTTTACGAGGTTGTTGTTTACCGTGTAGCCGTCTTTCTGCACTATGTGGTTGCAGATGTACTTGCCCTCGGTGTTGATTATCAAGCTGAGGGTGCAGTCGTATGTGAAGCCAGGCTTGAACTTGGGGTATTCTTCATCAGTGCGGTCAAATTCGCCCATCCACTCCGCTTCGAGTAGTGTTACCAGTCCCATGGAGACGAGGTCGCCATATTCGGTCTTGACAGACTGTAACTTGATTTGCTCGCCGTCTTGCTGCGTCATGCCGGCGGTAGGCGTCTCTATGGTTATGTCGATGGATTTTATCTTGTTTTTTGCTGTTTGGGCAGTGGTGCAAACAGCCAGCAGGCATAGTGCCAGAGTGAGCATGTGTCTTTTCATATTGTGTAGTGCGGTTATTTTAGTTATGAGTGCAATATTCGTAAAAAAAGATGAAACGGGCAAGAAAAAAAACGCTTTTTTAGTCAGATGACACGATTCGCCCAACTTGTTTCGGCCGAAATTTGATTGCATTTCGGCCGAAACGGACAAGCCAACCGGCCGAAACGGATATCGTTTTCGGCCGAAATTGTCATGTCAGAAGGCTTGCTGCAACAATCAGGCAGCGTTGCCATAGCAAGAAGCCGTGTGATTGCGGTAAGAGGGGGCTTGCTCAATAACCCCAAACGGTCATTAGGTCTTAATTATGTGTTATTATGTGTTAAAATTACGTTTAAAGGTAGCCGCAGGCCACCTTTAAACGTAATTTTAACACACTTACATGGACGATATGGCAAAAACATACCAGCTTCCATCTTTTTCTTTTCGCTGTATGTAGCCTTTATTTATCATTTGTTGCAGCTGTTTCTTCACAGCTGCGGTTACAATGCCGGCTTCTTTGCTCAATCCTTCTATGGTTATGCCCGGATTTGCTTGCATGGCTTTCAGGAGTATGGCTGTCGTCTTGCTGCGAAATGCGATGCGCTGACCATCATACCACCAAACATTGGGTGATTGTTCTTCGGCAAAGTCTATGTCATACTTTAATTCGTCAGCCACAAGTGCCGAGAAGTATTTAAAGAAATGGCGTATCTGTATTAGTGTAGCATGTGCACCAGCTGATGGGGTTGGGCCTACTTCTACGTCTGATTGGTGAAGGGTATTGATATATTCATTTTTAATACGGTTGCGCACAACAATCATCGGCCAACCGTGGCGGACAAGAATGTAGTTTACCATGAGTCTGGCTATTCGTCCGTTGCCGTCCTCAAAGGGGTGGATGCGTATATAGCGGTAGTGAAACAATGCTGCAAGTTCTACTGGCGTGTACTTACCTGATGCCTCGGATTCATTGTACCAATCCACAAGGTCGGTCATCAATGCAGGTGTCTCCTCTGGTGATGCATATTCGAAAATATCGCCATAGCGCGTCTTCACGCTGTTGGGACGCGTCTTGTACATTCCGGCATGTATGGTGTGGCTTGTTTGCTGACCACCTGGCAGCTGACGGTATACGGTGTAGTCTTCACGGATGATGGTTTTATGGAGCTGATGAATGAAGTTTTGTGTTAGAGGTTCATTCAATGCTCCAGCTTCTTCTTCCATCATCTTCAAGCCTACTTGGCTGGCTTTCATGTCTACAAAGTCCTTTAAATCGCCTTCACCGCTCACCTTGCCAAACAACAACAAAAGCTCTGTCTGACCATAAGTCAGTGTATTCCCTTCGATGTGATTACTGTTGTAGTTGTATTCTACAGTAAACCTTTGGCTCAGCAAATATTGCTTGCGTTCGTTGAGTGGCTGTATACTTTTCCACTTTTTGTACAATGTGTCTAATGACTCCATCCTTATCTTATTTTTAATTGTTATGCTGTCTTTCTCTTGAAATCGAGCAGCTTGTCACGATAATATTCATATTGCTGACGGCGTGCCGCTATCTCGGCTGGCAAGCCATGCTGCAATGAGGTGGTCAGAGACTCAAAACGGTCATTAGGTCTTAAATGACATCTTTGTTGTTGCTTCTTATTGCCTTTTAATGCTTTTTTTTAAACATGCTATTTCTAACTCTCAAATAAAAATTATTACTTTTTATAATGAATCATATCCCCCATACCATCTTGCATAGAGGTCGTGAACTCCTTCCGTAATGCTCCCGATGGCATTTTTGAGGAGTGGAAGCAGTCGGAAACCGCTGCGCTCTTTGAAAATAATGGGTATAAAAATGACAAAAAAGGTGGGTATTGGTTTTAATGTTGTATCTTTGCAGCAGAAATAATATAAATTGTATGCTGATAAGTGCCCCCATTATAAAAGCTATAGCTGGAGCTATTAGTTCTATTCTTGTATTTATTGTTGTACAAGGATTCTATAATCTTGTAAAAAAAAATAAAACAAGAAGGAGGACATCATCAAATGAATCTCCAGTGACAAAGGCTTCACCTGATGTTTGTAGAAGTGTTGATAATCAGGTCGAAATGCAGAAATGCCCGATATGTGGAAAATATATAGAGCAGAATTCTGTATTTTGCCGTTTTTGTGGTTCAAAAATAATGAGCAACAAAGTCACATTCAATAAAACTCAAAGAAAATTATTACATATACTAACCAACTTCGTAAGTTTTCTTGTCGGTATTTTTATTAGTGCTACTATAGGTTATGCAATATACCTCTTTGTAGACTCAAATACGACCGACTTGGTGAATGTCTATAGCGAACAGTATATATTACCTCCAATTTTTGCATATTTGATTTTTTCTATAATATCGATTCTTTCGAAATTGGGTCGCAAACCAAAATCGTATCGTACAATAAGTTTTGCAATCTTATTTTCGATTGTGATAGGATGTTGGTCTTACTTCGGTTGTACCGATATGTTCCTTCAAAAAGAACGTGAGAAAAATATACTTCGAATAAATAGGACATTTATAGATTGTTCTTTAGGAGAAGATTTATCTTCTGTTGAATCAAAGATTAGAAGGAAGAAAATCTCGTTTGAAGAACGAGATGTACGAGGTCGCAAACTAATGATAATGAGAAATATTGAATATGGCAAATATACATTAGACTCACTGGGATTTGCATTCTTCAATGATAGGATGTACAAAGCGACAATGTTTTTTCATATTAGTTCTTTTGAGGATTTTGAAAAAGACTTAACGTATCATGAACTTATCAAGTTGTTTGACGAGAAGTATTTGCGATATAGCCAAGGATATATATATACAGATGATAGTACTCAAATTGAATGCTCACATAAATACATCAAACAACTTCAATACATATGTTGTAGCGGTTTCATATTATGACAAAAAAAGTGGAAGTCACGAAGATTTCCAAAAGGGATTCTAATTTGTCTTTTCTCCCCATTCAATGCTTCCATACTTTCGCGGTATGGAAGCATTTTCTATATCCCTGTCCAAGTCATGGTCGGAACTGTCCGACCAGCAATTGTTGTTCTTCTTTCGACAAGTCGCACGCGATTTGCCGATGAATGAGGTGTTAGCTCTTTGCGTCTGCAAATGGGCTGAAATTGTTGTGCTTTGTCATGCAGACTAACACTCCTGTTTGGTCAAGGACAGAAAGAGAAAACGCCAAGTGGTGCTTGCCGATTCTTATTATGTGTCGTATATGTATGTTGATGAATTTCTGTCTGCCAGTAAGAAAGCAAAGTCAGAAGTTGCGGCGAAGGCTGCGGAAAGACTAAACGAGAATATTGGTGATGCAAATATTGTGTTGTTGCTGTATAGCCTTAGAGACTGACTTGCAGATGCAGGAAGTTGCAGGGCTTTTATTGTGCCTAAAGCAAAAAAAAACCGTATAGTTTGGGTGGATTGGAAATATTGTTGTAATTTTGCAAAACACTGAGTGAGTGAGGGGTCCCGACTGGGGCTTCTCACTTTCTCTTAATATAAAATCCTTTTTGAAAACTGAGAGTTTACATATCTTTGAGTTAAACAATTTTTGTGATTAAAGAATGATAGGAAAAGAGAAGGTTAGGAGCCTTGTAGACCAGTGGCTTGACGGCAAGGAATATTTCCTTACCGATTTGACAGTTTCGGACGACGACCGCATTGTGGTTGAGATAGACCATAAAGAGGGTGTGTGGATTGAAGACTGTGTGGAACTGAGCAAGTTCATTGAAGCAAATCTTGACAGGGAAGTTGAAGACTATGAGCTTGAAGTGGGAAGTGTCGGCATCGGGCAGCCGTTCAAGGTGCGCCAACAGTATGACAACAACATCGGCACGGAGGTTGAGGCTTTGCTGACTGGTGGTAAAAAGGTGGTCGGCACGCTGAAGTCGGTAGACGACAGCGGCATAGTGCTTGTTGTCATGACAAAAATCAGACCGGAAGGAGCAAAGCGGCCCAAAGTGGTCTGTGTGGATACTCCACTCGCCTTTGACGAACTCAAGGAGGTGAGAACTGTTATAAAGTTCTGAAATGCGTAATGGCAGTCGGTGCTGGCTGGGGCAAAGATAACCGCCAGCATGAGCTGCCAGACAATCTGAAAACAAAAAAACAATATATTACAATGGCAAAGAAAAACATAGACACAGCAAGTCTGATTGACACTTTTGCAGAGTTTAAGGAAACGAAAAGCATTGACGCTGCCACAATGGTGAGCGTGCTGGAAGAGAGCTTTCGTAGTGTGATAGCCAAGATGTTCGGCTCTGATGATAACTACGATGTCATCGTAAATCCCGCCAAGGGCGACTGTGAGATATATCGCAATCGTGTGGTTGTGGCTGACGATGAAGTGACAGATACTAACCGAGAAATTTCGCTTAGCGAAGCGCGCAAGATAGCCGACGACTATGAGATTGGCGAAGACGTGAGCGAACGTATAGACTTTATGAAGTTCGGACGCCGTGCCATCCTCAACCTGCGCCAGACTTTGGCCGGCAAGATACTTGAGCTTGAACATGATGCTCTGTACAACAAGTACAAAGACCGTGTGGGCGAGGTAATCAGTGCGGAAGTCTATCAGATATGGAAGAACGAGATGCTTCTGGTAGATGATGAGGGCAACGAACTGCTCCTCCCGAAAAATCAGCAGATTCCGGGTGACTTCTTCCATAAAGGTGACATTGTCAGGGCTGTTGTAAACCGTGTAGACAATGCCAACAATAATCCCAAGATTTATCTGAGCCGTACGGCACCGGAATTTCTGCAGAGACTGCTTGAGGCCGAAGTGCCTGAAATCAATGACGGCCTTATTACTATCAAGAAGATTGCCCGCATTCCTGGCGAGAGAGCCAAAATTGCCGTGGAGAGTTATGACGACCGCATTGACCCCGTGGGTGCGTGTGTCGGTGTGAAAGGTCGCAGGGTGCACGGCATTGTGCGTGAACTGCACAATGAGAACCTTGACGTGATTAACTATACAACAAACATCAGCCTTTTCATGCAGCGCGCCCTTAGTCCCGCGACTGTGTCAAACATAGTTATTGACGAGGAGAATAAGACCGCACAGGTGTATCTCAAGCCCAAGGAGGTGTCTTTGGCCATAGGCCGGAACGGCCTGAATATCAAATTGGCTGGTATGATAACAGGCTATACCATAGATGTGTTCAGAGAGGCAGATGAAAACGAACCTCAGATAGACGATATTTACCTCGATGAGTTTAAGGACGAGATAGACTCATGGGTTGTTGATGCCCTCAAGTCTGCCGGTTACCAGACAGCTCGCCAGATATTGGCAGCTTCGAGCGAAGAAGTTGCAGACCAGGCAGATTTGGAGGTTAACACCGTGGAAGACGTTATCAAAGTACTCAAGGAGGAGTTTGAACAGGAATAGTGGCGACTCTGCCCTGTGACGTATCTGTGCGCCTCCCCGGAAATTTAGACAACACCATAAACCATTTTATTATAGAGTAATTGATGAGCGTAAGATTAAATAAAGTTTTAAAGGAATTTAATATCGGCCTGCAAACCGTAGTGGACTTGCTGGAGAAGAAAGGGTACAGTGTAGAGGCTGACCTGAATGCCAAAATCACCCAAGAACAATATGACATTGTGAAGAAAGAGTTTGGCAATGACAAGACCCAAAAGATGGAAGCCGAAGGCATCAGCACTAAGAGGGCATCTGAAAAGAAGGCTCAAAGCAGGGCTGGTGTGAAGGAAATAAAAACCGTGCTGCCCGAACAGCCGCATATCAAGACTGTGGGCAAGGTTGATCTGGACAACCTGAAACCTAAAGCAGACGTCAAGCCTGCCCCCGTGGAAACCCCAAAGCCGGTTGCCACGACCACCGTTTCTGCGGAAAAGAAAGAAGACAATGCTGCAGTATCAGAACCGGCTGCCGTAAAAACGGAGAAGGTTGTGGAAAGTAGCAAACCTGAGCATCTTGCCAAACCGGTTGCTGTGGAAGAAACTGTGCAGCCTACTGTAGACACTGTCACAGTTACACCTGCTGCACCAACGGCGCAACCTGTGGATAATGGGACTGCCAGCAAAAGCGGAGACGGTGTGTTCAGACCCGGAGGAACACAAACCATAGAGGGACCGAAAGTGCTCGGCACCATTGACCTCTCAACAATCAACGAGACTACCCGTCCCAAGAAGAAGAGCAAGGAAGAACGCAAGAAAGAGCGTGACGAGAAGATACGCCAGCAGTTTGCCGTGCCTTCTTCCAACAAGAAGAAACGCAATCGTATACAGCCCAACAAAGTTGACATCAACTCTGAGGCTAATGCCATTGCGAATAACCAGCCATCCAACGGTGGCGGCAAGAACCAAAGATCCAAGGGCAATAAAAACCAGAGATTTTCGGGAGGCGGCCTTGTGTCGCCAACCGTCAAGCCTGCCGTGTCTGACGAAGATGTGGCAAAGGAGGTTAAGAAGACTCTGGCTCGCCTGCAGAACAAGAAGGCCTTTGCCAGTGGTGTGAAATACCGCCGCGAGAAGCGCGACCAGATTCGTGACAAGATGGAGCAGCAGCTCAACGAAGAGGCTTCGGAGAGCAAGACGCTGAAACTTACGGAGTTTGTTACCGCCAATGAGTTGGCAAGCATGATGGGTGTGCCTGTGACCAAGGTTATCGGCACATGCATGAGCATCGGCATGATGATTAGCATCAATCAGCGCATGGATGCCGAAACAATTAATATGGTGGCAGAAGAATTTGGTTTCAAGACCGAATATGTCAGTGCTTCGGTGTCGGAGGCTGTTCAGGAAGAAGAAGACCAGATTGAAGACCTTGAGCCACGCGATCCTATTGTAACGGTGATGGGTCACGTTGACCATGGCAAGACTTCGTTGCTTGACTGGGTGCGCAAGAGTAACGTAATTGCTGGAGAGGCTGGTGGCATCACGCAGCATATTGGTGCCTATAATGTAAAGTTAGAAAACGGGCGTCGCATCACATTTCTTGACACTCCGGGCCATGAGGCGTTTACTGCCATGCGTGCACGCGGTGCGCAGGTTACAGACATCGCCATTATTATTATAGCGGCCGATGATGACGTTATGCCCCAGACCAAGGAGGCTATAGCCCATGCACAGGCGGCAGGAGTCCCGATGGTATTTGCTATCAACAAGATAGACAAGCCAGGGGCCAACCCTGACAAGGTGAAGGAATCGCTGGCAAACATGAATCTCCTTGTTGAAGACTGGGGAGGTAAATACCAGTGTCAGGAGATTTCGGCCAAGAAAGGCATCGGTGTCAATGACTTGCTTGAGAAGGTGCTGCTTGAGGCAGATATGCTTGAGCTCAAGGCTAATCCCAACCGCAAGGCAACTGGCACCATCATTGAATCCTCGCTTGACAAGGGCCGAGGTTATGTGGCAACCATCCTTGTGAGCAACGGAACTCTGAAGATTGGTGACAATGTGATTGCCGGCACCTGCTACGGCCGTGTTAAAGACCTCACTGATGAGCGTGGACGCAAGATAAAGAGTGTGGGGCCTTCGCGTGCCGCCACATTGCTTGGACTTAACGGTGCACCACAGGCTGGTGACACTTTCCATGTGATGGACACTGAGCAAGAAGCGCGTGAAATTGCCAACAAGCGTCTGCAGTTGCAACGTGAGCAGGGCATACGTACCCAACACCGCATCGGACTGGAAGAAATTGGTGCCCGCATCGCAATGGGTGGCGTAGAGGAACTCAACATCATCGTAAAGGGTGATGTGGACGGTTCGGTTGAGGCTTTGTCGGACTCACTCATTAAGTTGTCTACCGATAAGATAAAGGTTAATGTTATCCACAAGGCCGTTGGACAGATTTCAGAGAACGATATAGTGTTGGCAGCGGCTTCCAAAGCCATTATTATAGGATTTCAGGTGCGTCCGAGCAAGGGCGCGCGTCTGGAGGCTGACAAACAGGGTGTTGACATCCGCCTCTATTCAGTAATCTATGATGCCATAGAGGAGGTGAAGGAGGCAATGGAAGGATTGCTCAAGCCTATTGTGAAAGAAGAGGAGACCGCTCAGTTAGAGGTACGCCAAGTATACCGTATCAGCAAGGTCGGTCTTGTCGCCGGTGCTTATGTTATTGACGGCAAGGTGTCGCGAACCAACAAGGCTCGCGTAATCCGCGATGGCATTGTGGTGTTTACAGGTGAAATAAATGCCTTGAAGCGTTTCAAGGACGATGTGAAGGAAGTCAGCACCAACTTTGAATGCGGTATATCACTGACCAACTGCAATGATTTGCGTGAGGGTGATATAATCGAGACTTACCAAGAGGTTGAGATAAAACAGAAATTGTAGTACAGTTGCCTATGTCGTCAGTAGATATCATTATAGTACTGATATTGTTGTGGGGCGCCTGGAGAGGCTGGAAATCAGGCTTTATAAAAGAGGTGTTCTCCACTTGCGGACTCATTGTGGGTTTGATTGTCGCTGTGTTGTTTTATAAGACACTCGGCGAGTACTTCGCTCCCGCTTTAGGGTCGGGCAGCATAGCATCGTATGCAGGCTGCGTGTTGGCCTTTGTGTTGATATGGGTGCTAATGCCGGTGTTTTCCGGCATAGGTGCCAATGTTCTGACCAAGGCTGTTAAAGGAGGGCTTGTCGGCCCGCTCAACTCATTGCTCGGCATGGTGCTTGGTGCGGTAAAGTTTCTGATATTGATTAGTTTCGTGTTCAGTGCGATGTCGTATGTTGGCATTATATCTGAGCAGAAAAAGAACAGTTCGCAGCTCTATCCCTATGTAGCGGCTATGGGCAATATTGTGCTTGGAAAAAGCACCGTTGCCGAGGAGAGCGGAAAACTGAAGGATAAGACTGTGATTATAAAGTTCAATAGAGGTCACAAGGGCGAAAAAGATGCAACAAAACGGTGAAAATAGTTTTATAAAGGAAGTTGCAGGCAAAGACTATGAATATGGTTTTACAACCGATGTAGAAACCGATATAATAGAGAAAGGTCTTGATGAAGATGTGGTTCGCCTTATTTCGAGCAAAAAGGGTGAGCCACAGTGGTTGCTTGATTTCAGACTGAAGGCTTTCAGATATTGGGTGACGCTTGAGCAGCCCACATGGGGGCATGTCAAACTTCCTCAGATTGACTATCAGGCCATATCTTATTATGCCGACCCCCGTGGAAAGTCTGATAGTGGGAAGTCTGCAGAGATTGACCCTGAACTTGAGAAGACTTTTGATAAACTCGGCATTCCGCTTCAAGAGCGTGCGGCTCTTGCCGGTGTTGCTATAGATGCCGTGATGGACTCGGTGTCTGTAAAGACCACCTTCAAGGAAAAGCTGGCGGAGAAAGGCATTATATTCTGCTCGATATCAGAGGCCGTGAAGCAGTATCCGGAACTCGTAAAGCAACATCTGGGCAGTGTGGTACCTTACAGAGACAATTTCTATGCGGCCCTCAACAGTGCAGTGTTCAGTGATGGGTCTTTTGTCTATATCCCTAAAGGCGTGAGATGTCCTATGGAGCTGTCAACATATTTCAGAATAAATGCGGTCAATACCGGACAGTTTGAGCGTACGCTGATTGTTTGCGACGACGGAGGCTACGTGTCTTATCTGGAAGGTTGCACAGCGCCGATGCGTGATGAGAACCAGTTGCATGCCGCAATAGTAGAGATTGTTGTCAACAAGAATGCCGAGGTGAAGTATTCCACTGTGCAGAACTGGTATCCTGGCGACAGGAATGGCAACGGCGGCGTGTATAATCTTGTTACGAAGCGTGGCCATCTCAGGGGAGAGAATAGCAAACTGTCGTGGACTCAGGTTGAGACGGGGTCGGCTATCACTTGGAAATACCCCAGCTGTGTTTTGCAGGGAGATAACTCTGTGGCGGAATTCTATTCTGTTGCGGTGACCAATAACTATCAGGAGGCCGACACAGGAACAAAGATGATACATGTGGGCAAAAACACTAAAAGCACCATCGTAAGCAAGGGCATCTCTGCCGGCCATAGCCAGAACTCTTATCGCGGGCTGGTGAAGATGGGCAGTAAAGCACATGGAGCACGCAACTATTCAAGTTGTGACTCTTTGCTATTGAGTGACACATGTGGCGCACATACATTCCCATATATTGATGTCAACAATGACACAAGCATAGTAGAGCACGAGGCCACCACTTCCAAGATTTCAGAGGAGCAGCTTTTTTATTGCAACCAGCGGGGAATTCCCATGGAAGAAGCGGTAGGACTGATTGTCAACGGTTATGCCAAGGATGTCTTGAACAAGCTGCCTATGGAATTTGCTGTGGAGGCGCAGAAACTTCTGTCGGTGTCGCTTGAAGGCTCGGTAGGGTGAAAGAAGAAGATAATATAATTGTAGGAAACAATGCTTGAAGTAAGAAATCTATATGCCTCGGTAGAGGGAAAAGAAATATTGAAAGGAGTAAACCTTACGGTAGAGGCTGGTGAGGTGCACGCCTTGATGGGACCTAACGGCTCAGGCAAAAGCACGCTGAGCAACGTGTTGGTTGGTAACCCTATGTATACGGTGACAAGTGGCGAGATTGTATTCAATGGCAAGGATCTTCTCTCTATGCCAGCAGAAGATCGCAGTCATGAGGGACTGTTTATGTCTTTTCAGGCTCCAGTGGAAATACCCGGCGTCAGCATGAACAACTTCATGCGGGCGGCGGTTAACGCCAAACGCAAATATCAGGGTTTGCCCCCTATAAACGGCGCAGACTTTCTGAAACTGGTAAAGGAAAAACGTGCATTGGTGGAGCTTGATGCCGGCTTGACACGACGCAGTGTCAATGAGGGCTTCAGTGGCGGAGAGAAAAAACGTAACGAAATCTTCCAAATGGCTATGCTCGAACCAACACTGACTATTCTTGATGAAACAGACTCAGGCCTTGATGTTGATGCATTGAGAATAGTGGCCGATGGGTTTAACAAGCTTCGCACACCACAAACCAGTGCAATCTGTATTACGCATTATCAGCGGATGCTGGATTATCTGAAACCCGATGTCGTTCATGTGATGATGAACGGACGTATAGTAAAGACTGCTGGGCCAGAGTTGGCATATAAAATAGAGCAACAAGGCTTTGATTGGATAAAGGAAGAAATGGGCGAATAACAGGAGAGCGGACGGTCGGCCATGTTGCTTGTACGGAAACGTATGTGCAAGCCAGCATAACGATGCAGGCTACCGCTTGGAACAGAAAACATCTTGCAGTGAACAGTGAAAGACAATACATAGACCTCTACTTGCAGTATGAGGACATTATAGACCAAGGAAGCCATGCTTTGATTAACAGTCATAGAGCTGGTGCATTGGCTGCTCTGCAAAAAAACGGGCTGCCCAGTTTGAAGGACGAGAGATTCAAATATACTGACGTGCAGAAGGCATTTGAAGCAGATTATGGCCTTAACGTCAAGCGCAGGAAGATGGTTCCAGACCTGCGGGCGGCATATCGGTGCAGTGTTCCTGATCTGGACAGTGTGCTGTATTACGTGTATAATGACTGTATAGAAGCACGCAGAAAGGACATGTCAGACATTGACGGACTGTTTGTCGGGTCGCTTGTGGATTTTGCGGAGTTGTATCCAGAAAAGTTCAAGAAACATTACAACAAACTCAGCCCAGACGGAATAGTATCTCTGAATACTCTTCTGGCACAGAATGGTGTCGTTGTCTACGTGTCTGGTGGGTGTAAGGTCAGTCAAAACATACAGGTGGTCAATCTTACTGTAGGCGATATGCCTGTGATGACCAATCGGCGCATGATGATAATATTGGAGGACGGTGCAGAGGCTTCGGTCTTGCTATGTGACCATTCGCTTGCTGGGAGCAGGCATCTCACTACTGAGGTTGCGGAAATATATCTTGGCAAAGATGCCGGATTGCAGTTGTGTGCCATAGAGGAGACCAATGAAGACAACAATCTTTTCAGAACTACCAATATTGTGCAGGATGGGCATAGCAGACTTGCATATGCCGATGTGACGCTGAACAACGGCATTACACGCCACAGCATTACCACACAGCTTCTGGGTGAGGGTGCCGATGCAAAAATTTCAGGTCTTGTGATTGGTGATGGAGCGCAACATGTTGACAACAACCTGCTCGTGTCTCATGAAGCATGTATGTGCAAGAGCGACATACTTTATAAATATGTGCTTGATGGTGAGTCGAAAGGTGCATTTGCGGGTAAGGTGTATGTGGCCCAAGGGGCCCAGAAGTCGGATTCGCAGGAAACAAATGCCAATCTGTGCGTGTCGCCTAAGGCCCACATATATACACAGCCAATGCTTGAGATTTATGCAGATGATGTCAAGTGCAATCACGGCTCTACAGTGGGACAGCTTAGCGAAGCCGCATTGTTCTATATGGCACAGCGTGGCATTGAGCCAGCAGAGGGACGTCGTCTGTTGCAGCAGGCGTTTGCCGTTGAGGTTATTGAACGCATTGGCTTTGAAGCACTGCGCAACCGCTTGACACGTATGGTTGAGGAGCGTTTCCGTCGTGGACATGGGGCGTGTGGCGACTGTTCGTTGTGTTCAAACAAATAAGGAGGAGGTAATAAGCATGATTGATGCAAATAAAATAAGAGAGGATTTTCCGATTCTTTCTACCAAGGTCTATAATCATCCGTTGGTTTATCTGGATAATGGGGCTACTACGCAAAAACCCCGTTGTGTGGTAGAGGCTGAGCGCACGGAATACTATACCGTCAACGCCAACGTACACAGGGGCATACACTATTTGTCGCAACAAGCCACAGACCTCTTGGAACAGGCACGGGTGAGGGTAAAGACTTTCCTTAACGCCAATAGTGAGAGAAACATAATATTCACACGGGGAACCACCGAGTCTATAAACCTTGTGGCATCTTCGTTTGGGGAGATGCTCAAGCCTGGCGATGAAATTGTCGTGTCAGAAATGGAGCACCACTCCAACATTGTGCCTTGGCAGTTGCTTCGTGAGCGCAAGGGTGTTGTGTTGCGCGTTGTGCCATTTGATGAAAAGGGGGTGCTTGACATTGAAGCCTATGGCAAATTGCTTGGCAACAGGACCAGACTGGTGTGCGTGGCGCAAATCAGTAATGTGTTGGGAACGGTTAATCCTCTGAAAAAGATGATTGCCATGGCACATGAGAAAAACATCCCTGTGTTGGTTGATGCAGCTCAGAGTGTTCCTCATATGAGGGTGGATGTGGAAGATTTGGATTGTGATTTTCTGGCTTTCAGTGGCCATAAGGTATATGGCCCCACAGGCATAGGGGTGCTTTATGGCAAGGAAAAATGGCTTGAGGCCATGCCACCTTATCAAGGAGGTGGAGAGATGATAAACACTGTAAGTTTCGAGAAGACGACCTTTGAAGGGTTGCCATACAAGTTTGAGGCCGGCACACCTAACTATGTTGGAGCTCATGCCTTGGCTGTAGCACTGGATTATGTTGATGGTATAGGCTTAGATGAGATAGAGGCCTATGAGCGTAAGTTGACCTGTTATGCCACGGAGAGGCTGAAACAGATTGACGGACTTCGTATATTCGGACAAGCCGACGGCAAGGATGCTGTAATATCGTTTCTGGTTGGTAACATTCATCATCTGGATATGGGCACTCTGCTTGACCGTTTAGGTATTGCCGTACGTACAGGACACCATTGCGCACAACCAGTGATGAGTCACTATGGTATAGAGGGTACGGTGCGAGCTTCGTTTTCGTTTTACAACACATTTGAAGAAATAGACATCCTTGCCGACGGTATCAGGCGTGTTGCCAGAATGTTTTAGATGATGTTTGGATAACAGTCGTGTTATTGTGATGTCGCAAAATTATATAAAAAATGCTACAACCATTTTTGGTGCCTAATGTCCTTGAGGCCGGGTGTGATGAGGCTGGCCGCGGTTGTTTAGCTGGTAGTGTGTATGCTGCTGCTGTTGTTTTTCCTCCAGACTATAACAATGAGGAAATCAATGATTCTAAACAGCTGACAGACGTACGTCGTCATGAGTTGCGCAAAACTATTGAACGTGATGCTTTGGCTTGGGCCGTTGGTGTTGTTACGCCGCAGGAAATCGACAAGATAAATATACTCAACGCCTCTATACTGGCAATGCACAGAGCACTTGAACAACTCAGGGTGACTCCCCAATCAATAATAGTTGATGGAAACCGGTTCAAACCATATCGGGATGTGCCGTGGCAGACCGTTGTAAAGGGCGACGGAAAATTCTTGTCCATTGCGGCGGCATCAATTCTGGCCAAGACCTATCGTGATGACTATATGGACATGATTGACAAGGACTATCCTGTATATGGCTGGAAACGCAACAAGGGTTATCCCACTAAAGAACACCGTGAGGCAATCAGAAAATACGGAGCATGCCCTTGTCACAGAAAGACATTCAACCTCCTGCCTCCCATACAACTTGAATTGTTTGACTGATGAACTCTGATGAATTATATATGGCCCGTTGCCTACAACTGGCAAAAAACGGTGAACTTGGAGCTGCTCCCAATCCAATGGTAGGTGCGGTCATCGTGTGTGATGGCAAAATTATCGGTGAGGGCTTTCATGCACATTGTGGTGGCCCGCATGCCGAAGTTAATGCCTTCAACTCGGTAAGAGACGGTTCGTTGCTTTCTAAAAGCACACTATATGTCAGTCTTGAACCTTGTGCCCACTATGGTCGCACACCGCCTTGCGCCCAACTTGTGGTGGACAAAGGGGTGCGTAGAGTCGTAGTAGGGTGTATTGATCCTTTTGCCAAAGTACGCGGGCGAGGTGTCAGGTTAATCCACGATGCGGGCATTGACATACAGTTAGGGGTCTTGAATAGTCAGTGCAAGGAACTTAACCGCCGTTTCTTTACTTTCCATACCTGCCGCAGACCATATATAACACTGAAATGGGCCCAGACCTCAGATGGGATAATAGGTTTCAGGGCCAACACAAACGGTCAGAGCCAACGTCTAATGATATCATCGCTTCCCACCATGCGGAGGGCGCACCATCTAAGAGCACGACACAGTGCCATACTTGTGGGGTACAACACAGCATTGTGGGATAATCCTTCACTCACAACACGCCTTGTGGATGGCCCTGACCCTCTTCGTATTGTAATAGACCCTCAAGGTAGACTGCCTCAAACCCTTTCCCTGTTTGACGGGAGTGTGCCAACCTTGGTGTTTGGCTATCGTCGCAGTCGCAGTGTTGCTGGCCGTACGGGTGTTGAGTTCGTAAAAGTGGACAAAGACGGAGATTTCATCAGGCAGTTGTTGGATGAGCTCTATAACCGCAATATACAGTCGGTGCTCGTAGAGGGGGGTGGTGCGGTTCTGCAACATTTTCTGACACATAGTCTGTGGGATGAGGCACACGTGGAGCATGCTTCGTGGAGCTTGGACTCAATGTACGGTAGAGTGTCGAGAGGAAGCGTGGTACGTGCTCCAATCATTGAGAGTGAACCTTACAGTTGCGAGAGGCTCGGCTCATCGGTCATAAAACATTATTTCAGGGGACGTATGGGTTGATGGTGCCAGATTTATAGGGCTGAAATGATGTGTGCTAACATAAAAAACTTTATCTTTGCATAAGACAATAATAGAAGAATTCTAATATGGAAAGATTGTTGATTTGTTTATGCGTGGCTGTATGTCTATGTGCTTGTAAGGAGACAAAGCCTGATACAGACAGCGCCTCTACTCAAAAGGCCGAACAGAATGTTATGAGTGACGGCGGTGAGTATGAAAAGAACGGACGTTACTGCATTTTCCGTACTCCTGTATCCATGGATTCCGAGGACGGCAGATTTCATGTAGATATAACTATGGAGCCTGATTTCAGTCTGCCTACGGTAAACAATGAAAGTTTCAACCGCATATATTGTGATAACAGGGCTTCTCTTTGTGTAACTTCTGCATCAGACACTGTTGTCAGCAGACAGTTCGACAAGATGTCGTTTGCGGAATATATAGATTCGAACATTGCTTCGCGTGCCATCTTCAACAGGCTTTCGTGTCGTGGTTTTGAGAAGGATGCAGTGAAACTTGAAGCTGAGATTTCTGTGCCTCACAGTGATGAAGAGTGTTATGTCACAATAATTGTGAACCGTGACGGCACCGTTGAGATGAAACGCTATGAGGTAGAGGAAGTGCCAGAGGAAATTGCCGGAGCTTGACTTTTTCCCCACTGTCAGTCCCCTCGCTCGCATGTATTCCTGTTGTTTACGGCTTTGTGCTGAAACCAGAACCAGATGCTAATGGGGTGGTGGTGGCGAAATGATAGAGATGTGCAAGGCTGGCTGAAATGCGTTATTTACGACCTAATGACCGTTTTGGTTAATTTGCTCTTGTGATACAGGGCTGCAATTATACCGTTACGCACACCTGTTTGGGGAACGATGATTTGTTTGGCTTTTAGTTTGGCTGCAATTCGCAGGAAGATGGATGATGCAGGTGTAAGAATGTCTGCGCGCTCCAGCGGAATGGAATATTTCTGTGAAATGCTTGTGGGTGTAAGGTTGCTAAGCTCTTGGTATAGTGCACTCATGCGGTTGACCTCTATTGGTGCTGAACTGTCTTTGCCATTGAGGTACGCTTTCATGAATTTTACACACCCGCCCGTAGCTATGTAGTTAATGCCACTGTATGTTTTTGCGAGTTTTTCAATAGTGGAAAACAAATAGTCTTCTTCGAATTCTGACTGACTGTTGCAGACGTAGCGCATTGAACCAACTCTAAAAGATTGGGAGAATTTCAGAATGCCACATTGTGTAAGGCTTATTTCGGTGCTTCCGCCGCCAACATCAGCAAAGAGGAAAGTTTGGTTTTCGCATCCTTCAGGCGGTGTGAAACCAAGGCGTGTCAGGCGGGCCTCTTCGTCACCAGAGATGATTTCTATTTTAAGTCCGCAGAACTGTTGCACGCGACTGATGACTTGGGAGGAATTTTTGGCATCGCGATAGGCGGATGTGGCGCAGGCTCGATATGCCTTGACATCATATTCTTTCATCTTTATGGCAAACTGACACATGGCGAAAGTCAACAGGGCAATAGTCTTGTGTTGAATCTCACCGTATGTAAAAGTGTCGATGCCGCTTTTCAGTGGCACTCTCTGGTAGTATTCGTCTTTGTGTAGAATATCAGTATTGACAAGGACGTCTGGATAGTCTGTGTTCTTGATAAGCAGTCTCGCTGCGTTTGACCCGATATCTATGGCTGCAATGTACATGGGCGGTGTGCTTGATGTTATTGTCTGGCTATTCTGATACCGACATCCTTGATGCCTGTCAGTTGGTTTCGTCTCATGACATGTGACAGTTGTATGATGCCATGTTGGCCTTTGTACAAATGCATTCGGTGTGAGGCAAATGCTTCGGCTGTATAGAGGTAAAGCCCTTTCCCCTCAAGGTTTCCCATCTCGTCGGCAAGTTTCACTTCTATCGTGTCGCGAGAATCATGCAGAGGGTTTTTGAAGTGTTGTTCCACAACTACCGAGATGCTCTGAAACTGTATGTTACGTGTAGTGCGCACATATACCGTGAGGTTGTAATTGCCCGTCTGTTTGATGCTGTCAACAGTGAAAGACAGTGAGTTTTGCGAATCCCAGCCTTTTGCTGACAATGACTGATATTGGTTGGTCAAAGTAGAGTCATTGTCGCATCCCCAAAGGGCAAATTGCAGTAACATGCAGACGAAAAAGAGAATTTTACTCCGTTTTGTCATTGTTGTTGTGGCGCTTGTGTCTGAAGTTGCGTCTGCGGTTGTATGTTCGCGGTTCAGCTACCTTTTGATTGTCACTGCCTTGTTGCTCGGTGTTGCCAGACAGCGTTGTCGGTTGTGGTTTGTCTCCACGTGGCTCGTTTTCTGACTGTGTTTCTCTGTCGTTTGTTCTTGCGGTGATGACATCTGCATCTTTTGGCTTGCGCTCGTTGCGTTTCTTCTTCTTTTTGCGCTTGCTCTTATCGAAGCGTGTCAGACTGTCTTGTTCTGCCAGGTCAACGATGCCGTTTTTCTGCCCTGCCGTAGCATTATCAGAAAGGCTGTCGGGTTTTTCTCCCTGTTGGTTGAGTTGTATTATTTCTTTAGCACGCTGGCTTGTTACAGTCACTATGTTAGCGGCAAGGTGTTTGTCGGTAGAGTAGCTCACAAGGCCAGCCAGAATGTCGGCTTTGAAATAGTAATAGGTGGCATCCTTTGTCTCAAGGTTTATATCGCGTCGTGGCAGTTTCTGTATTGCTTCGGTGTAGACGGCTGTTTCGTAGTTGAGGCAGCATTTGAGTTTGGCGCATTGGCCAGCCAGTTTCTGTGGGTTAAGTGAAACATCTTGGCAGCGTGCGGCACCAGTGCTTACGGTGTTAAAGTTCTTCATCCATGTGGCACAGCACATCTCCCTGCCACAAGGGCCGAAGCCACCAATGAGACCAGCCTCCTGACGTGCGCCAATTTGCTTCATCTCTATGCGTATGCCAAACTCCTGCGCCAAGACTTTGATGAGCTGGCGGAAGTCCACGCGTTGATCTGCAATGTAATAGAAAATGGCTTTGCCACCGTCACCCTGATATTCCACATCGCCTATCTTCATGTCAAGGCCCAGTTCCTTTGCAATTGCCCTGGAACGTATCATTGTGCTTTGTTCAAGAGCTTTGGCTTCGTAGAACTTCTCCATATCAATGTCTCTTGCCAACCGATAGATGCGTCGTGTGCCGGCATCGGCCTTGAGGCGTTGCTTTGACATTTGCAAGGGCACAAGTGGACCGGTAAGGCTCACTGTTCCGATGTCATGGCCTGGTGAGGCTTCAACTGCCACAATGTCTCCTTTGTTGAGTGGAATGTGGTTGGAATTAAGAAAATAGTCTTTATGCGTATTCTTGAACTGGACCTCCACGAGGTCTGTCATCTGTATGGCTCCTGGCACATCGGCCAGATAGTCGTATGTGTTAAGCTGCTTGTCTGTGCGGGTGCAGCCTTTGGCGCTTAGTCCGCGACCTGCGCAGCATACTGTGTTGTCCATTGTTATTGTCTTTATGTTGTAGATGTGTTGGTTTATTTATATGTTAACAAGGCCTTCTCACGTTGCTCTTGTGGTTATTTGTTTATAAGAATTATGGTTTGCAGGGCGAGGTTGAACCAGACGGTCTTGGAATGGACGTTGTTTGAAATGTCGTTATGTGCACGTTGGTATTCTTCGGCAAACCCAATGACGTTCCGCTCGTTGATGTAGGGGGCGAAACTCTGTGCAAACTTGAGTTCCTTTTGTGTCATGAAATTGAGTTCAGGTCTTCCGAAATTGTACATAAAATTTTCGCGAATCAAGTTTTGCATATATTCCAGCTGGTGTTTCTGCTCGTCTCTGTTGAGCGAAGCAAGACTCTCGCTCCATTCGGTGAGGCCTTTTACATCGCGCATGTAGGCCAACCTCATCAAACTAATGAACTTGTCGAGCATCACCTGTGAATCGTCATCGTCACACAAGTGTCGCAGGGCAGTCAGGTAGTTGCCTTTTGAGACTCTTGCAATGTGTTCTGCCGTTGTACTGTCAATGCCACGTTGTTTTGTCAGAGCCTCATACATATCGTTGGTGTTGATTGGCGGAACATCTATGCGCTGGGTGCGACTTATAATGGTCGGCAGCAGTTGTTCGGGGTGTTCGCTGCAGAGAATAAACAGAGTCTTGCCAAAGGGTTCCTCCAATGTTTTCAACAGTGTGTTGGCCGAGGTGGCATTCATTTGTTCTGGCAACCAGATAATCATTATTTTCCAACCGCCCTCATACGGACTGAGACTGAGCTTCTGTATAATGTTCTGACTCTCTGGCTCAGGAATAACGGTCGATTTCTTTTCTGCACCAATGACTTTGACCCAATCGTTCATGTCAAAATACTTGTCATTGATTAGCATCTCTCGCCATTTCTTCAGATAGTCATCAGAGTTGGTTGTTTTTGTAATCTTGATTACTGGAAATGAGAAATGTAAATCGGGGTGTATAAGTTTGTCTACTTTTACACACCCAGAGCAAGTGCCACAACTGTCGGTCTCACCAGCATTGTTGCACAGTAGGAGGTTTGCCAGAGCCAATGCCAGGCCCATGGTGCCATAGCCTGTCTCGCCTGTAAGGAGGAGCGCATGTGGCAGATGGCCCGACCTTACCTGCTTCCTCAGCTTTTCCTTGACTTCTTCTTGTCCTACAACGTCTTTAAACTGCATTGTCTGTGTTCCTTGTAACTGCTTATCGTCTTTCTGTCTGCAATCAGAATATTCTTTTTGCTACTTCTCGCAGGCTTCCTGCATTGCCTGTCATATAGAAGTGTATGCTTGACACTCCGGCTTTTATAAGTTCCTTGCACTGATGTGTGCACCATTCGATACCCAAGTCTTTCATCTGCTCATCAGTTTTACACTTGTATGCCTCTTTTGTGAGCTCTTCCGGCAAATCGCAATGAAACAGTCGCGGCAAGATATTCAACTGGCTTTTTTTGGCTAAAGGCTTGATGCCTGGAATTATGGGGACGTTAATATTCTCGGCCCTCATCCTTTTTACAAAGTCAAAATATTTGTTGTTGTCAAAGAACATCTGTGTCACGCCATATTCTGCACCAAGTTCTATCTTCTTCTTAAACCACATGGCATCGGTTGTCATGTTGGGGGCCTCTTCGTGTTTTTCAGGATAGCATGCCACTCCATAGCTGAATGCGGCTCCAGCCTCCTTCATTGGTGACCCGTCTACAAAGAAGCCTTTGTTGAAGTTGTTGACTTGCTCCTGCAACTCGGTTGTGTGGGAGTATCCATTAGGAGTAGGGTGGAACGAAACGTCTTCACGGGCTTTGTCGCCTCTGAGCAGTAACAGGTTGGTAATACCTAAGTATTGCAGGTCAATAAGCACGTATTCGGTCTCTTCACGTGTGAAGCCGGAGCATAGAATATGTGGAACGATAGGAATGTTGAATTCTTGCTGCAGCGCTGCTGCCACTGCTACAGAGCCAGGTCTGCGTCTCAGGGTAGAACGCTCCAGCAGTCCGTTTCCCAAGTCTTTCATCACCACCTCACTGCGGTGGGTAGTGATGTTGATGTATTTAGGGTCAAACTCCAACAGTTTTTTAATGTCGTCCTGTAGTGTTTTAATTCCGGCCCCCTTGAGAGGCGGCAGCACTTCAAACGAAAAATCCGTATGGTCCGACTGGCTTATCAGTTCTGTTATTTTCATTATTTATGGTATCAATACTTTCTTGTTGTTAATGATGTAGATGCCTGCGGGGAGGTTGATTTGGCTTGTTCCGGCATTCAGTTCCATTACACGGAAGATGCGTCCGTCTGTGCCGTATACAGGAATTGCGGTCTTTTGGCCAGTTGATACGGTGACAGTAGAGCCGTTTTGTGTAACAGATACAGTCACGTCATTGATGCCTGTCAGTTCGTTGTGAACGAATGTGGCAGAACGTGAGTCGGTTCTTTCGTCTTCTCCCATGGAGTTGACAAACATAATATCCGACATCGTGGCACAGAGCATATCTGTTGTTTCCTGATGTGAACCCCAGTCAAGACGCAGTGTAATGACAGAAGTTCCCTTTGGTATAAGGTTTTTGGCAGAAGAGTAGATAGATACTCTGTAGCGGTCGATGCTGGAGGTTTGTCCTTCAGAGGCAGCTATGGGTACAATGTTGATGTCAAAGTCGGGGATGGATTGTGAGATGTCAAGATCTGTTATTAACATGCCCGATGGAATGTTGAGGTCAAACTGCATTGCGCAGTAGCTTCCCTCGTCCACATTTACTGTTAGTGGAATCTCAACACCTTGGCGGTCTACAGTCAGCGGACTTGTGTTTAGGGTTGCTTCGGCAACAGGCAGACCGTAGAAGCCTTTTGATTTGTAGGTGCCGATGAGACCACGCACTCCCATAAGGTCGGCAATGGTTATGATGTCGTTTCCGTCGATGTCGGCTTGTGGGAAGTTGAATTCTTCGTTTGGCAGACCGAGAATGTGGTTAAACACACACACCACGTCAGCGGTGGTTACGCGGCCGTCACCATTCACGTCACCAGGAATGGGGTCGAGGTGTGAAGTGAGATACCCTTTGTCGCCATACCCGAGAGTATTGGTCATATAGTCAAGTACATAGTTTGCACGTCGGCGTAGCCATGTTTTGGCGTTTTCCGTTACTGTGGCGTATGCGGCGGCATCTCCATGTTTCCATTTAGTGTCATCGTGGGTGAACGACAAGGCTGCAAATTCATAGTAGTCATCGCAGAAATCTATCAGTTCGTCCAGCTTGCCACCAGTCACGAACTCGTGCCACAGATTATAGTATTTCTTGTCAAATTTCTCTCCGCAGTAACGTTGTCTGTATGCCCACGGATAGCCGTTGCCTTGCGCACGGTTCCAGAAGTCCACGTTGGAGTATGCTGTGAAGTAGTTTTTGTTGCTTACATAGCCGTAGCCCCAGTCAAAGTCCCACACAGGGCCGAAGATATATTTAGAATCGGCATTCATTACGTTCGGATTGTAGCAGAATGTGCTCTTTGGGTGCATCAACTCGAAATTGGCGGTAAACTCATCAACAAAGAGGAAGCGGGCCAGATAGTCAAGGTCTATCATGTAGGAGATGTCTTCTTCGTTGTATAGACTTGTAACCACTCGGTTGAAACTTGCTTCAATCTGTTCTTTAGTCAATTCTGTGAGACCCTTGCTAAAGTCAGGTTCTTTGATGTTGACCGGCAGGTCATAGTAATCGGTACGGAATTTCTGCTCATCGTCATAATAGCTGTCAAGTTCAAGCATTGTGGCATACGTTTCAGAAGGCAGGTCAATGCTGTTGTTTGCAAAACCAATCTTCTCGGTCAGATTGTATGAGCCACGATAGTCTCCGTTGATGTATAGCTCCACTGGTATTTCATGGTTAAAGCCTGCTGTCTCCACAAGTTGTGCCATCTTCATGGCAATGGCGTTTGTGGTCATGGAATACTTCTGTGCGTTGGCAATGAGATTCCAATGCTTTCCTTTGGTCAGTCCGAGTGGTTTTACTCCAGTGGCAAACTTCATGTGATACGGACTTTTGCCCCATGCGCCAGCCCACGAGGAGTTTCCGCGGCCTTTTATTAACATTTCCGTTTCGGGCATGTCGGGAAACACACCGCCCCCGTCAATACTTATGGTGGCCTGCACATACTGCTTCTTAGAACTTATCATGCCGCCAGTACTGGTGTATATTCTTATAGTTGGCACCTTGTATTCTGCTGTGGCGTGGTCGGTGGCAAAGTCTACCCTTACCGTAGTCTCACTGCCGTAGGGACACATCACAAATGTGCTGTCAAGGCGTTGGCGCATGATGGAATATCCGCGGTGTGCAATTGTGTAACGTATGTCGTGGTCAAAACGCGCACTGCTTTTTTTGCTGGTTTGTGGTTTGTCTGCAATCCATGCTTGGGTATTGTCATCCAGATTAAATGATGGGCGCAGGTTTTTGCCTATGCCTATCACATAGGCAGTGATGAGACTGTCGCCATAGAATGTTCCTGGGCTGTCACCAATGATGTTGTGGTTGTATTTGTTGTTGAATTTAAATGACAGGAAATGTGGCATTTCGGGTGCTGTCATAGACACCGAGTCGATTTCATAGGCGGCATAGGCAAATGTCTGTCCGTTGACTACTGTTATCTTAGTCGAGTCGGCAGTGGTGCTTTGGTCGATGATGTAGTCCTGCGGAAAGGCATCAAGTTTTCCGTCAGCCCTGTAAACGTGTACAACAGGGCAGTCTATGGGCAGGAGGCTAGTGCTGTCGGTCGGCTCTGGGCCTGGCTCTGGGCCTGGGTTAGGGTCAATCTCTTCTTGCACATACTCGTTGCCGTTGCTGTCATACAACTTGAATATTTCGTTCATGTTTGACGGAATCTGGTTTTCGCCAAGTTCATAGGCTCCGAGCACGAAAGATCTGGTGCGCATGTTGAAAAAGAATGCCGGTTTGTTTGCATTCTGAATGTAGTAGACATCCGTATTGTTATACTTGCTGGCTTTGATGTACCATAGAGAAGCGTCACCCTCAACAGAACTGCTCAGATGGATATAGCGCAACACCTGTGGACTGTCCTCGTAGCTGTCGTCCAGTGTTACGTATTGTTTTGTGCTGGCGTTGCAGATGGCATATTTGCCGTCACCTTTGTATTCAAAGAACCAGAAACAGTCAGACTCGTTTGCCGTGCCTGTGTTGCGTTCCACACACAGAGGTGAGTTGACATTGTGGTTCGCGCCTATGGCAATGGCACTGCCAGAGAAATAGACGGATTCTATGCGGTAGCTGGTTGTAGGATTGAATTTCAGGATACCAGCTGTTACCGCCGCTGCCGACACAACAGTCAGCAATAATAATGTTAGTATGCGTTTCATGGTGTATTGGAGATTGGCTGTGGTGTTATTTGAAGGCGTTGACAAGAGCTTGGCGGTAAGCCTTGCTGCCAAGAGGTGTTCCGTAGGTTAATAGATTATAGAGTCCTGTTACATCGGCACTGTTTACAGTGCCGTCACCGTTGATGTCGGCACAAACCAGAAGAATTCCAGATTCTTCGCTGCTGATGATATAATTATAGATGCTTACGACATCACTTGTATTGACAGTTCCGTCAAGGTTTACGTCACCAATGAGGGCAAGCTGTGCTTCATAGCTGATATTGTGTGCAGGCATAGTTTCATAGCTGTCACCAATCCACTTGACGAAGATGTGAGTCTCTTCTGGCGTATAGTTATATAGTTTTACAGAGTCACCGTAAGCCACTTGCTCTGAGTAGACGGTATCACCGTTGACGGTGTAGCTTGCTGTGTATGACAGTCTGCACCATGTGGCATGGAGGTCAAGGTCATGGTCGGGCATCACTGCTGTGCTGTCGTCCCACCCGCAGAAAGCGAAGCCTTCTTTTGCCTCGGGGCTTTCGATGGTAGGAATAGAGTCGCCTTCTTCCACACTCATCGTATGGAACAACTCCTCTCCGTTCCAATAGTTTACGGTGTGTTGCGGCATTTCCTCAACGTTAAAGCTGGTGTAGGTGCCTGGCAACACAGTTTCGCTTGTGGCGTTTGAAAATCTTATATTTTTGGCCGTTACCTTATGCTCGCCGATTGGCAGTGGGGTGGTGCAGGTCAGTTTCATTGTGATGATATCACCATTGTTGCCGGTGATGTTCTTTGTTTTGTTGGCTCCATAGCCCACAATTCTGAGGTTGCCACTTGCAAGATGATTGGCTTGCATGGTAATGCTCCTTAGGCGTGTTGTCTTTGCTATGTTTTCTATGGCGGCGGTAAACTGTGACGGTATCACCAGGTCCATTTGAAATCCTCCGTATTTGTTGTCGTTGTTGAGGGCAACAGACAATGTCCATTGGGTCTTTGAATCACGTACGACATGAAGTGCGATGTTATCTTCTGCTTTCGAGATTATTGGTATGCTCATCAATGCGAGAACCAATGTGAGTACTTTTTTCATTGTAATTATAATAAGGTATTATGATTAGGTTACTTTACTGTTATTTTTTTCTTGTTGATGACATATACTCCTGGCGGCAGTGTTATAGTGTTGCCGTCTGTGCGTGTGTTGCATAGTCTGAGCAGTTTTCCGTCAATGCCGTATATCGGTATGATGGTGTCTGCCATCGTTCCAAAGGTCAGCTTGTTTCCGTCTTGGTGTGCAATCCATGCTGTGTTTCCGATGCCTGTAAGTTCTGTGTTGCAGAACCGTGTTGATTGTGATTGTGAGCGTTCGTCTTCACCTGTTGAGTTTACAAACAGCACGTTGTATGTGGATGCGGTCAGCATGTCTGCCTCATTTTGGTTTTCGCTCCATTCGAGCGACAGTGTGGCAACGGAATGCCCTTGTGGCAGTTTGTTGTTCCCAGAGGAGTAGAGCGACACTCTGTATAGGCTCTGCTTGCTGTCTTCCGTATTGTTGGGATAGTTGAGTTCTTTTACGAAGATATTGAAATCAGGTATGCTGTTGTCGATGTCAAGATTTGTCACACTCATCCCTTTGGGGATAGACATATCAAACTGAAGTCCGCTGTAGTCTCCCTCTGCAACGCAGATGTCAAGCGGAATATCTACACCGTCCGCACGGTGTGTCGCCGTACCCATTGACAGTGTTGCTCCGGCTTCAGGCAGCCCATAAAACCGTCCGCTGGCAGAGCCATTTGTGGTAAGTTCACGTATGGCAAGCACGTCGTTTACGGTTATCATGTTGTTGGAGTCTTGGTCGGCTTGCGAATAGTTGAAGTCTTCGTTAGGAAGATTCAGCATATAGTTGAGCACACACACGATGTCGGCTGTTGTGACGGCTCCGTCACCGTTCACGTCACCGTTTACGGTGTTGTCTGTTGATGCAAGGTAGTCTTTTCCTGCATAGCCGAGGGCGTTCGACATGTAGTCGTAAATATAGTTGGCGCGTTCCTTTAGCCATTTTTTTGCACGTGTGGTTACGGTGGCATAGCTTGCGGCATCGCCTCTGCCCCACATGCTGTTGTCGTGGGTAAACGACTCTGCGGCATAGTCGTAGTAGTCCTGACAGTATTCAATCAGTTCGTCCAGTCTTCCATCGTTGATGAAGTTGTGCCATAGGTTGTAATATATCCTGTCAAGCTTCTCGCTGCAATATCTCAAGTCGTTAACCCAGGTCTTGGCTTCCATTGTGGTGCTGTTCCAGAAGTCTGTGTTGGCAGGATAAGTGAAATAATTGCTTGTGAATTGGTATCCGTACCCCCAGTCGAAGTCCCAAACCGGACCGAAGATATATTTTGAATTGCTGTTTGTGATGTTCTCGTTGTAGCAGAAGGTGCTTTTGGGGTGCATGAATTCTGTGTTAAACGACAACTCGTCTACAAACAGAAATCGTGCCAGATAGTCAAGGTCAATGTAGGTGTCGATATCTTCACCGTTGTACAATGCCGTCATGGCTTTGTTGAAATGTTGGTTGATCTGTACGCTTGTCAGTGGTGACGTGCCTTGGCTGAGGTCGGGCTCCTTGATGTTTACAGGCAAATAGTATTTAGTAGTGCGAAACTTGTATGGCTCGTCATAGTAGCTGTCAAGCTCCAGCATTACGGCATAGGTTTCGTCAAGCAGATCAATACTGTTGTTGGCGAAGCCTACTTTTTCGGTCAGATTATATGAGCCGCGGTATTGTCCGTTGATGTACAACTCAATGGGAATTTCATGGTTATAGCCAGCCGTTTCTACCAGTTGTGCCATTTTCATTGCAATGGCATTGGTCGTCATGGAGTAGGTTTGGGCGTTGGCTATGAGATTCCAATGCTTGCCCTTGGTCAGCCCGAGTGGTTTTACTCCAATGGCAAACTTCATGTGATACGGACTTTTGCCCCATGCACCAGCCCACGAGGAGTTTCCGCGGCCTTTTATCTGCATGGCTGTTTCGCTCATGTCTGGAAACACCCCCGCACCGTCAATGGTGATTTTTGCGTCCAAATAGGTTGTCTTGGAACTTATCATTGTGCCGTTGTCGGTGGTGATATACACGGTGGGCACCTTGTATTGTGCCGTAGCTTGGTCGGTGGCGTAAGTTACCCTCACTGTTGTTTGCTGTCCATAGGGGTATGTCAAATACGTGTTGTTGTTAGTGCGTCGCAGAATGGTGTGTCCTCGACGAGCTATGGTATACACCACGTCGTTGTCATAGCGTGTGCGGCTTGCCTTGCTTTTTTGCAACTCATTGCCTATGTATACCTCTGCATCGTGGTCTATCTTGAACGATGGTCTCAAGCGTTTGCCGATGCATATAGGAGTCACGGTTATCAGTGTATCGCCATAAAACATGCCTATAGCGTCGCCTATGAGATGTGGGTTGTATTTGTTGTTGAACTTGAATGAATTAAACTTCGGGAAGTTTCCTGGCACAGTGGTTGAAACGGAGTCCACCTCGTATGTGGCATAGTTGTAAACAGGCCCATCAGCCTTGGTCGTAATCTTTACCGAGTCTGTCGACTGTTCCAGTCTCTCAATATAGACGGTCGGTATGGCGTCTATTTTGCCATCGGCCCGGTATACATGTGTCACACTTCCCTGAATGGGCTCAACATAGATAGTGTCGCTTGGGGCAGGTGGGTCAACGGGCGCCACAGGTGTCTCTGTATCGCTTGGTATGACAAGACCCAGCCCCGCAAGATAGTTGCGGTGGCGTATGTCTTTAGATTTAAATGTGAAAGTGGAGCCTTCGTCAGCACCATAGAAGCAGATGCCCTTGTTGAAGAAGTCGTTCCAGTAGACTGACGAGTTGCTTAGGTGTGGGTTGTTCGAGCTGTTGAGGCTGCATGCGGCCACTCCTATGTTATAACCTGCGTTCGTGGCCTCTTTGCTATAAGTGATGCTCCAAACGTGGTCATCTTTTTTCGGTGTTCCGCTTACTACCGCAATGTCGTTTTCGTTGGCCGAAGTTGTCGTTGACAATTGTGCCGACACATATTGACCACCCTCCACCATTATCTGTACTCCATTTTGGGCTTCTCTGAAATAGAAAAGTTTGTCGGGTTGCTGGTCTGTTTGGGCAAGATAACTGGAGGGGTTGACATAAAGCCCCGACCTTATATTCGTTATGGCGTAGAGAATGGGGTCAGCCTCGTTGGTGGTGTATGCAAGAGGTCGCTCCATGTTATAGTCTGCCCAATAGTAGCCGTCCTTGTCAATCCCGCACACGGTGTTGCTGTCAGTCTCTTGGTCATATTGGCTTCCGTCTTCTTTGTAGATGTAGAACAACTCGTTATATGCTGACGGTGTTCCGCCCTGACGATACGTGCCTAATGCGTAGCTGCCTGTTCTTACGTTGAAGCAGTAGGAGCTCTCTATGGCACTCTGAAAATAATATGTTCCGTCACTCTGTTTCCCCATGGTCCAAAGGGCAGAGTCGCTTCTTATCGCATAGTCCAGATGCAGATAGCGGCGTATGGGGCTGTCGCTTCTTACTTCGTCCCAAACGAGATATTGGCCGGTCTGGGCGTTACGTATGGCATATTTGCCAGTCTTGTATTCGTGGAAATACCAGTAGCAATCGTCTTCGCTGGTGTTAGTCGTCGCAATGCAGACAGGCGAATTAATCCCATGTCTGCTCCCTATGGCTATCGCACTGCCCGATGCGACCTTTGATTCAATCCTGAACCTCATGGTCGGATTAAATGAGAATCGGTCTGCATGCACACAGACAATGCAGGTAAGAGCAATTGCCAATGCTGTGATTTTGGCCAATGGTTTCATTTGCGAACAGTTAACAATTATATCCAGAATATCGTCAAGTTTTAATACAAGATGCGCAGCTACACATTATATAAAATATCAGAAAGCAAATTTAAGAAAAAAAAACCACCCGTAATGTGTTTGCCGTCCAAAAAGTTTTATAGAGGCGCAAGTTGTCTTTTTTGCCTGAAAAAATGGTTTCAATGTCAAAACACTCTCCCTTGTTTTGTTGGGTGGGCGATATGGGGGGCTCCTCGCGGCTTTTGGTCAGAGCGTTATTCATGAAAAAACAGCTAAGAACCCGAGGTTGGCTTCTTAGCTGTTGTTGGTTGGGATACCCGGACTCGAACCAGGAAAGGCAGGACCAGAATCTGCAGTGTTACCATTACA
>ENA-ORPK01000310-ORPK01000310.1-human-gut-metagenome-genome-assembly--contig:-NODE-310-length-47236-cov-7.033446_pt1 | contig 47236 bp, 43 predicted proteins | sample MGYA00242139_ERZ509068 | MGnify/ENA primary metagenome ERZ509068 (study PRJEB26280, sample SAMEA2338687) | human gut metagenome | biome: human gut; feature: human-associated habitat; material: faeces...
CCGCCGCTCGTTCGCTTCAATGCGCGAAAGGATGGGCCCCATCGCCGCCAATGTACGCCGCATGGCGACAAAGGCGCGCATGATGCGAATGTTCACGGCAATGGCATGGGGAGAACGAAGGACGCCACTCAACATGGCGATGCCGTTTTCGGTAAAGGCATACGGGAGATACTTGAGATGTCGGCCACGCTTCTCGTTTAAGGTGACAATCTGGCACCTTAGACAGTCCTCCTTTGAAAGCTGGAACATGAAATCCGCCGGGAAACGTTCGCCATTGCGTTTGACCTGCCGGTTCAGATACTTGACCTCAACACCATAGAGCTCGGCCAAGTCACGGTCCAACATGACCTGTACCCCGCGAATCGTCAGGATGCGCGACGCGACGTCAACAGGTTCACACAAGGCCACATTCCGTGACCTTGTGAGCCCCGCCGCCTCAACGTTTTCCTGGGTCGCCACGTGTCAATCCTACGCCACGACGGGGATCTGGGCCGCCGCGACGGACTGGCCGAGGCGGCGCGTCTTCTCGTCCGGCATGAAGATGTCGATCTGCTCGGCGAGGTACGGATCCACCGCCTCCAGTCCCATCTTCGCCGTGTTGAGGATGACTTCGCCGCCGAAGCCGCTTGTCACGCGCCCGAGGACCATCAGGTTGGAGTAGTCGTAGAACTCGCGATACCACGCAGCCGCATTCGCGAGGTAGCGGCCGATCATGAGGTAGACGCGCAGCGCCTTCTCGTCGTGTTTCTCCATCGCCTCCTGCACGACCTTGAGGCGCTCCGGCAGCTTCATCGACTTCGGGAACTTCGTTTTCCGCATTGCGTTTTGCCTCGAAATTCTTTTTAATGCGGTCGGAGTTGAAGAGATTTGCCGCGGAGACGGCGTTCACGAACCAGCTCTTGCTTGCAAAATCGATGATTTCATACTTGCGGTCGATTGCCAGACGGTAATCGTTCGGGACGATCGTTTCGTCGCCGATGATGACGATGCGTTTCGGATTGAGCGCGGAGATGCAGGCGCTGAACTGGTCGGGGTCGAGTTTCGCCGGCTCCTTGCCGTCGGGAAGAATGAGATAGATCGCCTGCTGTTCGGCATTGACGGGCGGCAGAAGGAGAATCGGGTTGCGCGTCGCCTCCTGAATTGCCGCCGCAAGGTTGCGCGGGCTCTGGTAGTTGGCCGTGATGATGAGATACTCGATGACGCGCCCTTCCACCTGCTTGGGCCAGTCTCCGCCGTCCCATGCGGCGGCGTTTGCGGCGGCTGGAGCGATGACTCCGGCGGATATAAGCAAAGCGGTCATGAATTTTCCGATGAAGTTCTTGAACATATCCGAATCTCCTGTTCGTTTGAAATTTTTCCGTACATCAGGTATTTTAATCATCAAATGAAGAAAATGCAAATGCGGAGCGGATTTTTTTCTGAAAGATTTTGCGGAATGTCCGCAAACCGTCAGGTCGATTTGCGGATGACGAAGAAGTAGCTGTAGAACAGGAACGCCAGCGTCGGTCCGACACCGCCGATGAAGGGAGGGATGTAACCCTGCTTGCCGAGAACCAGGAAAATTTCAGTCATCATCTGGAACACGACGATTGCGCCGACGGCCGTCACGATTGAGAGAAAGCCGCCGGCCCGCTCGTTTTTCGCCGCCAGCGGGAGTCCGAGGAAGACGCAGAGGAAGCAGACCCACGGGAAGGCCAGACGGTAATAGAGGATGGTCTGATAGACGTTCCGGAGGGAATCCACCATGGTCGGATTGTCTTTGAGAATGCGCCAGATCGCAGCGGAGGAAAGCTCGTCCGGCGGACGGATGGCGTTGCCGATGTTCTCCACGGTTTCGGGAATCTGATCCGGAGAGAAACGAAGTTCCCCGAGGTGTTCTTCCGCGCCGGGAACATGGAGAATTTCGCTGTACGGAGTGCGCTTGACTCCGCGGAAAATCCAGCCGGACGGGGTGTATTCCGCCTCATCCGCCTGCAGGTCCCACGCAATGTAGCGGTGTCCGTTTTCATCGGTTTTGTATTGTTTCAGAATCACGCGTTTCTGAGTTCCGCCTTTGTCGAAGTTGGTGAAAAGCCAGTCGCGGGTCTTGTCGGAACTGCGGAACTGGAGCATGCTGTACATGCGCTCTTCATACTTGCGGTCGCCGAGGGATTTGATGAGGACTTTTGCGCTCATGTCGCAGTCCGGAACGAGCTGTTCGTTGAACCAGAAGTTGACGAATGTCACGCAGAGGGCGGCGATGTAGATTGCGCCGCCGCACCGGACCATGGAAAGTCCGGATGCGCGCATGGCGGTGATTTCGCGGGTCCGTCCGAGGTTCGCGATGCAGTACATGCATGAGAGGAGGACGGAGATCGGCAGAACGAAGCGGATGTTGCCCGGCATTTTCAGAATGAAATATTTTGCGGCGAGGAAGAAGGAGGTTTTGTGTTCCAGAAAGTCGGAGAGGTCGTTGAACACATCGCCGATGAGGAAGAGCAGGGTGAAGGTGAACGCAAGGACGGAGAAGGGAATCAGGAATTCCCGGAGGACATAACAGTCGAGGATCGGGAGCCACAGAAAGGTTCGCCCTTTGCTGACTGTTTTCAGGTATTTGCGTTCGTCGTTTGTCATTCCTCAATCTTTCTTTTTCGGGATCGGCAGTGATCCCCGGTGGATAAAAAACAAGCCGCGAAAGGGGAAAAATCCGTTCGCGGCATGGAAAAGCTGCCCAATCAGCCTCTGCGGCGCTGGGTGCGGCGTTTCTTCTCGCTCGGCTTCTCGAAGTGTCTTCTGTTGCGAAGTTCCTTGAGGGTGCCTTCTTTGTCAAGCTTCTTTTTGAGTCGGCGAAGAGCTCTGTCGATCGGTTCGCCTTTCTTCATGCGAATTTCTGTTGCTTCCATTGTGTTCACCCCCCTTCAGTGTTGTGTGTTGATATTGTTCATGCTCAGTCGTTTGTAAAGTCGGCTTCGTCCGCAAGCAGGGATTTCAGCTTGCTGAGAGCCTGGTTCTGAATCTGACGCACGCGCTCGCGGGTCCTGCCGATTTCCTGGCTGACCTCTTCAAGAGTGCGCGGACGGTTGTTGTCGAGTCCGAAGCGCATTTTCAGAATTTTCTTTTCACGCTCGCCGAGTCGCGCGAAACTTTCCGCAAGGATTTCCCTTTCCGCCCCGCTTTCGACGTCCTTGTAAATCACGTCGCTGTCGGTACCCAGAACGTCGGACAGCAACAATACGTTGCCTTCCCAATCGACGTTGAGCGGCTCGTCAAAGGATATTTCGGCTTTTTGCCGCACCGTCTTCCTAAGATGCATCAATATTTCGTTTTCTATGCATCGGCTTGCGTATGTCGCGAGTTTGATTTGTTTCGTGAAGTCGAAACTGTTCACCGCCTTGATAAGCCCGATAGTGCCGACGGATATAAGGTCTTCCATGTCGATACCCGTGTTTTCAAAGCGTTTCGCAATGTACACGACAAGCCGCAGATTTCTTTCGATGAGTTCGTTTTTCGCGTTGACGTCGCCGTCGTTCAGTCGTTTGACGACAGCCTGCTCTTCTTCGGGCGTAAGCGGCGCGGGAAGAGCCTCGCCCCCGCAAAGATAATCGATTCTGTCGTCCTCGCACGATAAATCGAAAAACCTTAAAAGCCAAGCAATAAGTTGTTTGAATTTCTTCATATTACCCCCTTTAACGCGTCGGCGTTGTAAATGAGTTTGCAACCGTCAAGGTCGGTGTCGGCAATCGCGACGGGTACTTTCGCGTACGCGCGCCTGCCATCGCTCGTGTGAAATACGAGCGCGTCCGCAACGAACACGGGACAACGCTTCACCGCCGTAACGGTTTTGACGTCTATGTATCTTTCGGTTTTTTGAAGGTACCGTTTCCCCGCGTCGCGCGACAAAATCACGACGCCTTTCCCTGTAACTCCGTCGATAAGGCGGTTGCCCGTATCGTTGAAACATTTCAGTTTTTCGCTTTTGCCGTCCACAACGATATCGCAAAAACACGCCTGCAAGCCCGAAATTCGCCTTCTGACGGCAAAATGCCCCATTTCCCAGGTGAATACCCATAAAAAGGCAAAACCGCCGATTACAGCCCATTTTACGCCTTTGCGCGCAGGATACGTAAGCATGCGCCCGTGCGTAACGCCGAATCCAAGGAAAGAATACGCCGCGCCGCCCGCAAGAAACGACGCCGCCGCAAAGGTCAGCAAAAACAAAACGTACTTCCTTGCGCTTTTGAATTTCGCCGCAAATATCGTCGTGGCAATGAGGGTTGCGATTTTATAAACCCATACGGCATTATCGACAAACGGGAGAAACACCGAAAACACCGCGCCGATTATCGCCGACAATATTATCCCGAACCTGCTTTTGTCAAGTTTCAGTATCGCCGCCGACAAACTTAACAGCGCGCCGTTTATCAAAAAGTTTACAATCGCAACTTCCTCAATATAGACCACGCCGTAATTCTTGCATATCGCACTGTCGCATACATTCCGATTATGTCGAATTTTTTATACATTTTGGTGAATATTTATACATTTCATATAAAATTTTTATGCATAAAATCGCTGAAAGCCCGATGAATACTGGGTTTTTGCGCTTATGCATTTATACATTTTGATGTTTTTAAAAGGAAAAACAAAAAATAATTTCGCTGAAACTAAGCGGTTTTCAATGTGATTTCAAAAGCGAAGTTGTGCGACGCCTCTTCCGGAAGGGTTACCTTGTAAAAGCGATGTTGCGATGTTTTTGCCTGCCGGCAAAGCGATGTACCTTTGTCACGATGAGCCTTCGGCAGTGATATGCCTACGGCGTGATATTGCTTTCGCAGTGATATTGTCTTCGACAGTGATATTTGCCTTTCGGGCAAGTTACTCTTCCCTAAAACGGCGAGAATTCGATGAGATTGTGTTTTTCTCGGCAGGTTCTGAAAAACCCAGTGTACTTGCGTACACGATTTTTCAGGTTCTGCCAAAAAAGCAAAATATCGCGAATTCTCGCCGTTTTTACAAAAAAAATTTCGGCAGGGCCTGCGCTTGCTCACTTCGCAGGCTCCCCGAAATAATCAGTAAATGTTATGACTGCGGCAATGCCACTTGTTGACAAGGTCGCAAAGTACGACCTGCCCCGCGCCGTCTGACCGACACATATACGCCGATATTTTGCACGCAAGGACTTTTGTCGCGCGACGCAAACCGCGCCCTCGGACAAATATTTTGGGATTATCCAGCCCGAACGTTGTCCGGGCAAGACAAAAATTTACACTTTCGCCGCGTATTTACGGCACGCGCTTCCCGACGCCGTCGTTTCCGCGCGATTTTATGATGTCGTTTTAAGGCGCAACCACCTTGTGCGTACGCTCGGGCATACACACGCGATAAGTTTTGCCGAAAAATTACGTCGTTTCCGATTAGTTGGAACGAGAACGAATCATACGAAGGAATTCGGGGATATCTTTATCGCCGGTATCCATACGACTGCTGTTCACTTCCCCTGTGCGAGCGCCTGCCATGACAGGTTCACGAGCGGGAGCGGGAGCGGGTTCCGCAGCGATTTCGGCACGGATGGAATTAAGGTCTTCCTTCTTGTTTTCTTCCGCGGTTGCCTGGAAAGCGTTTGCGTCGAAGAGTTTCGCGCCCATATCGAATTCGGGAGTGCGCTGAGTATGACCGTTGAAGCCGGTTGCGATGATGGTAACGACGACTTTGTCGCCAAGTTCTTCGTCAACGCCTGCGCCGAAGATAATGTTTGCACTGCTGTCGACGACGTCCTGAACAAGTTTGGACGCTTCCGCGACTTCCGAAAGAGAAATATCAAGACCGCCGGTAACGTTGATGATGACGCCGGTTGCACCTTCGATATCTGTTTCGAGCAACGGGGATTGTACAGCCTGACGGACTGCTTCGAGAGTGCGGTTTTCGCCCTCGCCGCAACCGATACCCATGTGGGCAAGACCTTTATCGGACATAACGGTGCGAACGTCGTTGAAGTCCAGATTGATAAGAGCGGGGTTGACGATAAGGTCGGAAATACCCTGGATACCTTGACGGAGCACGTCGTCGGCAACCTGGAACGCCTTAACGATAGGAGTGCCCTTGGGAACAACGCTCAGAAGTTTTTCGTTGGGGATGATAACGAGCGTATCGACGTATTGACGAAGGTTTTCAATGCCCTTTTCGGCATTTTCCATACGCTTTTTGCCTTCGAAATTGAAAGGTTTGGTAACGACAGCGACGGTAAGAATACCCATTTCACGCGCGATGCTTGCCACGACGGGAGCAGCGCCGGTGCCCGTTCCGCCACCCATACCTGCGGTGATGAAAACGAGATCGTTGTCCTGCAAAACTTCTTTGATCTGGTCGATGCTTTCTTGTGCAGCCTTTTCGCCGATGGAAGGATCGGCACCTGCGCCGAGACCTTTCGTAAGTTCCGCGCCGAGTTGGATTTTCAACTCCGCCTTACTGCGAATAAGGGCTTGATAATCGGTATTCATAGCGACGAATTCCGCGCTTTTGATACCTGCGTCAATCATTCTGTCAACAGCGTTGTTTCCGCCGCCGCCGACACCTATAACACGAATACGAGCAACATTTACCGGTGAACCGTACATAATAACTATCCTCCTACTTTGGATAAAAGATTTTGTAGTATTTTATTTAACCCCGTGAGTTCCTGAGCGTTTAAGTCGGAAGCGACGTCAAGCAATGCGATTGTCGACGAAAACTTCGGCTTATTGTAACAAGGAACGTCGGGAGCAATAATTTCAATGGGTTTTTTAAGGACTTGCGACAAATACTCTTTCGCGCCGCGGATTGTCGTGACGCCGTTCCCCGTGAGATATACGGGACAATGGGCGTTGCATTCAAACCCCGACTGCGCGATACTTTCGGAAATAAATTCCGCAATGGTATCAAGCCTGCTTTTTGCGATTTCGTTGACGTCGAGCGCGGAAAAACGATATTTTCCGTTTTCGCCGGCTTCGTAATAACTCGTTTCGTCATAAGCAAGGGAAAGATCGATTTTGTCCTTGACTTCTTCCGCCGCGGAAAAAGGCACTTCGAACATCATCGCGATATCGCTTGCGACGTGACCACCGCCGAGAGAGAACGAAGTAAGGCTCACCAGCCCGTCGCCCTGCACCACGGCAACGCTTGACGTAATGTATCCGACGTCCGCGATAAGCTGACGGCGGTAACGCTTGTCCTCCGAAAGTAACGACATACCTTCCGCCCATATCGACGAAACGTATTCGACTTCTTTAAGACGCAAATCTTTTGCAATGTTTTCAAACAACGAGGTGAACGACCTTTCGCAAAGAACGTACGACACGAGCCCCGTGATTTTGTACGCCTCGATCCCGCGCGGTTCGACAAAACGTCTGGTCTTGTCGTCGAGCGTGTAATAAATCGCAAAGTTTCCGATGGTCGTGTAGCGGGAGTGATTTTTGTAAGTATCGCCCTGCTCGAACAATTCGGTAACGTCGGCGTCGGTGATGCGTTGTGCGCGTCCGCGCGCAAGCACGACTTCCTTCACCACGATTGCGATAAATTCCGACGGAACGCCGATGTAAAGTTTTTTCGCCTTTACGCCGCTTTCCGCTTCCGCAACGTGCAACGCCTTGCCGACTGCGGATTTCAGACCCTGAACGTTGAACCACTTCCCGCCCGAAAAACCGCTGTAATAGCACGAACCGAAACCCTTCACGTTGAAAACGCCTTTCGGGGTTTTGTTGCCGATCATTACGGATATTTTTTTCGAGCCGATGTCCAACACGGCGACGTCGTTGAGTTTTGCCATTATTCCCTCATTAGTTTAATATATATTTATTATAGCGTGCGTACGCGTGTGCGTCAAGCGTTTAACAAAACTTTTTATAATATATTTCGCGTATATTCGCATATTTGCGCGCATTATGTGCCCATATACGCATATTAACGCGTATTCGCGCGTGTTTAAGCCGTTTTTCTGCATGAAAAAACACGGCGCATTGCCGTGTTTTTGCGTTTTTTTTGTTTTCAGTACGCAGGTTCTGCGATAAATTTGTTTTTGGACGAGTTGTATATCGCGATATATTTCGACGTCTTTTTCTCACTGTCTTCGGGCAGACTCTTGTACCAGGAAAACGCAAGAGGCACTCTTTCGCTCACCTGTTCGGTAGTAAGGTTGCCGCCAAGGCGCATTACGACGCCGCTTCTCGTGCAAAGATCGATTACGTCGTTTTCAAACCTCACCTTTTCGATGAAAGCGATAAACTGTGCGGGAGTCAGTTTGCAATTATACATCCCCGCCGCTACGTTTTGCAGATAATAAATCGACTTTCCGAATTCGACGGGCAACGTTCTTCCCGTTTCGATGGTATATTTCCCGACAAGTTCGAACCCGTCGACGAAAACGAAAGACTGCTCGTCCGGTTTGTCGTCGTAAAAGCCGAGCACCACCATGTCGCCGTCAACCACGACGTACTTCGCGGCGTCCGAAGTGTTCTGCCGATATTTCATAAGATAAACCGGCACCCTTTTCGAAACGTGAATCACGATGCGATTGGGGAAAATCCTTTCGATATTCACCACCCTGACACCGGGAAGCGCCGCATTGATATTTTTAATCATACGGCTTTCGCTGACGCCGAAAATATTTTTTCCTTTTTTGATCCCCGACGCGGCGATGATTTTTTTCCGCCTCGCCCTCTTCCGCCTGAATCGACGTTTCGGTGTCGAAATCGACGGTAACGGTTTTCACCCGAAACAGCAATCCGTTGATAAGAGCAATTGCGGCAATCAGAACCAACCCCACGATGAGAACAACGTGTTTTTTAGTCATTGACCGAAATCCTTTGTATTTTTGCACCGAGCGACGACAGCGTTTTTTCGAAAGATTCGTATCCCCTGTCGATAAGTCCGACGCCGCTTATCGAAGTGACGCCTTCCGCTTTCAGCCCCGCAAGCACCAACGCGCTGCCCCCGCGAAGATCGGACGCATGCACTTCCGCGCCGTACAGTTTCCTGACTCCCCTGACCACCGCGACGTCGCCGTGCACCGTGATGTCCGCGCCCATACGCCGTAAATCGGGGACGTGCTTGAAACGGGTTTCGAAAATGTTTTCGATGATAATTCCCGTACCTTCCGAGATTGCGTCGAAAGCCATAATCTGCGCCTGCATATCCGTTGGGAACGCCGGATACGGCGACGTTTCGATATCGACCGCTTTTGTCCTTAAACTACTCGATATCACTATTCTATCACAAAACGCGCGCACCTTGCAACTGCTTTTGACGAGTTTCGACGTTATTGCGGCAATATGTTCCGGCACGACGTTTTCGATTTCGATTTCGCCGCCCGCGATGCCCACCGCCGTCATCAGCGTTCCCGCAACGATTCTGTCGGGTATCGGCGTGTATTCCGTACCGTGAAGTTCCGTCACCCCTTCGATTTTTATCACGGGAGTTCCCGCTCCCCTGACTTTCGCGCCCATTTTGTTGAGCATGTTTTGAAGGTCGGTGATTTCGGGCTCTTTCGCGGCGTTTCTTATTATCGTCGTTCCTTTTCCGAGGACTGCCGCCATCATTATGTTTTCGGTTGCGCCGACGCTGATTTTGTCAAGTCCGACGTCCGCGCCGACAATGCCGTCCGTTGCACAATTTATGTAGCCCGACTGCTCGTCGATTTTTATGTTCAGCTCTTTCAGCGCGCGTATGTGTATGTCAACCGGGCGCAAGCCTATATCGCACCCGCCCGGATACGCGATTCGCGCCCGCCCGAGCGTCGCGACCAGACTGCCCATAAGAAACACGCTGCTTCTTATTTCGTGTGCAAGACTTTCAGGGACGTCGCCGTTTTTCGCGCCGCCGCTTATCGTGATTTCGTCGCCCGCTCTCACGACGTCCGCGCCCAGCGCTTTTATTATTTCACACATATACGCCACGTCGGAAATATCGGGACAATCCCTGATCGTCACCTTTTCCCGCGTGAGCAACGCGCCCGCAAGAAGCGGCAATATGCTGTTTTTCGCGCCTTTGAGCCTTGTCTTTCCGTAAAGGCGGTTGCCGCCCGAAACGATAAATTTTTCCATAGTTTATATTACTGTCGGAGCAAGGTTTTTTGTGAATGATCGGCGCAAAGACAAAGCACGCCCGAAAACGTCATGAACGCAACGAGACTGCTGCCGTCCGCACTGACGAAAGGAAGCGGCAACCCCGTCGGCGGAATCGCACCGCTTACGACCGCGAAATTTATCGCGCTCTGAATCGCGACGATTGCGGTGATTCCCGTCGCAAGGTAACTTTTGAATCGGGTTTTTGCGTTTATCGCGATTTTTATGCCCGAATATACGAAAACGATGAAGATTATTGCAAGAATCGTTACTCCGAAAAACCCCGTTTCTTCCCCGATGACCGACAGTACGAAGTCGCTTTCCGAAAACGGCAGGAACAAATATTTTTGTCTGCTGTTGAGATATCCGAGCCCGAAAAAACCGCCGCTGCCCAACGCATAATAACTTTGTATGAGTTGGTATCCCTCGCCTTTCGGGTTTTCCCACGGATTCAGAAACGCCAGAAGCCTTTTCATTCGATACGGCTCGGCAACGATAAGCACGGGGATGGCAAAAACCGCGGGCGCAAGCACCGCTGCAAACTTTTTCGTTTTAAGCCCGCCGACGTACAACATAACGAGCATGACCGCCCCCAAACACACCGTAATTGACATATTTGGCTCAAAAATTATCAAAACACACGAAAAAACGCCGAAAAACAGAATTTTCAGCAACGTTTTTGTATTATTTACGTTATCGTCGGCACAAACCGCTGCCGCAAATATCACAAAACCGAACTTTGCGTATTCGGACGGTTGTATCGTGAAAAACCCGAGGTTTATCCATCGCTTTGCCCCGAAACTTTCGACGCCGAGTTGCGGCACGAATACGAGAGCAAGCAAAATAAGGCTTGAAATCATCACGGGATATTTCGCTTTTTTCAGTTTTTCGACGTCGAATATCCGCACCGCAAACATTAAAAACAGTCCGATTGCGAACGCTATCGCCTGCTTTTTGACGTAAAAAAAAGCGTCGCCGCTTTCGATCGCCGCGGAATATCGCGACGCACTGTAAATAAACGCCATTCCCGCAAGCGACAATAATATCGTGGTTGCGTATATCGCGATAACGTGTTTTTTCATAGTTCGAAAAACAAATCGTCAAAGGCTTTCCCGCGCTCGACAAAGTTTTTGTAGCGGTCGAAACTTGCAGAAGCAGGCGAAAATAAAACGTTGTCGGCGCGCACCACCGTGCTTTCCATAAAACACTCTTTCAGACTCTGCCGGTAAGTCACGTTGTAAAAGCCCGCGGCAATCGCTCCGTCCATAATTTCGCGCGCGTTTTCGCCCGTAATAAAGGCGTGAATTACATTTTTCGGCAGTTTTTTGAACAAATCTTCAAAATTTTCGCCCTTTCCGCGCCCGCCGAGTATCAAAACTGTATTTCCCGTCATACTTTCGGCACTTTTTAAGGTTGCGGAAATATTCGTACCCTTGCTGTCGTTATAAAATTTCTTTCCCCTTTTCTCGCCGAGATAGGTCGTGCGGTAAAGCGGCGCGGCAAAACTTTTCAGCGTCATTCTTATGATTTCGGGATTAATCTTCCTTGCCATACACGTTGCGGTTGTCGCAAGGACGTTTTCAAGGTTCACCCCGGCGCACGCCGACAGTTCCCCGCAATTAGCGATATGTATTCTTTTTTCGTCCTCGAACACGATTTCGTCGCCGTCGAGATACGCGCCGCGCACCCGCTTTTTCGTACTGAAAAAGAATTTGTCCGATTTCACGATTTTCGATATTTCTTCGGACGTTTCGTCGTCGGCGTTGAAAACGGATATTTCCCTGTCGCACTGTCCCTCGAAAAGTTTCGCTTTCAGGTTTTTGTAATTATCAAGGGTTTTGTGCCGGTCAAGGTGATCGGACGTTACGTTTGTGAGAACGGCGATATCGGGACAAAGTCGTTTGGTCGTTTCCAGCTGAAAACTGCTGACTTCCACGACGGCGATATCGTCAGGCGTCAGCGACAACGCTTTTTCGGAAAGCGGCACGCCGATGTTCCCGAGCGCGTACGATTCGTACCCCGCCCCGTTCAGCACGTCGTTTATCATCAGGGTAACCGTCGTTTTTCCGTTCGTACCGCTTACGGCGATAAACTCGCTTTCAAGAAAATCCGCGGCGAATGCAAGTTCCCCCGTCACCTTGTTTTTCGCGACGGCTTTTTGAATCGACGGGTTATCTATACTTATCGCGGGACTTAAAATCGTAAGGTCGGCGACGTCGGAAAAATCCGCGCACGGCACGACCGTCACGTTTTTTGGGATTTCTTTTTCGTTTATGTCGTCGTCGAAAACGTAAACGTCCGCGCCGATTTTTTGCAGAAGTTTGATTACGGAACGCCCGCTCGCCCCCAGCCCGTAAACAAGGACTTTTTTGTTTTTATAATTCATAAACCACCTTTGACAATACGTTAAGCGCGGTAAACAGCGTCGTTATCACGGCATATCGGCAAACGATATTCCATTCGGGTATGCCCTTCTTTTCCAGATGATGATGGTACGGCGCCATTAAAAATACGCGCTTTTTCGTGAGCTTGAAATACGTTACCTGCACAATTACTGATATGCACGACACCACGAACATTATGCCCGATATGAGTATCGAAAAAGGATTTTTCAGAAAAACCGCAACCGTCGCGACCGCACTGCCGAGCGCAAGAGAGCCGGTATCGCCCATCATTATTTTCGCGGGGTTGAAATTGAACCACAAAAACGCCATAAGTCCGCCGACGAGCGACGCCGAAAACACCGCGACGCCTTTTACTTCCGTTGCGGTTAAATCCTGTCCGTAATAAATAAGCCCCAAAACTTCGACAATCGCGATAAGCGAATATCCGATAAAGTATATCAAAGACGTCGTCGAGGCAAGTCCGTCCAGCCCGTCCGTAAGATTCACAGCGTTGGTTGCGGCGATATACACAAGCATAGTGAAAGGTATTATCCCCCATGAAAAATCGACGGTCGCCGCCGTAAACGGAAACCCGACCGCACTTCCTATCACGGGATTTTTATATACGAAAACCGCGGCGATTGCCGCAAGTCCCGTCTGCCCGATTATCTTCTGGTATGGTTTCAATCCCAGATTATTGTGGGTTTTGATTTTCAGAAAGTCGTCCAGAAATCCGACAAGCGAATACCCGAGCATCAAAAGCACCGCGACAAGCGACAACTTCCCGTACCCGACGGCAAGGGTTACGACGGCAACCGGGATAATGAAAATAAATCCGCCCATCGTCGGCGTGCCTTCCTTTGCACTGTGCTGCGAAACGTAGCCGAGTATCACCTGCCCGGCTTTCAGTTTTTTCATCGTTTTTATGACAAGCGGCGCAATCAGCATCGAAAACAGGAAGGTCGCCGCAAGCGCGATAAAACACGAAAGTTCGATTTTCACCTTTCACCTCTCGATAAAGCGATGGCTTCGTCGACGTCGGAATATCTGACGCGCCGTCCGTTTCGCTCTATGTACTTTTCCGCGCCCTTGCCTGCAACGACAAGCAGGTCGCCGTCCGACAAAAGACTTGCCGCAAACTCGACGGCTTCCCGCCTTTCTTCGACGATGAAAACTTTTCCGTTTCCTTTCACGCCTTCCATTATGTCCGAGATGATGTTCGTCAGCGGTTCCGTACGACTGTTGTCTTCGGTGACGATCACCGCGTCCGAAAGCCTTGCGGCGATTTCTCCCATTTTCTTACGTTTTCCCTTGTCGCGATTTCCCCCGCAACCGAATACGGTAATCATTTTTCCGCGCGTGAGAGTTCGCGCCGTACGCAAAAGATTATCGAGTCCGTCGGGCGTATGAGCAAAATCGACGATGATTTTTGCGTTTTTGTACGAAAAAATGTTAAATCTTCCCGGTATCGGCGGCAATTTTTGTAAACTTTCGGCAATTATCGGCAACGGTACTTTCAGCGTTTTCAAAAGAGTTATCGCGGAAAGAGCGTTCAGAACGTTGTATTTTCCGTAAAGCGGCATGAATAATTCGTATATTTCGTCAAACACGTTGACGATAAACGATGTGCCACGCGGTTTTCTTTTGATTTCCATCGCAAACACGTCACTCGGCTCATCGATGCCGTACGATATTATCGGCATATCGAGGGTTTTATATAACTCTCTGCCCAGATTATCGTCCACGTTTACTATCGCGCTTTTGGTCATCCCGTTTTTGAAAAATGACAATTTTGTGTCGTAATATTGCGAAAAATCGCAAAAATAATCCAAATGTTCGGGTGAAACGTTGGTAAAAATGCTAATATCGCTTGTTATCCCGTACAGTCTGTCCTGTGCGATTGCGTGCGCCGACACTTCCATCACGACGATTTCGACGCCCGCCCTTACCATTTTCCTGAAAAGGCGGTTCAGGGTGAAACTGTCGGGCGTGGTAAGGTCGGCTTCATACGTTTCGTCAAGGATTTTGTAGCCGATTGTGCCGATAACACCCGTCTTATACCCTGCCGATTTCAATAAATGTTCGGCAATATACGAAGTCGTCGTTTTTCCGTTCGTTCCGACGATTGATACAATTTTCAGTTTTAAATGCGGCTTTTCAAAGAAATTTTGGCATATTTTGCTGTAACTCTGCCTTGAATTTGTAACAATCGCTGTCGGAAGTCCGCTTTCGGTTGCGTGTTCCGCAAGAATTGCGACCGCGCCGAGCATCTGCGCTTCCAGCGCGTGTTTGTGTCCGTCGTCGTCTTTCCCCCTGATACACACGAACAAATCGCCGTCCTTTACCTGACGGCTGTCGGTTGCTATGCCCTTGATTTTGATTTTGGAAATATCCGCGTTTGAAGTATAAGACACGTTTTCAAAAAGTTTTTCAATCGTAATCATAACGTCGCCCCTTTAATATTTATTAATAAATATTATCAAACGGACGACGCTATTACAACAACGCGGTAAAATTAGACTTTTTTAGACAATCTTTGTTTAATGCGGATTATTAAAACTCGTATTCGTACGGGTCGAAAGGCGTCGCGGCAATCCTTTCGCTTTCGTCGGTGATTTCGGGAGAAACGTCGTAATAAGAAAAAATCCCCTCAAAAATTTCCCTGACGTAAGGCGCGGCGACGATACTTCCGTAATACGCCCCGACGGGTTCGTCGACGAGAAACAGCGCGATTGCCTCGCACCCTGCGTACTTTTCAAAGCCGATAAAACTTGAAATATACTTGCCCTGCGCGATCGCCCCGTTTTCGTATTTTTGCGCCGTTCCCGTTTTTCCGCCGATATTATAACCGTTGATATACGCACCTTTTCCGCTGCCTTCGGTCACGACGGAATACAAAATCTTTGCAAGTTTTTCGGACGTTTCCCGCGATATTACCCTGCGTTTTACGACGGGTTCGTTTTCTTTCACGACTCGTCCCGACGCGTCCGTCGCGCTTTTTAACAGATACGGAGTAACGATTTCGCCGCCGTTTATCGCCGCCGACGCCGCAACCGCAAGCTCGATGGGAGTCAGCGCAACCGCCTGCCCGAATCCAATGCGGGCAAGGTCGACGTTTTTGACGGTGTTTTCCGCAAGGGTGAGTCCCGACGTTTCGCCGGTTACGTCGATGCCCGTTTTTGAAGTTATGCCGAAGTTTTTCAGATACTCATAAAATTTTGCCGTGCCGACTTGCAACGCGCAATCCATAAACACGCAGTTGCAACTGTTCCTTACCCCTTCCGCAAAAGTCTGACTGCCGTGTCCTTTTGCGCGCCAGCATTTTATCTTTTTTCCGTCGACGACGCGGCTCCCTGCACAGTAAAACCTGTGGGTTTCCGGGAAAGCATTTTCCTGTATGGCGATTGCCGACGTCAGAATTTTGAAGGTACTGCCCGGTTCGTAAACCGCCGACACCATTGTGTTTTTGCTGTAACGAAACAATGCGGAAAGGTCGTCGCGCGGAACGTTGTTAAGATCGTACGACGGAGTTTCCGCCATTGCAAGAATCTCGCCCGTCGTCGGATTCATGACAAGACACGACACCCGTTTCGCTTTCGTCGCGAGCGCGGCTTTTTTTATCGTGTTTTCGACAATGCTCTGGATATAAAAATCGACTGTAAGAGTAAGGTCGCACCCCGACGCCCCCGGAAGATAGTATCTCGTGCCGCCGATACCGCGCCCGATAAGGTCGGCTTCCGACAACACGCTGCCGTTGACTCCCGTCAGATATTTGTCGTAATAGGATTCGAGCCCGCTTTGTCCTTGAAGGTCGACGTTCGTAAATCCCAGAACCTGCGTCATAAAGTCGCCGTACGGATAATATCTGAATCCGTCTTCCGAAACGTAAATTCCTTTCAGATTTTTTTCAACGATTTTCAGGACGCTTTCTTTTTCGACTTTTTTCGCGACGGTGATTTCGCCCACGCCCTTTTTCGTGATTTTGTCATAAATCTTTTTATAATCCGCGCCTGCGTATTCGGAAAGCGCAGCCGCAACCTCTTTCGGATTTTCGACGGCGTTCGGACGGACGTAAATCGTATATCTCGTCGCCGTATCGGCAAGAGTTATCCCGTTTCTGTCGTAAATTCCGCCCCGCCTTGCGACAAGCGGCAAATCTCTGTACCACTGCTCCGCGGCGCGCGCCTGCAACTTTTTTGACGAGATCACCTGCACGTACAGAAACTTGAAAAGAATCGCGGTAAAGAAAAAGACTATTAACGTAAAAACAGTTAATAGCCTTGGTTTGGGGTTATATATTAGGTTATCGTTCAAAAATTAGGTTTCTCCTTATTCACCCAACTTGTCGAGCGTGGCGTCGAACCAGTTCGTCTGGGTTTCAAAGGTATTATACGAAGAATGGACGAAATTAAGACCACTTTCGTTTGTGTCGTACACGCTGCTCACCGCCGCTGCCGGATCCTGCACGGGTTCGGTCGACGGAGTATTGATAAGCTCCGCATTGATGATGACAAGCGTTACTATAAGCAATACGACCGCAAGGTAAACCGCCATGATGACTTTGCCCTGAGTGCTGAGTTGTTTGGACGCCTTGCGTTTTGCCTGTACGCGGGTTTGGGTTTCGCGCAGTCTCATCGGCTCGAAAACTTCGACTTCCGGTCTTGCGGAGTAGCGGTTTTCGACAGCGCCGCGGCTGACGTTATTCGTGTTAAGACGATTCCATAAATCTTCGCGGGCGGGATCTTGTACGGGAGCATACATATCCTGGCGCGCTGCGGGACGCTGGTTTACGACTTCCGCCGAAGCGTAACGGTCGTACGTCGGCTGCTGACGGCCAAGACGCGCGTCAAAACTGGGCACCGGCCTGTCGGGGCTGTACGTGTAATCCCTGTTGTCGATATCTTCTCTTATTCCTTCACGGTTTATGGTTGTTCCTAACATTTCCCTATCCTCGCTTACTTATTTTTATAATTTGGTTTTTTATTACAGTTTTTCGATTACTCTCAGTTTCGCGCTTTTGCTTCTGCCGTTTTCGTCCTGTTCGTCCTTTGACGGCAATATCGCCTTGTTTGAAATAAATTTTACGATTTCGTGCCTTCCGCATACGCATACGGGCAACGATTTGTCGCAAATGCACCCTGTCGCAAGGTCTTTCATCGTCTGCTTCACGATTCTGTCTTCTTCCGAATGAAAAGTAATGACGCACATTCTTCCTTTCGGGTTAAGCAGACCGACGTAAGTCCTGACCGCGGTGTCCAGCCCTTTCAGTTCCCCGTTCACTTCGATGCGGATTGCCTGAAAAGTACGCTTCGACGGATTTCCGAATTTCCAGCGGTTCGAAGCGGGTACGCTGTATTCGATAATTTTTGCCAACTGCCCCGTCGTCGATACCGGCGACTTTTCTCTTTCTTTGACGATGTTTTTCGCGATGTTTCTCGCAAATCTTTCGTCGCCGTAAGAAAAAATGATTTTTTGCAGTTTTTCTTCGTCGTATCCGTTCACCACGTCGTACGCCGAAAAAGATTGGCTCCTGTCCATTCTCATATCGAGCGGCGCGTCTTTCATATAAGAAAATCCGCGTTCCGCGACGTCGATCTGATAACTCGACACGCCAAGGTCGGCAAGTACGCCGTCGATTGACGATACGGACAGATTTTTCAGTATGCTTTCAATGTTCTTAAAATCATCGTGTACGAACGTGATTTTGTCTTTATAGGCTTCAAGCCTTTTTTTCGAATACGCGATTGCGTCTTCGTCTTTGTCAATAGAAATAAGCCGTCCCGTCGTGAGCCTTTTCGCGATTTCGCCGCTGTGCCCGCCTCCGCCTAACGTGCAATCGACGTAAACGCCGTCGGGCTTTATGTTCAGCCCTTCGATGCACTCGTTAAGGAGTACCGGAACGTGATTGAAATTCTCTTCCATCAGAATCCGAATTTTCCGAGGGGTTCAAGCGACTGATCGTATTCTTCGTCGTCAAGATCCTTGAAGCGTTCGTTGTAGGTTTCTGCCGACCACAATTCGATTCTGTCGAACATTCCGACGAAAACGACGTCTTTCTGGATTTTCGCGATTCGCCTTAAATTTGCGTCAAGTACGAAACGCCCCTGATTGTCTTCTTCGGGAATCGACATCGTCGCAACCATTCTGCGGAGTGCGTCGGTGGCTTCTTTGCCCTCTTCGGTAACGAATGAAATGTTTTTGGACTTTTCTTCGTAAAGGTTTGCAAACTGCTCTTCGGAGTAAATGAACAAACAACCGCTTGTTCCGCGAACTATGGCAAAATTCTGACCGAGCTCCGCTTTGAGTTTAGCGGGGATACGCAAACGGTTTTTCTGGTCGAGTTGATGATTGAACTTTCCGACGTATGCCATAATTACCTCCTTCTGAGATGTTTGTAGATTAATAATAGCACATACATTGACCACTTGCAACCACTTTTAACAAGTTTTTTTCATTTTTTTCAGAAAATTTTTCTAAAATTTCTTAAATCCGTCGTTTGAATAGCAAATTTTCGACATAAATAGTAAAATTTTGCTATTGACAAAAAATCGGAGTGGTGGTCAGCGTTCCCTGCTTTTTCTCGTTTGCCCCCATATTATGCCCTGTTCGCCTAAAATGTGCAAGCGATTTTACGGTGATTTTCGCATTTTTTTCATATTGTTTTTTTGCATAAAAAAAAGCAACCCCTATTTCGGAATTGCTCTTAAAAAAATATCGTTACTATGTAATCGTCAAAAACTATTCTTCGCTTTCGTCGATTTTGTAAAGTCGGTTGCCGAGTTTGTCGCACGACGTCATGATATATTCCACCCCGTTTTTCTCGTGCAGAATTTCCGTCCTGCCGTATCGACCGTGAAGGTGCCCGTAAACCACTTTTTCAACCCCGTACTTTTCGGACAAATCGGTGAACGCGGTGTCGGCGTTATTAAGCTCGAACGGTGGATAATGCAGCATGGCGATAATCTTGTCGTTTTCGCCTTTCAGTTTCATCGCTTCCTTTAAGGAAAGTTCGTATCTTATGACCTCGCGATTATAGACTTTTTCGTCCTCGGGCGTCTTGTTCGATTCGGGCAGAGTCCAGCCGCGCGTACCGCAAAAAACGAAATTTCCGAATTTTAAGGCGTTGTTCTGAATGGCAAAAATATTTTTTTCGGCAAAAATCTTATACATTTTAGTATAACTTTGCCACCAATAGTCGTGATTGCCGCGGATTATTACTTTTTTGCCCTTCAATTTTTCGATTTCGTTTACGTCGACAAGCGCGTTTTCAAAGGTCATCGCCCACGACAAATCGCCGGCAAGCAGCACGATATCGTCGTCCGATACCTTATTTTGCCAGTCTTCGACGATTTGTTCAAAGTGGTTTTCCCACATTGTACCGAAAATATCCATCGGTTTATCCGACGAAAACGATAAATGAAGGTCTGAAATCGCAAAAATTTTCATAACTATAAGATTGCGCGCACGCTTTTTACCTACACAAAATATATATATTACTTATATCACATAATAATGTTTTTTTCAAGCGATGACGCAAATATCACAAAAAAAATCCGCTTTACATAAAATAAGGTATAAACGCTTTGGAGGTGTAAAAATGTCGTTTTGCAATACCCTGAAACCCGACAGGACGCCCGGACCGATTTCCGGAAATCCGCTACATAATCTGTGCGAGCGCGCCTGCATACAAGTGAGAAAAGTTTTCGACGCGTGTATCAACCAGACTTCGCTTGAAGACTACGGCGTCACGATCACGAATCCGACGCCCGCAAACTATACCACCCCGCTGACCTTTGTGTCAGCCGCTTCGACGTCGTCGGCAGGCACGATATCCAACCTTATCGTTACCCCGCTTTCGGGCGACAACCCGCACAACTCGCGCGTACAGGCAACGATAACCATTCCCGTCGAAGTCATCTATGTCGACGCAAACAACGTCGAAGGAAAAGGCACTGCGGAAATCGTCGTCAACGAAGACGTAATAATGTGCTTCCCCGACAACTCGGTTATCCCCGTCGAGATTGCGGCAACCGTGAACGCGGTGTCCCCGCAAGGCGCGTGGACGGAAGGACTCGGATTTTCAATCACCTGCTGTGTGACGGTCGTCCTGAAAGCCGAGGCGGAAGTCGAGCTTCTCGTGCCGTCGTACGGATACTGTTATATCCCGCCTTGTCAGGCATATACGCAGGAAGTCTGCACGGGCGTGTTTGACCTGCCGTTGTTTCCCACGACTTTCACACGATAACGATTTTCCGACGGACAAATAATAAACGGACGCTTTCGTTGCGTCCGTTTATTTTTGAAAAATTTTGTCGATTTTTTTGAAAATATTATGAAAAAGCGCGTTTTTTAGAATACTTATTGCACATTTTCAAGGATTTGAGCGATTCTGTCAAGGATTTCTCTTTTCCCGGTTTTCTCGCTCGACGACACGGCGTAGATGTTATCCACCCCGATTCCGACCTTTGTCGCGATGTTTTGCAACGCTTTTTTCTGCTGCATTTTGGAAAGTTTATCCGCTTTTGTCGCGATTACCGAGAACGGGAAATTGAAGTGGAAAAGATAATTTATCATCTGCATATCGTCCTTTGTCGGATCGTGGCGAATGTCCAGAAGTACGAAAACGTGCACAAGATTTTTGCCGTTTTCAAGATACCCTTCGATCATCGGTCCCCACTTTGCTTTCTCTTCCTTGCTGACTTTTGCATAGCCGTATCCCGGCAAATCCACAAAGTAAAATTCGCCGCCGTTGATTTCAAAAAAGTTCACAAGGCGCGTTCTGCCGGGATCGCCCGACGTCCTTGCAAGTTTGTTCTGATTTACCATAAAGTTGATAAACGACGACTTCCCGACGTTGGACTTCCCTGCGATTGCGATTTCGGGCGCGTCGAAAGACGGGATAACTTTCCCGTTTGAAACCGACTGTACGAATTTTGCGTTTTTGATTTCCATAACTTACCTTTCGATTGCGATATTGAGAACTTCCGAAACGTTTTCGACGGGGATAAATTTCACGCCGTTTTTCACGCTTTCGGGAATATCGTCAAGGTCTTTCATATTATCGACGGGAATCAGCACTTTCTTTATTCCCGCGCGCATTGCGGCAAGCGATTTTTCTTTCAGTCCGCCGATGGGCAATACTTTCCCGCGGAGAGTGATTTCACCCGTCATTGCGACGTCGTTTCTCACGCCCTTCCCGGTAAGTGCCGAAAACACTGCGGTGGCGATTGTAATTCCTGCGGACGGTCCGTCTTTCGGGATTGCCCCTTCGGGAACGTGAATGTGGATATCTTTGTCCTTGAACGCGCGCTCGGGTATATCGTAATCGTCCGCGTGCGCGTGGATATAACTTATCGCCGTTCTTGCGCTTTCTTTCATGACGTCGCCGAGATGCCCGGTGAGCAGTATTTCGCCCTTTCCGCTGACGATACTGACCTCGATTGTCAGAATTTCGCCGCCGACCGCCGTCCAGGCAAGTCCCGTTGCCGCGCCGACTTCGCTGTGTTCGGGTTTTTCGTTTTCAAGGTATTTTTCGACGCCCAAAAACTCTTTGACGTTGTCTTTCGTCACGACGATTTTGTCCTGCGCCTCGCCCGAAACGATTTTCACCGCGACCTTTCGCATTACGTTTGCGATTTCCTTTTCAAGCCCCCTTACGCCGCTTTCACGGGTGTAAGAGTAAATGATTTTTTCAATTCCGTCGTCGGTAAACGACAGCCTGTCTTCGCTTATTCCGTGCGCTTTCAGCTGCTTTCCGATAAGGTGTTTCTTTGCGATTTGCAATTTTTCTTCGGGCGTATAGCCGCTCATTTCGATAATTTCCATACGGTCGTACAGCGGCGCGGGGATCGCGTCGGGGTTGTTTGCCGTCGTGATGAAAATCACCTTTGACAAATCGAAAGGTATTTCAAGGTAATTGTCGCGGAAAGCGTTGTTTTGTTCGGGATCCAACACCTCAAGGAGCGCGCTTGACGGATCGCCCTTGAAGTCGGACGCAAGTTTGTCGATTTCGTCCAGCAAAAACACGGGGTTCATCGTGCTGGCAATGCGGATATTACTGATTATTCGTCCCGGCATTGCCCCGACGTACGTTTTGCGATGCCCGCGGATTTCCGCTTCGTCGCGTATTCCGCCAAGGCTCATTCTGACGTACTTCCTGTTGAGCGCCCTTGCGATACTTTTTACAATCGACGTTTTGCCGACGCCCGGCGGGCCCACAAGACAAATTATCGGCTCGCGCTTTTCGTCGGTGAGTTGTCTGACGGCAAGGAATTCCAGAATTCTTTCCTTGATTTTTTCAAGCCCGTAGTGGTCTTCGTCAAGGATTTTCCTTGCATTTTCGATGTCGTTGTTATCTTCGCTCTCAATCCCCCACGGCAAATCGAACACAAAGTCGAAATAGTTTCTCGAAATTGCGTAATCGGGGCTTGACGTGGGCATTTTTGCGTTGCGCTCGATGTCCTTTTTGAGTTTTTTCTTGCTTTCTTCGGGAATGGGCAGCTTGTCCGCTTTGAGCAGCAGATCGTCGTCGTCCTCGTCGCCGAGTTCTTCCTGAATGGCTTTTATTTGCTCGCGAAGGTAATATTCTTTCTGCCCTTTGTCGATGCTTTCGCGCACTTTTCGGTTGATTTTCTTTTCAACCTTTGCGATTTCAAGCTCGTCTTCCAGAAAGTCGAGCAGCAATTCGTACTTGTCGATAACGTCGTCGATTTCCAAAAAGCCCTGCCTGTCCGAAATATCCATAAGATGCGCCGCGCGGTACAAAAACGCCACTGGTTCTTCCGTTTCGTTCAGAATGTTGTAAACGTCTTTGGTTGCGCGCTCGCCCACGAAATAGTGCTCCTCGACGACGGACATACATTTTCTTCTGTACGCCTTCGCCTCGACCGTGCGCGCGTGCAATTCTTTCATCGGCTCATACGAAGCCACGAAGAAGTCGGGATTATCGACGTATCCCGTAACTTTCACTTTTTTGATGCCGTCAACGATAATTCTCAGCGTTTCGCCGCCGTTCGAGATGACCTGCACGACGCGCGCAAGCACGCCGACGGTATAAATACCGTCCGCTTGCGGATTGCTTTCGTCGGTGTTTATCTGACGACACAAAATAATTTTTCCGTTTCTGTTTTTAACGGCGTCGGTAACCGCCGCGACCGATTTTTTGCGGCCGACGTCGAAATTTACCGTAGTATTTGGAAAAACCGTTAATCCCCTGAGGGGGATTAGCGGTAAATCAAAGTTTTTTTGCATATGTTCTCCTCAGGCAATATTGCGCCTGACTATTTCGGCGGGTACGCCTTTTTCAACCGTATCGCCTGTGATTATTACTTTTTCGATTGTCTTGTCGCCGGGGATTTTGTACATTACGTCCAGCATAATCTGTTCCAGAATCGAGCGAAGTCCCCTTGCGCCGGTTTTGAGCGCAATGGCTTTTTTCGCGACCGCAGAAAGCGCGCTGTCGTCGAACACGAGATCCACGCCGTCGAGTTTCAGCATTTTCTGATACTGTTTGACAAGGGCGTTTTTCGGCTCGGTCAGGATTTTGATGAGCGCGGTTTCGTCCAACTCGTCAATCGAAACGACAATGGGAAGCCTGCCGACGAATTCCGGAATAAGACCGAATTTGATAAGGTCGTCGGGTTGAATTTCCCTGATGATTTCGCTATATTTTTTGTCCTTGTCTTCATTCAGCACGGAGTTGAACCCAAGCGACGAATTATCGGTACGTTTGCCGATGATTTTGTCAAGTCCTACGAACGCTCCGCCGCAAATAAACAGGATATTCGTCGTGTCGATCTGATACATTTCCTGCATAGGATGCTTACGTCCGCCCTGTGGAGGCACGTTGGCAACGGTGCTTTCGATAATTTTAAGGAGCGCTTGCTGCACGCCTTCGCCCGACACGTCGCGCGTTATCGACACGTTTTCGCTTTTTCTTGCGATTTTGTCGATTTCGTCAACGTAGATTATGCCTTGTTCGGCGCGTCTGATGTCGCCATCCGCAGCCTGAATGAGTTTCAAAAGAATGTTTTCGACGTCTTCGCCGACGTAGCCGGCTTCCGTGAGCGTCGTTGCGTCGGCAACCGCAAACGGCACGTTAAGGATATTCGCAAGAGATCGCGCAAGCAAAGTCTTGCCGCAACCGGTAGGTCCGAGCAGCAATACGTTGCTTTTGTCCAAAACGACGTCGTCGCCGTTTTTTTTGTTGCTTCCGATCCTTTTGTAGTGATTGTAAACGGCAACCGACAACACTTTTTTGGCGGCGTCCTGACCGATAATATATTCGTCAAGACGCGCTTTGATTTCTTCCGGCGTGAGCAGTTTGAAGGCGTCGTTTTTCGGGGTGTCCGCTTCTTCGTACTCTCTTTCGAGAATATCGTTGCACTCCTCGATGCACTCGTCGCAAATGGCAATCCCGTTGGGACCCTCGATGAGTTTCAGCACTTCGTCCTCGCTCTTTCCGCAGAAAGAACAATATTGTTTTACTGTGTTTTCTTCCATATACTCCTAATTATGGCGGGGATATATTATTTTATCTACGATACCGTAAGCAAGCGCTTCTTCCGCGGACATAAAGTTGTCGCGGTCGGTGTCGCGTTCGATAACGGAGATATCCTGCCCCGTCATTTCCGCGAGATACCTGTTCATTTTTTCTTTGGTTTTCGCGATGTGTTGTGCGGCAAGGATAATATCGCTTGCCTGACCTTGTGCGCCGCCCAAAGGTTGGTGAATCATAATTTCGCTGTTGGGAAGCGCGTAGCGTTTGCCCTTCGCGCCGGCGGCAAGAAGGAACGCGCCCATCGACGCGGACAAGCCGATCGAAATGGTGCTGACATCGCACTTGATATAATTCATAGTGTCGAAAATCGCCATGCCGTCGGTAACGCTGCCGCCCGGGCTGTTGATGTACAACGCGATGTCCTTATGCGGATCGCGCGCTTCGAGATAAATAAGCTGAGCGATGATATAGTTTGCAAGATCGGTATTGACTTCGCCGCTCAAAAAGATAATTCTGTCTTCGAGAAGCCTTGAAGCGAGGTCGTATTGACGCTCGCCCCTGTTGGTTTGCTCCACGACGCTGATCATTTTTTCGTTAACGTTCATAAACTCTCCGAAATTATTTTATACTTTTTTACCGATATATATTCGGTCGAAAAATCGTTATTTTGCGGGGTTAAGTTCTTTCAGTTTCGCCATAAGAGCATCGGTAAGGCTCTGGTTGAGAAGATAGGTGAGATATCTCGGATCCATATCTTTCTTGTATTCGTCGACGGTCTTGTTCTGACCTTTTGCCATATCTTCGATTTTCTTATTGACGGCTTCTTCGTCGGGAAGGACGTTTTCGGCTTTGATAATCGCTTCCAGCACAAGACGGATTCTCACGTTTCTTTCTGCCGTTTCGCGATAATCTTCCGCCATCTTTTCGCGGGTGATTCCCGAATATCTGAGATAATCGTCGAGTTTCATTCCCTGATACAGAAGACGATATTCAAATTCCTTAATCATTTCTTCGACCTCGTCTGCGATCATGCATTCGGGGACTTCGACCGTTGCGTTTTTGACGATTGCTTCGACGCGTTTGTTTTCTTCGGCGACTTCGGCGCGTTCTTCGGCTTGTTTTTCAAGACCTGCTTTGATGTCCGCTTTGTATGCGTCAAGGGTGTCGAATTCGGACACGTCTTTTGCAAAGTCGTCGTTGAGTTCGGGCAGTTCTTTGACCTTAATGGCGTTGAGCGTTACTTTGAAAACCGCTTCTTTTCCGGCAAGGTCTGCGGAATATTCTTCGGGGAAGGTAACGGTGATGTCTTTCGTTTCGCCCTTCTTCATTCCTACGACGCCTTCTTCAAAACCGGGGATAAAGGTTTTGCTGCCGAGTTCCAGATCGTAATCTTTGCCTGCGCCGCCGTCGAATTTAACGCCGCCGACCGAGCCTTCGAAATCGATATTGCAGATGTCGCCTTTTTTGGCTTTTCTGTTTTTTTCGATTTCAACGACGGGAGCCGCTTTGTCCTGTGCAAGCAGGAGTTCCGCCTGAACCTGATCGTCGGTAACTTCAAATTTTTCTTTTGCAACTTTCACGCCCTTGTATTTGCCGAGTTTGACTTCGGGCTGGACGGTGATGGTAACCGCGAATTTAACCGCTTTGTCGCTTGCTTCCAGAATGTCCGCTTCGGGACGGCTGACCGGCTCGACCGACGTTTCTTTTTCAAGGGCTTCTTCAAAGTACTTGGGAAGAATGATATCAAGAGCTTCGTTCAGGAAAACGTCTTTGCCGAATTCTGCTTCCAGCACCTTGCGGGGCACTTTGCCGGGACGGAAGCCTTCAAGTTTATAATGGCTTTTGTTCTTGTTATAAGCTTCTTGGATAGCCGCTTCTACTTCGGCTTCGTTGATTTCGATTGTGAATTTTACTTGACTTTTTTCAAGTTTTTCGAGTGTGTAGTTCATAAAACCTCCAAATAATACTAACGTAAGCGTATAATAATATAACATATAAAGAAAGTTTTTGCAATACAAAATTCCATTTTCCGAAATATTCTTTTTGTCATTTTTTGTCATTATTCGTCACACGCTTGAAAATTAGACGCCGATACGCTATAATTTGCCTATGCCACAAGACCTTTTAACGTTAAAAACCCTGCAAAAAGAACTTAATTCTCTTCTTGCGCCGGGGAAAATACAAAAAATAAACCAACCCGAAAAGGACGAGGTTCGTTTCGTCGTGTATTCGGGCGGCACGTCGTACACTCTCGTCGCGTCGGCAAACCCCAACGCCGCGAGAATCCATATCGCTTACGACAAAAAGGAAAACCCCTATTCCGCCCCCGCCTTCTGTATGCTTCTGAGAAAGCATCTTCTCGGCGCGACGATCAAGGATATTTCGATTGCGGGCGACGACAGGGTTTTCAGAATTTCGCTGTCCGCGCGCACCGAAATGCAGGACGTGAAAGACTTCTTCGTCGTCGTCGAACTTATGGGACGATACAGCAACGTTATCCTTCTTGACGAAAACGATATTATCCTTGACGCGCTCGTCCGCATCGGCGTGTCCGAAAAAGGCAGACGCGTCATCATGCCCGGCGCGAAATACACCCCACAGCCCAAAGGCGACAAGGCGGAACTTTACGACAAAGAAGGCATAAGATCGCGCCTTGAAAAATCGGACAAGAAGACGCTTTACGACGCCCTTTTGTCGTCGGTCAACGGGCTGTCGAAACAAAGCGCGAAAGAGATTGCATTTCTTTCCGAAAACGCCGGAAATCCGGTTGATAAAGCGATTGAAGAAATTACGTTTTTTGACGAAATTTTCGGAAAAACCGCATATAAACCGTGCGCTTTGAAAGATTATTCCGATTTTTTTGTAACGCCGTATAAGTCGCAAGGCGACGAAAACGACTTTGTTTTCTTCCCCACGTTAAACGGTGCGGTCAACGCTTGCTTCACCCTTTCGGACAAGTCGCAGCGCGAGAAAAATTACTTCAAAGACATTATCGTTCTGACAAAAAGACATCGCGACAAACTCGTCAAAAAAATCGAGATCGCGCGCGAAAAACTTATCGAGTGCGACGATATGGAAAACGTCAGAATTTCGGCGGAACTTCTTGCAAACAATCAATATAAAATCAGCCGCGGCGAGCCGTCCGTTACCGTCGAAAATTACTATGACGATATGCGCCCCCTGACGATAAAACTCGACGTGACGAAAACGCCCGCGCAAAACGTGCAGCACCTTTTCAACAAATACAACAAGTTAAAGCGCGCAAAAGAAATTTCACGCGAACAAATCGAAGAGTATTCAAAAGAACTCGACTACGTAAATTCCATTCTCGACGCCCTTTCCCGTGCGGAACTTTCGGACGCCGAAAATATCAAAGACGAACTCGTCGCCCTTAAAATCATCAAAAAACAAGGCGGAAACGTTCGCAAAAAGGTCGTGCAAAAATCCGCGCCGAAGACCTACGAAAAAGACGGATTTACAATCTACGTCGGCACGAACAACATACTTAATAACGAGGTAACTTTCAAAATCGGCAGGTCTTACGACGTGTGGCTGCATGTCAAAAATCACCACGGAAGTCACGTAATTATCAGAAAAAACAGCGAAAACGACGTCATTCCCGACTCGGTTTTGTCATCTGCTGCGGAAACCGCCGCATACTTTTCAGAGGCGGCGAACTCCGAAAACGTCGCGGTTGACTACACCGAACGCCGCAACGTCCGCCGCATCAAAGACGCCGGGCTCGGCATGGTAAATTATGACGACTACAAAACGATTTTCGTAACACCGAAAAACAATATCGAAAAATAATCACCTTTCAAACAAATTTTTGAAATATCCTTTCAGATAATCATCAAAGTCTATTGCGGATTTATTGTTTCTCGCGCTTTCGTTAAGGCGGATAACGATATATCTTTTTGCGCCGCGGCACTCGATTTTCAGCAACTTGATTCCCTCGCCGACGTCGCCCCAGGTATATCGCGGCCAGAATCCCACGCTGTTCCCTTCCGCAATAAGGTTCCGCACGGTGCGGGGATTGTCGCTTTCAAAGGTGATATCGGGGATAAATCCTGCCGCGCGACACAAGTTGTCGCAAACCGTACGAAAACCCTTGTTGCCTTGAAGGCACACGAAACTTTCGTTCCTGACCTTGTCGAGTTCGATTTTTTTCAAGTCCGAATAATCCTTCTTTTCGGGGACGGCAAGCATAATATCTTCGCAAAAATTAGCGACGTCCGCGCCGTTTGCCCTTTTTGTGTCGGTATATATCGCAATATCCGCATCGGAAATCGCGTTGTTCTGCACGACGGAAAACGCCACGTCGCAGGCGTGACTTTTTTTGTAATCGATAATCGCGGTCGTAACGCAGTCGCTTGCCGCAAGCACGTTAAGTTTCACGACGTCTTTAATATCCGACGCAAAACGTGCAACCGCCCCCGGCGCGCGCTCGATAACTTTCACCGCTTCGGCGACGTAATCGTACAAATATTTGCCGCATTTCGACAAAGTAATTCCCCGTCCTTTTCTTTCAAAAAGCGGAAATCCGATTTCTTTTTCAAGTTTTTTTATCGTTTTCGTCAACGCGGGTTGCGCGACGTTCAGCGATTCCGCCGCGTGGGTGACATGCTCGGTTTCGGCAACGGCAATAAAATAACGTAACTGCAACAAATCCATAAAAATTCATAACCTTTTGTATATGTATTTTGACTTAATTATATATTTGACACTTAATATTGTCAATGATATAATGACGCCGTTCAACAAAGGAAGTGAAAAAATGGAAAGAGATTTAACGGTCGGGAAACCGATTACGGCAATATTAAAATACACACTACCCCTTTTCGGCAGTATCATTTTCCAACAACTTTACAACATAGCGGACAGCCTTGTCGCAGGCAGATATATCGGCACGGACGCGCTCGCCGCGGTCGGCAACGGATACGAAATCACGCTTTTGTTCATTGCGGTTGCTTTCGGGTGCAATATCGGCACGTCGGTCATCACTGCAAAGTATTTCGGCAAGAAAGATATCCGCGGCGTGAAAACGACGGTATCGACTGCCCTTATCGTCAGCACCGTAATTGCGGTGATACTGACGGCGCTGGGGCTGGGGCTTACGAAGCCGCTTCTGCATCTCATCAAAACCGACCCGGTGATTTTCACCGATTCGTACGAATATCTGATGATATATCTCGGCGGCTATATTTTCCTTTTGTCGTACAACATCGCGACGGGCATATTCTCGGCGCTCGGCGACTCCCTTACCCCGTTTTTGTTTCTTGCAGTGTCGTCGGTCGCAAACGTTATCGTCGATATCGTTTTCGTAAAAACCCTTCATATGGGCGTTAAAGGCGTGGCGTGGGCGACGTTCCTTTGTCAGGGAGTCAGCGCGATTCTTGCTCTTGCATTTATGTTCGTAAGGCTCAAAAAACTTCCGCACGAAGGCGACGCAAAGATTATAAAAGTCGATTTCAAAATTCTGAAAGAGATTTCCGTCGTCGCAATCCCCAGCATTTTGCAACAGGCGTTCATATCCGTCGGCAACATTATCATACAAGGATTCATCAATGCGTTCGGCGCGTGGGCGACGGGCGGATACGCCGCGGCAATCAAACTCAACAATATGGCGGTAACGTCGGTTGTCGCGCTTGGCAACGGTATGTCCAACTTTTCGGCGCAAAACATGGGCGCGGGAAAACCCGAACGTATAAAAAAAGGTATTTTCGGCGCAATCGGTATGGGCGCGGTCATTTCACTTATCTTCACCGCGATTTTCCTTGGATTGTCCGAGCCGTGCATTAAGATTTTCATCACCGACGGCAATACGGACGCAATCGGGACAGGCGTGAACTTTTTGAAAATCGTAACTCCGTTTTACGTGATAATCGCGGTTAAAGTCATCGCGGACGGCACGCTTCGCGGCACGAATCGTATGCTTTCGTTCACTATTGCGACGTTTATCGACCTGCTCCTTCGCGTGATGTTTTCTGCAATACTCAAAAAACCGATGGGCATTACAGGCATCTGGTGGTCGTGGCCGATCGGCTGGCTTATCGCAACTCCCATATCTTTCGGGCTTTACTTATTCGCCGCGAAAAAGAATTTCGGACTGAAAAAAGAAAATACACCCGCCGAAATCGAATCTTCCGGAACCCCGTCCGAAGCCGAGGAAAAAGCCGAGGAAAAAGCCGAGGAAATCGTTTCCGAGAACGCGGCGGAAAGCGTCGCGCCCGAAGACAATAATCTGACGGAATAGGTCAAAAACCACAATTTTTTCCACAAAGACCTTCTTTTAATTGTTGTTTTCAACGATTTATTTGATGGTTAATACCAACAAAACTCGCATTATTTAACTTTACAATCGCATAACCACGCAGTGATTATAAAAGTAATAATAAAAGCGATAATACCACCTATTATTTTTATTGCCATACAAGCCTCCTTTACCTATGAAGCTTAAACCAGATTGCCACCACAATCATTAATGCTGCACCAACCATTAACAAACCATATAGTGTATCCATCCACATCACCTCATTTAAGAGTGCAGTTTGCCCCAAAGACAAACCAAAAGAAAACCAATCGCTACAACAAATACCCATCCTCCTGTCATAACACATCTCCTCCAATCCTTATAAAAAACTTGATTTTGCACTTAATAAGACGAACAAATATTTTTTCCAAATAAAAAGTGCGCCAACCGAAGTTGACGCACAAAACGCAAACTCCGATTGGCTCTTAAACTCTGGTAATGAACAACCATTCCCATTGTTTTGGAATTCGCATTTTAGCTTATTACAACAATGGGAGTATGCTTAAATAAGGGAACACTATTCCCTTGGTCGTTCATTTCCATTAAAAAATATTAAGTTTAAGAGCCAATTACAATATATCACATTGTTTCATTTTTTTCAATTATTTTTAATAAAAAACAAAACTCGACTTCTAACAGTCGAGTTAATAAACAATATGTTTTTATTCAAAATTTGCATTTTTTCCACAAAAAAACCGTCCTTTCGGACGGTTTTTTGATTTTGTCGATTATTTTCCGCTGACTTGCTTTGCGTAGTTGGCGATGTCGACAATCATCGGGATAAGGACGAATGCGTATGCAACCACAACGCTTATCCAATAACAAATTTTAACGCCCTTGCCCTTATTCTTGACAAAGCCCACGCTCACAATCGTGAAAACAGTATAAGTCAGAAGACCTACGATGCCTTGAAGGATAACGGGTACGAGTTGATACCAGGTCGTAATTTGTTTGTCGTTTGCGATGCCGAGCGCGAAGTTGATAATCATCGTAACCGCGCCGACCACAAGCACGATAAACGCCATAAGCCCCAAGGTTTGTTTGCCGCCGGATACTCTCTCCTCGTCTTCGTTGTCAGTTTTGAACATAAAGTATATCTCCTTAAAATTATTCCGTATTTTTGCGCGACGTCGCGCTACTATTTAATGCTAACTTCTTTTTTCAAGAATGTCAAGTACCGCTTGAAAATAATCGGGTATCGGCGCGGTAAAAGTCATTACCTTTTGGGTTTTCGGGTGAGTCAGCACAAGTTTATAGGCGTGCAGCAGCTGACCGTTCAGCTTAAACTCGTTACTGCCGCCGTATACCGCGTCGCCGACGACGGGATGATGCATAAATTTTGCGTGCACTCTTATCTGGTGGGTGCGCCCCGTTTTCAGCTCGAACTCGCAAAAAGTGTATCTTGAAAAACGACGTAACACCCTGAAATGAGTTTCGGCGTTCCTGCCGTCCGTGACAACAGCCATTTTCTTTCGGTCGGAATGGCTGCGCCCTACGGGCTCGTTTATTGTACCCGCGTCTTCCTTCACGTTCCCGTCCAGCAGCGCGACGTAATATCTTTTCGCGTCTTTTTTCTGGATTTGCGATTGCAGGTTTTTGTGCGCCTCGTCGTTTTTCGCGACGACGAGAAGCCCCGACGTGTCCTTGTCGAGCCTGTGCACGATGCCCGGACGAACAACGCCGTTTATCGTGCTGAGCGACGACAGATTGTACAAAAGCGCGTTCACGAGAGTGCCGTTTTCACTGCCGCACGCAGGGTGCACGACCATACCTTGCGGCTTGTTAATGACGGCGATGTCGTCGTCTTCGTAAACTATGTCAAGGGGAATGTTTTCGGGTTCCAGCGAGAGATTTTTCGGCGACGGCAAATTAAAAACGACCTTGTCGTTTTCTTTTAAGGACGCGCCCGCTTTTTCGACCTTACCGTTCACGGTTGCGCCGCCCTCTTCGATTATCGTCTTTACGTGGCTTCTCGAAACGCCCGGAAGATTCTTTTGCAAAAACCTATCGAGCCTTTCGCCTTTGTCTTCTTTCGCCGCGACAAATTCAAACGTTTCCATTGTCCTTAAAAGAGGCAGCGTCGTCGGACGGCGAATCCGATATTATGTCCTGCCGATTTATCGCGTCGTATGGGTATGCCGGGGGATAAGTCGAGTCCTGTTTTTCCTTTTCTTCCTGACGTTTTTTAAGGTCTTTCGGCATAAAGAAAATCGCGTAAATCGCAAACAGTATCGTGGCAACCGTCAGAAAACTGTCCGCCACGTTGAAAGTCGCGAAGTTCGGCCAGAAGTCGAAAACGATAAAATCCCTGACGTAGCCGAAAACGATGCGGTCGTAAAGATTGCCGAGCCCGCCCGCAAGAATAAGGACAAGCAGCGTCCTGAAAACCTTGTTTTCCTTTTTGTTGAAAATCAGATAAAACACCAAAATCGCAAGCCCCACCGCCGTAAACGCGATAAGAGCCGCCGTCTTGCCCTTGAACGAGCCGAACGTCGCGCCCGTGTTCTCGTCATAGGAAAAAGAAATGAAATTTCTTATAAATTCGATATCGTCGTTATGCTGGACGAATTTGCCACCCGCGACGTGTTCGATCCCCAGCGCCTTTACGATGCCGTACTTGCTGCCGAGATCGAGCGCAAGAACCGCGATGACGATAAGTATTTCATACCAAAACATCAGCGACGATTCCTTCTTTCTTCAATGGATTTTGCAATGTCGCCGCCCGCCGATATCGACACACCGTAAGGCGTGAGCAGGAATATCGTGCCGTTTATGCGTTGCATACTGCCGCCGAGCGCGTAAATCGCCCCGCTTAAAAAGTCCAGAATACGTTGTCCGTCTTCGTCGCCGATACCTGCAAACTCCACGATTGCGGGCTCATGCATGCGAAGATGGTCGATAAGCGACTGAACGTCGCCGTAATTTTTGGGAGAATACAAAACTACGTTGCCGATGGGCACGCTTTGAAGCGCGGGATTTTGCGGAGGCGTCGCGGCGTATTGCGGCGCAGGCTGTTGCGGCGGCACGAATTGTCCCGTCGGCTGAGTCCTGACGGGTTGCCCGATGGGAGGTAAAGCGCGGTTGAGTCTTTCTTCTGTGGAACGGGACACGTTGCGACGCGTATCGTCGCCGCGGTCAAAGTATCCGCCGCCGCCCGACGAGTATCGTCTGTCGAAGTTATTCCCGGTGCGGTCGTAATCGCCGCGACGGTCGTAATCGTCACGACGGTCGTATCCGTCGCGGCGGTCGTATCCGTCCCTATCCGAACCTCTTCTGTTGTTTCCGAAAAAATCAGCCATTCGTAATTACCTCTCGTTCCCCGAATAACGCCCTGCCGAGTCGCACGATGTTCGCCCCGTATTTTACGGCGACGTCGTAATCGTTGCTCATGCCGGCGGAAAGATACCGTATATCCGCATTATCGAGTTTTGTCTGTTTTAGTGTATCATATAACTTACTTAATTGCAAATAAAATGCGTTAAGCGCGTCTTTTTCGACGTTCGGAAGCACGCTCATCAGCCCTTTCAGGCGGACGGAAGGATATTTATCGACTTCTTTTGCAAAATCAATGACTTCCGCAGGGGCGACGCCGCCCTTCTTTTCTTCACCGCCGATATTGACTTCGATGAGAATATCCTGCACTTTCCCGTGCTTTTTCGCCTGACGGTCGATTTCCTGCAACAAACTAAGCCTATCGACGGAGTGAATAAGTTCCACCTTATCGACGATATATTTCACCTTATTTGTCTGCAACTGTCCGATAAAATGCCAGCGGACTTCGGGCGTGTATTTTTCCAGAAGTTCCTGCACGCGGTTTTCGCCGAAAATTTTCACGTCGGTGTTGTCCCTTACGAACAGTATTCTTTCAAGGGGCATAGTTTTGGACGCACCGATAACCAGCACGTCCTTCATACTTCTTCCGGATTCTTCAAGGGCCGTTTCAAGGCGGCTCATCGCGTTTTTATAATTTTCAATGACTTTGTCTTCGTTTACCATATCCTATATGGTAACACCGCCCGATAAACTTTGTCAAGCGTCGTTTTATCTTTCGTCGGACGCACATTCTTCGGGGGACGTCGCGCCGCACTCCGCGTCATCGGTCGAAATCCTGCTTATCGACACTTCATAGGCGGTTTTCACGACAATATCGCCGTCGACGTTTTTCTGGTATTCCCTGCTTTGTATGCGCCCCGACACAGTGATTTTATCGCCCACTTCCAAACTTCCCGCAAAGCGCGCGTTCCTGCCCCACGCAATGCACGGGATATAGTCGGATTTGTTGTAGGCGCGGTTGACCGCGATAAGCACGTCGCATATTTCGCGCTTGAACGGAGTCGTGCGATATACGGTAGGCTTGCAAACGTAGCCCGTAAGTTCGATTATGTTGGGATTTCTTTCTTCGTCGTCGTCCGCGATTTCCCTTGTGAACACCGTCAGCATAAGTCGGCTTTTTCCGTTTTCGTACTTATTGTAACTTCTGAATTGCCCGTCAACGGACAGCGTGTCGCCGACGCGGATTTCGTTGTCGATCATCAGCCTTTCCGAAAGAGTAACCGGTATGACGTCTTCCTGCTCGGACATTCTTTTTACCGCAAGCATTACTTCGTAAAACCCTTCGCCCATCACCTCGTGAGTGAATACGGGATTCGTGATTACCTTTCCCGAAAGGAAAACTTTGTTGTTGATTTGTACGTCTGACATAATTTTCTCCATATTTGTGTTTTATTTTTTGCGTTGTATCCCGTTATTGTCGATTGTGTAGTTTTCGCGAAGTACAAGTTCGTCAATCGACACCGCCTTGTATCCGTCCGCTTTCAGCCGCGGCAGTATTATTTTCAGCGCGTCCAGAACGTGGTCGCTGTTGTTGTGGAAAAGTATTATCGCGCCGTTTTTCAGTTTCGGAATTACCCGCGCCGCAATCTGTTCGCCCGAAAGCCCTTTCCAGTCCAGGCTGTCGATGCTCCACTGCACGCCCACCATATTCTTTTCGTGCACTACGCTTAAAAGCTTGTTGTCGTATTCCCCGAAAGGCGGACGGAAATATGCGGGCGTTTTTCCCGTCAGATTTTTTATCCGTTCGTTTACGCTGTCGATTTCCTTAGATATTTCGTCTTTCGAAATCTTGCTCATGTGCAGATGGTTGTTGCTGTGATTGCCGATTTCAAGCCCGGATTCTGCGATAAACTTCGTTTCTTTTGGATATTTGTCAATCCAGAACCCGACAAGGAAGAACGTGCCGTCCGCGTCGTACTTTTTCAGAAGTTCGATAATCCCGCGGGTTTTGTCCGCTCCCCACGCCGCGTCGAAAGTCAGCGCGACCACCTTTTCGTCGGTTTCCACCGAGTACACCGGGACAAGCCTTTTTTCGGCGGCAAGATAGACGGGCGCAACCCCGCCGACAGCCGTCATCGCAACGAGAAATACCGTAACGATCGCAACGATAACCGCCTTAAAGACGTCGTTCTTTTTCACGACAATAAACATCTTTGACCTCATCATAAATTATTTCCGACGACCGCGCGAAAGTGTTTTTCGTGCTTTTTGTCGGATTTTGGGGATTTTTTGCACAAAAAAAATACCCTGATTTAGGGTATTTGAAAATTCTTTCGGTTATGACCTTATTACTTAAAATACTTCACGCCGCTTTCAAAAATCTTTGCGTCCCACTCGCCGGGGACGTTTTCGTAAAAGTGGTCCGAAACCCTTGAAAACCGCGTCGCGCGCCCGTAAATCCTGCCATCGGGACTGAATATACCCTCGATGGCTTCCGCACTGCCGCCCGGGTTATAAGGCGTTTCCATCGTCGCATTGTCGTTAAGGTCGATATATTGCGCCGCAACCTGACCTTTGACGATAAGCGCGTCGGACAAAGCCTTGCTTATTACAAACCTTCCGTCTTTTTCGCTTGTCTGCACCTTGAACACGTCGCCCGTTTTCACGCCGTTGAACCACGGCGAAAGATTGCTTGAAATCCTCACGCGCCTTATTCCGCACGTCTTTTTCGCGCCGACGTTTTCGGAAAGTGCCGCTTGTACGTTTTTAATATCGGTGAATTTTCCGTACGGCAAAAGCCCCGTTTCAAGCAGCAGTCCAAATCCCTGCCCGACGCCCAGAATCAGCCCGTCGCGCGACAACAATTCTTCAACCGCCGCCTTGATTTCGTCGCGCATAAACAACGCGTTAAGCAACAAATTTCCGTCGTTCAACACAAGAATCTGGCAATTTTTCAGCGTTTTTGAAAATTCTTCGACAGATTTTGTAAATTCTTTTTCGTCGTTATTTCTGATGACGACCTGCTCCGTACGCGCCCCCGCGCTCCTGAACCGCCTTGCGATTTCCTTATCAATCGCTGTGTCGAAAATCGGCATAAATACTTTCGGACGGGATACGGGGAATCCGCAAACCTTCTTTTTCGTGAAACTTATCCCCAGGTTTTTCGTGTAGCCTTCGGAATACGCCTCGGTCGGGAAATATTTTGCAAAAGGCGCGTTGTAAGCCGTTACGGCGGCGTCCGCGCGAAGAGTCGTATCGTTTATTATGAACTTCGGGATATCGGTAACGTCGCCGACGGTTTCGATAAACGGATAAGCCGTCAGCCTTTCGTCGTTCGTGAGAATGATAAGATCGCCCGCGCCGTTTTCAAAATGACTTTCGCCGACAAACCCAAAAAATTCAAGCCCCATACCGTTGCCGAGACACGATATTATCGCGTCCGTCGCAAGGCTTTCTTTCACGACGGTCGACGCCGAAACTTTTCTGAGCCTGATAAGTTCGCCTGAAAGCGCGTACGCCGCGGCTATTTTGTCAAAATCGACAAAGTTTTCGTTTTTCAGTTTTATCCTTAAAAGTTTGCTTTTTTTTGAAAAAATCGAAGATATTGCGCCGGTTTTAGACGTAAATGCCGTAGCCACAACAGTTATCGCGTTTGAGCTTCCCTTTTCGACGTTCACGTCGGACACCGATATTCCGAGATTTTTTGCCGCCGTCATCGCGCCGAGCAAGCCTTCTTTTGCCTTTTCGTCGTCGTCGCTAAATACGTTTATCGAAAATGCGGCGGGGCTTTCCGCGCCCGACGAATAGACCTTTGAGAGCGCAGTAACCGCAGCGTCGATACCGCCCGAGAAATCGCACTTTTTCGTTTCGGACGAAACGGCGACGGACAAATCGCCCGAGATTTCGTTCACGAAAGAGTTTTCTTTCGTCAAGCGATACTTCCCGCCGACAAAATCGAATGCGGTCGCTTTCCCGTCGAAAGTGTCGTGAAGTCCCGTTTTCGCCGCGACGTTGTCTTTCGTGAGAGTATACAAAACCGCTTCCCTTTGTCGTTCCGCGCCGATAAGCGCGAGCGTCGATTTATCAACGGATTTTTTGTCATATACGACGTTTTCCAAAGATATTTTTGCGTTTTTTGTGCAATTCTCGTTTGAAATTGTATTTTTGAATATCGTTTTTCCTGAAAGTTTCACCGTCGTTTCCCGGGCGACCGCGCCGATTTCGACGGCGTTGATATTTTCGGCTTTCAGAACTTTTATGAGCTTTTTCACGTCTTTCGTAACGACGGATAACGCGTTGTCGAAAAACGCTCTTACGTCGATTTTACGGTTTTTAAGGTCGATTGCCGCGCCCTGTTTCAATACGTTTTTAAGGGTGTCGCAAGCGCAAATCAGGTCTTTTACGTCGGGATTGTCAAAAACGCGGCGGAGTTTTTCAAACACTTCGGGCTCGGTTTTCACGTCGTCGGACACAAGGATAACGCCGTCGCCGACGTCGGACGATTGCATATCGAGTTTTTTCACGCCGACAACCGAAACCGTGCGGTCAAACGAATTTTGCCCGTCGTTCACGAAACTTTCGGAAAACGCGCCGACGTTTGCGCGCGACAAATAATCTGCCGTCCTTTTCGCGTTTTCAAGCGCACGAAAGCAACTTTCGTTGTCCTTTGAAAAACACGTTGTAACGACCGCGGACACGGGCGCAAACCCCACTGAAAACGCTTTGATAAGCGCGCTTTCAACGCTTCCCGAAAACGCTCTTACTGCAACTGACTGCCCGTCGTTCGTTGTTTTTTCAATTACGTTTTTTTGCGAATTTTCGGCGATTTTGTCGAAATTTTTTGAAAATTTAACACAATTATTCGATATTTTTGCAATGTTTTCATTGAAAACTCTTTGCGCGAAATCGCAATGGTTTTCGTTTTCGCTTTCAAAAACCTTTTGAATTTCGGCTTTTGCGACTTTCTCGTCGAAAGATAAATTTCCTTTCTCTTCCCCTGTCCCGAAACGGATTTTCAGGGCGTTTTCAAAAACTTCCCTGTCTTCGTCTTTCAGCCCGTACGCCGCAACGATTTTCGCGCTTTTTACGCCGACGGTTTCGCCGCAGGCGATTTTCACCGCGCTTTCAAGCCTTTCGTCGTCGCGCCTGATATTGTCAAACGCAAATATTTTCGCATCGCCCATATCGAGTTCGTTCTCGTACAGCTCGTCGGAAAAAGCGTCGTAAAAAAGCCCCTTGCACTTTTCAAACCCGTCGTCGGACAGCCCGTCGATTTCAAACCGTGAAAACTGCACGAGTCCGTCCGCATTCACTCCCGCGGCGGCGCACGCTTTCACCAGCGTATCGTACGACAACGCGTCATAGCAATCTTTTTTTGCAACGTAGAACTTTCTTTCCATAATCGCTCCGAAAACAAAATATACGTATATTTTATTATTTTATATATTGACTGTCAATGAAAACTCGCTCCAAAACGTATTTCATTGACAAATCGCGGGCGGTATCTTAAACTGAAATTATTATGATTGAAGTATGTTTCGCAATATTGATGGATTTATTGAAATCGCGCAAAATCACGGCGCGGTACTTATCGGATAAGTACGAGATATCGCTTCGGAGCGTGTACAGATACGTCGACGTATTGTCCTCAAGCGGCGTGCCGGTGTTCTCGGAGCGCGGAAGGCGCGGCGGTATCACGATTGCCGACAATTACCGACTGCCCGCAACCCTTCTCACAAAGACCGAGCAAAGCGACGTATTGTCCGCCCTGTCCTTGTATAAAGGCGCGGATCCGCTGTGCGACGTTGACGTTATCCGCGACAAACTTCTGTCGGTGAACACGTCGGACGACGCCGAAAAACTCATAATGTCGGGCGACAAACTCATTCTCGAAGGCGTCATCGGCGACGAAAAACTTTACCGTGCGAAAATCGAGCCGCTGTCGAAAGCAATCGACGAAAACAAAAAAGTTACCGTCGTATATCACGACCGCGGCGGCGAAATCACAACCCGTACGATCCACCCGCACGCTTTCGTGCTGAAAGACTTCGTCTGGTACGTTTACGCCTTTTGCGAACTCAGAAACGGTTTCCGAATGTTCAAAATCAGCCGCATCGAAAAGTTGAAAGTCCTTGACGATTACTTTGAAAGAAAACCGCGCGACGAATTTACGCCCTGGAACTTATCCCCCGAAAAATCGCAGTCGATAAACGTCCTTTTGTACGTCAAAGAAGCGGCAAGATATATGGTGGAAGAATGGCTGGGCGTCGAGTGCGTAAAACCGCAAAAAAACAAAACCTTCCCTTACGTCGCGTCGTCGCAGGTCGCGTTTGACGACACCCTTATCCCAAAGATTTTGTCGTATGGCTCCGACGTAAAGGTGTTGGAACCGCAATCTCTTGTGAAAGATATCGTCAACGCCGCACATAATATAGACGCTTTGTACGATTAACCGGGCGCCTCGGGTTGACAAATCACAAGAAAGCAATTAAAATATTTTTATACCTTCAAGGAAGTTATTTATGGAAAATCTCGACATCGACAAGTTTTTGGACAACGACTACGACACCATCGCCAAACCCGACTACTCGTCCCTTTCTCTGGAAGAGCGCGCCAGCCGCGGCGACGCCGACGCTCAGAACGAACTCGGCACCGCTTATATGCAAGGCTACGGCGTTCAGCTTGACTACAAAAAAGGGCTTCACTGGTTCATCGAGGCTGCGGCGCAAGGACACACCGGCGCGTTTGCGAATCTTGGCATTTGCTTCCTTACCGGGCTCGGTATTCCCAAAAACTATAAAAACGCTTTCAAACTTCTGAAAAAATCGGCGGAGCGCGGCTATGCCCTTGCTCAATATAACCTGGGCGTTATGTACGAAAACGCTCTCGGCGTCGAGGAAGACTACGAAATGGCGCTTTATTGGTACGCTCTCGCCGCAAAGCAAAACTACGCGATGGCAATCAACAACATCGGCAACTGCTTTATGTACGGCAAAGGCGAACAAAAGAATTATCAGGCGGCGTTTTCATATTATATGCAGGCGGCAAAACAAAACCTGCCGATCGCGCAATACAACGTCGGCGTATGCTACTTCAACGGTTTCGGCGTGAACAAAGATATCGCCCTTGCCGAAAAGTATCTGCGACTTGCTGCGGACGGCGGCAACCGCGACGCCATAGTCGCCCTGCAAACGATTTTCAAAAAGTAACGATTCAAAACATAAAAAACGTACCCGAAACCACGGGTACGTTTTTTGTTAAGTCGATTAAAAGATACCGTACGAATATCACTGCGACTGCAATAGGGTGTCCCCTTATTAACGCTCGCAATGACATAAAAGCATTTACCTTGAAATATCATATCCCTAAAAAGTCAGAATTTTGATATTTGACTTTCCCTAAAACGGCGAGAATTTGATGGATTTTTGACGTTTCTTGGCAAGTTCTTACGAGGGCGCGTACTTGTCGTACGTAACCGAGTAAGGTTTTGCCAAAAACTCAAAAAGGCGCGAATTATCGCCGTTTTATTGGCCTATTATGCCGGAATTACCCCTATGATGCACATGATCAAACATCACCGCTATCGCCAGCACCAAGGGAATATTCGCCGCGTCGAAAACGTCGACAACGTAGGAATCGCGCATGAACGTTACCGCCTTGTAAACCGACGCGATCACGACGCCGTCGCGGACAACCTTGTAGTTGAAGGCGAAAAACGAGCCTTCGATTTGCACGTCGATTCCGAAAAACTCATACTTCGGCTTAAAGAGAATTTGCGTTTTGCATAGCAAACCATCGTATCTCCCTTATAATAATCGAAGCGCGGAAGCAGACGGAACATACGTTTTTTAATACGCACGATTTCGTTGTTCTGCATGTCGTACACGCGGTATTTTCTGGGGAGCGAGAAGTTGCCCTTCACGACGAACGCGTCATTGCCGAGTTCGTCTTTTATGAAGTATTTTCCCGCAATACTCAAAAGTTTCTGGTTGATAACGAATCTCATAATTTTCTCCTTAAAAATTACATATTATCAAACGTCTCCCTTATTTTTTCAAGGAATCCGCGTGAATTCTGCGGTCTGACCGTAACGCCGTCCTTATGGAACATACCGGCAAGGTCTTTCGTCATATAGCCGTTTTCAATGGTTTTGACGGTGGCTTCTTCAAGTTTTTCGGCAAAGTTTTCAAGTTCCTTATTGCCGTCGAGCTGTCCGCGTTTTTTGAGCGCGCCCGTCCAGGCAAAAATCGTCGCGACGCTGTTGGTGCTGGTTTCTTCGCCTTTAAGGTATTTATAGTAGTGGCGCGTAACCGTGCCGTGAGCCGCCTCGTATTCGTATGCGCCGTCGGGGGACACAAGCACCGACGTCATCATCGCAAGGCTGCCGAAAGCGGTTGCGACCATATCGCTCATGACGTCGCCGTCGTAGTTTTTGCACGCCCAGATCATGCCGCCGTGGCTTCTGATAACGCGGGCGACCGCATCGTCGATGAGCGTGTAAAAATATTCGATGCCCGCCGCCGCGAACTTATCCTTGTATTCCGCATTGAAAATATCGTTGAAAATATCTTTGAAGCGGTGGTCGTAGGTTTTGGAAATGGTGTCTTTCGTCGCAAACCACAAGTCGAGCTTCACGTCAAGAGCGTAGTTGAAGCAGCTTCTTGCAAAACTTTCGATGCTCTTATCGGTGTTGTGCATGCCGAGTACGACGCCCGCGGACTTTTCAAAATCGAAAATTTCGATACGTTTCTTTTCGCCGTCCTTTCCGCTCACGACGATTTCGGCTTTGTCGCCCTGCTCCACATAAGTTTCGACGTCGCGATATACGTCGCCGTACGCGTGACGCGCAATAACGATGGGGCTTGTCCAGGTCGGGACAAGCGCGCTGATGCCGTCCACGATAATCGGACTTCTGAAAACGGTGCCGTCCAGAACCGCACGAACCGTGCCGTTGGGGCTTTTCCACATTTCTTTAAGATTATATTCTTCCACGCGCTGGGCGTTGGGGGTGATCGTAGCGCACTTGACCGCAACGCCGTATTTTTTCGTGGCGTACGCGGCATCCCCCGTAACTTTGTCGTTGGTGTCGTCACGGTGACGAAGACCGAGGTCGTAATATTCGGTATTAAGGTCAATATAAGGAGTGAGCAGCAGTTCTTTGATGTCCGCCCACAGAATACGCGTCATTTCATCGCCGTCCATTTCGACAAGCGGAGTGGTCATTTTGATTTTTTCCATCGTAAGCCTCTTTTTTTGGTTTTGTTTATTGTATCAAAAATACCCTATTTTTGCAAGTGTTTCGGGCTTTTGCCGCGCATAAAGTTGCGGATGACGTCGCTGTCGAAATAAAGTCGCGATTTCCGCGTTTCTTTTTTCCTTATTATCGCGGCGGCGATTATGCCGTCAAGCATGGTGCGAAAAGATATTCCCACAGGCTCGAAAAGATAAAAAGCCATGCTGCCGGGCACGGTGTTCACTTCGTTGACGAAAAGTTTTTGGTCGTCGCTCAAAAGAAAATCGACGCGCACGACGCCCGACATATCGAGGTCTTCGTATATCCTTTTCGTGATACCTTTCACGTTGTCGCGGATTTCATCGGGAATATTTGCGGGGATTTCCCTTTTTCCGCCGCCGTTTTTCCCGCCCGAATACTTGTCGTCGAAAGACAAAAAATCGTGCCAGGACACGGGGCTTTCCACTTCCGAAACGTATACGTTTCGTCCGTCGGAATACGCCGCGCAATTAAGTTCTTTGAAATTTTCCAGCGCGTTTTCGACAATGATTTTTTCGTCGAATTTCGCCGCGACTTCGATTGCCGCTTTAAGTTCGTCTTCCGTCCTTGCCTTTTTTATGCCGATACTGCTGCCAAGCCCCGACGGTTTCACGATAAGCGGATATTCCAAAAAGGTCGAAACGTGACGAATTACGTCGTTCGTGTTCTTTTCAAAATCCCCGCGGCTGACCGTTATCGACGGCATCGTGTTGAGCATAAGCCCGTCAAGCAGCTGCTTTGCAATCGACTTATCCATACAAACCGACGACGCGATAAGCCCCGCGGACGTGTACGGCACGCCGTTGTATTCCAGAAATCCCTGCAACACGCCGTTTTCGCCCTCGCCGCCGTGACAGCATATAAGCGCGACGTCGGGCGTTTCCTTTTTTAGAAGCAGCATGCCCTTTCTTGTGTAAAACGAACCGTCGATAAGCCATATTCTCGTTGCTTTTTTAAGGTTCGGATTTTCAAAAAAACCGACGTCGGACATTAGGTCGGACGTGTAAAAACCGCCGTCCTTCATATATACGGGTAGGACACGATAACCGTCGCCGAGAGCGTTCAACACCTGCACGCCCGTGATAATCGAAATGTCGTGTTCGCAACTTCTGCCACCGAAAAATACCGCAATATTCATAGTTTACTCCTTTCAGTTCAATTCGTCGGGAAGATCGTTTAAAAACAGCACCGCGTCGTTTGGCGAAAACAAGTCGGGGAAAAACCTTTCGGCGTCAGACAGTTTTTTGAAAAACAGCGCGTTTTCTTCGGGAAAGCCGTTTTCGATAAGTCCCTTTCCGATATATTCGCCGTTGCGCCCGATAATCAGCGCAAGGTTTGCGACGTTTGCGATTTCTTTGCCCAGAATTTCGTTTTCTTCCTTTTCGCGTTTTCCGAGTTCCACAAGTCCCGGGGTAACGACGACGCGACGACCGTCGAATTCCCTTAATACTTCCAGCGCGCGTTTTGCGCCGACGGGGTTTCCGTTGTAGGTATCGTCGATGATACTTATGCGCCCGTTTCTTATCAGTTCGAGCCTGTGCGGCACGGGTTTAAGGTTTTTAATCGCACGGATAATATCGCGCTCGTCAACGCCAAGTTTTTTTGCCATCGCCGCCGCAAGGACGATATCGTCCACGTTATGACGACCGAGAAGTCTTGTTTCCGCCGCGTATTTTTTGCCGTCGAGATATAGACAAAAGTTACTGCCGTTTGAGTTTATTTTGATTTCGTCCGCATAGGCAAAATCGCCCGTTCCGCCAACGAAAAACGCATTTTTCGGCAAGTCAATTTCCCGCTCGATCCCGCGTCTGTTCACAATACAAAAGCCGTCTTCGGGGATATAATTCAAAACCGAAAATTTTTCGGCATAAACGTTGTCAAGGGTTTTGAAAGTTTCAAGATGTTGCCCCGTAACCCCTGTAATTATCGCATATTGCGGACGTACGACGTCGCAAAGTATTTTTATATCGCCACGCCGTCTTGCGCCCATTTCCGCAATGAACGCCCTGGTCGCGGCACTCACGTTTTTCGCGCTTTTCGCAATCCCCAGCGGCGTGTTGAAATTTTTTTCGGTTTTCACCGTTTCGTATCTTTCGCTCATCATTGAAAACAAGACGTTTTTTACGGTGGTTTTTCCGAAACTTCCCGTTATCGCAATTTTTATGAGGCAGTCGTTTCCGGCAAGTTCCTTTTTGGTTTTTTGGACGTATCGCCGATTATTCAATCTTTCAAACGGATTCAGAATTGCGTTTGCGATCGCCGTCGCAAAAACCGCCGCGCACGGCGCGCATACCGCATACAATAAAAATCGGTAATCGTGCATTAAACACAGCGCGACAACGTCCGATAAAATTACCAAAAGCCCCGAAAACACGTAAAGTCGTGTCAGGCGGTTCGTATAAACGGGCGGGTTTTTCACCTTCCCCGATATCACGGCGCATACGGAAACGAACGAAAACAACGCGTAAAACGCAAAATACGTCGCGGAAAAAACAAGAGAATACGAAAATCGTCTGCCCGTAAAGTACAGCCCGACAAACAAAAGCGACGTCACAAACAACATCGCCGTCCTTTTATAAAAAAACCTCGGCTTTCTGAAAAGCGAAAATATGCCGTATCCTCCCGCCTGAATTTGTTTAAGCGGAATCGGAATTATCAGAAGCGCGAGTATCGTCGTTATTACCGTCACCAAAAGTTGCATCGTTTCCATAAATAAAAGCGGAAAGTATTTTCAGAAAATAACCGCTATTATCTAAATATGAAAAATGCCCCGCGTTTGTGAGTAAAAACAGATGACTCGATTTAATTTTTTTGTTGAGTTTTCTCGCCATATAAAGGGGAGTGTCTTTGTCCTTATCGCCCCAGAATATCGCGGTGTCGGCGGTAATGTCCGACAGCAGATAAGTTTCGTCGTAGTTTACGACGTTTTGGAAGGTTTTTTTCATCACCGGCGACAGCGCGCGGTAATCCTTGCTCCCTTTAAGCCCTTTCCCGAATTTTTTCAGGATTTTGTGCAGCAAAATTTTCAGGCGGTATTTTATCCCCCTTCTGGGCTTAATTCCCGCGCTGTCCACCAGCACGAGTTTTTCGACTTTTTCGGGATACTTTGCCGCAATGTAAATCGCAACCCGCCCGCCGAAAGAATGACCGACAAGCGTCGCTTTTTCGATATTAAGTTTGTCCATAAGTTCCAACACGCCTTCGGCATAGTCTTTCACGGTCAACGGATAATCGGGATGCGGCGTTTTTCCGAAACCGTAAAAATCGACGAGCGTGGAAGCCACGGACAAGTTTTTCGCGACAAATAAAAACGACCGGACGTCGCCGCCCCAGCCGTGTAAAAAAATAACTTCGTGTCCAGTTCCGAATCGTACGAAATTAAGTATAACTTATTCCCCCGTGTTCAACCAGTATATAAGAGCG
>ENA-ORPK01000311-ORPK01000311.1-human-gut-metagenome-genome-assembly--contig:-NODE-311-length-47200-cov-5.408060_pt1 | contig 47200 bp, 30 predicted proteins | sample MGYA00242139_ERZ509068 | MGnify/ENA primary metagenome ERZ509068 (study PRJEB26280, sample SAMEA2338687) | human gut metagenome | biome: human gut; feature: human-associated habitat; material: faeces...
AACCATCCCTTCATTTCATTCAGGAATGTTTACACAATTAAACGGATACTCTCTTATTGCCATTTCCGTTGGTAAAAATTTTAATAATTATGTTCTTAATAGTGTTAATTTTTCCATTTTTCTACCTTGTTTTTCTATTATTTTCAATAGCTACATATGATAAATTACTAAATGAGAAGTACCACAAAAGCATCTATCACAAGGGTCTTTCGACCTATCAGGAGTCTAATTTTGACGAGGAATAGTTATGGCTGTTTTGAAATTAATCAATATTAATAAGATTTATGGTAATAATGTCCAGGCTGTTTTTGACTTTAATCTTGAAATAAAAGACAAGGAATTCATTGTTTTAGTTGGTCCTTCCGGGTGTGGCAAATCCACGACTTTAAGAATGATTGCAGGACTAGAGGATATTAGCAGTGGCCAACTCTATCTAGATGGCGAATTAATTAACGATATTCCTTCAAAAGATAGGAACATGGCCATGGTTTTCCAAAGTTATGCCCTTTATCCTCAATATACCGTTTATGACAATATGGCTTTTTCTTTGAAATTAAGGAAATCATATAGACCTATTTATAAGAAAAATCCTGAAATCGATAAGATTGAAGAAGAAAATAGAATCCTGAGAGCGGAAGCACATCAATACGACAAACTTTTCATGAGGGAACAAAATTCTTCTGAATTGCTAGATAAGCGTAATGAAGTTTACGAGAAGATTTTTGCAAATAACGAAAAGATTGAATCTCTTCAGGAACCAGTAGTAGGCATTGATTTGAAATTAATAGATTCTTATCAAAAGCAAGTAAAGAAACTCAATAAACAACTTGTTAAAAACAAGAAGGATTTAGATAAGTATTACGTTGAAGATTCTCCGTACCGTAATTCATTGCTTTCTTTGATTAAGGAAAAAGAAGAGAAGATTAAATTCCTTAATAACCGTATCGAATTTCTAAAAAATAACGAGGTTCCTTTGGTTAAATATAGGAAGTTAACTAGAGAAGAAATTGATAATGAAGTCAATAAGACTGCAAAAACCATTGATTTGACTAGATATTTATTTAGAAAACCATCCGCCTTATCTGGTGGTCAAAGACAAAGAGTTGCGTTAGGAAGAGCAATAGTAAGAAAGCCAAAGGTATTCCTAATGGATGAGCCTCTTTCTAATCTAGATGCCAAATTAAGAGTACAGACACGTGGAGAAATAATTAAAATCCATGAAAGAGTAGGTGCTACAACGATTTATGTTACTCATGACCAAACAGAGGCCATGACTATGGCTAGCAGGATTGTCATTATGAAAGATGGCTATGTCCAACAAATTGGAACGCCAAGCGAAGTCTATGATGATCCTAATAACGTATTCGTTGGCAGTTTTATTGGTTCACCATCTATGAATTTCTTAAATGTAAAGTTCGATGGGGAGAATGTTTGTTTTGAAGACGGCAGTAAAGTAAAACTCAATCAAGATAATATTGAGTTGCTTAAAAACGAAAAAACCGATGAGTTCATCTTAGGAATAAGGCCAGAGGCTATCTCTATTGCCAATGAAGATAATGATGATTCCATACCTGTTTATTGTGATTTCTCTGAACTTTTAGGCGATCAGATATTAAGCCATTTGAAATTATCCAATTCCCAAGTTGTTATGAAAAGTGATGCCGTAATAGGCTTAATCAATAACAAGAACATAAAAATTAAATTCGATAGCAAAAAGTTATATTTCTTCGATAAGGAAAACGAAAAAAGGATTAGGTAAATGAAAAAAGGAAAAGAATTCTTTACTACTTTCCTAACTTGCCTAGTGGCAATAGTTTCTTTTTCTATTTCTTCTTGTGGGACAAATTTATCTTCTTTGCCTAACCAAATGGATTTATCTATTGGTCATGATTGGAAATCGGATATATCAATTGGAATAGAATCTAATAAAACTTTTGATGAAGTCGAAGATAACTGCCAAAAATATATCAACGGTTTCAATTCCATTAGTGGCGATAATGATTTCGTTAAATATCAGTCCTTAACGAAAAATAGCGAGGACAGTTATTCACTTTCTGCCAAATTAAGAAGGATTGATAAGATAAAAGGCGTGGGGGAATTTGATATATCTTCCTTATCTAGTTTCTCTGTTATCGATTCTGATAGATATAACTTGGTTAAAAGACTGGTCAATGGAACATGGTCTTATAAATCTTCTGCTTCTTTTGAAGGAGAAAGAGGACAAATAAGTATTGATAGAAGTCGTCCTAACAAGATTAGCTCTTTGACTTTTAAAGATATTAACGGGAATAACCCTGGCGATATTGAGGAATTTTTAGAGAAAAAGGGATTAAATGCTGAATCGAACACCAAATTATTTGCATTCCGTTTTATTGCTCTAGATGAAGCGATTGGAAATATAGAGAAAATAACTATTTCTTTGCCTGGGAATATTGCTTATTACGCTGGTAAGGATATGGAGATAATCAATTCTTCTACGTTCACTGTTTCCACCTCATATGTCACTTGTTCAATCATTAGGCAAAATAGCGAGTCTATTATTGAAAAAGACTGTTTATGTGCATATGGGTTCGTTATTTTAGATCAAAGTATGTCTCCTGTCTCATTAGGATTTATTATTGCAGGGGCTATTGTTCTATTTGGATTGATTCTTTCTTTCTTCATCTATTTCTATCTCAGGGGAAAGAAATACTACAAAAGGATAAATGGTTATGGAAACGAATAATTCCTCTATTTATGGAAAAAAGGTAGAACGTCAGAAACCTAATTATTTTAAATTGGGGATTAAGAGTTTCTTTTCTAGCAATACATGGAAAAGAATCTGCAAATATAAGTCCTTGTATTTGATTCTTTTGCCTTCTTTGCTCTTCTTGGCCATATTCTATTATGCTCCATATTTTGGTCTAGCCATTGCTTTCCAGGATTTTAGATTAACCGAAGGCATTACTGGCAGTGAATGGATTGGGTTTAAGGCATTTGAAAATATATTCGCGAATGTAAATACATCAGCTTACCGCCTTATTAGAAACACGATTTACATTTCCTTAATTAGACTTGCAATTAATTTCCCGATAATTCTTATCTATTCAGTATTATTAAGAGAAATCGGCAGAAAAAGATTCAAGAGTACTGTCCAAACCATTTCTTATATTCCTTTCTTCCTTTCTTGGGTTGCAGTAAGTGGTATTGCCTATAATTTATTCAAATATGATGGCGGCTTATTCAATAAGATGATTATCGCTTTTGGTGGCGATCCTGTTTCTTGGTATAACACCCCAGGTCCTTGGTGGATTATCTTAGCTTTTTCTTCTTTATGGAAGGGCTTAGGCTGGGCAACTTTAATTTATATTTCCGGCATGGGTACAATTAATGAAGAACTCTATGATGCCGTAAAGATGGATGGTGGCGGAAGGTTTAAGCAGGCCATAACTGTAACCTTACCATCATTATCTAGTGTTATTTGCTTGCAGCTTCTATTGGATGTCGCCTCTATTTTAGGTGATGATGTTGACCAGATTATGGCTATGGTAAATGGTAGCAGTGCTTTGGGGAATACGGATGTAATAAGTTCTAGCATGATTATGAGCATTACTTCAGGTAGTGGTTTTGCAGAATCGACAGCCTTAAATATATTTAGAGGCTTAGTTGGTTTTGTACTTGTTTTAATTGTTAATAGGGTTGTTAAGAAAACGGGGAATAATGGTATCTTATGATTAGAAGAGGACATGTTAATAAAAAGGTATCCTTGTTTGATATCTTCAATTACACATTGATGATAGTCTTATCACTAGTTTTCCTTATCCCTTTTTGGATAATTTTGGTTTCTTCGCTTTCAGATAATTCAAAATTGATGAGTAACGGGATTGGACTTTGGTTCCAAGGATTTACTTTTGATGGATACAAATATCTTTTCGAGATGTCGAATTTGTTCTTTAATTCGTTATTAAATTCTGTAATTGTTTCGTTTGCTAGTTCGATAATATCGGTAGTTTTATGTACAAGTGCCGCCTATGTCCTTTCTAGAAAAGGATTAGTAGGCAGGAAATTCTTTAATATCCTCTTTATGATTCCAATGTTCTTTGGGGGAGGAACGATTGCATTGTTCTTAGTAATAAAGTGGATAAATCTCTATAACACGTTGTGGGCATTGATATTACCTTGCACGCTTAGGATTGCTTCCATTTTATTGATGAGGAATTTCTTCTATACAATTCCTGATTCCCTTTCCGAAGCTGCTGAAATTGATGGGGCTAATGAGTTCCAAAAAATGATTAAGGTCTATATTCCATTAGCTATCCCAATGATGATGACAATAGGACTAATAATATTTGTAGATAGGTGGAATAACTGGCTAGATACATTGCTCTATTTTGATTCGACAAAAGAAACTAGCTGGACTATTCAATATGTCTTAAGGCAAATTTTGACCAACATGAATTCAATTTCAGGAATAGATGAATCTTCTTTAGCACCTGTTATTGCTGCTAGAAATGCCGCGATTGTTATAACGGTTATACCATTGATGATCTTATCACCAATGTTACATAAATATTATGTGAAAGGAATGACTGCTGGTTCAGTCAAACAATAAAGGAGTGGAATATGAAAAACAAATCTATGAAGACGTTCACGTTAATGCTAGTTAGCGGTGCTCTTATTTCTTGTGGAGGGGAAACTAATCCTAGTTATACCCAAGATAAACCAGCCCCGACTGAAATAGTTATCTATGCTGGCGGATCTAGCGAATATAGCTGGAGCAAAGGCAAAGAAGAAGCGGATGTTATCAGGGCTGTCCAAGATAAATATTATGAAGATACAGGAAGAAACCTAAAATTTAATATTTCCTATCTTGGCCAAGATATGAAAACAAAGATTCAAAGCACCATTGCTTCTGGCGGGACTATCGATATCTGCATATCACATACAAAAGGCGGAGACGGCATTGATGATTATGTCTTAAAGAACAATCTTTATAGGGATATCACCGACGATATTTATGATTATGCCCCGAATTTGCTTGAGAAGATTCAAGGTGAGCCAAAGAATTCACTTACTAATGATGAAGGCAAGATTATAGGCATCCCATCTAATATTGATGGCAAGAATTACGGAATTCTAGTTAGAAAAGATTGGATGGAAGAATGTGGCTATACCGATAAACAAGAAAAAGTAAAAGATGGCTTGAAACTAGTCGATAATCTGGAAGTCTTCGAAGAGATGTGTCTAGCCATGAAATCTAAATATAATCTTGGTCACGTCATAACTGGTGCTATTTGGGATATGGAAAAAGTCCTTACAGTTGGTCCATATGGCAATGCCGGATATTTTAAATACGGGTTTAAAGATAATAAGGTCGTACCTGGCTTCTGCACCGATGAATATAGGAAAGTAATCGACTTAGAATATAAGTGGGCTAGCCAAGGAATTTATTCCCAAGAATGGCAAACTATCTTACTTGAACAAGGAGAAACGAATTTCATAGGTTCTAAAACTGGTGTATTTGTACTTGATCCTTCGATTGAACATTTGATTAAAGTAGCTAGAAAATGCAAATCCGTTAATAGCAAGGCTGAATTTACTGTTCTTGGAGCATTAAGTGAGAATGCTTCTTCTACCAAAAAAGGTTTTTCTAAAAATAGCGTTGCCTCATTTGCAGCCTGCATTTTAAATACTTCAAACAAGACAAGGCAAATACTTCAATTTGTCGATTGGATGTATAAAAATCCAGATAACTATAATTTATGTAAATATGGAATTGAGGGGACCCATTGGGTCAATAATGGGGATGGAACATATTCATTCCCAGAAGGCAAAGAATCTTATTTGACCAATGCTCCATATTCAGGAATTTTGTCATTAGTAGAAAACCAAGCCGTAAGCAATTTGACTTATAAAGGATATACAGAAGAAGAAAAGTCTTGGATAAGCGTCGCTAGGGATCCATCTAATTATTTTGAAAATGAATTGAATACATATATGTGGCCGATGACTAACTCACAGGTAAATATTGCTTATTCAAATGCGATTGCCCCGGTCTATGGTTCTTGTATTGAATATTGGAATGCCATCGCTCCATCTTCAAGACAGCATGATTTAGATGCTGAAATCAATTCGTTTATGAATTCTGCTAATGGCAAATTATATATTGATTATATTAATCAAGCCTATGCCGTTATGAAGCAATTATTTGGAAAATAAAATGGTTATTGGTTGGATCATCACTCTTGCATTAATTGAATGGTATTCGATAGGAATAACTGTTTTAGCTTACCGCAAAAAAGAAAAGCTATTCTTATTGAATCTTATCCCTTTCGTCAGTTTCTTCTACATAGATAAATTGGTTAAGGGGTTTACCATTTTGCTCGTGCCTACAAAGAAGTGGGGTCTAACTTCAATAATCTTGCTTGTTGCTGCTTTAATTTCGACTGGACTTGCCTATTTAGGAAAGGCTCATTTTGGAACTGAAAACGCAATGTATATACAACAAATCATGCTTGTCCCTATCGTTATTTGTTTAATTCTTTTATACCTAGGGATAGTTTGCTCGAGTTTGGAATTATATAGGATGATAGAAATTAAGATACCTAATTATGCAAGGGTATTATCCGCTTTATTTATCCTTCCTATTCCACTTGCTTTGATAATAAGAGGAAAATAGAAATGAAAATAGGCGCCTGGAATTACACTAAATGTAATCTTTATTCTCCTAAAGAATGCGTTGATCATTGGAAGGAATTGGGTTTTTCTTTCATGCTTTCTAGTGTTTCTAACGATACTAAAGAAGATAACCAATACATTTTAGATACCTTAAAAGAATGCGAAAAAGCAGGGATAAAGCTAATTGTTGTCAATAAGTGTTTCATTAATATGAGCCTAGAAGAAGTTGGAGAAACTTTATATGAAGAAAAGGTTAGAGAGTATTCAAGGATATATAATGCCTATTCTTCTTTTGGCGGGATTTTCATTTGTGATGAACCCCATGCAGCAGATTTCCCTTGCTTAAAAAAGGCTTGTTCCATAGTTAGCAAATATGCAAAACCATTTGTTAATTTCTTGGCTATAAATGCAGTGGTTGGTTGTTGTGGCTGGGATAATGTAAAAGAAAATCAATATCTAGAAATGATTGAAGATTTAATTAAAAACCATGGTCTTGCTTTTGTTTCTTATGATTATTATTTGCAATGCGATATAGATTTTAATCAAAAAGGCATTGACGATTATTTCTATAATTTAATTAAATTTGGTGAACTCGCTAGAAAAAATTATGTACCTTTTGTTGTTACTAATTTAAGCGTAGGGCATTGGTTTTACCGTGAACCTACTTTAGATGATATACGTTGGCAATTATCTACTTCATTTGCCTTGGGTGCTACAAATAACCTTTGGTTCTTCCTATATGAAAGAGAAATTGAATCTTCATATAGAAATGCCCCGATTGATTTATTTAAAAGAAAAACAGAAGGATTCTATTATTTAAAAAGAGAAGATTACTGTATTTCCTTGCTTAGTAACGAATTGGAAGGATATGAATTTAAGCAAGCTTTATTTATTAAGGACAAAAATTATTTTAATGACGAATTAGAAATAGAAATAAAAGCTAGAAATAAAGGCAATATTATTGTTTCTTCATTTGTTAAATCTAATGAAATTGCTTTGACTATCGTCAACAACGAGCAAAGAGAAGTGGAAGCATTAGAAATCAAATATAAAGGCAATTCAAATCTATATTATTTTGCTCCCGGGCAAATGTATGTAATCAAAGGATAAAGGTATGGCATTATCTAGTTTAGAAGAATCGAAAAAACCAATAAACCTGAATTCATTAAATGTTTTTGTTAGGGCCATAAGGCTTAATAACATGGATGACGAACATAATTGTCCTAGAAGGAAACTTTATGATTACCAGATGTTAGCGGTTCTAAATGGCAAGATTTGTTTTGATTTCCCAAAAGAGAAAATAGAATTAAAGTCTGGCGATGTGATTATTATTCCTCCTGACATCATGTATCAGGAATATTTAAACAAAAATGAAGGATGCAATTACTTCATCATGCATTTTGATTTGTATTGGTCGAAAGAAAGAGAAGCTTTCGACTGTAATGAAATGTATTTTAAATACTGCACTCCAAAATATAAAGAAGCTCCATATTTATCAAAATTTATAGTAGAAAACGACCCTAATTATGGTTTATATGATGAACCTATAGTATATAGAAATAATAGGCTTTCGATTTTCTATAATGACTTCACTAGTCTTATTGAAACTTTCTATCCTTTGTCCAATATCAACAAACAAATAACTCCTTTATTGCTTAATTCGTTAGTGCTGAAGGTTTTATTTAACCTTGAACATAGGGAAAGGCTAAAACTAGCAAATTCAAAATATGAAATATGCGATAAATTTGTCGAATGTGTAGAAGCCAATTATGCTAACAAGATAGATATATCCACCTTTGCTAGGGACAATGGCTATTCTCCTAATTATTTTAGAAGACTATTCATAACAAATATGAATCTTTCTCCGACGGCTTTCCTAAATAAAAAGAGAATGAATATGGCGGTCAAACTCATTAATGATGATTTAAGCATTGCTGATGTTGCTAGAAAAGTAGGATTTGAAGATGCTTTCTATTTCTCCAAGGCTTTTAAAAAAGCATATGGAATTTCTCCTAAGGCATTTCAAAAAAGGGAGAAATAAAAATGAAGAAAAATACATGCAAGCATACATACTGTAATCCTCTTCCTATCCCTAATATTCCTAGGGGAAAAGATGAATGGTATAAATATGAACACGGTATGTTTTCTCATGAAAATAAGCCAGCTTCAGATAAAACTAGCGATTATCGGTCAATTAGTGATCCTACTGTTATGTTTTATGATAACAAGTGGTATCTATACCCAAGTTATGGAATGTGCTTCTATAGCGAAGATTTCTTGCATTGGGATTTCTACAAAACCGAACCATATTGCCCTAAATATTCTCCAACAATCATTCCTTATAAAGATGGGTTTCTATTAACTTCTTGGTTCTGCCCTCTATATTTTGGCAAGACTCCATTCGGGCCGTTTACTCTTCTTGGCGATTTTATTGATTTAGATGGGAATGAATTTACCCCTTGTGATCCTGGGATTTTTATTGATGATGATGAAAGAATATATCTATATGCCTATGATAATCCTGATGCGGATAATTATTATGGCTATTCAAATAGGATAATTGGTTATGAATTAGATAAAGATAATCCATGCCAAGTTATTAGAGGCCCAATATGTCTATTTGAGATGGATCCTTTTAACCACCCTTATGAAAGACATGGCAAATACAATCAAGATTTATATTATGGTTGGATCGAAGGTCCGCACATGTATAAGAAAAACGGACGTTATTATTTGATTTATGCTTCTCCTGATACCTGTGATTCCTCTTATTGCAATGCAGTTTATTATTCAGATACTTCCCCATTAGATAATTTCATTTGCCAAAAAAGAAACCCATTAACCAAAAGCCAGGATTCTTTAATAAGAGGAGCAGGGCATGGATGCGTTTGCGATGGTCCAAACGATACGATCTGGTGTTTTTATACAATCGCTATGCCTATTTCTCATAAATACGAAAGACGAATCGGAATGGATCAAGTCTTTATTGATGAAAACGGCGAATTATATTGCAAAGGCGTAACTAAAACCCCACAGATTTTTCCTTATTATGAAAAAGAAAAGGATTTAGGTTTATATAACCTGACTGCTTCTTTAATTCCAGAGGTTTCATCTATTAAGAACGATCATTTCGGAATTTATATTACCGATGAAAGTAACCTTACATATTGGCAACCAAACGATAACGATATCCATCCTTCTATTGTTTTTGATTTAGGAGGATATTACCAAATCTCTTCTTTTAGGATTTGGTTTAGGGATGTCTATTTAAATTATAAAGAAAACAAATTACCTAAACCCATTCCTTATATAGTTAAGGCTTTAATAAATGATGAATATGTAACTATTGTAGATAATTCCAATCCTCAAAAAGAATTGAATATCGATTATGTTACTTTCGAAGACGTGACTACTTGTAAAGTAAAACTTGAGTTACTGACTAATGAAATAGGAATTATCGATTTCTCATTGTTTGGGAAAATGGAGATTAAAAATGGATAAAGTTTTTTCTAATTTGTCTTTAACTGAAAAACTTAAGCTCCTGACAGGAAAAGACTTTTGGCATAGCGAAGATTTAAATGGGAAGGTTCCATCTTTAACTTTTTCTGATGGTCCACATGGGCTTAGAAAATGTGAAGGAGATAAAGAGCTTGAAGCAGTCTCTTTTCCTACTCTTTCTTCGCTTGGAAATACTTGGAATAAAGATTTGGCATATCTAGAAGGGCGTTTAATTGCATCAGCTTGCGTAGAAAATGGAGTTGATGTCATTTTAGGCCCAGGAGTAAATATAAAAAGAAGCCCATTTTGTGGAAGAAATTTTGAGTATTTTAGTGAAGACCCGTTGCTTAGCGGGGAACTTGCTAAAGCCTATATTAAAGGGGTGCAAGATTTAGGAATTGGTGCCTGCTTAAAACATTTTGCCTGCAATAATTACGAATACGAAAGGGAATTTAGGTCTAGCGAAGTTGATGAAAGGACTTTATTTGAAATCTATTTAAGGCCATTTGAAATTGCATTAGAAGCAAATCCATGGTGCTTGATGCCTTCTTATAACTGCGTGAATGGAATTTATTCTTGCGAGAACAAATACCTATTGAAAGATGTCTTAAGAGACAAATTTAAATACACGGGTTATCTAATTTCTGATTGGGGTGCTGTTCATAATAGCGCGAAATCACTTAAGGCTGGTCTTGATTTAAGGATGGCGCATGATGAAAAAGCAATTAAAGAACTTAGCGAAGCTTATGATAAAAAATATATCGACGAAAAAGAAATAGATAATTCCATCAATAATTTGTCTAAGCTTATTTCAAAAACACAAAATAACAAAAAGAAAGTGTTATTCAATAAAGAGGAAAGCCATGTTAATGCAGTTGACATTGCTAAAGAAAGCATTGTTCTTCTTAAAAACGAAAATAATATCTTGCCATTAAAAAAGGCCGATAAGGTTTTGGTAACAGGTTCTTCTTCGATTAATCCTCCTTTTAGTGGCGGCGGTTCTTCTTGTGTGAGATCTAGTTACAAATCCAAATCGCTAGAGGAGTTATTGAATCTTAATGGAATTAAGGCGGAATGTAGGCCTGGGTATAATTCATTCTCCGTTTTTGAAACATCGGTAATGCTACAAAAGGCTAGCATAAATGATGTTGCTATCGTTACTACCTCTATTGAAAAAGATGCTTTTGCCGAAGGCTTTGATAGAACTTCAATAAAATTAAGCAAAGTACAAGAAAACATAATCCATCAGCTTGCTTCAAAAATAAAGACCGTAGTGGTTATTTATTGTGGTGGAGTTATTGATGTTTCGACTTGGTCTAATGAAGTTGATGGCATTGTCTTTGCTGGATATGGCGGAGAAGGAATAAATGAGGCTTTAGCTGATGTCTTGCTAGGAAAAACTAATCCTAGTGGTAAATTAAGCGAAACGTTTATTACATGTGAAGATAATGAATTTGTCGACGGGGTAAATTCGACTGATAGCTTCGTTAGGTATAGCGAAGGCGTATTTGTAGGTTATAGAAGGATGAATGATCCTAGCTATAGAATTATCTATCCTTTTGGTTATGGTCTTTCTTATTCCAATTTTGAATATTCGAATTTAAGGATAAATAAATTAAGCGAAACCGATTATGAGGTGTTTGTAGATATTGAAAATGCTTCTGATATAGATGGAAAAGAAGTTGTCCAACTTTATGTTAGTGATCTTTCTTCCTCGGTTTCTCGTCCTTTAAGGGAATTAAAAGGTTTTGAGAAGGTGTTTATACCTGCTAGGGAGAAAAAGACAGTTTCATTTAAGCTGGATAAATCTAGTTTTGCTTTTTATAACGCTTCTATCCACGACTGGTATGTGGAAAATGGATTATTTGAAATCCAAATAGGTTCTAGCTCAATTGATATAAAACTACGTGAAAAGATAGATATTGAGCTTGATTTTTATAGTCAATATTCAAGGGAGAGATAAAAATGAAGATTGCTTTTTTTGGTGACAGTGTAACAGAAGGCTGCTTTGAAATTATTAGGATTAATGGTCAACTAGAAGTAATTAGGGATTATCCAAATTGCTTTAGGACAATAGTGGAAAATAAATTAAGGCAGGCTTATCCAAACAAGGAATTTGAATTTTTTAATTTCGGTTTTAGCGGAAGAGATACTAGTGGGGCGATTGAAGTCGTTCCTGAAATAATTTTCAAGGGTGTCGATTTGGTAATAATGTGTTTTGGACTTAATGATTTTGCAAATAAGGATATTGAATTATTCAAATCCAATTTATCTTCGATTTATGAAAGATTCATCGCTAAGAATATTAAGGTTGTTTTCATGACGCATAATATGGTCAATAAATACGTAAACAATGAAGAACCTATAGAGTTAAAAGAATTCGCTTCGACATGCGCTTCACTTCAAAATAACGGGGGCGTGGATCTATTTGTTGAGGCCGAAAAGGAAATTGCAGCTAAATACAATGTGCCTGTAATTGATGCTTATGCTAAATGGAAAGAATTAGAAAGCTATGGCATCGATACGTCTTTATTGCTTTGCAATTACATAAATCATCCAACAAGGAAGATGCATTATCTATTTGCCAACATGATTTGCTCATTTTTAGAGGAGAACAAATACGTAGATTAAAAATAATTACATTTTTAGGGGAAGAATATCCATGTTTTAAAAGGAGGCCAATAAATAAAATATGAATATGAAAGCACATTTTAAATTATTGCCCATACTATTTTCACTTTTTTGCCTATCTTGTTCTGGAACTAGTTCTTTTGAGTCCATCACGACAGGTAAAGTTGAATTCGAATATGATGGCTTGGTCACTTCTTCTAAATTTAGCGAAGTTTCATTAGCTGCATATACAACTTATTATGTAGATTCGGCTTCTGGCAATGATAGCAATGACGGATTAAGCATAGACTCCCCAATAAAAAGTATTTCTAAAGTAGATACAATCATTAAGGAAATAAAAGAAAATCCTACACGTATATTATTTAAAGCAGGAACAACTTATGAAAATACCCTTAATGTTGTTTCTTTCGAGGCAAGCGAACAATATCCATTATTAATATCTTCATACGGAGAAGAAAATAATGGGTATGCAAAATTTGTCTCAGCCCCCTATGGAATTAATGTTTCTAATAGCAATGTTAGGATTTCGAAACTAGAAATTACAAACATTGAAGCTGAAAGAGGGATAAATGTATTTACTACATCGGAAGGCGCACTTAAGAATATCGTGTTCGAAGATAATTACATACACGATATAAACTTTAATTTCGAAAGTGGACTGCATAGTCAATATCAAGGGCAGGGATTAACCCCAAAAGATGTTGATATCTCATTTGTATCACCTGCATCAGTTACTCCAAATGGAAAATTTATTTATCAATGTGCCGGCATTTATTTTAATGCAGGGACTATGAAAGCTATAGGACCTTCTTGGTTTGAAAATGTTTGGATCAAGGGAAATAGAATTGAACAAGTTTCCCGTGCAGGCATATTCTTTGATTCCCAATGGGTAAAAAGGCCAGGCATCGAATGGGGGAACAATACTTATATCAATGATGATTTAGGTTGGTATCCATCTAAGAATGTTAATGTAGTAAGTAACTACTTGGATTACATGGGTGGAGATGGAGTAGTTTTACTTGGCGTGAATGGCGGGGTGATGGAATATAACACCTGCTATAACGCACAATATCTAGGTCGTGGTGCTTATTATTGCTGTGGCTTATGGTGTCATTCAACCATTAATTACACGATCCAATATAATGAAGTTGCATATACTCATTTATTAAATGGGTCTGGCGATGGCGAGGGTTTTGACATTGATAAATCCTGTAAAAACATCACATTCCAATATAACTATTCCCATCATAATGATGGTGGTGGTATCTTGCTTTGCACAAATTCAGAAGTAATGACTATTTATAATGCGGATGGAACTCCTGTTAGAGACGATGATGGTTTGCCTCACCGCGAAAGGAGCTTTATTTGGGGACCTGTGACTATTAGAAACAATGTTTTTGCCGATAATGGTGGAACGGTATTTGAAACTAGTGATGCCTTAAAGAATTTATCGATTTATAACAACACGATTGTTATGCCTGGCAATTCGGGTGAAGAGAAATTGATTAACAATGGAAGCTTTACAAACAATGTTCTCTGCACTGGGTTGATGTTTGAAAATAATATTGTTTATCTAAGAAATAATCGCACTCTTGATAGCGGGATTTCTCATTTTAAAGAACCTAAATTCTCTAGTAATTTATTCTATAATTTTAACGAAGATTTTTTATCTATTTTCCCTCTAGAAAATACATATTTATTTGATCCTGAACTAAATATAGCTGAAGCAAAGAAGGGATTTGATAATGCAAAAGATTTCATTTGTTCTAGTTCTAATATTGTCGGACAAGGTGAATTATTTGACCATATGAATAAATATGATTTCGAAGGCAACGATTCTACAGATAAACGTTATTTAGGGGCGTTTAGTGTTTCTAGGTAAGGGAGTGAAAAATGAAAAAGCATAGAAAGTCATTCTTGTTTACAATAATTTCAATTCTAGTTTCTTCTTTTCTGGCTAGTTGCGGCTCTTCTGTTACAAAAACAAGCAGGGCATGGCTTGATTTATACCAAGAATCGATGATTACATTCGATGGTTTAGATGATCCATCTTTATTGAGCTGGACTAGCGCGAATGAAAATGTAGTTACTGTCGAAAATGCTAAATTAATCGCACAAGGTGTAGGCGAAACAACTGTTTCTTCTTCTAGTGAAGGAAGTAAATATCAAATAGATGTAAAGGTTTTTGATTCAGGAAGTCTACCTAGCATAAAAGTTGAAAATACAGTCTTTTATGTTGGGGTTAGCCATGATATATCTCCATACATTTTTTATAATGGCGAATCTTACTATCCAAATTTAGAATATGATGTAAGAATTGATAATAGCAACGTTGCTACTGCAAATGGCACCAAGATAACTGGAATTAGCGAAGGACTTACTAACGCTAGGATAAAAACCAAATACAAGGGCAATGATATTTCTAGAAGTTTCATTTTGACTATTAAGCCAAATTCATATGTTGAATTAATTGAAAATAATGAACCCATTGATGCATTTACCCTATATGCTTCTAGCAACCAGAAGTTATCTTCAAAGGTTTTGAATTTCAATTTGATAGATAATGGTGAAAAGATTTCTAACCCTGAAATGAAATATGAAGTAGACGATGCTTCAGTTGTTTCTTTTTCCGGAAATACAATTTTTGCCTTGAAAGAAGGAAAGACAAATGTCCATGCTTCTTATGCTGCTAAATCTTCTATTTCATTGGATTTTATAGTCAACGTAAAACCAAATTATGTAGAAGGGTCATTTAGCAATGATATATCCGCTAATTATGGAACAACTTATACGCCATATTCTGGCAAAGTAGGCACTAGAAGTGGTGACATGATGAAATTCTATAATGGGGATACGATGCATAATGACGAAAAAGAAAGTTATTGGCATCACCGCCTTATTAATGATCATGCCGGGACGAATGCTATAGATGCTTATAGGAATTATGGATTTAGATACTTTGCCTTTGATATTTATATGGAAAAAGAAGCGTGGGTATTGCTTCTTTTAGATGGACTATCAACTACATTCTATGTTCCTTATGATACATATTTCCAAAATGACATAGTCAAGGTAATTGATGAAGACGGCAACTATATAAATAAGTTTGTAAAACAGCAATGGCTTACAGTTGTTTATGATATTAAAGCGAGGATAGAATTTGAACCAGACAGCACCTTGAATTGTTATTTAGCGTTGAATGCTGATGGACTAACAAGCTATTTAATGAATATTAGATATTATATGGATAGCAGCTTCCTTCCATATAACCCTCTTCAATATTCAAGAATATCAGAAGATGAATTGCAGGCTTCAAATGATGAATTTGTCAAATTGCATAATAACTCCAATACCTATAAGAAAATAGGGAAAACAGTAGACGGAGTTTCTAACCCACATCTTTATAAGACTTCATCATCTAATTATTTGCAAGATTCATTGGTTGTTGCTTCTTCGACCGGTTCAAGTAAAAGTGATTCCATAATTAGGTTAAAAGAAAAAGGAAATTATCTTGCCTTTGACCTTTATCTAGAAAAAGCATCTTCCTTATATTTTTCAATCAATAACAAACGTCTATTCTTTAATGCAGATGTCGGAGTTACTAATTTCATAAATTCAAAATGGATTAGCTTATTTTCTAACAATAAGATTGAATACGAGATTAATTTGAACAAGTGGTATACCGTATTCATTGATTTTGCTAGTGAAGAAATGGTTTCTTCTTACCTAAAAGATCCAAACACCGCAGATCCTGTATTCATTGAATTCAATTCCTGCGATAAAGATGATGTTCTTTATATAAATAATGTCCGTTATTTGCAAACAAAGAATATTGTTCCTAGCGAATATGCTAAACCTATGATTGTGTCCGATAAATCATCAATTATAGTCAATAAAAACGAAGTATTTGATATTAATGCAAGTATTATCAACGGAACAAAACCGGGTGATTTGAAATATGAAATAGCAAACGAAAGTATTGTTAGCAAAACTCTTGATGAAAGCAAATTCAAGGCTTCTTCAGTAGGGCTTACTTCCATTAAGATTGCTTGCGAAGACTTATTACCTATTAGCGTTGATGTCCGTGTTATTGATGAATATGATTATCCATCTTCTAGCGAAGCCTATTATAGGGATGCAGGCCTTTCAGGGCTTGATTCTTATGCGATACATAATCATTTGACTATTTCTAGAGATAATAAAGAAATGGTTTCATCTTCTATTATTAGATTTGATTTCAAGGTAATTAAACCTATTTCGTTCCTTTATTTATTAGATACTGCTGGATTTGGAGATGCCTCGCTTAATGCGACTAGAATTGGTCCAAACGAATATAAAGGAGCCGAGTGGTGGGGTGCACCTACTAAAGGAGCCGATGCTTCTATTCTTTCTATTGCAGATAGTAATGGCAATGTATTAGGCAAATACAATAAAGAAGGAATCGAATTTGAAACTGGCAAAACCTATTCGGTCTATTATGCATTATCTAGTGGCAGGTCTATTGATATATTTGTTTCTAATCTAGGTTTAACAAAAGCTAAAGAAGACTTCTATTGGGGCAATTCAGATTATTCATATTTATCAAAAGTTACTGACTATATTGAAGTTAGCAATATCGGAGGTGTCTATTCAGATATTACTCCAGTGATTTCAACCTCAAAAACTAATCAAAAATGCTATTTGAATAAAGTTACTGATTTGGAATTCGATACAATCTTTGGGAACAATAAACAAATAACATATGAGATTGCTGATGAAAGTGTGTTAACAATTGAAAATGGGAAAATACATCCTAAGAAAGTTGGATCTACTTCTGTTAGGGCTTCAATTGAAGGTGGCAATTCAATTACTGTTAACGTAGACATAATCGATGGCTACATCAATTTGAATGAGCACGCTTATATCAAAACAATTGGCGAAGAAATAATACTTAATAACGAAGTGCTGGAATCTTCTTCAATAAAAAATATAACCTATTCATCTAGCGATGATTCAATTGTTTCAGTTAGTGGAAACAAATTGACCTTGTTAAAGATGGGGTTTGTCTTAATTAGCGCAAAAGCTCCTGAATGCGAAGACAAACAAATATCGGTTAGGGTTCTCCAAAACGATAAAACAAAGCTTAATGATGAAGTCGTCATTGATTCTGATTATCCAGGCGGTCAAAGAATGGTATTCAACAAGAATTCTACCGAGGCCAGCAAATATGACACGATTGAACTTGATATAACCGTAAAAGAATCGTTCTCTTACCTATATTTATTGGATAAATACAACGATGATCCAAATTATGCCCAATATGAAAACGGAGTAAAAATCGGGGATGGCATAAGTGGGAATATGTACCAAGGCTTAACCTCATGGTGGGTTCCTAATTTTACAGCTGGATTCGATGCTTCTAGATTATCTATTTCAAAAGAAGGGAAGGTCTTGGGCCTATTAGGAAAAAATCCTTCTTCTTTCAATAGGGTTGGCGAAGGTTTTGCTTTTGAAAAAGGCAAAGAATACAAAATCACAATCGATTTATCGAATAATCATTCCCTTATCATCCTTCTAGCGAATTTCATGAAAAATCCTATGGATGGAAATGATCATGATGAAGTTTGTGGTGGCAATATCGGCAACTACATGCTTAAGGTAACTGACTATATTTTAATTAATGATGTATATGGAATTAACAAAAGGAGTTAATCATGAAAAAAACAATCATTTCTTCTCTTGCATCCTTGCTACTTATAGGTAGTTGCGTTGGCTGTGTAGATAAAACGCCAAAAACATTCAAAGCCTATTTTTATGACGAAACAGGAACTAAACTCATTCAAGAAACTACATTTACTGAAGGAGAAGAGCCTGCTTTCCCTGCTAATCCAACAAAAGAAGAAGATAATACTTATACCTATACCTTTGATAAATGGGTAGATGCAGTTGGAAGTGATAAGGAAGTAAATTTCATTACTGCAACTAGCGATACTAATGCCTATGCTAAATTCATTGAAACATATAAGGACTATTCAATTACATTCGTGTTAAATAATGGAGAACCTAATGTAGTTCAATCCCTGCATTATGGTGATGCAATAGTGCCTCCAACTAATTTTGCAAAATTAGGTTATACATTTAAATGCTGGGATAAAGAGGTTAGCAGCACCGTTACAAAAAACGACACCTATTCAGCCGTTTGGGAAATTAATAAATATACAGTTACCTGGAAAAACGGAGCTGAAACTCTTGAAATTGATGAAGGGGTTGAATATGGAGCCTCTCCATCATTTGACGGAGAAACCCCAACAAAAGAAAAATCAAATGGGTATACATATGTCTTCAAAGGATGGGGATTAAGTGAAGATGGTGAAGCTATCGATTTGGATAAGGAAAAAGTAACTGACAATAAAACCTATTGCGCTTTATTCGATTCTAGCAAAGAAGCTTTCAATGTAACTTTTGTTAATGAAGAAAACGTAATTTCTACTAAATCTTATTTTCTAGGGGATGAAGTTATGGTTCCAGCAACTCCAGTAAAGGAAGCAGACGAAAATTATATCTATAAATTTGCTGGCTGGGATAAAGAGGTTACTACAGTTAGCGAAAGTGTTACTTACACTGCAACCTATACGCCATATAGATATAAAGATGGATTTGTAACTAAAGACGAAGGCTTAACCTTGACTAATGAAACTTTCGCCGGGAGCAATGTTATTAAAGCTAGCGGAATGGGAGAAATCCATTTCAAAGATGCCTTCTTAGAGACTGATACTTTCTTTGAAAACTATACATATTTGTCATTTGAATTCCTTTATGGAGCAACTTCAACTGACAACATGATTTATACAACTGGGGCATCTAGCTGGTTTAGAACCGATTATGTTGAAGATAATGGTATAAAGAATGTTTCTGACTTAATCAGGGTTTATGAAAATGGCAACCAAGTGTTTAAGATGTATTATAACAATTGGTATACCTTCTCGATGTTAGTTAGGAAAAGTGATGCAGGACAAGAATTCAAACTCGAAAACGTATTCCTAAATCTATATGGTTCTGCACATACTGTTTATCTAAGGAATCTTAGATTTGGAAATGAATGGTTAATAGATACATTTAAGGCCGATCCTCTTGGCTTTATTAGCGAGACTAGTGGCGTAACTATGGAAGCTACTAAAAAAGATGATGTCGATGTTATAAAGGCAACTTCCAAAACTGCTTTTGCTGAAGGAGAAAATGGCAACGTTTGCTTTAAAAATGTCTATGATAGCGAAGGAGAAAAGGAATTCTTCTATAGAAATTATAATTCGATAAGATTCCAATTATTTGTTGAATCTGATGATGGTAGTGGCAAATTCTTTCATACCACTTGGGCTCAATGGAGCTGGATTAATTTCGCTGGATTCTGCTGGAGCTCCGATACTACAAAAGAACCATATTTCTCTAGTTATAATGTAGAAGGAACTAAGGTTAATGTCATTACGGTTGGCTCCTGGTATACGATTGAAATGAAGGCTAATCATTCCGGAAACCGTGCGGATAATGTTGCAAAACTAGATATCTCCAATTCTACTTGCTACTTCAAGAACCTAGAATTCTTTAACGCTTAATAATATATGTTACAACTAAATCCAATATTTAATGACCACATGGTTTTTGCTTTCGCTAAGCCAATTAGGGTTAGTGGAAGAAGCAATGAAGAGGTCAGCGTTGTTTTTAAAGACCAAAAAATAACTGTAAAGCCTATTAATGATGAATGGGAAGTGACTTTTCCTCCTGAAGAAATAGGCGGACCGTATGAACTTGTCGTGTCTAATAAAACTGAACAAATCGTAATAAAAGATATTTATGTCGGCTTACTTCTTTTGATGGCAGGGCAATCTAATCAACAATTTAAGTTCAAGGAGGGGTTAGATAAATACGAAGAATATCTTTCTAATTCAAACATTAGGTTATTCTCAACCAATAGGCCAATGTTTTTTGATGGCGATTTAGAGCCTTTTAGGGCTAGCGATGGCTGGAAAGTCCTTGAAAAGGAAGAAATACCCTCTTGGCCGTCGTTATGTTATCAAGTAAGCAGATTTATTAATGAGAAAGATAAAAATATCCATATTGGTTTGGTAACTTGTTATGAAGGGGCTTCTGTTATCGAGGCATGGATTCCAGAAAATAAGATTATTGGAACTAGTTTGGATATTCCTCTTTCTTCTAAGCATCCTGATCATAGTGATACTTTCTATAAGATTTGGAACAGGAATGGTTTGCTTTATGATGTTGTTTTCTCTCAATGCAAACCCTTGACCTATAACATTATTTGCTATTATCAAGGCGAAAGTGACACTTCTTTAGAAGAAGGGAAAATTTATGATAAGGAATTAGAAATCCTCGCTAAAATATATAGAAGCGATACTACGGACGAATCTACTCCATTCCTGATTGTAGAAATTGCTAACCTTGATGTCAGGAATGATGATGGGTGGAGGAGTATCCAAAAAGCGCAGGAAAGGGCAATAAATATTATTCCAAATAGTTATTTGATTGATTCGAGGGGGGTTAGCGAGACTAGCTGCATCCATCCTTCTAGAAAAAAGGAACTAGCCAGAATGATAGCCAATCAAATAATTGATATTTACAATCTATAAAACATGAAATTAATAACAATAGGTGATTCGATTACACATGGTCAATATACTGGTATAAATGATTCTTTTCCCAATTCACTAGCAAAGCCATATGGAGAATATTTAAAAGAATATCTCGGATGTGAATATATTAATTACGGCCATAATGGGGTTGCTTTTAGCCATACATCAAAGGTTAATTCTTCTATAGCTTTTGAAAATGTTGTTTCTACCTATGAAAAAGGGGACATCATCATTATTGCAGGGGGTACGAATGATTTTGGTACGAATGTAAAACTTGATGATTTTTCATTGGCCGTTAGTAAAGTCTTTTCCTATATAAAGAACAATAATCCTAATTCAAAAATAATAATAATGACCCCGCTGCATCGTAACGGAGATTCTTCGAATGGAATAGGATTATCTCTTTCTCAATATAGCGAAATCCTTATTCAAAAAGCTGCTGAATATGGCTTTATAGTTATTAATGGTTTTGATTTCTTTTTCAATCCAAATAAAGAAGAAGATAGAAATAAATATGCTTTAGATGGTCTACATTTAAATAACGAAGGCCATAAACTTTTAGCAGATTTCATTATTTCAACGGGAGTATTGCAATGAAAACCGAGAAATATATTTTTAATGGATATGAAGCTACAATCATAATCCCTGATAAACCTAATGGGGAATGGCTATGGAAAACTGAATTTCTATATGCTTTTGATGCGCTTGAAAGAAAGCTATGCGAAGATGGGTTTACTAGAGTTTACTACCAAATATCAAATAAATATGGTAGCCCTGATTCAGTTGAATTGATGCATGATTTTTATTTGGACTTGATGAATAGATATAAGTTAAACAAGAAAGCCATCTTGATAGGATTCTCTAGGGGTGGCTTATATGCGTTTAACTTTGCTTTGAAATATCCTAGTTGTGTTAAGAAAATGTATTTAGATTCTCCTGTTCTTGATTTAAGGACTTGGCCTAAAAAAGAAGATATTCCAGAACTATATAAACAAGTCTTGGACGAATATCATTTCTCTAGTGATGAAGAAATGCAAAATTATCAATCCTATCCAGTTTATAAATTAAAAGAATACTTTGCTTTAAACATTCCTACTTTACTGGTATGTGGTGGTAACGATTCCTTAGTCAGTCACGAATTAAATTCAAAGAAAATGATTGATTATGCATTGGCTAGTAACATCAATAATTTCTATTATTACGTTAAAGTTGGGGATGCTAAAGAAGGTGGCGAACATCATCCGCATTCTTTCGGAAATATCGATGTTGATTTGATGTATGGATGTAAGGCACCTAGATATTTCAATGTTTATTCAAACCAAATTAAAGGTTCGTCTAGGGAAAAATTGAAAAGGATAGAAAGCAACGTTTCTTTGATAAGCTGGTTTTTCTATTTAAATGCAGATGATTTTGCTTCCCAAATAAATAAACAAGAATTATCTAAATCAATAAAGATAACTAAAGGAACATACCATATATATCCTGAAGATGTAGAGCTTTTACATAATGTCTTTCTTTCAAATACAGATACGATGGAAAGAACTAATCACGGAGAAAAACATGTTCTTTTACATGTCTGCAATAAAAACAAATTAACAATCGATTGCAATGGTTCTTCTTTTATACTTCACGGACCTTTGACTCCATTTATCTTTAAAGAATGTGAAAATATAGCTCTTTGCAATGCTAGTTTTGATTATCTAAATCCGACGATGTCAGAAATTTATGTTAAAGAAAAAACTAAGGATGGATATACCATTCAAATTAATCCATCTTGCTTGTTTAATGTAGATAAAAACAAATTAATCTTTCATAGCGAGATTAATAGAAGTGGCGATTATTATTGGTCATATGACTATAGAGATGACGATAACATTTGCTTATTTCATGATGATGAAAGCCATCAAACAAAAACTAGGGTTCACGATAAAGACAAAACCCATCCATGTGCTCCATCTTTTGCAAGCATAGTTAACCTAGGAAATAATGAATTGAATGTAACTTTATCTAATAAAGGTGATTATTTTAAGGTGGGTTCTACTTTAGAAATTAGATCTACAATTAGAAATGAAATAGGCGGTGCATTTGTAGATTGCAAGAATGTGTTGATGAAGAATGTTACCTTTAATTCGATACATGGGTTCGGTATTTTATCTCAATGCTCTGAAAATGTTAGATTTATTGGTAATAAGATTTTGCCTTCTAGAGGAAGGAAAATATCTTGTAATGCCGACTTCTTACATTTCTCCTGTTGCAGGGGGCATATCAAGATAAAAGGCAATCAGTTAAAAGAAGGCCATGACGATTATATAAATATCCACGGCATTCATACATGTGTTTCCAAGATAATTGATGATCATACCTTGATTGTTGAATTCAAGCATAATTGCTCTTACGGATTTAATTTCTATAAACCAGAAGACAAGATTGCCTTAATTGACAGGAACAGCCTTACTGAGATTGCCTCTAATGTTGTTATGGAATCTTCTTTACTTGATGATTACCACATACAAATAAAACTCAAGGATAAAGTATCGCCACTATATTTAGGCAATTATATCGATAATGTTTCTATTTCTCCTGATGTAGAAATATCTAATAATGAATTTCTTTCATCGATGGGCAGAGGGATATTAGTTACTACTAGGGGTAAATGTTTGATTGATAATAACCGATTTTCCTTTTTAGGCGGAGCCGTGTTATGTGTCGCTGATGATTGCAATTTTTGGTATGAATCTAGTTTAACTAAAGACATTACGTTTAAAGACAATTTTATTTTAAACTGTGGTTATAACCCTTTTGGCGATGAAAAGGATTATGAAATTATAATCAAACCTGAGGTTATGGATAAGAACTCTAAAGATTATGTCCATGGCAAAATAAATATAATCGGAAATACTTTTATTGATGATAACCAAGATATAAAAATCAAAGTTGAATATACAAAGAATTTTGTAATGAAGAACAATTCTAGCAATAGAAAAATCATTATCGATGAATTCTGCTCGAATGTTTCTAATGATAAATCAAATATCTAGTTTTTAAATATAAGGCGCCCATGTATTGATTATCTTTTGATTTTTGGCAATGGCAATACATCTAAAGGTTTTCTATTCTTGTATTTGCCACGGGTAAAATCAGGACATTCAATTGGAATTGATCCTTTTGCAATTGATTCTTCTGATAAGGCAGTGATACTCATCCAAGAAACTGCATCATAGACATCAATCGGCATCTCTTCCTTGTTTTTAATATATCTAAAGAAATGCTTTAACATGACATAATCCATCCCGCCGTGTCCTGCATCGATTTGCTCTTGGGTTATATCCTTCCAGTCTTCAGGAAGATATTCATCATAATCTTTTTGATTAAGGAATGATTTTTCTATCGGGTCAAAGTCATGGTCATATTTTTTATCATCCAGCACGACTGATTTGGTGGTTTGACAATAGAATCCTTCGGTACCTTCAACCGTCAAGTTTCTATCGTAAAGATGAGGAAGTGTAGTATCTAATTTTAATAATATGGTTTCCCCATTCTCACATTCAATCATCGTTGTGGTGACATCCCCTTGCTTGAATTTGACTCTTGCTAGCTTTTCTTTATAGGCATCACTCTTCTTTATATATTCTTCTAATCCCCTAGCTTTAGAAGACATTGATACGACTTTAGTAAATCTATTGCCCCTATTGATGTCTAATATCTTAGCAATCGGGCCTAATTCATGAGTTGGGTAATTCTCGCAGTTATGGTTTTTATATTCTTCCAAACGATAATGATGGGTATTTATCCCTCCTGCAATTTCATATCTTAAATCATGACAATATGCTCCTTGGCAAAATACAACTTCGCCTAAAACACCATTTCTATATAAGGAAGTTGCTAACATTTCATCTTTGCCATAACAGCAATTTTCTAAAAAGAAGAAGGGGGTATGGCTATTTTCATAGCTATCAACTAATTTCCAGCAATCATCAATGTTGTGTGTTCCACCAACTTCAATCGCGACAGGTATCCCTCTTTTCATTGCTTCAAGGGCAACCTCAACATGACTATTCCAGCTAGTCGCAACAATTATGCAGTCAGGCTTTTTGTCCAATATATCTATAAAAGAAGTAGATCCAAATGGCTTGGGGAATCCTTTTTCTTCTATGGTTTTGGAAAAGCTAGTAATCCTATCGTCAAATTTATCGCATATGCAATCTATAGTTACATCTTCATTTGCCAATATATTAGGCAACAATGTATTTCCTCTTTGGCCTAAACCTATTAATCCAAGCCTGATTTTACCTTTTTCTTCCATAAGCCATCCTTTTCTAAATTGTTTAATAAGACAATTAATTAAAATGCCTATTTTTCTAATTTGTTCGCATAATTAGGTTACTATTTTTTAATAGCAATGATGTAGTTAAATTCCTAGTTTGTTAATTTTGAATATTAGAAAGTTAAAATTGATTAGATTTTAGAAACCGCTTACACAACAATAAAAACAAGTAGAACGAGTGGTGTCTAGTTTTCTTCCTCATTTAAAGTATCTTCATCAGTAAATGCTTTATTATTTTAGTAAAGAAAACAAACAAAATCACTACAGGGGTCTACTGCATTGCTTTAAAAGGAGAAGGCTATGAGAGGTAAAGGACTTTTGTTAGGGTTATCTTCACTGGGGTTATTGTTTGCAGCGGGATTTAAGCCGACTGAAAGTATTGTCAAAGCAGAAGAAGTTGCTTCTTCTATGCCTGCTAATTGGAGTTTATCTATTTTAGATGATAGCAATAATCCTATTACTTCAGATTATTTAACCGCATCCGCCTATAAAGATTCTAATAAAGGCAACTCTATTATGATGAGCCGCAGGATCTCTGCCTATACTCTTTCAGCTACTTCGACTGCTTTTGAAGCAAGTAAAGATACAGCTTATAAATTAACATTCTTCTATAGATCTAATTGCCTTCACGATGAAGAGAATAAAATAGTAGCGTCTATTATTGAAAATAAAGATGATGGAAGCAAAACCGTAACTGAAATTGTCTCTGCAAAAGGAAGAGAAAGCAACTGGAAACAGCTTTCTGGATATTATACGACATCCAGCCAGTGTTCTACTTTAGAAATGGTTTTTTCTTCCTATGGGATGGGCGACTTCTATATCAATGGGCCTTCTTTGGTCGGCAAGCCTGCCCCAACAACATATTTTGCTAATTACGGAATGGAAAATGGGATTGAGGATAAAACTGCATTAACCCCATTACTAGCTTCCAATCTTTCCGATGATGCCTGTACGGGGGAGAGGTCGATTAAGTTAACTGATCAAGGCTTCAGAACTAATTTTGGTGAACTTCCAGCAGGGGATTATGAATTAAAATTCAAATATAAACACGATTTCGAAGACGGAAGTAGATTGTCTATAAGAATGGACAATGTCAGTTCCGATGGGACTAAAAGAGATTGGTATGCGACACCAGTTGGACCAACTGGGACAGGAGGAAGCTGGTCTACATATTCTTATAAATTTAAAAAGCTAAATGAGAGTGAAGCTAATTTCTGTTCGATTAACTATATTAAAATTCATGCTTACGGGACATTCTTTATTGACGATTTAGAAATAATCAACTCTACAAACTTCAACTATATTGTAGGCGGTTCTTTTGAAGGATATGACGTTTCTAATATTTCCATGGTTGGAGCAGTAGGAATAACTAAAGACACTGATGGTTCATTGGTATTTGCTGGTAGCTATGATTCGGTTCTAGGTATCAATAGCGAACCTTCTTTATCTCTAGAATCTTCAAAATTTGAGTTAACTACAGGCAATACCTATACCCTTAAATATAAATATAGGGGTGGCTTTTATGAAACTGCTTCAGCTTATTACGGAACTACAAAAATCTATACTGGTTCTATGTCTGATGACTGGACCGATGTATCCGTTGATTTTGTTGCAGCTGAAGAAACGAGTATCAAATTATTATTCTGTGCTTCTTCTCCTAGAACTGCCTATATCAAAAATATTTCTATTACAGACACCGAAAATATTGAGAAATTACCTGAGATAATCAAAGAATATAACTCAACCGAAGGGGAAGCGGTTGAATCGTTCCCATATGGTAATTTCGAATATGATTTCCCTCCAACTCCAGAAGATAGCTCTTCTAGTTCTTCTACTAGCGAAGAAACTTCATTCACCCAAGAAACTAAGCCAAGTGAAGAAGATTCTTCTTCTAAACCAGATATTTCTTCTAGTGAGCAAAGCGGGTCTACTGGAAGTACTTCTTCTAATCCAGATTCTTCTAACGAAGGAGAAACCCATCCATCAAATGAAAAATCAAAAGCTACAGCAGCACTTACTGGAACTACAATTGCCATGTTAACTGTATCTACTATTGGATTAGCAATTGCTATATATGCCTTAATTAGAGGAAAGAAAAATGGCTAATAAATTGTTACCAATTGCCCTTATTTCTCTTTCTTTGATGTCAACTTCGGTCCAACCAAATTTAATTAAGGCAAGCGAATCTAACGAAGAATCTGCAGGCGAATCAGTTGTAGAAGAAAATAAGACTAGAATTAAACTATACCAAGTTGAAAGTCCGTTTAATTTCCATACTACTTTGCAACAAAAATATATCGATGATGGCAATCTCTCTATTGCTAAATATGCAAAAGGAGAAGCAGAGATCTCTCAACCTGAATCACTTAAGATTGAATGGGATATATTCGATTATGAAGGGAAAAAGAGACCTTATTACACATTAAAGTTATCTGAAAATAATGATTTCTCTTCTTCTTGGACTTATAGGACTTATGATACTTTCTATTATGTTTATAACCTTAAGCTAGCTACTAAATATTATTATTCAGTATCTGCTAGCATTGATGGAAATATAGTAACTAGTGAGACTAAGTATTTTGTCACCGCGAATACCTCAATTAGAAATCTCCGCCTTGATGGAGTTATCAATGTGCGTGATGTCGGAGGATGGAGAAATAGGGAAGGCAAATTCATGGTCAAGCAAGGAATGGTCTATAGATCTGGGCCATTTAATGTTTCTTATGCTTCTTCTATGCAAAAAAGTATTACTTCATCTGGATTAAGTGAAGCATCTAGATTAGGGATAAAGACCGAAATAGATTTAAGGACAGTCGATAATAACGAAGTAGGGGGATTAAAAACAGTTAGCCCGTTAGGAAGCGGAGTTAAATATATCCAAGCCCCGTTAGATTATAATTATCCAGAAAAGATATTTACCCATAAGAATAATGCCGAATCTTTTAAGAAGATATTCAAGGTATTTGCCGATCCATCTTCTTATCCAATTAACTTCCATTGCACAGCTGGGGCTGATAGAACTGGCTGTATTGCTTTCTTACTAAATGGATTGATGGGTGTATCGGAAGCTGATTTATATAGAGATTACCTATTTACTAATTTTGCTAGTGTTGGCCCTAGAACTAGAAGCAGCATCTCGGTTGCCTATGTAAAGACAATCAACAATAATCCAGGGAAGACACTTCAGGACAAGATTGTATCTACTCTTACTTCAATTGGAGTCGATATCAATGATTTGAATACGATCTATTTCCTATTACAAGAGGAGGGCTACCGCATATGATTTTCTCTTCTTTGCTTACTTTCTTATCAGCTTCAACATTATTTATATCTTCTTTATCTTCTTTATTTACTCCTACTAGGGTTGCTAGTAGGCAAGTTGATGAAACTAAAGTAGGCTCAGTTGCTCCTAGTAACGGGACATATAGCTTTGAAGAAGATGGCGGCTGGAAATATAACGAAACTGGCACATATTCCATCAGCGAAGATGAATATTATGATGGATCTAAATCGCTTCATGTCGTACGTAATAGCTACAATACATTATTTGAGGCAACATCTAGTACTTTCCTAGTCGAACCAGGCACTAGATATAGACTTGGTTTCTATTTCAAAAGTCAGAATTCTTTCGGGACTAGCCTTACTTTGAAAGTCACTACATATGATGATTCAGATAAAGAAATTAGAACTATTGAAGGTCCTACGACTAGACTAAATGCCGATTCACTTTCTTCTAGTTGGAGTGAATTGTTCCTAGAACTACAAACTAAAAACAATGCCGCTAAAGCAAAACTTACAATCGTTATAAAATATGGTCCTGCCGATGTTTATTTTGATAAGGCATATTGCATTAAGACTGGGTCTGATGTTTTTGATGAAACTTTCTCTTTCCCAAATTCTTCGCTAGGGTTCCATAACTGGAAATTAGATAATGCCAAAGCTAGCGAGGGTGGCTTATTAATTGAAGAAGGTGGCAAGGCCGTTACAACTTGGAATAGGTTCTTAAGTGGCTATGGCTATACGTTTACTTTTGATGCAAAAAGTGAAAAAGAAAGCAGGGGCAACATCAAATTCGAGATATTTGATACATCTAATAATTTGGTTCAGACTGTTGAAAAAGGATTTGATGTAACTACTACCTTAGAACAAAAATCAATTGAAATAACAATAAAGCACGGGATTAAAGCCTATGTTACGTTTAGTTCTTCTTCGTCTTTATTTATTGATAATATCCATGCGGTTAAATCTTATTCTCCAAATGATGAATCAGGTTGGCTTGGCCAATGGGTTACTTATCCCGATGCTGATGTAACTGCTGATGCAGCTTATCAAAATAGGTGGTATAGGCAGACCTTTGAATTAAGCGAAAAAGTTGCCTCTGCTAGCTTACAAGTCACAGCGGATGACGTTAGATTCCCTTACCTAAATGGATATGGATTTGGTAGAGGTGGTACTTGGTCTTCTCCTAATATCATTGATGTAACCGATAAATTAGTAGAAGGCACTAATGTTTTTGCCTGCAGGGTCTATAACGGGACATATTATTCAGGCTTATTATTTGAAATAACTATCATTACTGAATCAGGAAGGACTATATCAGTATATTCAGGTAAGGATACATTGACTGCGAAAGGGATTGATCTAAATGAACAATACCTAACTAATGAAGACTTAAGCTGGACTAAAGTAGGTTATGATGATTCTAGTTGGCATAAAGTCTATATAGTCGGTCCAGTTGGATCTATGCCTTGGGGCTCAATTCCTTTTATTTCATTAGCTACTACAGTTCCTGAATTTGAATTAACTAATGCCATATTCCCAAAAGAAGTAAAACTTGGCGAAAGCATGAAGTTATCTTTGACTTGGAAAATAAAAGAAAGAATAGAAAAGCCATTTAGCCTAAGTGTTTCTTTCTGGGAGAAATATTCTTCTGATAATGAGGAATCTAGCCCGATTAAGTCAACATTACGTCAAACTAGCGGGGAGGATATGCTTTCTTGGGAAGTAGATTCTCCAACTACCATCGAATATGAAGTCGATATCCCTGATTATATGGAAGAAGGTTCCTATATGATTCAATTTGATGAAGAACAAATCAAATTGGTCAATAATCCTGATTTCTCTAACAATAAATTACGTGGATATTATGTTAGGTTCCTCCCTACTGAAATCAAATTGGAGAAAACCGAAATTATTAACGAAAGAGGCGTGACTAAACTTAGGATTGGGAAAGAAGACTATGCCCCATATCTATTCATGCAGAGCGATGGACTTAAATACTTTAAGCCAGTATATGCGACTAAGATGTATGAATCTGGGGTCAAGTTGCTTTCAGTTGGCAACAATAAGGTTGTAGATACAATTACAGGTATATCTACCTGGACAAATGATAACGAATATAATTTCGAACCATTCGATAACACGATTTATACAACTTTATCTGGTGCACCTAAGGCTAAATTGCTTGTAATGATTAGCTGCGATCCTCCTTCATGGTGGCTAAATAAATATCCAGAGGAAAGAGCCTTGTCTGCTAAAGGGGGAACTGATTCGGTTTCCTATGCTTCTAAACGCTGGGTAAAAGATATATCTAGATACATGAGAGCAGTACTAGAACATATGAAATCCATGCCATATGCCGCCCATATATTTGCTGTTAAGTTTGCCCAAGGTGCAACTTATGAATGGCAAGAATATGGAATGGAAATAGGCAATTGTGCTGATTTCTCTAAAGTTGCCCAAAATGGATTTAGGGAATTCCTAAAAGAAAAATACAAGACTAACGAAGCTCTTCAATTAGCATGGGGCAATACACTTGTCAATTTCGATAATGCCACTATCCCTGGATATGGGGAAAGAGAATCCCTTACCTATGATTCGCTTCTAGATGGCATTAAGCAAAGGAATGTCCTTGATTATCAAGATTTCAAAGGAAAGAATGTCACCGATTCAATACTAGTTTTCTCTAATGTAGTTAAAGAAGTATCCGATGGCAAATGGCTTGCTGGAACTTATCAAGGCTATATTACTAATGCCCTTACTTATGAAGGAAGTGGTATTGGTAATAATCAGTTTGCTAGGTTACTTGAAAAAGATAGCAACTGCGATTTCTTCTGTGGTCCAATTTCTTATATGACTAGGATTTCTGGATATAGCAATTCCTATATGCAGGCAGTTACTTCTATTACCAATGCAGGCAAGCTATGCTTAACTGAATTTGATGAAAGAACAGTAAATGTCGATATGCCTGACCAATCTCCTTCCCAAATGGATGAATGGGGCAAGACATATACTTTAGAAGATACGATCAACCTAATAAAAAGAGATGCCGGCAATGTCTTGATTACTGGCGCTGGCAGCTGGATTTATGATATGACGGGCGGTTGGTATCATGATGAAGAAATATATAATTGTTTGTCCATATTGATGAAGGAATATGAATATGCCCTCAAATATATGGATAATACCAATAATCATGATGTGGCCTTCATCATTGAAGATAAGATGCCTTCTGATTATGCCTATAACTTCGGCGCTTCTTATAGTGCTCTTGAAGTAAACCTAAGTAGGCAAAAAGAAGACTTAGCCCATATTGGGGCAGGGTATGATACTTATCTAGCTAGTGATTTAAAGAAAGGATTAGCCAAGGATTATAAGGTATTCCTAATTGTTGGCAATCGTTTCGATAAAGAAACTATCGACGGGATAAATAATATCTGCAAAAAGAGTGGGACTGCCATCATTTGGTGCGGTACTCCTGGAATATATGGACAAGATGGCTCGATGAGTGCCTCTAATGTTTCTTCCTTAGTTGATATGGAAATTGAATTTGCTCCCGGAGCAGTTACTACAGCCGTAGCTATTGATTCAGTTAGCGATGATCCTCTTGTTGAAGGAATAGAGGGCTACCATTATGGCAAAAGCGAAATCAAGGAAGTTAATCCAGTCGCCTATGTTAAAGATAGTAATGCAACTTCCTTAGGCAAGATTAGCGATACTGACTATACCGGTCTAGCCTATAAAGAAGTAGAGACTAAAGATGGAGGTTCATATCTATCTATATTCTCTTCTATTGGACATCTTCCAAGCCACGTCATTAGGAATGTAATGAAGAAATTAGGATGCCATATCTATGATACTTCTTATTCTGATGTAGTCTTCTCTTCTAATGGATATCTATGTATCGATTCTCCTTATGGAGGAGAAAGAACTATATCTTTACCAGGAAAATATGATGTCTATGACGTCTTTAATGATAAGCTTATCGGGCAGGATATATCTTCATTTGAAGTGAGCTTCGATGCAAAAACCTCATATCTATATCGCTTAATGCCAGCGAATACTTATGGATTAGACCCAACTCCTCCAGTTGATCCTGATAATCCAATAGATCCAAATCCAGATAATCCACTTGTTCCTAATGATAAATCTAGCAATCTACTATTCCCAATAATTGGGACTAGCATTGCCGGAATTGAAATTGTTTCAATGGTAGCAATATTAATTGTTATCTTAAAAATAAAAAAGGCTAAATAGCCTAGAAAGGTATTTATGAAAAAACAAAGAATCCTACTTGTTGCCGTTACAGCTTTATTGGCAAGCTGTACATCTAATTCTGGAGGTGGAGATACACCTAAAACTAGCGAAGATAGCGTTAGCGATAAATTCACCCTCCAAATATTCACTGGCGGTTATGGCGATGCCCCATGGAAATATGCCTTAAAGGAATTTGATAAGCTTTATGGCGATAAATATACTGTAATTGCCAATATGGACAATAACGTCAATAAGACATTTGCCGATAGATGGAAAAATGGTAATGAACCTGATTTTGTCTTCCTTGATGGTAGCGATATCGATAAACCTAACTGGCTTAGCGAAGGTCTTCTAGAAGATCTAACCCCATGGCTAGAAACTGCCAAAGTCCAAGGCGAAGAAACTTTAATCAAAGACAAAGTCGATTCTTCTTATTGGGTCAAATATACTGATTCTAATTCAAAAAAGACCATTACATATGGTGCTCCATTGCTTCTTAATGCCTATGGTATGTGGTATGATGATGCCTTGTTTAGCGAAAAGAAGTGGACCATGCCTACAAATTACAATGAATTAAAGACTTTTGCAGGCAAAGCTACTAATGAAATAAGAAACTTAATCTATCCGGGTGTATATAGCGGATATCTTACCCAAGGTATGTTAGTACCTGCTTTTGCTGAAATGGGTGATGAATTCTTTAATAGAGTCATGAATTGCCTTGATGCAGATGTCTATGAAAGCGCGGAATTCAAGGAAGTAATGAACCGTTTCAATGAATATATTTCCTTGAATCAATATACAGTTTCTGAATGCCTTTCTTTAAACCATACATCTAGCCAAATGGAATGGCTAGGACATAAAGCTGCCCTTATTCCAAATGGATTATGGCTACGTTCTGAAATGTCTAAAGCCGATAACGGCAATAGCGCTATCCCTGATGGATTTAATATGCGTTTCTCTCCGTCTCCACTAGTAAAATCAAAGCAAAGCATAGTTACTTCTTCAATTACCTGCGCCGTTGCTAGCAATGCCAAAAACAAGAAGGCTGCCAAAGAGTTCCTCTCCATCCTATATAGAGATGATGTTCAAAAGCAATTTGTCTATGCTTCTGATTCCCCATCAGTTGTCAAACTTGATTTAGAAAATGATAAGAATGTCACTGATGTATTAAAATATACCCAAGAAGTATTCAATAATCCTAATTATGCCCATAAAGCCAATAATGGATCTTGGGGTGGTGTCGATAAGGCTATCAATGATGCCGTCAATAGTTTAGTAAAAGCCCACTTAAGCGGCACAACTTATACAGTCGATGATGCTTGCAAGGCTATTAAAGCTGCAGCGGTCCAAGAAATTAACGATAGGAACTTCTAATTAAATAAATATGGAACAAGTACTTTCTCGAAGCAAAATAAAGAAGAAGCATTTCAATATCAGCAAGATTGCTTTTGCGACGATATTCTGCTTACTTCCCTTTGCTATCTATTTATTCTTTTGCGTCTATCCAATAATCAAATCCGTATTTGATTCTTTTACCAATTGGAGAGGCTATACAAAGAAAGAATGGATAGGGTTTGCTAATTACGAGAAAGTACTTACCGATCCGGTATTTTGGAAAGCAGTTGGCAATGACTTTGCCATTACTGCCATAAAAGAAGTAATAATCATCATCCTTACGGTTTTATTTGCCGTTAGCCTTACTCGCTTCAGGCTAAAAAAGCATGAAGTAATAACCTATAAATTCATCTTCTATATCCCTAATATGTTATCAACTGTCATTATTGGTTCGTTATGGGGATTTGTCTTCATGAGCGGCAGTTCTGGATTGCTCAATGCTTTTTTCTCGATTTTTAAGCAAGGATTTTCTTTAGATTGGCTAACTTCTAATCCGCTAATGTGCATTGGATTTGTTGCTAGCTGGTGTGGCGTTGGGCTTTTCATGATTACCATGATTTCTTCAATTAACCAAATCCCTCTAGAATTATATGAAGCTGCCGATATTGATGGGGCTTCTAGATGGCAACAATTGATACATATAACCATGCCTGCCGTCTGGCTAGAGGTTACTTTCATGGTTGTTTCAATTCTTTATCAATCATTAGGAGGGAACTTTGGTATCGTCAATGTCTTCTTGCCTAATGGGGGCGTTGATAATAATGCGATGGTCATGGGCTTATATGTATATCTATATGGGGATAGCAGGGGAAGAGTTGCCTTCTCTTATGCTGCAGCGATTGTTATGTTAATTGTCTCGGCTTCGGTATCGCTTATAGTCAAGGCAGTTATGAATAAAGTTGGGAGGCGCTTTTCATGAGAAATGATAACGAAGTAGCTTCTAGACATTCTCCTGAATCAAAAGGGGAAATCATATCTAGATGGGTCATTAGGCTATTCCTAGTCGTATGGACTATCTTGATAATATTCCCATTATTATGGGCCATCATGACTTCCTTTAAGAGCCAAAAGGAATTCATGATGGGGGCTTTTAACTGGCCAACTAGCTTCCAGTTCAGGAATTATGTTGTTGCTTGGCAAGAGGCTGATTTCTCTAAATATTTCCTTAATTCGGTAATTCTTTCTATCGGTAGCGTTATCCTTACGATCCTATTTACTTTAGGATCAAGTTATGTAATTGCTAAATATAGGTTTAGGTTATTCAAATTCCTTGATCATTTCTATTCCATCTTCATGATGGTTCCCCAAATGCTATTATTGATTCCTTTATTAAAATTATGTCAGCAACTACATCTAACTGATGGGTGGCAAGTTATTCCTACCCTTATGTTATTAAATGCTATTCAAGGTGTACCGTTCTATGTCTTCCTTACCCTTCCGTTTATGAAAGGATTAAGTAATGACATATTAGAAGCAGCTGAAATTGATGGGACCAATGAATTCCAGCGTTTCTTCCATGTAGTTCTTCCAATGGTAAAACCTCCATTATTCATTGTTGCCCTTTTAAGCTTTGCCGGTGTCTGGAACGAATATGCAATGTCAATTACATTTATCAAAGATTCTTCTTATTACACTTTATCGGCAGGCTTAAATAATTTGATGACTGATGCAACGTTTGGATATGGAGTCAAGTTTGCAGCCTTGATAATATCAATGTTACCAGTACTTATAATGTATGCGATATTCCAAAAGCCATTGCAGAACGGCTTATCTGCTTCAGACGGAGTAAAAGGATAAATCAATAGCCTTCCTAGTTTCTGAAGTGAGACCCAAATGTTGGACAAACAACAGGAGGGTCTCACTTCATTCCATGGGAAGGCTTATTTATTAGTTATTTGAATTATTCTCTTCTTGGCATTTTTTCCTATATTGGAGAGGAGAACATCCATTTATTTCCCTAAATAATTTTATAAATGTCGATAAGGAGTTATAACCGCAGTCTTCGGATATAGTAAGCACGCTTTTATTAGTTACTTTTAATAATTCTTTCGCATAATTCATTCTTATTTCTATTAGATATTCAACTAGTGACACCCCTTTATATGTCTTAAACATTGTCCCGACTTGCGAATGGGAATAATTAGTCAAAGATACAATCTCACTTACTCGCCTAGAAAATACTTCAGGACGTTGGAGATTTGCCAAAAATTCTAATAGCCATTTAGGGGTAGTGGTATGTCTTTCAAAATACCTTAATGTATATAAACCTAATATGGCATTTAATAATGAAGAGGCGAGGAATCTTTCATAATCTAGGTTTTCTACTTCTCCAGGTTCAAGCGATTTGGCATTTATTAATCCTGCTAGATAAGTATTAAAAGTCTCAAAATCATTAAAGCCTAGTTTTAGTTTCAATATCCTTTCTCCGGATAATATCTGGCTCGCTAATGGAGAAGGCATTTTCTTGAGGGCATCTTCTATTTCTTCATTTTCAAAATAGACATCTTGATGTAGATGTGGAGTCTTTAAGAAAGTGATCCCATGTACATGATTTGGACCAATCAAGAATACATCGCCTTTGCTTACTTCATATTCCTTTTCATTAACTAAGTTAATAGAAACCCCATCAAGAAAGAAAACTAGTTCCCATTTAACATGCCCATGTGGAGGATTTGGGGTTGTATATAGTTTGCTAATTTCATCTTTTTCTGCGCTTAAGCGGACTAAGTTATTTTTATCCATTTTTCTGCCTCTAGATATTTTACAACATTTGCTCTTCTATATAAAAAGATTATTTTTTAAAGATAAAATGGTGACTTAATGGACAAAGAGTAACAAAAATAACAATTTTTAAATTAAAGATAAAAGAAAGAATGTTTTCCTAATTGATATAATTTTAACTAGCAAGAGAAATATAAATCTTTAGATTTTAGAAGGTGTAATTTTATCGAGAATTCAGGAGATAGCAATGCTAGATAAGTCATTATTCTTTAAACCTCAAAACCGTTATTCCATGGTCCCTTTTTGGTTTTGGAATGATGAACTAAAAGATGAAGAATTGATTAGACAGCTTAAGGAAATGAAAGACAAAGGTGTCTATGAAGTTATAATCCATGCAAGAAAAGGATTAACCATTGATTACTTAAGTGAAGAATGGTTTTCTAAGATTAGATTATGCTGCGAGACTGCTAAAGAATTAGGCATGAAGATCTACCTTTATGATGAGAATAATTGGCCTAGTGGATATGCAGATGGAAAAGTAATAGAAAAAGATCCTTCTTTTGCGGCGAAATGCTTAAGTGTAGAAAAGATTTATCCAGTGCTTGGCAAACCTATTGAAGTAGAGGATATTCCTAATAAAGAAATAGTATCAGTAGTAGCGGTTTATCAAGATAAGGAATTTATTGATATTACCGACTATGGGAAAAATGGTAAACCTAGTTGGGTTAGCCCTTCTTTATGCTGGGAAGTTTTTGTCTTTAGGATGGAAGTTGCCTTACATCATCCAGCATACTCTGATGCCCCATATGTTGATTTATTAAATATAGATGCAACAAGAGCATTTATTGAAATTACCCATGAACAATATAAGAGACATGTAGGGGAATATTATAAAGATGTCATCAAGGGTTTCTTTACTGATGAGCCTGGGTTTTACCAAAATTATATCGAGCAGGCTAAAAACATAAATACTATCGCCTGGAGCAAGGATTTCCCTTCCAAATTCCTTTGCTTAAAAGGATATGATATTCGTCCATATCTGCCTTCTTTATATCAAAATATGGAGATATCTTCCAAGATTAGGAAAGATTATTATGAAGCCTTAGTTACTATTTATAGGCATTCTTATTTTGATGAAATAAGAGAATACCTACATAAAGATGGATTGCTTTTAATCGGGCATCTACATAGAGAAGAAAAACTAGAATGGCTAGTACAGACCGAAGGGGATTTCTTTGATGTAATCGATGGACTAGATTATTCTGGAATCGATTGCATTGATAGAGCTTTCCCTAGAGTAAGCGAAAAGTTAGCTTCTAGTGCAGCTGATTTATTAAATAAGAAACGTTGTCTTTCTGAGTCTTTAGGTTGCTTTGGATGGGAATTAACTCCAAGCGAGATTAAGCAAAGAATAGATTTACAGTACGTAAACGGGATAAATATGTTTATACCCCATGCTTTCTTTTATTCTATAGAAGGATATAGGAAGCAAGAATCTCCTCCATCTTTATTTATCCAAAATCCATATTGGCCATATTTTTCTAAGATATCTAACTATGCATCTAGGCTTTCATATGCATTAAGTGAAGGTAAACATGATTGCAAAGTAGGGGTTTATTATCCTTCTAGAAAGGCGACTAGGTTATTTAGCCCATTAAATCATTATGAAATAAAAGAAATAGATGAATGCCTAGATAGATTAATCGGTTCTTTATTGAATAAAGGGATTGATTTTGAACTTATAAATGAAGAATTTATCGAAAAGGGAACCGTTAATAGAAATGGATTAAATATTGATCATAACTATAAGGCCATAATCTTGCCTACTTCCCCTGATATAGATATAAAAGACAAGATAAATGAATTCTCTAAACATGGATTAGTTATTATTTTAGGCAAGGATAAAGGCAAAGAAGATAAGAAGGTTTTATATAGATATTATGAAGAAGATGAAGTGGCCTCTTATCTAGTTTCTAAATTGGATTTTGACCATTTTAGCGAGGGCGTGTATTCATATTCGAGGAAAGATAAATCTTCTAGATGGACTTTCTATGTCAATAATCTAGATAAAGTCAATTATTTAAATATCAAGCTTAAGAAAGGTATGCAGGTTGATAAATTAGATTTAGAAGATGGAACAAGTAAAGTAATTGCTTCTTCTAAAATTGATAGACTAATAAAGATAAAACTAGAACCGAAAGAATCAATCTTGCTTTATTTTAGAAAAGGGAAAAAGAAGCCTAACAAAGAAGATAAATATGAAAAATATCCTTTAAAATTAATAGATGCCTACTTTAACGATGCCAAAGAGAAAGAAATCTGTGCCCATAAGAATAATATCCATAATTTTGATGGGAAAGTTACTTTGACATATAGATTTGATTTAGGTGAGTTGCCTTCTAAAGTTAAACTAAAACTAGGCGGGGTAAAAGATTTTGCATCCGTCTATTGTAACGATAAATATATCGACACCAGATTATGGGAACCATATGAATTTGATATAACGTCCCACTTAAAATCAAAAGAAAACATCATCAAGATTGAAATCTATAACGTCAAGGCGAACTCTTTTGAGAGACTAGATTTAGATTGTGGTTTGCTTAACGAGCCATATTTATTAATCAAGAAATAAATCAAATGGAAAAATGTATTTATCTAGATATTTCTAGGACTCCTAAAGAAAGGGCGAAAGACCTTTTGTCTAGAATGAGCCTAGAAGAAAAGATAAGCCAGATGAATTGCTCTGGTTGCCTTTATGATTTGGATGAGATTTTATCTTCTTTTGATAAGGGAATAGATAAAGTAAACGGGGAATGGTATTGGTTTAAGTATTATGATCAAGCCAAATTAAAGAAAATGGAAGAAGAATGTGTTAGGCATTCTAGATTCCATATACCTCCTTTTGTAACTTGCGAGAATATCCATGGGGCTGCTCTTCCTTTTACTACTATTTTCCCTACCCCAGGATGTCTAGGTGCATCTTTTGATTTAGATTTAGCATATAAGGTTTCTAGGATTCAGGCCAAAGAAATAAAAGCCCTTGGATTTAATAAAGTATATGCCCCAAATCTAGATTTATTCAGGGAGCCTAGATGGGGAAGATGCGAAGAAAATATCAGCGAAGACCCTCTTTTGTTATCTTTGATGGCCAAAAATATTGTTAAGGGCATTCAAGATGAGAAAGTAATGACGACCATTAAGCATTATATAGGTTATTCTTCTCCTGAATCAGGCCTTAACCTTGCTCCGATGCATATGGGAGAAAGAGAAATCAGGCAATATTACTTGCCCCCCTTTCTAGAAGCAATTAAAGCAGGGGCGATGGGGGTAATGACTTGCTATAACGTCATTGATGGAGTGCCTGTTACTATTTCACCTTTATGGATGAATAAAGTATTAAGAGAAGAAGCTTCTTTTGATGGAGTCACCATATTGGATTATGGCATGTCAGGAATAATGAAGAATGTCATGGGGATATCTTCAAATTATGTCGAATTAGGCAAAAGGCTATTAGAAACAAAGGTTGATATGGAGGCCTGTGAGCCTTTATGTTATAACTTGGACTTCATCGAAAACATAAAAAACGATGATCGTTATTTATCTTTGATAGATGAAGCGGTTTTTAGGATATTGAAGGCTAAGTTCGAACTAGGATTATTTGAAAATCCTTCTTTTGATATAGATAAAATAAAAGATAATGTCTTTACCGAAGAAGCGCTTCAACTAACTTATATTGAAGAAAGCGAAGGGGCTACTTTATTAAAAAATGATGGGGTTTTGCCTTTAAAGAAATCTAGCAAGATATTATTAGTTGGTCCAAATGGCGATATAGCCCAGCTTGGTGGGATTACTTATTATGCAGTTTTGGAAGATTATAAATATAAAGATGCAAGTTCAGAAAAGGCGATTACTCCGCTTGAAGCTTTAGTATCTAGATTTGGCAAAGATAATGTTAGATTTGTTAAAGGCTGCAATTTTTTAACCTATTTTGAAAAAGATGAAGAAAGAATAAAAGAAGATGCTTCTTGGGCTGATGTAATTATTTTTGCGGGAGGAAATAATTCTAGGGGCTATTCAGGAGGGGAAAACGGGGGAAAGAATAACCCCATGATGTCATTTGATGCGGTTACTTCTTCTGAAGGATATGATAATGATGATATAGGATTGCTACCTTCCCAAAAGAAATTATTTGATTATGTTAAATCCTTAAATAAAAAGATTGTTTTCCTAGTTTATGGAGGGAAACCTATTAGCTTAGAAAACGAATTAAATGATATAGGGGGTCTATTATTTTGCTATGGAGTCGGGAATAGAGGGAACCTAGCAATCGCTGATATATTGCTTGGTAAAATTAATCCATCTGGCAGATTGCCGTTTTCTATAGCAAGAAACGTGGGTCAATTGCCTTGCTTCTATAACCATTATCTTCCAAAAGGCAATTATTCTAATCCAGGAAGCCTAACTAAACCTGGGCAGGATTATATATTTAGCTCACCAACCTCATTATTCCCGTTTGGATTTGGGCTCTCTTATTCTACATTTAGATATGAATCTTTAGATGTCATTAATAATGATGGAGTTATAGAAGCTAAAGTAAAGATTACTAATCTAGGCCCATTCGACGGGGATCATGTAGTCTTGATATATGGGAATAATCTTGAACAAGAATATGTCTGCATACAATCTAGACGGTTAATCGGATTTAAACGCATTCATTTAAAAAATAAAGAGACTAAGGTCGTTGAATTTATTTTTACTAAAGATGATTTTTATTATATTGGATTAGATATGAAAAAGGCTTTTCCAAATGGAGAAATCGAAATTGAAGTTGAATCAATTAAGAAGAGGACTTATTTATGAACGAAAAAGAGGTTTTAGACATTAAAGAGACTAGAAAATACATACATTCACGTTGGAAAGCTGCCTTAAATTATCCAATTAAAGGTGATAAATATGCTCTTCTATACCCATTTGTACCACCTTGCATAGATGGGGATTTCCATGTCCTTTTCTATTGGGATACTTTTTATACGAATAGAGGGATGATCGCAGATGGTTATTTTGAATATGCTAAGTATAATGTCGATAATCTTATATCTGCTTTAGATAAATTAGGTTTTGTTCCTAATGCCTATAGCGAAAATCTAATCAAGTGGTGTTCGCAGCCACCTTATCTTCATTTCATGATCAAGGATATATATAAAGTAAATAAAGATAAGAAGTGGTTAGAAAAAGCCTATTACGCCTTAAAGAAAGAATATGAATTCTGGATGAAAGAAAGAATTGCTCCGAATGGCTTGAACCGTCATTTTCATAATAAATTAACTAAGGAAGATTTATGTGGTTATTATGATTATGTTGCTAAAGATAGACTTGGTTTGCCTTTAGATATAGAGTCTGATAAGAAAGCCGAATTAGGGGAATGCTATTGCGCCGATGCAGAAGCGGGGCTAGATTTTACCCCACGTTTCCTAGACAAAGGAATATATATTAATCCAGTTGATCTAAATGCTAATCTATACGGCATGGAATTAGATTTGGCATCTTTATCCAAAATGTTTGAACCAAATAAAGAAAATAAGTTCCTAGAAGCTGCTAAATCTAGAAAAGAAAAGATGGACAAGCTTATGTTAAGTGAAGACGGCCTATATTATGATTATGATTTCTCTAGCAAAAAGATATTTAGGGAAGATTATTGTTTTAGCGGGCAATTCATGCCTTTCATAACTGGATTATCTAAAAATAAAGAGGCGGTTAAGAAATTATTAAGCCGTCTATCTTATCCATATGGAATAGTGTCTACCCAAAAAGATGAAAACGAAAAGATAGAATATCAGGCCGCCTATCCTTTCTCTTGGCCTTATGATAATTATTTAGCATATTGGGGATTAAAAGAATTAGGGTTGGAAGAAGAGGCTAAAGAAGTAGGACTTAGATGGCTAAAGAATCTATCTATGACTTATAAAAACACGGGTAAATTATGGGAAACTTATGATCCTTTTATCGGGGGAAGGGCCAAAAAGAAAGAATATCCCGCGAATGAGATGATGGGTTGGACAGCAGGAGGATTCTCTTCAATCTGCGAAGACCTAGGTTTTGATTATAAATAAACGATTGTCATATTTAACACTTAAATATTCTTTTTTAATTATCAAAAAAGATAACTTTCATATCCATTAATTTTTCTTTGTTACTTTCAAATAAAAACATTATTTTTGCCTACATATTGGGATTTCTTAGCCATTTATTAACAATAAAAAACTAATTTAAAAAACCATCATAAATAGTTACATTGACAATTTTGAACGTTTATAGATTAAAAAAGAAAAGAAAAAGTAAGCGCTTTCAAATATGTTTTAGTTAATAATATTTATAGAAAGGGACTTTTCTACATGAAAAAGAAAAACATTTTAAGTCTTACTGTTTTGTCCTCATTGATGGCAATTGCAGGTTTTTCGTCTTTTAATCGTGTTTCGGCTGATTCCGTAGGTGTTCATGCCGCAGAGACGACCTCAACAAATATGCCAACTGGCTGGGAAGCATCAGGAGTGACTGCTGATAATACAATCTCTCCTTTTAAGGATCCAACTCAAGTCAATTCGATCTTATTAAAAAGGACTGTTGCTGAAGGAGCTTTGATGGCTCGTAGCACTTTAACTACAGTCAAACCGAATACCTATTACAATTTCTCGGTTAATGCAAAGACAACGGGAGCGTCCCAACTTAAGATTAGAGTCGTCGAATATAAAGATGGAACAACTGCTTTAAAAGCAACCGAAGTAATTAAAGTTACTACAGTTACAGGTGATTGGGCAAGCCGTCCAGGCATGTTAAAAACAACAGCTGAAACTAATGGCGTTGTTATTGAAATTGAAGCCACCGGAACTGGTGAAATATATGCTTCTAAGTTATTTGTGCATGAAGGAGTGGCTCCGACCGGAGTTATGACTGGAAGGACAAAATACTTCGACGCTCCGAGCGGCAATCCTGATACTTCTTTTGCGAATTCGTGGCATACACCTATTAATTATTTGGATATTAATTCTGGGTTGCTTTCCGGTGATGCTGCTACAGGCTTCAGTTCTATGAAATTAACGCCTGGAAGATGCGTTATGTTAAATTTTGACGATTATAAAATTACTGGAAAATTTACATTGCGTTTCAAATATAAGTATGTTGGCCCAGGAAATAACACAAGACTAGTTGTCAAACTAGATGGATTTAATAAAGATGGAAAAAGAGTTTACCAAGGTGATGATCCTTTTTCAGGTCGGACAACATTTAGTAGGTGGTACTCTTACTCTTACGAGTTTTCAGCAAAGCCAACTCAAGCAGAGCCGGCATTTGTTGCAATATATTCAGTATTACAAGATGCCTCTGGAAGTGGTGATGCTTACTATTTGATTGATGATGTTGAAGTTTTGGATGAAAAGGGCAATAACCTTGTTGAAGATGGTGGATTTGAACTAAAAGAAAAAGCTAGCGTCAATACAATGGGCTTGGCAACCATGCCTGAAGGTATAAATGAAGTTACTTGGGGTGGAGCGTTTGACAATGTACCAGTTTCTTCCTTTATCGACGACGGATTCAATGGAACCAGAGCCATTCATTTAGATAGTAGAAAATCACTAGGCATCTCATTACCAAAATTGCCAAATGATTCTGCTGATAAAACTTTTACACTTTCCTTTAAATATAGAACTACACAGGCCCCTCTCCATTGGCTCAAAATTGACGGTTTTAATCTAGATAACAAAAGGATTTTTTACGCAACGGAAGGATCGGGACTAAATAACACCAATGGCGAATGGGTGGCCGCTTCCTATCAGTTTAAAACTAGAATTAATGCTACGGAAAATAACGCCACTAGCACGGAGTTTATGATTTTTAATGCTGTAACCCCGATTGATCTTGATGACATTTCTGTAAAAGATAATTCTGGCACTGAGTATTTATATGGCGGTAATTTCGAGCCAGTGATGGCTGGTGGCGGCGCTTTTGTAAACAACGCGAATGCCTATCTAGATGAAAATGGCGGTGTCGTTTATTCTGCTATGCAAAAAATATCAACAAACGCAACCGCAAAGGAATCTTATTTGAGTGTTAATCCTTATAGTTTGGGAATAGATACTGCTAATAGTGGCGTCAAATATACTATTTCTTTCGAATATTTGGGTGGCCGACTTAACTCAAGTGTTGGCATAACAGATACACAAGTTTGGATTATCCCAGATGGTCTTGCTGGTTCTACCAAGTGGACTTCTCACAGTGTAGATTTCGTAACCAAAACTGATGGCACATGGAATACACAAGATTTCCATATATATATGGCAACCATTATGGTGTTAGAAATTGCTATTTCCGTAATTTCTCCGTTAAAGATGCCGACGGAAACGAATATTTCCATCCATTGTCCAATGGAACTTCTATATTGCCACAAGGATCATTCCTTATTAATGACAAAGAAGCTGTAGATGAATTTGTTGCAGCCTACATAACCGGTGAAGCTGCGGAAGATTATACTGCTATTCCAGAAACTGATAGAGCAGGCAAATGCCAAAATAAACTTGCCAAAGCAGAAGGCGCTTTGAAGCGTATGACCGCTTCTCAACAAGAATTATTTAGAACTTCTGATGATTATGCCGCTGCTAGAACTGCCATGGATATGTGGAGAACTGTTTCCTCTAAGACTTCCATTGGAATATTTGGTGGTAATGCTGCTTCTAATTCTACAACCATATTAGTATGTACCTTACTAGCCGTATCAGCTGTTGCTATTACTAGCTTCGTTCTTATTAGAAAAAAGAAGCATAACTAATAGATCTTAACTTATTCATCCAAAAGATCCTTTAGGATACCTAGAGGGTCTTTTTTCAATTTTCTTTATTATGTGTCAAATTGGTCTAATAAACACTGTCATTAGTGGGTTATTTGTTTCCACCTATCATTCCTGTTTTTTGGTGAGGGAACGCCTCCAGGGGTGTTTAGGTCCTGGCTTCCATTTTGGGCGTCCGGCTTTTTTGCCCTCTGCCTTCTCTTCTGGCAATGTATCCTGCGACTTGATGTCATAGGACTTGCCATCATGAAATGCCAGTATTTGCCCATCCCTTGCTATGTAGAGGTCTATCCTTGACTTTGGGAAAAGCCTCACCGTCTTTCCTTCTTCGTCGGCCAATTGCCATTTCCTGTTCATGAAGCTGAACGAGGAACCGTTGTCGATTTGCCTTTCGTATTGCGTGGAGAGGTAGAAATTGATTTCCTTGGGCGATGGCGATGGCGCGAAAAGGGACGTTTCCATGTTTGGCTTCAGCGCAAACCTCTTGTTGTACTCCTTCATGAAATCCCCTAGGTATGAATTGGCATCGTCTATTGTCGTTATCCCCCTTAGCCTCAATTCCGAAATCAGCCTTGACTGCAACGTCCCCCAAAGCCTTTCCACCCTGCCCTTGGCCTGCGAAACGGACGTGGTGATCAGCTCGATTCCGAGCTGCCTGCACATCCTCTTGAACTGGATGTGTATGTCACGGTCTATCGTCTGTCCCTTCTCTGATAGCTTCCTGTATTCGAAAATCGTCCTATTGTCGCCATATAGTCCTTCTGGGATCCCATATTTCGTAAGGATTTGCCACATCATTTCATAATATCCCTTGAGCGTTTCTGAAGTGCTATCAATAAAGTAGACATGGACAGGACGCCCATAGTCACCGTATTGTTAATATGTATACACCACCCCATGGGGTGGGCGGCGGCGGCGCCGGGAAAGGACTCAATCATGGAGCCAAACCAATTCACCGACTCCGAGAGACTAGCCATA
>ENA-ORPK01000313-ORPK01000313.1-human-gut-metagenome-genome-assembly--contig:-NODE-313-length-47182-cov-4.785431_pt1 | contig 47182 bp, 47 predicted proteins | sample MGYA00242139_ERZ509068 | MGnify/ENA primary metagenome ERZ509068 (study PRJEB26280, sample SAMEA2338687) | human gut metagenome | biome: human gut; feature: human-associated habitat; material: faeces...
GTCCATAATATAAAAACTGTGTTAAACTACTTTTATTGTAGCTTGACACAGTTTAGTTTACACTCTCAATAAACTTTAATTTTCTTCTTCATAAGTTTGAATGTTTTATTGGTGCAAAGATACTGAAAATATTCAAGACTCGATACTTTTTTGTGTTAAAAATGTAGCCTGCACCAACCAACCAAGCAAATAGCAAGCCTCCTCCCCATACATATTTATCAAAAACTGCTCGGAAATATGCTGAACCACATGCAGCATTTCGTGGCTGAGGCTATTCATATATTCAGCCTTCGAAGTGGACCATCCAATAACAACTACCGATTTACGAACATCAACATTAGAATAGGTTATCCCCTTATTCGCTTCACCTTCGAGCACGAGATTACAGGCATCTTCGAGAGGAATGCCGCTGCATCCCAAATCCCGAAGATGCCTTCTTACCTTCATGGCATCCTTTGCGTGAACATCGTACATTACGTGTACGGTCCAGTCATACCTATCTATGTAAATCTCCTGCTCTGTCATATTTTACAAAATGTCTTCCCAAGGAATGCCTATTCCATTAAACGATGTATCAGCATAAAACCTGTTGAAGATGAAACCATCCTGCTGATCCTCATCATCCACGTAGTCTTTGATGAACTGTGCCATCTGCTTCTCCTCCGTGATAGACGAGCCGTAGAAATCAGCCAAGCACATGTGTGCGATGTAAACCGCATCGTAGCCCACATTGTTCTCCAGCACGATATTGTTCTTCTTCAGGATGTCCTCAATATCATCTTTAGTCATGATGCGGATTGGCTTTCCATTCTTCCGCATCTGCTTGATTGCCCACTCGCACATTTTCTTGTTGAAATGCCAGCCATTGTAGCGAAGGTAAGCCTTCATTTCCTCTGGCTGATAATCGTAGGCATTTAATGATTGTCTGTATTTTGTTCCCATAATCTCAATCAATTTAAGAAAGGGGTATGCCCACTTTTGAGCACACCCCAAACTAGTTAGTAATCTTCTCCGTAATCACTTCTGTAATCACGTCCACGGTCTTCACGTTGGCGCATGTCTTCGTACTCCTCATGCTCTCGCATACCACTTCTGCCTCCACGACCTCTATAATCGGGCATGCGGTTGCGCTCGCCGTATCGGTCACGTCTGCCTTCACGCTTCATTTCGCCCAGGCAGTTCATAGCCTTATCCAAGTAGCGCAAGCCCTTCTCCACGTTCTCATACAAGCCATCAAACTTGTCTTCTGTAATCTCAACCATTATCATAATCATAAGATTTTAAAAGTGAATAGATAGGAGATTACTTATTGATGCTCTGTTGGAGCCATCCCATCATCTTGTCAATCTTGCCCTCAATGCCGGAAACCTTGCCTTCCAGCTTGTTGATCTTCTCAGTCTGTTCCCTCTCCTTGGCTATCTGGGGGTTGAGTTGCAATAGCATTCCCTCACAAGAATCAACAACTTTCTTGTGGTAATCTACGCTCTCCAGTATCGCCTTGGATTGTCTCAGCATCGTATCAACCTCTGCACTCATGGCTTCCTTGTTGTCGCTCACCACAAGGTTCTTGTCGTTGGCTATCTGTCCGTTGGCAGGTAGCTGCTTGAAATCCACCTCCTCATCGTTCAGCTTCACCTTCACATCAACCACAGTTTCCATAGGCTGAGGCGTGAAGCCATTGTTGAAGGTAGGGTATTTCGTCTGAGGGTTGCTCACCGAAACAACCTGACCGATCTTCAAGTTCGGGTTCTCACCCTTGTCGAGCACATAGAATAAAGAATTTGTTCGTAGTCCTTGAAACATAATGTAATCTCCTATTATCTATTCTGTTTGTTAAACAATACCCGTCATCAGCTGAAGGGTGTTAGTATCTCGCTCGAACCAGAGCTGAACGACTCCAGTTCCCGGCACGTCAGCAACCGTCAAAGCATCACCGTTGAATTTGGTTACAGCTTGGGTTGCGCCGTTGGTCTCGAAAAGGATAGGCAGCGTACCTGTCGTTCCAGTCGGAATAGCCTGCATCAGATTCACGAAAGTCGTACCTCTGTAGTTGGCATTCACGAAGGCGTGGTTTTTAAAGGTGAACACCACATTGGCAGTATTCACCTTCACGCCAGTAGAAGCGATAGCCGCCGAACCGTTACGATTCACCCAAGTAAAAGGTCTTAACCATAACATAGCAGCCTCCTTTCTTTAACCCCAGAATCCTGCACCGTTGGCAGCATTCAAACCATACAAGCCAGCCTGATAAGCAACGCAGTTAGGAACCGCAGTGAATGGGCTGTAAGGGGTGGTTACGGTCTCTGGCAGCTTGCACTTGATACCTGCCACCTCGTTCTGCAGACCAGCCAATACCGCATTGATAGGAGCCACAGCCTGACTCACGATTTGTGAAGTCATAGCAGAAGCCTTGAAGGTACTGTTCTCCTCACGCAGAGAATCAATCTTGTTCTGCATTTCACGCATCTCAGCCTGCTTCTGACCGTCAACGATGGTCTGAGTACTCTCCTTGATGGCGTTGTGCAAGTCGCAAGTCTGTCGCTGGGTCTCGTAAGCAACGTTAGAGAAGCCACGCTCCTGACCTACAGCCACATTGTTGATGGCATTCTGCAAGGTTCCAGTCTGCTGACAGATAGCCAGACGGTTCTCGCAGCAGCAGTTTGCAATCTGCTGAGCAATCTGCATGTTACCCTGCTGCAAAGCATTGATGGTCTGCATACCGCTCATGCCCACCTGATTACCCACGTTCTGAACCTGAGAAGTCAAGGCAGAAATAGCATTCTGAATCTGACCTTCAGTACAGTTGAGCTGAGTAGCGAGATTACTGAGTGCGTTACGATTACCGCCGATGGCATCCATCAAGAGGCTACGACCGTAGTCATTGTTAATCTCGTTAGCGATACCGCCACGACCGTTGCCGCCGAAGCCGCCCCAGCCATTGCCACCCCAACCCATAAGGAAGAAGAGGAAGATAACCCACATGAACCAGCCGCCTTCACCGCACATTCCGTTGTTACCCTTCATGGCGAGAAGCACATTTGGATCTACACCCTGCTTCTGGAGCAGAGGAGCAAGAAGTCCAAGCATTCCGTTTGAACCTCCGTTTTGGTTTTCACCAAAGATGTATGTCTTAGATTCTGACATAATAAATGATAGATTAATCGTTTCGTTCACTATTGAACTTGGTGCAAAGTTACGAAGAACCTTGCACCCTGCCTAACTATGCTCAAAATATTTTTTTAGCAAGTTAAGCCCCAGTTCCTCAGCATTTTATGCTGAGTCATTCTCTGCTCATTTATTTAGTAAAAATCTAAACTATTCAGAAATTGCTCTCAAACCGATACAATCTATCAATATTATCTGTACCTTTGCACGAAAATGAGCTAAATTAAGGAAGAATTTTAATTTTATCAATTATGAGCAAATATAAATTGAACATTTATCAAATTCAAGAGAAAGAGACTCTTGATGTAAACTTAATCAGTCTTAAAGACAAGATTGAGGCTATTATGAAAATTGACGAAACAGTGTCTAATGCTCCAGCAGCATGTTTTGAAGAAAATGAAGAAACCCCATTTGCTATAGCTTACAAGAAAGCTAATGGCGAAGTGGTTTTCTATTACCCAGAGTAAGTTTAAAAAAAGGAGTGAGCACTAAGCCCACTCCTCATTTAATATTTATTCCAGCCTATCCAGCTCATCAACCGCATCCATCATGATCCTGTCAATATTCTGATTAGCGAAGTTGATGCTCTCGGTATCGCTCGCCTTATCCCTCATCTTCTTCCATCGCTTCATCTGTTTCTCTGCCAGCTCGATTACTCTCACCTTGGCAGCTTCCTTGGAGTTTTGAAAGTGGAAATACTCACCTATATTCGTGATTCTTTTATCAATCGGAACGTTCTTCGATTTCAGGCGGTCCACGTTCGCCATGGTCTTCTCCATTTCATCCTTGTAGTTATACCACTTGCTCTTGGTTCTCTGCAAGCTGCTCTGCTCGTTTGGAGTATAGAGAAGAGAGCGAAGGAAAGGAATATCCTTGGTTTCCGTGTCGCTTCCGTGCTTGATAACACCGATAGCACGCTCTGTAAAGGTAGCAGCGCCACCGCCTATACCACCGATGTAATGATTCAGCATACTAGGGTTCGTCACCATATCCAGGAAACTATTACCCAGCATATCCTCATTACCCTTGGCTACATCGTTGGTCTGGGCATTCACCCATTTATTTACAGCCATATACCCGTCAGGCGTGCCTTTGTTGGCTCTCTGCCAAGCAGGGGAATTTTCATTCCAGTCACCACGTCTTTCAATCGGCGCACCCTTCCAGTCGGTGTTTAACTCCCATTCCACGAAAGGAGATAGGGCAGAAGGAGAGATAGCCTTGATCGTCTCGTTCAATGGCTCCTTGCCAGCCGAAGAGTTACCGAGATAGTCCATCACCGGCACAAGCTGCGACATACAGCCCACGGCATCCAAGGCAGGATTCTTCTGTCCGCTTACGTTTGGCGAGAAGGTCAAGCCAGCCGCCAAGCACCATACGGCTAAAATCTGATTTTTTGGAAACTGTTAAATGATGTGAAGTGCCGATAAATAAAGGCGATTTTCTAGATAATACGTAGAACTGTCGTCGAACAGTTATTGACTGGTTTATACCGTATGGATTTCTTAACTTTTAAAATTGCGCTTATCCCGAAAAATCGTACTATCTTTGCACTCGTAAGTTCGTGAGGTGAGAGGCACAAACAGACACAGAATCAATGGATTTCATCATAATAATATACAATGCCCTGTCTGCACCTCTCACACTAGCGGATGGGGCATTTCTTATGCCCTTTCATTGGAAGTAGAATTTTAAAATATATTATTATGAACGAAATCAGTTTGATTAGCAAGTCAACTTTCCTTGGTAAGGAGATTGATGTGTATGGTAACGCCGAGAACCCATTGTTTAAGGCAAACGATGTTGCAGAGTGGTTGGAACTTTCGAATGTTTCCGACATGATCACAAGAGTTGATGAGGATGAACGGTCTAAGTTCAACTTAGGGCGTCAGGGTGAGACTTGGTTTCTCACTGAGGATGGTCTTTACGAAGTTTTGATGCAGAGTCGTAAGCCGCAAGCTAAGCAGTTCAAGAAGGGAGTGAAGGAAATCTTGAAGTCTATCCGTCGCACAGGATGCTATTCTGTCACGAATGTAATCAAGGATAGAGTAGAGGCTGGTATGATGTGGGTGGAAGGCTGCAAGCGAATCCTTAACCTTAGCGATTCATCAACTCTTGCTCTGATGCAGAAGGTAGCAGAACCTCTTGGCTTGCCATCCCCAGACTATATTGCTAGCAAGGGAGTGATGCACTCGGCATCAGAACTGTTGAAACGCTTTGGATCCAAGATGTCGGCATTGAAGTTCAACCAGCAGATGGTTAAGCTTGGCTTCTTGAAAGAGGAGACCCGCCAGGGAACTACAAAGATTCATAAATTCAAGGTGATTACCGAGAAGGGTAAGTCTTATGGAGAGAACCAGGTATCTCCAAAGAACCAGAGTGAGACGCAGCCACGATGGTATGATGATAAGTTTGAAGAGCTGTTGAAGGCTATATAATATAATAAGGTGGAGTACTGTCTGTACTCCACCTTATTATTTATACTTTTTGTCATACTCTTCAATTGCCAGCAAAACATTCTTCCGAAAAACGGCAGATGGATGGTCGTCTTTCTTCGATGTGCTTCTTCCACCTTCCATGGTCGCAATCTTATCTAGTACCCTAATCATAATATTGGGGTCTGCACCAATAAATTGCAAGAAACGATATGAAGCAATATCGGCTTCTATCTCCTGCTCTCTAGAATAGCGCATCTTATAATTGCTAGTTGCAAGATAAGCATCCCTATCAAAGGCGTGACCGGCAAGTAAAACGTTTTGCTGATATTGAGCATTGTTAGAAGAACTGTAGGTAGAGTTGTATGCGCCAGAGTATGCTACGGCTGTAGCAGCCAGTGCGCCACCAAGTTCTGCCCACATCTTGTTATTGCGCTCTTTCTTGTTTGCGGCGTATATGTGGTTAAGAGAATGCTTACCAACGAAATGTTGTATTTCATGTGCTAGTACGGCAACAATCTCCATTGTGTCCAGCTTCTCAATTAATCCTGTGTTGAGAAAAATTAATCCAGTAGGATAGGTGGATGAGTTAAACTCATTGTTAGGATTTATATGAATCTCAATATCGCTATCAATCTTATTGAGATTAAAGATACTGTCAAGTTTTCCTAATAGCCCCTTGTATTTAAGATCACAATATTTGTTAGGCTTAATCTTACTTTTAATGGTGTTACATGTTAGAACGTACTCTGACAGAGATCTTTTTGCAGTCTTTGACTTTGCAGAATATATCTTGTCTATCTTCTGGTCGTACCAATGTCTCTTCCACCAAAACTCTGCAACCTTATCTTTCGGAAGACTTTTTAGTTCTGATGGTACATCGTATTGTTTGATATAATTCTCACATTCCCATGAACTTTGAGCATGGCACATAGAAGCCAAAGCTATTATGGTTACTATTGATAATATCCTTTTCATAAGCTTTCATTTATATAATCAAATTCTCCGTATTTTAAACAAACAAAATAGCCTTTTTTATCAGCTGTATTTTTTGTAACATACAACTTAAATGCATATTCATCAGAATTAACAGGTGAAGTGCCTCCAAAATAGCATTTAAATTTGTTGTCGTCAATCTCTTCTTGCATTTCATATTTATTTCCAAGTATGCCTTTAAGATATTCTCTGCCGCTCTTTGCCTCTTCTGCAGTATCGCATAAAAATCCCATCATACATTCGCTGAGATAACTTCTGACCCCATCATTTTGGAATGTAAAAAATATAAAGTCGAATTTTATCCCGGCATAAGTTACATTATCAAAACCTATTGCATTTAATTCGTCCATGCTAGGATCTCCATACTTGTTAGTAAGTATAGTTCTAGCAGTTGGTCTGTCAGAGCCAAACTTAACCCCACACATTTCTGTTACAACATCACTTTGAGCAAAACAGCTAGCCGATGCGATAGCTAACAGAAAGAATAATATAATTTTCCTCATAAGTTTAATATTTTGTTTTTGCAAAAGTACAAAAAATAGCGATAGGTTGTATCACCTACCGCCACTTTTCTTTGTAGTTTATACGGATTCTAGTTTAACTTATCCAAGTCATTCACAGCCTCCTGCATCTTTCGATTGATGTCTTCATTAATCGACTTGATTACTTCTGGGTTAGATGCCTTGTTTAATTGTCTCTTCTTCTTCGAGATATAACTATCAGCAGCTTCCCAGATGTTATACGCCTTTCCTTCCTTGCCGTGAGTAAAGTTGAACTTCTTGGCATTATTCTCCATGTTCTTCAAAACATCAGGCGTATTAGTCTTCAACTGCTTGATATTATATTCCGTCTGCTTCAACTCGTCGGAATAGTTATACCATTTCGATCTAGTTCGCTGCATATCTTGCCCCTCTTTTGGAGTATAGTTAAACACCCTGTAAAGAGGGATTTGATTTTTATCAAACTTTTCAAATTCATCAGAGAATCCCTTGCTGAATCCTTCTTTGTTCTTTGCTCCAGATATAACGCCCTTACCAACAGCTTCTAACGTTTTGTAAGTTCTGCCAATAGTTGAACCCATACCACCGGTGTAACTATCTATCAAATGTTGCCAAGCGTAAGGTGCAGTAAGATAATCAAGAGTTTCATTCCCCTTCATATCTGCATTAGAACTATCAATACTATTTGTGCCTTGGTTAGCCCATTTATTAATACTCATATAAATACCATTGGTGTTATCGTATGCCCTCTTCCATCTTGGAGCCTTATCAAGATAGTCATAATCACGATAGAAAGGTCTGCCTGTCCAGTCTCGATTGAAGGCAAGTTCCATAGCAGGAGATATGGTTGTTGGAGTTACTGCAAGTATTGCATCCTCTCCAAGTTCCTTAATGTTGTTGCTTGGCGAATGGTGTCCAAGGAAATCAGAGGCTGGTACTAATTGTGCCATCTGTCCCAAAATATCATAACCGATAGGTGTACTACTCTTCAACTTATCATTCACAACATAGCCAGCCGCAATATCGCCCAACCCGAAGAACGCTCTTAACTCGATGGCAATAGGAATAGTCTTAAAGTTTCCGTGCCCAGTATAGATACAGATATTATTTCTGCGTTTCCATTCTGGTAACTCTGCGTATGGATCCTTCACGCCCTTTCTGTCCTTCTCGTCCTCATTATTAATCAGGTATTGATTGATTAACGCCTGAGCAATACCGAGTCCTAAAGGTAACATACCGAATGAAACGGCAGATGTCTTCCATGCACTCTTATAGTTCTTGAAAAACAGATTTGCACCTTGCACTCCGGCGTTATAGAACTGCGTATGATTCTTCATCCAGCTATTGAAGAAACCGAGAGTACCACGGAATTTCTTATCAATATTGCTATCATTTGAAGTTTTCAAGGTCTTGATGGCATCTCCAGAACCGTGCCGGTTGAAGTTTGTTGAAACCTCCTTGGCATCATAGATACTCCGTCCTACGCTTCTTCCGTGCTTTCGTGAAGTACAGTAAGTAGAGTAGCGAGCTACGTTTTCAATAATCTCGTTGGCAGTCTCAATAAAGGTTCCACCTTCCTTGATTTTCTTGACAAACCATCCGTCTGCATCCTTACTTCCTTTCTTGATCAGGTTATCATATTCCTCAATCAGGCTTTCCAGTTTCTTGATTTGAACAAAACCAGTCTGACCGCCATTGTCCATAAACTCTTTGAACATTCTTTCTCGTTCATTATTTGTATCAAGCTTACCGTCTCTATACTTGCGGAACATAGTAAGATAGTTTCCACTACCTTTTCCGTTCTTGATAGAAATCATGTTTCCTGCATATTCTTTCAAGAAGTCCTTGGTGTAGCTAAATCCTTCCTTGGTAACATTGGCTGATGCAAAAGTTAAGTCACGCAACATATTAGACATCATAAAGTCTGGATTCAGCGATGTATTGAATTGGGCAATTTTTCTCGTAACCTTCGCATCAAATTGCGTTACCGCATTTCTGGTTCCTGAATCTTTCAAAAGACCATTGAGTGCTTGGGCTGCTCTAGGGTTACCCTGACAGACAAAGCTTCTTTTCCTTCCTGCGATATACACATCAATGATATGTTCAGACTTATCCTTGGCACGCTGGAATTTAAAGCCAATGTTAGGCTTTCTGTGTGAAAGCTTTGCATCACCAGTTGCTTTCTTCGCCTGCATGCTGTCCTCAAAGTTTTGCAGTATATTGCTTATTTGCTGCTGTGTGGCGTTCTCCGGAATTTGAGGTGTAACCTCTTCCCAAACTTCTTTACCATCTACTACGTGCTTCTCTAGCCAAGGATTCACTTCAACAAAGATTTTATCTTTTGTATTACCAGTTTCATAGGCAGAAACAAATCTGGCAAAGTGCTGCTTTACTACATTCTTTCCGCCATTGATAAGCGAAGACTTTGCCATGGCGGATATTTGAGCCATAACATTAATGTCGCTCAGACTGCTTCTTCCCTTTGCATTTGCCAATACAGGACCAACAAAGTTGGAAGGATCTCCCTTTTCTCCGATATAACCATACACATCTTCTGCGGTTGTATCATCAAACTTTCTAAGAGGCACATACCATTGGAACATTCCCTTTAGATAATCTCTATCAGATTGATCAATAAAGCCGTTGTAGTATTCTTGGTCGATAACGTAATCTGTTGCAGCCTTCTTCTTTATCCAGAAGTCTTTTGCCAAATCGCTACCCATCTGGCTTTCTGCACTCATCACGTTGTCAATGGCAAGCTTGTCGTCGTATGGATCAGAGGTCTTGGCTATATTTTGCATACCATGGAATCCAGAATAATCGTGTTCGTCAGCAACAAAGTTAACGTCCACGTTGCTACGAATCCATTCGTCCATTTGCTCCAGGTACTCATCAAATCTGATGTTGCCTTTCTCTAGTTCGTCAGCCAAATCCTTCTGCTTGTCGTTCCAGTCCTTCATCAATGTCTTTGCTTTCGTAACATCGTCATTCATCATATCACGAATTGCGTCACGAACAAAGAATACACGGTTGCGCTCCAAACCGTGCTTGGTAATCATGTAGAGTTGTGCGTTTCTTAACTGCTCATCCTTATCGCTACCGCTCATGGTAGATACAACTTTCTTGAAAGTATCATCAAGAGGCTTCGTGTATTTTCGGTCATATTCTTCTGCCTTTTGCTGTACGATACTGTCAATGCGGTTCTGCGCCTGCAATGGATTGAAGGCAGAAGGAATATCCGTCCACGCATTCTTTTCACCAGAGATTATTTCCATAGCCTCTTGCAAAGACTGCATATTATCAACGGTACTTTCCTTGAAAGCATAGAGTTTTGTTCCGAGTCTGCGGTTATACTCCTCAATCTTAGATGCAGTCATAGGGGAGGTGCGGAAATGCACTTTTCCATCGGTAGCCTCCTCGAAGTCCTTATGATTCAAGTCGAGCAGATAACCATGGTTCTTACCATCATTATCAAAGAACATTCCGTTTCTCTCTACGATGCTAGGCGTGTTGTCTCTCTCCAACTTATGCAGCAAGGCATTTCTTCTGATAGCAAAGTAACCATCACTCTCAGGATGTTTGGAGTAATTCTTGGCGAGCCACAAGAGATACTTAATATCCTTCGTGTTCGGCGCCACACGGTAGCCGATTTCTCTAAAGATATTTGTTACCTTGTTTTTCAGGTTATTCCAAAGCCCATGCTCGCCGTGTCCTTCTTCTGCCATTCTAGCAATAGCCTCTTCAATGGCATTTCTGTAATCGAATGGGTTGTACTGTAGTTCCTTAACGACGAGTTTTTTGAGGTCGGCGTATTCCGGCTTATCAAGATTGAAGTAAATATCATCAAGGAATTTATCGTAGTTGTCGTTACCGAACAGTTCACGCATTCCTTTATGACCCACGATTTCGTGCCATACTGTTTTCTCAGCTGTGTAGCTGTCATGTACGTTTGGCATATACAGCACAACTTCACCTGTGCGTTCATCGTACCATCCTTCTACCTTTTCACCCTTTTCAAGCCTTGCCTTAGCCTCGGCATTGGTAACATCTTCGACACTTTGCAACATCTTGACTTTGCCGCCCGTAGCCTTTGCAACCTTTGCAACATGCTTTACTACAGCAGGAGCATCTTTAGAAATTGACACAGGTGAATTGTTATCATTTCTAAAATAAATCTCTTCATCTGTTAAATTTTTGCTTTCTTCAAGCAATTTCTTCCCAGAATCGTATGATTTCTCAACTCCATTTAGTAACTTTGCAACAGATATAGAGTTGCTTGGTGCATCCGAATGTGGTTTGTCGGGATTCTCTCGCTCTCCAGGGGAGCCAAGTAACTCTATTTTTGTTACCTCATAACTATGAGGCTTGTTTTCTTCACCACCTCTAAACTCTTGCATGGTTGTTTTCACACGGTATGTCTTGCCGTCCAATTGTACGGCACCATACAAACGATGAACCAAAATATTGTCACCGTATCCATTTTCTATGCTGCGATTTCTATTTTCATCCTTGTTGTAGTCTGGGTGAATCTCCGCTTCGATACTCTCGTGAATAACATCTGTAAGCTTTGGAAGAACGGAAAGATGAATATCAAGACCATCGCTCTTCTTCACAGCACTCTCAGACAAGTATTTTTCAACAGCCTTTTTACTAATAGTATAAGGCGTTCCATCACGCATTGTAGGCAATTCCGATTTTCCTGTAGTTACAAGATTATCTTTCGCCCATGCCTTTGCATTTGCCAATATCTCATTCTCGGTAACTCCAAAGCTATGTTTTTCCACCGGCACAACATTAACGCTTTCCTTATTCAGGTTAGGCATAACAATACCTTTTTCCTCTACAGCTCTGTCTCTTACTCCATCAAAATTCTCCTTGGAGTCTGAGAATGTCTTGCCTAGTTCCATACGGAAGTGGGTGCTGCCGTTGGTCTTTGATGCGATATATCTCTGCATTTCATCCTCTGTCATACCGGCAAGCTTGCAAGACAGTTTCTTCAACTCATCAAACACCGCCTGCTTGTTTTCCTGATACTCCAGCTTTTGAAGCTCATCATATTTGGTGTAATAGTTAGCCATCTTATCTCTCCAGTAGTTCGGTTTGTCACTGCCAGTGAAAGATATACCATAGTTCATCCAAGAACCAGCCAAAGACACATCAATACCTGTCTTACCATAAGAAACGTTTTTTACGCCCTTGATTTCCATAATATCCTTGACAGCAGCCTTGGCTTTCTTCTGCATTTTGAGATTCGTATCAATGATACGCTCAGGCATTTCAATATCCCGAAGATCATTGAAAAAATCTTCAATCTTATCGTAATGACCGCTCAGATCAATCTTTTCAGGATAACCTGCCTTGCTTCTCAAAGCGGCATCGGAAATCTTATCCAATACAACTACTCGGCATGCAACTCTGGTTCCTGCCTGCTGGAAAAGGATATCAGGAAGATTTACCTCAGCACGCATGGCAACGTTCTTCTGCTCGTTATACCACTTGTCAAACTTCTTGTCTGTTGAGCCTCTAGGTATGATTGCTACGATACGACCTCCTTCATCCAAGTGCTTGAATGCCTTGTCAACATGTTGGATAGCCAATGCGCCAGCCTTGCCGAAAGGAGGATTCATTACAATTACATCGTGCTTGTTGTTCAATGCGTAGTTCTCAAACGTATTGTTCAAGAACTTTCTGCCCAAGCCGCCAGCCTTCAACTGCAACTTCGTGAAGAGACTTTGACTAGGCTCGATGCTTACCATTTCGTTAGTCTTAGGCACGTATCTTGCGATGGCTCCATGACCGGCACTAGGCTCCAATACAGAGTCACCTTCACCCAATCCTGCCCATTCTACCATCTTGTAGCCAAGAGGCTCTGGGGTAGGGAAGTAGTCGCTACCTTCACGATTGTTCTTGTTTAGTTTCTGATTGCTGTAATAATCAAGCACTGCATTATCGAATGGATCATTCTCACTTGGTGTTGCTGCATCAAATTCCTTTCCGCCTACACCCTGGTTCTCTACCGGTACAATACCGCTATGTTCCAAGATACCATTGGCGAAACTGTCACGCAAGTTTCTTGCCTGACTGCCCAATGCAAGGTTCTCGGTAGTACTTACCTGATTATTGAACTTTTCTCCAAAAAGCATCATTTCAGAGTTGAGACCCAATATAGGGTACTCAAAGATGGCATTGCTCATATTACCGATACGGTAAATGCGACCTTCAATCTGCAAGGCTGTGATAGGACTCTGAGGCAATGCGAGGGTGATACAGACACGCTGGTGCTTGCTTGTGGTATCATGAAGTGAGATTCCTTCCTTTCCAGAAGCTTCCTGAATCACGATGATATTCTTGCCGCTATCGTCATCATTAAAGGTATCAACCGCCTTATCCTTCACCTTCTTGCTTTCCTTTCCGCTGAAGAACAACACATTCTTCTCTCCAAACACCTTGGCAATCTGTTCTCTTGGCATACTGTAGTCAAGAGTCTTCTCCCATTCCAGAAGGTCTGCATACTTGTTTCGGAACTCGGTGCATTCCTTGATGTATTCGTCACGCTCCTTGCCTGGTTTCATCATCTTGATCTGCTCGTTGGCAACTCTAAGCATGTAAGCAAATGGAGCCTCCAAAGGTTCCTTGCTCTCTACACGGCGATGGAAGATAACAACCTTTCTACCCAAATCCAAGTGCTGTTTGATTCTGTCAATGGCAGCAGATACTTTCATAGTCTCGAAAAGGGCACTGCCATAATTGTAATCACCGATGGTCTTGCTGTACGCATCATGCAGATACTTTGTCTTCAATGTGTCCTGCACCGCATGATTGAAATCCTCGGCATGATCAGGAGCCACGGTAGGGAAGTCTCTAGAATAGTCGTAAGGACTATCAATAATTCTTCCGCTCATTGTGCCAAGTGTGTTCTGCAAGTAATCAGAGAAAGCAACCTCCTGCTTGGCTACGGCATCCGGGTTACTGATGCTCTGCTCCAGACGATGGTAGCGGAACTTGTATGCAGCGCCAAAGTGATTAAGATAGAACTGGGTTCTTCCAGCCATTCCTCTCTCGTCCGTTTCCGGGTACTTAAAGATATAGCCCTCAACATAATCAAGATTCTCTCTAGTATTGAAAGGTGTAGCAGATAGGAATATGGTCTTTGTGTTTTTCCATGAATCCTTTGCCTGCTCTTTCAGTTTAGGCTCTACCTTATTATATGTATCCCTTGCCTTGATGAAATCCTGATATGCTTTTCCAAGCTTAGGGAAAGTCATTCCGTCGGCAGGAGCAAAGCTGTTCAAATCCCTTGGAAGGCTCTTTAATGTGGCATTATCCACATCTCTGTCTGTAGCACTTGGATGACTATTCTTGTACTCTTTCTTTATGCGTTCGATTTCCTTTATTCTTAACGCATCAAATTTTTCAGCAGCACCATTCATTTTTTGATACTCAGGGTTGATGCTCTGCAATCTCTGGAAACAATGATTCTCGTCACGATTGGTAACCATGTAGTGCTGCATGCTTCTGGCAGTTTCAGTACCCTTCTTGTTTTCCATGATACGGTGGCACTCGTCATAGATAACGGCATCCCATTCTGTTTCAAGAAGTTTCTTATTCAGACCAAAGTTTGCAAATGTAGTGATTACCATTCCTTCTCCACTTTCTGTAGTAGCAGTGGTTCCACGCATTTTTGCCCAGGAGTCAAGATCCTTAATGTCCAGACCAAGATTCTTTCCGTCCTTTATCCAGTCGGAAACCTTCTTCTGGCTAGGAGTAATAAAGAGTATTCTGCCTTTGCCCTGCTTAGCCAATCGCTTAGCAATGCCAAGACCTGTGTATGTTTTTCCTGTACCAGTTCCATTGGTAAACAGGTAGCCCTTACCGTAAGCATGTTCACGGTCTGTATGTTCCTTTCCGAAGAACTGAGTTTCAGCCTTCAATACGTCTTCCTGCTGCTGAGGCAAGAGATAAGGCAAAGTCTCCTCGATGTTCTTCATGTCGCCCACCTTCACTTCGATAGGTTCGGCTTCCATCTGTCTCTTATACTTCTCTTCAAGAGGTTCTTTTAGCTTCTTTTTCAGCTGCTGGTTTCCATAGATGCTGCTCCACTCCCTGATTGTATGGGTCTCACCATCCATTTCGTAAGGAGTGTTCCAATAGTCTTCAATGAATCTGTCAATATCATCATCACTAAGACCTATCATTTTCAGCTCCTCGCCTTCCTCGGCAAGCATGGCAGCTTTCCACTCGTTGAACTTGTAGATACCCTCCTTAATCTTCAAGACAGCACCGTTAAGGTGCATCTTTACCAACTCAGGCAGCATTTCTATTTGCTCTGGTGTAAGGTTGAGCTTCTTGAAAGGAGTCAGGGCAATCTTGGCATAGCCTTGCCCTGCCTTCTTCCATCTAGCCCAGAAGTCTTTCTTCTTCTTCTCATAGTCAGCTCTTTCCTGCTTTAGCCGTTCTGCTGTGCTATCTGGGAAAGTAGTTCCTTGCTTGGCTGTAGGCTTCCGTCCTGCATTCGTGTCAGCAGGTCTGTTGCTGCTTTCACGTCCACTTCCTCCAGATACATGTCCATTTCCGCTAGCTGAACCGCCTCCGTTGGTGTCAGAACCTCCGGCAGGTACTGCGCCCACTCCGGATGAATTTCCTTCACCTTGCTTATTGCCTTGTTCTCCAGCAGATAGAGTAGTGTCGTTCTGATTACTCTCTCCGCCATTTCGCTCTCCGGGTGCAGCTTCGTTGCCTGTTCCTCTATCCACTGGTCCATCAGGTCTTCCGCTTTCTCGTCCTCGTCCCAGTCCCAATCCTTCGCCGCCTGTAGTATCGGCAGCATCCAGCTGTGTTCCGTTTTCTGTTCCGCTATTGTCGGAAACATTCTCATGTCTATTTCTAACATCGTTCCAAATTTTAAAGTAAGATATTGCGTTTATGATATTGCTCTTGTCGCCACGCAAATATGCGAGTGCGGCAGGTATCAATTCTTTATTTTCCTCAGAGGTCAGTTCATTAATCTCTGATTCCGTGAGAGGGTTCTTTGAAGAAACAGCTTCTCGTTCCTCCAAGTCCATCTGTTCCCAAGGCTTGTCGATTATATCAGCCTCAGCCTTTCCTATCTCTTCGGCGATAATCTTCTGTCTCTCAGCAAGACCTTTACCCTCTTGCTTCAATCTGTCGTCTAAGAGATGCTTCAATTCCTTGGCAGCCGTGGTGGTCCGCTCTGCATCACCGCTTTCCTTGGCGGCAGCATAATCTTGTCGAGCCTTGCCAATCTTCAAGTTCATGGCAAATTCACCTTTCTGCTTCTGCTCTTCATGGAATGCGTCAGCAGCCTGCTTCAAACCTTCCATAGGATCTGCGGACGGTTCTTTTGAGTCTTTCTTAACGGAATCCTTTGCTGATTCAAGTTCTTTATTCCACATGTCAGCCACAGATGCCTCGTCAAGAACACCGTTCATATTCTGGTGATCTTTATACGCAAACTCAAATTCACCTTCTGCTGCTTTGATCTCCTTCTCACTCTTGGCTTCTTTTAAAGCCTTTACGTATTTTTCCTTAGCTCTATCAAGTTTTTCCTGATGATCTCTAATTTCCTTTGGAGTAAAGCCTGCTGAATTTGGCTTGTCTTCATCCTCAGACTTTACTCTTCCTTCTCCTGCTTCTGCTGGTTCATTTCCTCCTGATGCTTCTTGTTGAGGTTTTTCAACGCCTGAAACATCATTGCCTCCTTCATTTTCTGAATGTCCTGTTCCATAATCTTGCCATTTTTTAAAGTTCAAATACTCATTAATTAACTCTTCCTTGGTAGGAGCTGCCTCAAAGATACTGCCCTCGCCAGTGTTTCTTGCTGCTGCGATGCGGTTGTATTCGTCAAGCAAATCTCTGAAATCTGCAACCTTGCCTTCCAGAGCCAAAGCCATCATCTGAGAGATAGAAGGGTAGCGCTTAGCCGCATCCTCACCGAACATGTCTGGTGTTCTCAGCAACGTATCAACCTTATTACCGCCCTGTCTTGCCTCATAGAGCAATTGGATAGCCTGATCAATCTCATCACGAAGAGAGAACTCGCCCAACTTCATGTTGTCCATTACCGAGCGGATAGCGTTGATAGCCTTATTCTTCACCGTAGAGTCGATGCCTAGCATTCTGATAGTCTCTGGCTTGAAGATTGAACCCAAAAGAAGGTTCTTCACATACTCCCTGCCTTGTGCGGAAAGCCGCTCAGGACTATCCATCATCTGTGCCACCTCGTTCTGTCCGATGATGCCTTTATCTACTAACGTCTTCACCAAGTCATTTATTGCCTTGGAATTGTTAAAGAAAGCATCAAGAGAACCATTTCCTTCAATCTCGGCAACAATCGCGCCTACTTCGTCAGAAGTCAAGGTCTTAGCATTCTTAACAGCCTGTTCTGTATTACTTTCGCTCTTTGTCTCTTTCTTGTTAAACAAGTCGAATGTCTTACTGTTGAGTGGAAGCTTCTCGTCAGGAACAAAGTAAACAATACCTTTGAATCCAGCTCCCTTAATCTGTTCTGGAGTCCAACCGAAACCTTCTGCATTATCCTCCAAATCCTCATAGTACTTACTGTCTTTTCCGGCTTGCTCTGCCAGTTTCTTACCCATTACAGTACCATTACCGCTAAGAGTAATACCTTCCTGTACGACTGGAACGTTCTTCAAGGCAAGTCCATTGAAATCATTTCCTATCTTCTGCGTAAACAGACGTGACTCCTTATCCCGGTAAGAACGAGAATTGGAAGATGTTCCATCTTCGTTAACAGGGAATCCCTCGCTTTGTTTGAAGTCGTTGAATGGATCATGCGAAGTGGTAAGACCAGAAGTTTCACCATAATAATATGTACCACGAATCTTCGTTCCATCTGCTAAGGTGATAGAACCTCTTCTACCTTTAATCTTTTTGGAAGCCTCGAATCTTTCTTTTACTTTAGGTGAAACCACACCAGCTTCCTGCGCTACACCATCAGCAGCTCTTTCTGGTTCAACTGGTCTTTCCACGGTCTCAGCCACCTTCTTGGCAGTCATTGCCTTTTTGATATTCTGAGCGTGGTCCAACTGCTTCTTGGCAGCTTCAATGGTCTGATTCTTCAAAGCCTCCTGCTCCATGATGTCGTTAGGCTCGGCGGTATAGTCCACCTTCATCTTCTCGGCATCCTTCAAAGCATTCTCAGCCTTCTTAATCTGTCCGTCCACCACCTTCTCAGCATTCTCCCCGAAATCCTCAGTAAGAATCTCCGCACTCTGTTCAGGAGTCATACTAGCATAGTCTGGCGTAGGCCTTCCCTTGCTATCCGTAGCCATAGGAACATCGGAACCATCGGCAAACTTTCGGGTCTGCTGAGGCTGCTCTTGTGGTGCTAAGTTCTCATTTGTGGTATTATCTTTGTCCGATGTGGTATCAACTTTTGTTAAAGTGGTATCATCTTTTGTTAAATCACCCCCATTTGTGGTACTATCTTCCGGTTTTGTGGTATTATATTTTGGTGCCTCCTGCTCCTGCTGAGGCTTGGCTGCATCCTGCATAGCCTGCTCTTGTGCCGCCTGATTGTAAGGCTCAGAGTTCTTCATCTGCAATCTCTGACGATATTCTGCAGCAAACTGTTCGATAGGCTGGTTTTGGAGCAGAGTAACCTCGTCTGCCTTCACGTAAACCATTTCCTTTGTATTAGGATCTAAGCAGACAAGCATATCGCCGCTGCCTTCCTTGGCTCTACCTGTAGTCTGGTCGAAGGCAACATCACCCGAACCAACAAGAAATGTTCTTCCGTTGCTGTCCTGCACGTACAAAGCCTGTTCGCCATTCATTGGCTGACCGTTCAATGTTCCGTGATAGCTCCAATCCTGAACAAAGGCTGATACAGTCTCCTCTATCTTCTGCTTGGTAGCATCCTGCATACCCTGCACTCTAGCGTTCGCATTAATATAATGGGCAAATGGTTCAAGTTGCTCTACGGTCAAGCCGCCCTGCTGGACCATCCAGTCATAAATCTGAGGATTCGTTAAGCCTTGGCTCTGTAGCTTCTTGAAATTCTGGCTAAATACATCATTGTCACGCATCAGCACTTCCACTTCTTCCTCTGCCTGCCTCAGACCATTCAGTTCCTGCTTTACTGCATCGCCGTTCGGCTGCTCGGTTCCAAGGTTATTGTCCTCGGCAACATCCTTACCATTGAGATTGCTCTGTTCCACATGAACCTTACCATAAGGAAAAGCTTTTGATTCCAATGCACGGCGAAGCTCTACACATACATTCTGCTCGAAATCTGTTCGTTTCATAGGATTCTTTTTCATGGCTTTGATGAGGCCCTCACTTTTCATTCCGTTACGGACGGCTACAGAATCAATGGTTTTCAGAACAGTTCCTTTTTCTGAGTTCAAGGCAAAGAGTGAAAAATCTCTGAAAACATCAGAACCTTCATTACCCATATTTGTTACAAGGGTATTGACATCGGCGCCTGGCTTCTTCATGTTTTCCACAAAGAAGTCATTCTGTAGTTCATAGTTGTTTCTGTCCTGTCTAGCAAGCAAGCCCATTGCGTTATACAGGCGTAGATTCTCCCTCTTGATATTGTGGGTATAGACTACATTATCCCTATCCTCTTTGTTGTCATAAGGAATCTTTGATAACAGCTCACCGTTAGCAGAATACTCGTTTACATACTTACGCTTTCCTCTCAGCAGCCCATCCTTTACATAGTCCTCATTAGAGAATGTAATATAGTCCATCATCGGGCGAGCCGATGGCATGATTCCTGTAACCGTAGCAGAGAACTTAGCCTTGGCATCCCAAGAAACTTTAGGATCTGCCATGATTTGGTCATAGGTATTCTTGATCATGGAAGCATCTGTTTCCAGATATGGATCATCATAGCTTACCTTCTTGTTCTTGGTTCTCTTTGCGTAACTGACAATATTCTCGCCGTCCGGCATCAAGCCGTTCATGGCACCAGAAGAAAATATCATGTTTCTCTCATCCTCCGTCATCAGGAATCTTGATTCCTTAGCCTTGTCTGAGGTGAGGAAATCCTTGAAGTTGGCAATGGTAGAGCCAAACCAGCCCATATCTTCACCCTTCTCGTTCTTTCTTCCGCCTCTCAATCCTTCCACGGCATGCTGCAATCTGAAACCGATGGCGGTAGGAAGACTCTCCATAGTGCCATTCCACAAATCAAACTCGATAGGTTTTCCGTTGGCATCCGTTCTTCCTTCAAGTTTTCCTGATACATATCCACCAAGATACATACCCATAGCTTCCATATAGGTCTTTCCTGATTCCAAGCCTACCTTGGCAGTAGCTCTTCCTGCATTTCCCCAGAATGAACCGCCCTTTATACCTGTCAGTCCTACGCTTCTTCCAACTTCACTTAGAGGAATGCCTGCCAGACTCATAGTAGCAAAGTTCACCGCACCAGTCGCACCGCCCTTTGCTGCAACCTTCAAGGTGTTTCCCAGAGAAGTATCTTCGCCAGTAGAATAGTTTTGAATCACAGAGCCTGTAGAGTCGAATACAAAACCGGTAACACCGCCGCTTGTCACAGCCTGTGCTCCCCTTGCCATCAATCTCTGTGCAAGGTTTCCGTTAGCTATCAACGCTGCCAGCTTGGTACTGTTGCCAATCAGCTTGCCAGCAACAAGTCCGCCTGCTTTAGCCGATGCACCGAAAATAGGATCTGAAGCCATACCTACTACGTCTGCTCCAACTCTCAACGCCGTACTTGGCTTATAATTTGGATTCATTCCTTCGTTGGTGCGAGCCAAAGCCTCCTCGTCAAACTGTCTCTGGCTCTTTGTTTTCAGGAGCATCGTTCCGAGTTTAGCCAGATAGTTTGAGCTGGTAGCTTCCTGAATGAAATAGTCTAGGTCATTCTTAGGCATTCGTCTTGCCACTTCTGTATCTCTGAAATCCCCGACAGCTTTCTCTACCATCTTCGGAAGAACCAGATTGTTGATGTAGTAGTCCTCTGAAACACCAAGTCGAATCGCTTGTTCTCTTGCCTGAGGCAAAATGTTTGCAATATTTTCCTTGATACTGTTCTGCAAGCTTGCCATTATCTTGTCTGGAGACTCATATTTATTAGCAATCTGAGTGCTGATAAGACCTGCACTAGACCCCATGAAAGGATTTCCCATAGCATCATTGCTGCGAATCTCATTCTCTGCGTTAAGAGTTGCCTGCTTATACTCATTGTTGATACTGTTCTTGATGAAGTCACCGCTACTTGCAACGAGGCTATCAGCCGCATCGCTCATTTCCTGCTCAATCTCACCCATAGGCTTCATCACGCCGACGGTTCCGTTGTCTATCATCGGCTGGCTCTGTCTGCGATACTCGTCATTTGCAATATGGTCGCTCGCCCTCTTAGCCGCCTGTCTTCTTACCTGCTGATTTTGCTGGTAAACCTGCTGGGTAGCCTTTGGTGATGTATAGTCAACTGAATAATCAGGTCCCTTCTGTGCATTGTCAATCTCATAGAGAGACTGAACGAAAGGAGAAGCCTTGCCCGGCGCATTTCTCCGTACCCTGCCCATCTGGTTCTGCGGTCTATGAAGGTAATCAGTAGGCTGCTGAGTCTGCTGATATTCCTGCGCCACCTGCATTGCCCTCTGTGCGGTAGTCATAGCTTTATTCTCTGCTGGCTTCTGCTGCCGAGTATGGTAGCTACCATAAGACTGTCTGGGCTTCGGGCTACCGCTACTGTAACCAAGCGCATTGGTGAACTGGGAAAACGTGCCGACATTTGCGCCCTTATCCCTAGCCAGTTTGTAAATCTGCGAACGATAGCCCTGGTAAGCCATTTTCGCCTTGAAGTCATTCAGGCTTCTTGCCTGCTTGAACAATCCATCCGCCTTTAATGCGTTATAAAGTGATGTTACTTTGTCTGCCATATATATAATGTATTAAATTGACCAATTACCTGTCTTTCCCTGCTTCACGCTACCTTTAACCCAAGTCGTAGCGTTCTGGGGAGTTTTATATACTCTGTCTTCACCCATTCCAAGTTGGGTAGTACAGAACTTTCTAAGCCTATCACCCTTAGGAGTCGCATCCATGAATCCGTAAGCAATAGCCTTCTGAATGATTCCTCTTGCCTTTGAGGAAGAACCTTTTATGATTTTTCCGTTCACCTCTGTCTCTGCATCATTCAAGGCTGCTTGATACTCTCTGAGCTTTGCCGGCGTAATCTGTTTGTTCCTGATCATGAAATCCCATAACTGGTTTTCCTGATTTCGTGTCAACTCCTTATTGGAGTATAGGCTACCGTATGGGGTCGCATAGCCGACGGCTTTACCACGTCCCCTTGCATCCTTTGCAACAGTATGCGCAAATCTTGCTCTTGATAGGTTGAGGTTAGCAATCTTGATTCCATATCCAGCCTGCCATTGTCCGTCCTTTATCTTGTCACGAATCTTCTTGTACTCGAAGTCTCGATTATCCTTGGCAGCATCGAACTCAAACTTAGCCTTCCATTTAGCTAAATCGGTCTTATCCTTGTCGGCTTTTTGCTGAAGTTCAGCCTGCTTGTAGCCGAGCGTAGCCTGCTGGTAAGCTCTCTGTGCTTCTGCTGCTCGTTCCTTCAAACTGAGATTCGCCTGCTTGTAAGCCGCATCAGCATCTATTGCAGCCTGCTTCTCTCTCTTTGTCTTGCGCTTCTGGTAAGCTTCTTCCATCATGGTAGTTGGGTCATTGAACACCTGCAAAGGCGCACCCTTGGAAGTATTCACGATGTTGCCCATGTGACGTATGGCATCGGCAAATGCCGCAATACGTTCTCTGTTGGTGGCGATTCGGCGGTCATACTCATCGGGAGTCTCGCCCTCACGCATACCCGGTCGGCTCTTGGGAATCAGCTTGCCTAGCCACCCGAAGAAGCCGCCATCCCTCTGGGAAGGGTCTACCTGGAACTCCGGAACCTGCTTGCTCTGTGCCGTCTGATAGCCACTTAAAGCGGAAGAAAGCGCATCATAGCTAGGTGTACCGTCCGCCTTCCATCCTGTAGGAGGCTGCTGCATTCCCTCGAAACTGGTCTGAGGCTGCTGAGTCTTCTCTGCTGCATCACCCAGATAGGGAGTCTGAACAATCGGAGCTTCCAGCTTCCCACTAACACCCCCATTCTGCTGAAACACGTTCATATTCATAGGTTGGGGAGCAACCGCTGGAATCCGCCCACTAGGACCACCCTGCATAGTCTGGTTCCCCAATCCCATCACCTGATCATAATCAGGGTACTTAGCCCTCATCATATCATGTACAGCCTGAGGATACCCATTTATGGAAACAGGTACCCTTTTCTGCTGCTGTGGATTCTGATTATTATTTGCCATAAGCCTTTTTCATAATCTGTTCAAAAACACTCTTGTCAACCAAAACCTTAGCGCCGCACTCTACATGAGCGTCTTGAATCATCTGGTCGCTGAATTTCTTATCAGGATGCTTGGCTGCATAATCTGCAATGGTGTTGAGAATCTGCTGGGCAGCTAAGTATGCGCCTTTGTACCATACATATCTCTTGTGCTTATCCTTCAACTTGTGAGTCAAGTCGGCAATCACCTTCTCTTTATAAGCGAGAGCACTCTCTGCACTCTTCAAAGCCTGAGCATCAATCTTGTCAACAACCTTGTCTGCAAGCTCCTTCTTCAACTCCTCATTCTCCTTCATGTACTTCTGGCACACCTCGGTCAGATTCTTCTCACGAATCTTTGAAAGGCGAAGTTCCTCTGCAACGTCAGCCAAAACTGCGTCCTTATCCTTTAACTTCTGTTCAAAATCAAAATTCTCGCCGAACATCTTCATCTTTCCTCTTAGGTGTCTAGAGCTTTCCTTCCTCAACTCCTCAATCTTCAGGTTCTTCTTGTGGATGATCTTGTTGAGTCTGGCAATCTCCTTGCCCAAAGCCTCAATCTTGTCGCTCTTTGTAATCATCCTGTAGTAAAGCTTATTGAACTCGTCTGTCGTTGTCTTGCTGACTCTCTCCAGGCGCTCATTCTCCTTAGTAAGCTCTGCAATCTTCTTTGCCTGCTCATCCAACAAGGCATCGTTAAACTGGGAGGCTGCTTCTGCAAGGGCAGGGTTTTCACTTGTATTTTGGTTATCTTTCCGCTTCAACTTTATGCCTTCTACTGCGCTCAAAGGAGAACCAGGAATAGGCTCGCCGCAATGTTCAATGGATTTATTTCCAGATAAATCGCCTTTGATGCTGTTCTCAGCAGAACCGGGAGCCTTGGTATTCTCTTCGTACTCCTTCTTCAAACGTTTCTCACGCATATTGTAATCATGTCCGCTGATGGATATATAATAACCTCCCTTGGATAAAACACGGAAAGCTTCAAGTACAGAAGGCTTCTCATGCTCAATCCAGCCACTCTCGTCAAACTCAAATGGCTCTGTTGACTTGTGAAGGTTAATCACTGCAAACTCTTTCTTCAATATATCTTTTGCTTCTTCTAATGTCATATCTATATTATTTTAATATTTAACTTCATTAACACTTCCCGAAAAATTAGGGGTGGGGAAAATCGGAAAACCGAAATCCAGAAAAAGGGGGTGGGGGGTGGCGGGATTTTTATTTATGTATTTATATACTATAATTACAAACGGTGGTCAAAGGGGGGTGGGGGTCTTGGGGTGCCCCTCTATGCCTTGCCTGCCCTTGCCTCGCCAGTCGCTCGCTCCTCACCTTCCCAGTCCTACACTCCTAGGTGAGGAACCTTCGGCTTCTTCTTGTTGAGGTTGCCTGCCGCTTCATCCAGCATTGTGCCACCAACCAACTGGTTATTGGATGCGTTCGGGTTCAAAAGTCCGTTCGCATCAGCCTTGTGTGATAGCCCATTGCTGATGTCTGTTACATTCTTGTTATCAAGTGTCGGTGTTGGATTTGCTAACTTGCTGTTATTCTGTGTCTTAGCTCCTTCGAGTTCTGACCCCAATTGGTTCACACCGAAATTGAAGAGGGCATTTGAAGCATTTTGGGCTGCATCGCTCGTTGCCTGCGCCTTCTGCTGCTCAATCTGCTGACGTTCCCTAGACAACTGCTGAGTGTTGGCAAGGTGAGCATCCTCAACGTGCTGCTTGCGTGAAGTGTCCTGCGCTGCGATATTGGCTATCGTGTCTCCCATCGCCTTGTTTGCGCTCTCCTTCGCTTGTGCCACGCTTGCAGTAGTTCCACCGCCAACGGCAGCTGCGCCACCAGCCTTGCGAATATACTCATCCTGCACCTCCTGCGCTCTTCTCATAAGGTTCTGTCCTGCCTTCGTGTCGAGGTAGTCAGTATTGTAGTTCTTGTCGTACCAAGCCTTCTCAGCGTTCGTTCTGTACTGATTCTCGGCTTGTGCTCGTCTAGCCGCCTTCTTCGCCTTGTTAGCACCGAACAGAGACGAGCCAATACCAAGCGCCAAGGATGCAGCACCCAATACCCACTCCTTCTTCTCCCCAAGCACTGGGGAAGAGGTCAAATTCTTTGGGATTCTTGCTAAAATTTCACTCATAATTGCAATTATTTGATTTACGAGGGCAAATATATAATATTTGGCGATACGTTTTGCCGTGTTTCCGGTCAAGGAAATTTACCCCTCCAACCACTAGTCTGTTTGTCGGGTCGCAATCCACCCCAAACCTTTTTCCCTCATCGCCCTCAAAATCACCCATTTTGTAAACAATAGTACTAAATGTAATAAAACTACAAGTGATTGATATTATGTATTTTAGTCTCAACCGTTCCCAATGGTGAATAAAAGACTAAAGTAAAGTTATTTCTTATTTCATAAATGAAGTTACTTTGCAAACAAAAAGCCCATTTGCATTAATAGGTACGCACGTGCGCATAAGAAAGGCTTTAAGAAGATTTAACGCTGCACTTGAATGTTGTGCAGGTGCAATCAAGGTTAACTCAATCCGTTTTCGCTGATTTTTGCGATTTTCGGGCAGATGGTCTGGATTTCTCCCAAATTCGTGAGTTTTGAGCCATATAAGAGCCGTTTTTAGCCCATCTAGAGCCGATTTATGGTGTTTTTCGGGGTATAGTCAGTTTCGTGCAGGATTTACCGCTCATCTAGGAAGAAGCCCGATGGATGCAGTCTAGCCCCGCTCCGTACCCTCTCTATACTTTCTCCGTACCAAGTCTTAGTGTTTGCAAGGTTTGCAGGCAAAGGTGTTGTGTCGTGTTGCGTCAGTGTTGTGTGAAATGTTGTGTGGTGTGTTCTTCTCTCTCTCTTCTCTCTATTGTGTGTGTCTCTCTCTGTAGGTGATGGAGAAGGGGGAGTAAAATCCTTGGGGGAGATAAGGGGGCAGCGCCCCCACGGGGCTACGCCCCTCCCCACGCCGTGTGGGGGCTAGCGCCCTAGAGATCTACATCATACTTGTGCTCAAACTTCTTTTGAAACTTATAGTTTCTATAGGTTTCTTCCGAAGAGCCAACACAATTAACGAATAAATAGGCAAGATATAGAACTAACCCAGTATAAGCTACAATTATTAAATTTTGTAACCACGTTGGCAGTTTCTTTACATATTTATCTGCCCTATGAGGGATATACCCAACGAGCAACCCAAATAAAGCCAGTGCTAATATAATCACAAATATAACGAGAACTCCCTCCGCTATATCTAGTAAGCCATAAACTGCGCCATTTTCCTCCACATCTTTAAGCAATCCCCAGAATAGCAGAGCCAAGGGAATAAAGCCTATAGAGAAAGCTATACAACACCCTTTCTTCATCTTGCTATTGTTTTTAATTCGTCAACTTGTCTAAAGAACTCGTCTATATTGTCAGACGTGTAATGAACACCATTATAACGGATATAAGAAGCAAAATCGCTCACAGATGAATCCTTCTGATAATCAGCAAACAATTCTACCTCATCACAACCGATAATCTTTGCAATCTCTTCCAGCCTATCAATGCCGAATTTATTGCGCTTTATCTGTTGTGATAGCGTTGTTGCTTGTCTTATTCCCAATGCGGTAGCCAAGTCAGCTAATTTAACTCCGTGCTCTTTGCAGCACTCTTTTATACGTAATTTAATCATATCTTTCTATTTTTCGGCAAAGATACGAAAAGTTTCGCTTTTATGCAAGAAAAATAGGATTTATTTCTTTGATATTCGTTTTTAAACGCATTAAATGTGAATTTCTTTAAATATTTCGTTTTAAAACGCAGGTTTTTAGTTAATATTCGTTATAGAACGCACAAAAACGAAGAAAAAATTTGGTAGTTTCGTTTTAAAACGCTACTTTTGCACTCGAAATCAAGTTGGTTTCAAGAGGAACGATGGCACGTTTAGCACTTCACGTTTAACTACCTCTATAAAAGTACAGATTAGTCGGGAAAGGCAGAGAGGTAAAACTCTGTAACACACCGAGGACAACGTACACCGAGTTAGTGACACTCTCAAAACACAAAGGCAAAGAAGCCTCAAACACTCATCACGCAAGATGGAAAAACGCTAGTCGTGTTAGACTAGAGAAATATCGAAACACGTTGACCCACGAACGTTAAGTGAGGGAGCTAGGTCACATATAGCTTGTGAACGTTGGGAGCAAACGTACACCTGCACTTTGATGTTTCACAATTTAATGGCAACAACAATGGCAACAAACAAGAAGATAGAGTTAACGGCTAATCAGTTGTGGGTGCTTAAGTACATCCTGCATGAGGTTGAAAGTTGCGAGGATGGTGCTTTCGGCATCTACCTCACTCCAAAGGAAAGAGTATCACTCGGACAGATAAGAAGTAAATTGTAAAGGTATGAAGAAGTTTATCGTAGTTAGAGAGTTCATTCAGCCTAACAAGATACCACGTATCATGGGGCAGTTCGAGACAAGAGATAAAGCAGAAGCCTTTGCTTTGGGACATGAAGGCAAATGCTGGGTGTATGAAATGAGTATGTAACAATGTGGGGAGATAAGGGGGCAGCGCCCCCAAGGGGCTAGCGCCCCTCCCCATGCCAAACAGACAAAAGATTATGGGAAAATATTTGGTAAACACGTACAGCACTATCAGAAAAACAAACGGAGATACATTTCGGTATGAAGGTTTCACAAAAGTGCTTAGCGAGAATGTAGTAAAAATCGCAAAACAAGCTAACAAGGAAGTTGGCTACAAGTACGTAGGACGTTTCAAAGATACACAAGGACGCTATTACACCAAGTATGCGCACGTGTCTAATGAGTATTCTAACTCGGAACGTGAAGTTATCTACTTCGTAACAATAACAAAATTAGTATAACGATTAAACAATTCGAGACAATGAACAAGACAATAACACTGACGAGCGATGATATTTGCATCATCACTCTCGCTTTACTAGATAAGGCGATGAATATCAAGAACTCAGCGAAGATATGTGGTATTACCCTATCTTCGCAGACATTAAACAAACTTGCTAGCATGCAAGAATTAGTTAACAAGATTAATGATTAAGAGATTATGGCAAAGAAGAATAAATACTGCTATGGTTGGGCAATTTGGACTAACTACGGCTATGGATGGGAGCAGGAAAGTGTTTACGACAAAAAGGAAACATCATATTCCCAAGTGAAGAAAGATGCGGCTGAATACAGAGTTGCAGGCGCACAGACGAGAATCACAAATACTAGATGGTTGAACGATTAAAAGATACGATAATGAGAAGAAACAAGACTTACGAGCAGCAGAAGAAGTACTATGACGAGTACAACGACTATGAGAGTTTAGGAGCCATCTTTATGTATTGGCTTGAATGCGGCAACGAGACCGCAAAACAGATGCAGGAGACCTACAGAGAGTGCAACAGAGAGTGCAAGGAGTTCATTTGGGAAGACCTCTACCACCTTTGTAACAAAGAAACTTTCGATAAAGAAACGTTCTACAAGTTCATTAGAATCTTCAACTTTGGCAAGAAGTAAAATTGGTAGCGGTCAGCGAATAGAGGAGCACATCTAGTTCAAGTCTAGAGACCGCACTAGTATAAACAATTAAAAGAAAGGATTTAATTATGGACATTACAATTTATTTGCTATGCGCCTTGTTTGGAGCATTAGCAGGGTACAGAATCAGAGACGCTAAAGATATGGAGGACGAGTAGTATGGAAGTAATAAGAGTAACAAAGACGGCACGCAACCGAATAGACGCTATTTTTACAGGTAGTAAGATGTTCTTCTTCAATCCCGATTTCGGACTTGTGGCAATAGCTAACAGATATGACACAGCAAACAACGTATGGGATAAGAAATTCATCCACTATTGGAAGATAGAGCGTAGTGAACAGATAGGCAAAGATATGATAGAGAAGACCATCAAGAAGTACTATTCACAATACAATTCTTGCTACTTAAAGGTCTCTCATCAATTCGAGTACACAAACGAGGACAACAAGCCGCAACACGCTTTACCATATATCGTTGATATAACATATAAAAACTGATAAGACAATGAAGAAGAGCATTAAGTTAGTATTGGTAGTGGCAGCGATAGTTGCCCTACCACTTATGGCAGCAGGAACGCAGGATGATAGCAAGGAGAAACAATCGCTTGTGGACTTCATCGAGTACTGTAGAACTTGCGAGAATCTTCGCCAAGTGAATCCGGCAAAGGACTACACAAAAGCCAGCCTTCACGAATTGAAGAGTGCAGCACGTTTCTATGAGGAGCAGGAGGATTTTGCCGACTGCACCGACTATCCGCAGCAGGCAGAGATAGACAAGATTATTAAGTAACAATTTAAATTATAGGAGACTAGGATATGAATCCAAAAATAGTAAAACAAGCAGTTGCTTACGCATCTGAGTTTAGCGAACAGAATAACGGACGTATTGTTGTTCTTATCAACGGACAAAACGAAATAACTGAGGTAAGACCATACCTCTGCCAAACTTTCAGCTATGAACAATTTTTAAATGCCCTCATCATAAATTTTAGTGATGGCAAAAAATTTATAGATATTGATAGTATTAATTCAATTCATTGTTACAAACAAAAAATATAGGAGATAAGATTATGAAGACAAATAAGGCGGTTAAAATGGGTAGCAATTTGGTAGGAGTTGAGATTAACACTATCCAAGACGTAGTAAAGGCACAAGCCGCAGGGCTTGAACTTGTTGACAAGGAAGGATGGGGGTATGATGACTATACCATCGTTGATGATGAGAGCGGAGAAGAGCGAAAACCAACCGAGCAGGAAATGTTCGACCGCATCGCCAAAGACCTCGCAGAGGGTAAGGAGGTTTACGCTTGCATGACCCTCGCAAACGACTGGTGTGTGCAGAGAAATGCCAAGACGAACCTGCTATGTGATTTCTATCTTCATCAGCACGTTTACACAATGCACGAAAACAAGATAGTGGAAGGCGAAATCGTCTATCTTTCCCTGGCACAAGGAAGTTTGGGAGACGATGCGGCAGGCGCTCTCTATGGTGACATGGCAGAGCAGTTGTACTACAACATTGGGTACTACTTCACAAACGGCAGAACACCAAAGATAGGATTTCAAAGAGAACAGATTATCAAAAAAATCAATTCTTTGAAGATGCACGCTCACGTAGTGCTGAAGACGAAGAAAGGTGGCTATCTGACTAGAGACCTCGAAGAGATATTCGCCACCACGGATGAACTTGTAGCTAACTTAATGCAGGACTAAGGATATGGTAATAGTAATCAAATGCTTCAAGGGAGCCACGTATGTTGATAGGTTTAACAATATGTACAGAGCCAAGACAACATTTGTAATCAGACAGACCCCATTCCGTGAGAGCTATTATCTTACGAATGGGAAGCTGACAAGCAAGAGTACTTGCCTAGAGCGCATCAAGTGAAGTTGTTGCTAGTTGTTTATATAGGGCGAATGCGGTAGCCAAGCCGCTACAGATGGTCGCAAGTACCATCCGCCCCCAATAGTATTAATTTTAAAGGAAAGGATTTAATATGAAAAAGTATGTAGTAGAAATCGTAGAGAAAATCACCTACAAGGTTTCGCTAGACGCAGCATCATCCGAAGACGCAGAGAATGCCGCAAGACGTTTGTACGATTTGGGTGCTTTGGAGAATGGCGAGTTGGAGAGTGTTACATTTGACGTAGAAGAGCAGGAGGGCGAGTAATATGAAGAAGCAGAAAGTATTCGTGTTGGTTCAGCACGGCAACGACAACCAAGACTATTCTAGCGTTGATGTTGCCGGAGTCTTCCACACCAAGACCGCAGCAAAAGAGAGAATGCAGAAGAAAAAGGATGAGATCCTAGGCTTCTACAAGGAAGAATATCCCGATAACTATGAGGTGACCGAAGACGAGGAAGAAGCATCGTGGTGCTGCTCCTGCAAGGATAGCCCAATGTTCGATGAGTTAGTATTAACAGAAAAAGAAGTGGAGTAATGGCAAAGAGAAAATTGGAAATGCTTGATGAGGAGACGAAGGAAGTAGCCCTCTCACGTATATTCGGCAAGAATTGCGCTAGCAAAATTGGCGATGAGAAGCAGAGTTATTGTGGTTATGTTGGTGGAGAAGTAACAGAAGTGACCTTCTTGGGAGCTTGTATCGTGATAATGCGCAAAGAGCAGTTTGCTCTAACTTACAAGTGGAGCGACACCATTTGCAACGCACTTATGCAGACCGATGGTGTGAAGTACAGAAAAGAAGGCTGGGTCAGCTTTAATGAACAGAAAGATGCCTACTTCGATTTGGACACACGCAGCATATTAATCAGATTTCAAACAAAACAGAAACAGATAGCAGTATGAACAAGCAGTTATTTTATTTCGTCTTCCCTCAGTCAGGGGAGACGATTACAAAGGAAATGAATCCTTTGGCGGTGGAGGATGCCGCAGTGAAGTATTTGAAGACTCAGAACGAGGTGAGAGGTGATATTTGCATCATCAAGGATAGCCGTGAGAACGTGATTGCTATGGGCTATGTGAGCGATAGCATGAAGGTCTCTTTCTTCACCGAGGATGAGACTGTTAGCGACATCAAGCCGATAGGAGTAATCGAGGAAGGAGGGGAGCGATGAGTGAAATCAATTTCAAGGCAAAGCGAATAAGAACAGATGAGTGGATAGATTGCAATCCTATTAAGCCTAACGAGATTTTTCATAACTCTAATATTGGCGTAATAAACAAATGTTCGATAGACCTTAATACCATCTGTAAGTCCACTGGAGCGCAGGATTGTGACGGAATTCCTATCTATGAGCACGACTTGCTCAGATGTAAAAAGACAGACAGTATCTTCGAGGTGGTTTGGAATCAAGGCAACACTAGTTTTAGTTTAGTGAATACAGAATACCCTGTTCTCTATCCAACAAATACTTTAGGGAGAATGTTACATAATAGGCACCTAAAAGTTGTCGGCAATAAATTCGACAAGAAAGGAGGAAAGAAATGAAATTACGGCAGGCGAAGAAGATACTTTGCAGAAAGAAAAACTATTTTTGGAGACCACGAATCATGGCTTACTCTTATGGCTTTGGCGAAGACCACAGAATCGCAAAGGCTATCCGAAGGGTTCGAGCCTATCAGAAGAAAGGAGGTAAGAAATGACAAAAGGCTATTATCATAAACAGATGTGGTATCTCTTCCTCAAGCTGTTGGCATGCATGGCATTCCTCATCCTCCTGATAGAATTCCTCACCTCGTGCGAGCACAAGGATCTCTGCTACGACTATCCGCATCGCCAGAACGTAGAGGTAACCTTCGACTGGAGCGAAGCCCCCGACGCCAACCCATCCACCATGAGTCTCTATCTCTATCCGGAAAACGGCGGAGCACCGCAGCGATATGAGTTCACCGACCGCAACGGCGGATGCATCTCCGTAGCTGCCGGAACCTACGATGCCATCTGCGTAAACAGCGACAAGGAAACCCACCGCATCAATGGCAAGGAAACCCGCAAGACCTTCGAGGTAACCTCGGCAGAAACGCGAGTACTCCAGGGCCTCCTGGCAAGCATGGCGCAGTCGGCACCGAGAGCCACCGATGGCAGCAAGGAGAGGGTAATGTCAGAGCCCGAAATGCTCTGGAGTGCCCATGCCGAGCGCCTGGTGATAAAGACCAACGGAGAGAAATCGTTCATCACGCTGAAGCCGAAGGCGAGAGTAAAGCACTGTTCGGTAGAAATCAAGAACGTGCAGAATCTGAGAGGAGTGAAGGCGATGAGCGCCAGCATCTCAGGCCTTTCCGGTGGCTGGTTTGCCGGCATCGACGAGTTATCCTCAGAAAAGGTAACCATCCCATTCCCGGTAACTGTGGATGTAGCCAATTCCAAGGTAACGGGCAGCGTGAATGTCTTCGGTCATTGTCCCATCCAGCCCAACAAGCACATCCTGATGGTCTACGCCCAGCTCAACGACGGCAGCAACTGGTATTACGAGGACGACGTCACCGACCAGATTCACGACCCGCAGCAGAAGGACGAGACGCACATCAAGATAGAGCTTGACAAGCTCCCGTTGCCGAAGCCGAATCCCGGAACCGAAGGCGGTCTTCAGCCGAGCGTAAGCAAATGGAACGAGATTTACATAGATATAAAGATGTAGAAAAAAATGGAATTTCCCTTGTCATAGGAATCTATCATAACAAGGATATTCTCTATCATTAATGAAATAAAAAACATAGTATTAATTTTTTAAAAGTATTAATTATGAAAAAAGCGTTTTACATGATGGCCGCAGCTGCCATCGCCCTGTCATCTTGCTCTTCTGAGGAGACCACAGATGTTGCGAAGAGTGCTAGCATTACCTTCCGCACTAGTGTAGGCTTGAATAGCCGTGGTGCAGAGTTGACAACAGATAACCTTAAGGAAATGTGGGTTAGTGCGTTCTATAATAAGAAGGGAACGGATACATATAATACGGCCTACTTCGAGAATGCATATTTTAAAAGAGGTAGCGAAGGAGTTAATGGTTTTATTGATCCAACCAGCACTTTGACTTGGCAGAAAGATAAATCATATAAGTTTATTGCAATTTCACCAGCAGTTGCTGATTGGAAGGCTGAGAGCAACAGTATAGGTATGGATGAGGTCACATTTACCAAAGTTACACCTGCTTCAACTATTAAGGATCAGAAAGATTTGATTATTGGTACAGCTACAGGTACCGAGAGTGATGCTAATAATGTTGCAAGTGTTAATTTAAACCTTTCACATGTGCTCTCTCAGATTAAAATTGCTGTTAAGAACCAGAATTCTAGCCTCGAATATACCATCAGAGGTTTCCGTATCGCTTATGTAGCTGGAAGTGGAAATTATTCACTCACCAATGGATGGTCTAATTTTGGTGAAAAGACTACTTATGAGGTTAAGTTTACCGACGCTATTACTGTTAATGCTAGTGAGAATGTTGTTGACTTGACAGATAAGTTAGCTGTTGCACCGGCACAAGATTGTGGCGCAATGCTTATTCCTCAGTCATTTACACCATGGGGTGGTACAAAGGAAACCAGTGGTGAAAACTTTGATAAGGGTGCTTATATTTCTCTCTTGCTTAATGTAAAAAATAAAGTAACAGGTAAATACATGTATCCTGCAGGAGCAGGTGCTGCTTCTGAATGCGGTTGGGCTGCTATTGCCTTCCCTGTTGAGACTAAGGGAGAAAATCAGGCAACATGGTTGAAGGGCAATAAGTATATCTATACCCTTGACTTGTCTAAGGGTTGTGGTAAGGTAGACCCTGAAAAACCTGAAGAGAATGAAAATAAACCTCTTGTAAAACCAGGTATTGATGGCAATCCTGATAAGGGTGAGAATATCTTTGGTGAGTTAATCGCATTCAAGGTAACCGTTGATGATTGGAACACTAACAAGCATCAGTTTACAATCGACGGTACCACTGGCAAAGTTACTACATCTGCCAAGAAGAAGTAATTATTATATATCATATTCACAATCGAATTGGAGAATTTCCCCCTCTTATGGAGCCTCGGAATTCTCCAATTCCTTTAACCCCCATTGGCGTAAAACAATAGAAAGAAACCATTATGATGAAGAAAACTTATAAAAGCAGTTTATTGGCACTCAGTGTACTCGCATCCTTTACGTCATGTTCAGAAAGCGAATCACTGCAGCAAGCCAATCTATCAAAAGATAAAATCACGTTTCATGCAACGCTCGACAACAGCTGGAAATCCATGTCTCCCGCTTCCTCTTCCCGTGCTGCCATAGCTGCTGCCACCGAGAAGGGTCCCATCGTCGTGTCAACTCCTTTCGGCAAACCCCTCTATCTCCATCCCGTAGTGCAGGATGGCATCCATATCTGGAGCAAGGAAGGAAAACCCATCACCCGTTCCGGCGCACCCCTGGAAGATGTAGAGCACGAAAGGGTAGCGCAGACGCGTGGAACAATGAGTACAAAAATAGGTGATTATGGTAGCTTTGGCGTAACTGCTATTTATAAGGAAGGAGAAAATAATGTTCTGTTATTGGTTAATGCAGAAGCCGAGAAAACAGATGGTGAATTCTGGGGATTCACAAACAACAGTAATGCAAGGTGGCCGATAGGTTCCACCGTGTCTTTTCATGCATACGCTCCTCATAGCTCTGCAGATAAGAGCATGTTGACCTATGGTGTTGATAAGGATAATGTTCAGACACAAATTACCTATACTGCATCAACTACAGCAGATGATATCATCAATCAGCCAGACTTGATAGTTGCAACCAATACCGGTTCTCGTCAGCTTTCAGATGCAGATGATGCTGTACAATTGGATTTCTATCATGCTCTTACAGCCGTATCTTTCGCTATCGATAAGGATTTGGCAGATGTTGTAGGTAAGGGTGGAAAAATGACAAGCGTAACTCTGAAAGGTATTCCTAACAAAGGCAACTGTAATCTTTCTGTTTCGGCAACTGCTAATGTACCAACAGCTGCTTGGACAATGGAGAATGGAACAGGTGAATACACCTTTGATTTATCAAATGCGAATATTGTTGTCGGTGAGAAAGACCAGGCGCTTACATCAGACAATCAAACTTTGATGATGATTCCTCAGACTTTGCCTGAGGGTGCTAAGTTGTGCTTCAAATTGGATATGAATGGAACAACTCAGGAATGGAAAGTGCCACTCAAGGGTCAGGTATGGGAGGCTGGTAAATCCATCATCTATAAGCTTTCTTCCAACTCTATTAATATGTTGGATGATGCGAAGATAGTATATCCTGATACATGGACAGCTTATTCCTTTCCAAAGATATCATTCGGAGAGAACGACGTAGTAGGTCTTTATGTAGTAAATAAATTCAATCAGATAGTTGCTGAAAATGTGCAGCTTACAAAAACGAAAGGAGAGGAAAATTCATTTACGTGGAAGACGAAAGACAACAAGAATTTCTCGTTCTCGCCTGATAACAGGTATTTCGCCTACTATCCATATAGTGCATCGATGACAAAGGGAGAAGGAACCGCCGCAACTGCCACAGATTTCTTCAAAACAAAGATTTCTTCGTTGGCAGATGATAATAATGTAGTAGCGGATCAATCAAATAAAGAAACCCTCTTAGCCCAGGATTTCCAGGTGGCAACGGGAACAGTTGGTCCAGAAGCCGGCTCTATTGTTTTCAATATGGAGCATCAGGTAGGGCTTGCTGTGATCAATTTGAAGAGCAAGACAGTAGTTGAAACTCGCCAATTTACTAAAGATACCTATAAGTATTACTATGGTGAAGGTGAAAAACCGACTGCTGGCGATTACCATGATTTTGATATAGAATTAATGGCTTCCGACCAATTTGAAGTGAATAAGCCATATAAAGCTGATGATGCTGGTAAGAAATATCTCCAGATTATTCCTATTGGTCAATCTTTGACGTATAAAGCATCAAATCAAACGGAAAGTGAAATTCCAACTGGTTGGGGAAAATTGACGGGAAAGGATTTTAGCTTGTCTCCTGCTGTTAATCAATCTGTAGTAGAAAAAGAATTTAGTCCAGACTATAATCGTGAATTCTATCGCCTCGCTCGTCTTTACACCAATAATAAATATGATCAAGGACAAATAGACGAGTTCTCTATTCCTGAAATTACCCAATATAAGTTAGAATGTTGGGGAGCAGCTAGCTGGGGTGCCGACCAAACCACTTATGGAGGAGGCTATAGTTATGGCAATTATGTGGCAACAGTTAAGAATAAGATCCTTTATGTCTGTGCAGGAGGAGAAGGTGTTCGAGGAGGTTATAACTCTAATCCAAATGACTTCCATGTGGGAGGTAAAGGTGGATATAATGGAGGAGGAAATGCTGGAAATGGCTATTCAGGAAGATATTGGTACGTCTATAACCAATGTGGAGGTGGAAATGGCGGTGGAGGAGCTACACATATCGCTTTCAAAAGCGGACTTCTTACGGTATTTGAAAAGACCTATCAAGGTGATGTTCTTTTGGTTGCTGGCGGACAAGGAGGCGCAACCGCATACGCTGATTATGATTTATCGTTACCTATTTATTCATTTGGTGGCGGTAAAATAGGAGCAGGAGTATATGCTCCTTTTGTGCCTTTCGGCGAAGATGGAAACCCGAATGGTGTAAACATGGGAGGAAAACCTGTTTCTGAGGAAAATCATTATAATGCGCTTTTTGGTCGTGGGCAGGATGGTCGAAGTTCCTATAGTGATACCTATTCTGGTACTCGCGGTAATGGCGGAGGCGGAGGAGGATTATGGGGTGGTTTGGCCTACCAAGCATATAATCAGCGCTCAGATTGTTCTGGCGGTGGTGGCTGCGGTTATGTGAATAGCACGCATCTACAAGATCCTCATACCATAGAAGGAAATCAGGAATTTCTTTCTCCATCACGTAAGACAGAAAGTGGTCATAAAGGTGGTGGCGCTGCTCAAATCTCATGGCTTCCTTCGCAGCTTACCCGAGTAAAGTAATCCGCTGCGCCGGATATGCCCTTTCCTCCGTTAGGCGTCCCGGCGGATTTGTACTCCGCCGTCAAAAAATGTCCTAACCTCTTTATGCTTTGGGGATATGTTATCCCCAACACCCAGGCATTAGCCGGCATATCGATGGGATAGGGGGATTACCGCAAAGGAAAAATAACTTAGCAACGTAATAAATGCACATCCCGAGGGCACCAGATTCGCCCTCGGGGTAAGATCGGAAGAAGATTACATGTGTTTGCGCACGCGTATGCTGCGCCTCGGCGGAATTTATGTCGCCCGCCGGGGCGCCTTTGCCGCAACAATATAATATCGTATAAAAAATATATAGTTTAAATTGTTTCAGCGGGCGTGAGCCCCCTAGAACTTTTACTTTTATTTATGAATCGTCAGCCCGACGCTGTGAAGCGGAGCGCTGTTTTTTATAGCATTATAAATACTTTCCCGGAATCTGCTGTAAGGCAAAATCCCAGGAAAGTATAAGCCCCCAGCCCGCTTGAGAAAGTAGGCTGGGGGCTTCTTTTAAGCTAAAAACAATTTGCTTAGTATTGCAACATAGCTGCAGGAGTAATGTTAAGTACCTTGCAAAGCAATCTTGCAATTTTTAATGTCGGTTCCGAACGCCCTGTAATATAATCGTTAATTCGGGAAGGGCTTATTCCGATTTCTGTTGCTAATTGCTTTTGGGTCATTTCTTTTTCACTCAGTGAAAGTTCAATGAGTTCGGATACAGAAGGCTTTCCTATAGGAAAATGTCTCTTTTCGTATGATTCTACAATATCTGACATTAATGTCAGTTCAATGGCATTTTTATCATTAGCAGGAGTTTCATCCGTTACCAATGGTAAAAGCTCTTCTATTCTGTTGAGTGCAAACTCATATTGTTCTTTTGTTATTTTTTCCATAATTCTTAATGTTAAATGTTGGTACAGTCAATTTTGTCGTATTCACCATGTGTTCCGACAAATCTTATAAAAAGTCGGCCTATAGTGAATTTTATGACAACTACTAATCTATAGTTGTTTCCTCGGATGTTGAATACGTAATGTTGATTACCTACGTAATCGGCATCAGGGAAGTCTGCTCTAATATCTGAAAAGTTATGCCATTCTGCATCTTCTGCTATTTGGTACCACCTTTCAAGGGCAACTTTAGAGTCTTCTCGTCCTGGGGATTCATAAAACTCTTTTAGTTTTCTATGCGAAATAATTCTCATGATTTTCCGATTTTAATTTCTAAGTGCAAAGATAGATATAAATTTTGAAAATCGATAGTTTTTGGTTCTATAATTTTGTATTTTAGAATAATTTAAGGTAATTACAGCGTTATTTCGACCTTAGAACTTCCAGCTGCACCAGATACCCCCCAGCCCGCTTGAGAAAGTAGGCTGGGGGATGTTGTTTTATTTATACAGCTATTCCATTACGCATTATATCATCATATAAGGGTGATGAAAAGATTTTTCTAGATGCAAATATCGTATAAAAAAATCAAGTTTCGCAAGTAACCTCCGGTCCCCGAAGGGGGCCAACTTTCAATAACCGCTGGTGGAATGACCGAAGGGAATGGAACCTGCGGATAGCTGCAATACTCTCTCCAATCGTCCCCAAAGGGGGGCGAACAGGAGCAGAAAAACTTGCAGCCTTGCTTTTCTTATGGAGAACGGAAATAGAAAAGGATTTTGTTATGGTTGTAATTTTCCCCCAACTTGGGGGAAATTTAATATACCCCACCATATTTTTTCAAAACTTTCTCCCTTTTTCTTGCTTGTTTCAAAATTTAAGTTTATCTTTGCAGCAGGTTTGTAGAATCAAAACGATAAATTATGGGTAGATATATCAACCCCTTTACCGATTGGGGCTTCAAGCGTCTCTTCGGTCAAGAGTTCAGCAAGGACTTGCTGATTAATTTTTTGAACGACTTGTTTGATGGCGAATTTCAAATCAAGGACGTTACATTCAAGGATAAGGAACAGCTTGGAGATACTAATGATCTCCGTGGCTGCATCTTTGATATCTATTGTGTAACCGACGATGGCAAGCATTTTTCTGCGATTTTGATTATCTCATTGAGCCAATTTGTAGGTATCAAATAATAGAGATACGAAGAAAATGAGGTGAAAATAAAAAAAGTGAAATATTTTTTGGAGAATTAAAATAAAATCATTACTTTTGTGCCACAATAACAATGAACGGAAGGCCCCACCAGGTGATGAGACTGAGCGCTCTAAACCTGGTGGGGCTTTTTCGTGCCTAAAAATCATATAATTAAAATGATAAAAAATATAATAGAAGAACAATTCGTAAGACCTTTAACGCAAATCTTTGATGGCGAAGAAGCGCCAGTAGGCTGGAATCTTCGTAAGAAGGCAGAAGACTGGAACTGCTGTTTCCATGACCAGAACTGGAAGACAATCTTTCATCAAGCGATGACACCTATTTATAGGCGGCTCCTGTCGGGAAACTATTCCGAGGAGGTCGATAGGGATGATGTACTTTCTCCGGTATCCCATTGGATGTATTCCTACGATGGGCTAGATAAACTTGTAGGCGAGCGCAATATATTGGATGTACTGAATTCTGCGTATTACAAGGGGAAGGGTTCATATGAATTCTTTCGTTTGTTGCACAGCATTATGGCGCAGTCTTATCGTCCGTATATCCAGCAATGGCCAGAGGATGAGATTAATGAAGAGATTGAGAAACTGGAAGTTAGTGGGGATAGTATGCGTGGAGAATTGCTGTGTATTATGTCTGCATATTTGATGATAGAGCATACGGATTTACCGAATAATCGTAAGGCTTTCCTGGAGAAACAGCTGGATAAAAACTGGTGCTACTTGACACATGTGTATTCTTTTATGGTGAGGAGAATCGTAGGGTCTAATTTCAAAGGCTTCTTGCAGATTATCAACAATGTGGCTATTTCACCGTCTTGCCATTCCTATGTACACATATTCCATAAGGTGGTTCTGATGCGAAGGGATGAATTCTTTGATACTTCCAAGAAAAAAGAGAAACTGGCGAAGCACATGGCGAGATTGGAAGATATCATGAAGACTACACCGCAGAAGGATGATTTGGATGAGCTGTGTAATATCATCTTCGGATCTGATTTTGAAGAGATGATGAAAAACAGATTCATGAGTTATGATGAACTGAATGAGAAGGCTAACCGGTTGCAGGATTCTGTGGAGAAGTTGTCTTCCGAAATGGAGAAGGCTACGAAGCAATTTGCTGAGGCTGTAGAGTCGCGCGTGCCGGTTGAGGTGATAGAGGAGCAGTTGCTGCGTATCCATCCTTCTATGGCATTAACCATCTTCGGTAATCTTTGCTGTATCTTGGCAAACGACCCTGCATGGACTAAGATTCAGGCTGAACTGTCTGAGAAGATTATTCAGCAATCAGAACCTGAACCTTCTGTTATCAATTGTGGAACTTATTATGCTAAAGGTGCGAATCATGAAGATTATAGCCGTCAGGTCTTTGTGGGTCGTGGCAATGATGCATCAAATAAAGAAATGTTGGATTCTAAAAACGATAAAAAATGAATGTATATTATGCGGGTGGTGCCACACACAACGACCATCATAAGGAAATAAATATTGGAGGGGATGTCACGGCTGAGGCCCTCCAGCAGATTATGGCAGATTTCTTAAATGATGAAGATGCTGAATCGGTGGATGCCGAACCGGTGGATGATACGGAGAAATGTTCTGCTTCTGCTGATTCTGACTCCTCGGTTGTCTCTTCTTCTGCCTCTGCAGGTAGAACTCCAGATGCGCTCTTTCTGGATAAGAGTGGTAAAAAAGATTTAAAGCTGACGGCAAGGCTGGCTGGCATTTTCGTGAATTATCTTAAAGTGCATCACCTTTCTGGGGAACAACTTTCTACCAGTACCGGTCTGCTCAACAAGAGTGTGGTAGCTTTTTATCAGCTCTGGAAGAAAGAGGGTTATATTCGACCTGGGGTGCCGAATGGCTCTTCTGTAGCCCGGTTTCTGAATGAGGATTGTCATCTTCAATTGGGCGTTACCCGTAAGTCTTATGCTGATTATATCAGAAAGAAAATCTCTCAGGGGAATATTGATTACGATGTTGAGGCGAAAGTAGACGATTATATGATGTCGCTACCCGAGTCTGATTCTTACGCAGAATAACGGGTGTTATTTGGCGTAAAGAAAAAAGTTTAGCTATTGAAAGTACCTGTTAAAAGGGGCATTCCGAAAGGTTTGTCCCTTTTTCTTTTTCCGTCAAATGCTATTTCGCGTATTCAGCGGAAATGACGTAAATGAACATTCTTCCTACCTTTGCCCCCGGAATTCAGAACCGATATGGTCTGGGTTTCGGGGGCTTTTGTGTATAGGCACATCAACCGTTGTGGGAGCGCCCAACTTTTAAAAAAGGAATATTGAAAATGAAAGCAATGAAACCTTTTTATTTTACTCATCCGCAGTACGGAAAACTGAGGGTGGTGGTGATTGGAGGTAAAATCTATTACTGTCTGATGGACGTGAAGAACATCTTCAAGAAGTCGGTACAGAAACTCTATGAGACGATTGCTGACTCGGAGGGGGAACTGAAAAATCTGAACATCGTGATGATGAAGAATATGAAGATCAAGTATAACCTCTTCTTCGAGAACCAGGAAATGGGGAAGGAAGAAGCGGAGGCTGAGAACGTAAATGCGGATATCAACTTCTGCGATGAACAACTGGTGAAGGACTTGGTTGACAGGCATGATGCTGCCGAGAAGATTGCGTCAAAATGGGTAATAGGCTTCGTCAAGAGCAGACTGAATGATGCCGAGAATGCTTCGCTTTTCGAGGCGAACGGGGTCCAGGAGATTTCGGATAACTCGCTGATTCTGCCTATCAATGTAAGTTATGGCTCAGGGTATATCATGATTAACAGCGAAGTGTTCGATTAATAAAAAGATGGAGGTAAAATGGAGATAGTACATGTAGTGGCAATTAATCCTTATCGCAAGGGAAATAAAGGGAAGGTTTTTTCTTACAATATCGATACTTATGATAAGGTCATCGGGTCGGAGGAAATCAAGAAGATGATTCAGCAGATTCGGGGTGAATTGCCGATTGATGGAGTGGATTTGAGCGATGCGCAGGCGGTGAAGAAGGCGCAGGAGAGGCTGAAGAGCGAGCTGCCTTTCTTCTGTCCGCACTACGGCATGTTCAAGAATAATGTTCGCAGACAGGAGAATGCGATGCCGGAAAGCTTTCTCTTCCAGACGATTATCGATGTGGATGATAAGGAGTATGTGGAGAAGGCGATTGAGAAGGCGCGCGAGCTGAACTGCTCTTCGGGGATATGGAACGGCTCGTTGCTGCATCTCTGCTATAGCGCAAGAAAGAAGCTGCATATCGGGATTAGAATGCCGGTGGGGATGACCATCGAGGAAACGCAGAAGGCGTATTGTGAGGCACTGGGCGTGCCTTATGATGAGAGCTGCATCACACCTGAAAGGATGATTTTTCTGACGGATAAGGACTCGGAAATCTACCGGTCTAAAATGTGGTGCGCAGTGCTTCCGGAGAGCGAGATACAGGCTCGAAGACAAGCGTTCCTTAATCGTGGGCTTACCGTGGACGGAAGGGGGAATGCAAAAGTTAATAGTTTACAGTTTACAGTTAATAGCAATAGTAATGACAATGTTCAAAACAATAGACTTTCGGGCAATTATGGCACTGGTGAACTGGGAGAGGCCAGCGAGAAGAATCTGATAGCCTTTGATCTGTTTCAAGAATCAGCGGGACTGAAGGGAATGGCGATTGATACCGTCGGGTCAAGACATTCCTCCCTGCTGGCCATCATGAGTGCCGGCGCTTCGAGGGTGATGAGCGAGGAGGAACTGATGAAGGTGGTGGCTGAGAAAATGCCGAGCTATTATCAGGAGCCGGATTGCCACCAACTTATCCATGATTTCTATGCGAAATATGGTGACAGTTCGAAACCTTTCTCACGTGATGTTATCCGCATCAATGCTACTGCCGAACAGGCCAGCCGGCAAGTTAATAGTTTACAGTTAAAAGTTGAAAGAGCTGATGGTAATCATACAGTTCAAAGTTCAAATTTCCAAGTTCAAAGTAGCGAGGAGGATTATCCTGACCCGCCAGCGATGCCGGAAAAACTGCCGAAACTGGTGGAACTGCTGATATCTCGGACACCGGAGGTTTATAAGCCGGCAGTGGCGCACGCTATCTTTCCTCCGTTGGCTACTCATCTCTGGCAGACGAGCTTCCGATATATTGATAATGTAGTGCATGAGGCTACGTTGTCTACGTGCTTGCTGGCCGGTACGGGCGCAGGTAAATCGTCTGTAGATAAGCCGATTAAGTATATCATGGAGGATATCAGAAAGCGGGATGCGGAGAATCTGAAACGTGAGAAGGAATGGAAGGAGGAGGTGACGCGCAAGGGTGCCAATAAGGATAAGCGCAAACGACCGGATAATCTTGTTATCCAGGAGATTGATGCAGATATGACCAGTCCGGCATTCGTGATGCGAACTGCTGAGGCGCAAGGACGTTTCCTCTATACTTCGCTTAACGAGCTGGATCAGTTTGATGCACTCCGAGGTAGCGGCAACCAGCAGTTCCGCATCATGTGCCTCGCCTTTGACCCTTTCAACCTCTTTGGTCAACAGCGCGTTGGCGTTCAAAGTGTGACAGAAAGGGTAACGATAAGGTTCAACTGGAATGCTTCTACCACCATTCAGAAAGGACAGCGTTACTTCTCAAAAGTTTTGACAGACGGTCCGATAAGCCGTATCAATTTCTGTACCATTCCGGAGCGTGAAATCGGTGACGATATGCCTGTTTACGGCGATTACGATGATGCCTACCGTGAGGCGCTGAAGCCTTATATCGAGAATCTGAACAATGCCAGGGGACTGATTGACTGTCCTGAGGCATTCCAGCTTGCTCTCAAACTGAAGGATGAGAATGCTGAGTTTTCCCGATTGTCGCAGGACAGGGTTTATGAGAACCTTTCCTTCCGTGCCAACGTTATCGCCTATCTGAAGGCATGTGTGCTGTATGTGGCGAACGGTTGCAAATGGGAGCCGGAGATTGACGAGTTCATCCGTTGGAGCGAGCGTTACGACCTCTACTGCAAGATGCGTTTCTTCGGTGATGCCATCAAAAGGGCGAATGATACAGGCGAGAAGTCGAGCAAGCGAGGACCATCCAACATGCTGATGCAGTTGCCGGATGAGTTTACTTACCAGCAGGTGATGGATTTGCGAGTAGCACATGGAATGGATACCAGGGGTACTAATAAGATGCTGAGAAACTGGAGAGGCCGTTCCTATATCAGATATAAGGATCCTGACTCAGTGACTCAGAAACTCAGTAACTCAGTTTTTATTAAACTTAAATTCCGAAAGGAGAATTCATAGCGTATGGAAATAGTAGTAAAAAGAATAGCAAAGAAGAAGACTTATACGATAGGTCATCTTTATATCCTGAGCGATAAGGATGTGAAACGTACTTGGCGTTCGGGGGTAAAAATAGGCGACAAGCGTATCTTTGAACATAGCTTCGATAAGGCGAAGTTGGACAAGGAACATTACTTCTGTGATACCTTGGAGCCTACGTGGAGAAACCTCCTGGGTATCGAACTGAAACCGGAAGAGGAGGATGGACGTTACAGTAGGGTATCGGGTAAGAAAGCCCGCAAGATACCGGGGCATACGGCGATACCGGAAGGCTCGTATCCTGTAGTTATCTCGAAATCGCCAAGGTTTAAGAAGTGGCTTCCGCTGGTGCAGGGTGTTCCTGATTTTGAGGGCATCCGCATCCATGCCGGTAATTATCCCGATGATACGCAGGGCTGTATTCTGGTAGGTGAAAATAAATTACAGGGTGCCGTCTTCAATTCCCGCATCTGGCTGCATCGGCTTATGAATGCCATTACCGCAGCGAGGGAACGAGAGGAGAGCGTTTGGATTACGGTGATGTAGTGATTATTTATTAGTGATTATTTTAAAAACAAATTATTATGGTAAAGTCTGTAAATACAAATAAAGTAGAAATGGATAAGAAGGCAGCAGTTGCTGTCGTGTTTGAAAACCCTGAATTCGGTAAGATTCGTACCTTGACCGATGAAAATGGAGAACCGAAGTTTTGTGCAAAGGATCTCTGTGATGTGCTGGGTTATAAGAAATCTTATGATGCAGTAAAACAGTTAGTTAACCCACTTGATACCGCAAAACGCGGTACATGGGTATTGACAGGTATCAAGAAGGATGGAACTGATGCGAAACGTTTCCAGCAGATGATTTACGTTTCGGAGAGCGGATTCTATGCTTTGGTGCTCGGCTCTAAGCTTTCTACTGCCGTGAAGTTCAAGAACTGGGTTACGGCTGATGTGCTGCCACAGATTCGCAAGACGGGTGGTTATATCCCGGTACAGCAGGGCGAGAGTGATGAGGAGACAATCCGACATGCGGAAGAAATCCTTCGTGCTACACTCAAGGAGAAGGAGAATCTGCTGAAGAAACAGCGACTGCAGATTGAGCAGCAGAAGAAGCTTATCGGCGAACAGGATACGGAAATCCGACGTCTGAATGGAGTTGTGGATGAACAGGTGCTTCGCATCGCTAAGAATGGTGATAACATCATCCAGTTGGAGAATCAGGTGGGTAATCTTCTGCCAAAGGCGCTCTATAGCGATAATGTGCTCGATTCTGTTTCTTGCTTCACAACGACGCAGATTGCGAAGGAACTCGGTATCACAGCGCAGGAACTGAACCGCTCGCTCTGTGCTCTGCATATCCAGTACTACCAAAGCGGTCAGTATCTCCTCTATGCCGATTACGCCCACATGGGTTTAGCCAAGAGCCGTACCCGCTACAGCGCCTTCCTTGACCCGAAGAACGATGGCAGACAGGAGAAGATGGGCAGAGCCTACACACATACTTATCTCGTATGGACCGAGCGAGGACGAAAGTTCATCCATGACCTTGCCCATCGATATTGGGAACTCATTGAAAGGTAAAAAGGTAAAAAAGTAAAAAGGTAAAAAGAGCCTAGCGGAATGTTAAGCTAGGCTCTTTTTACCTTTTTACCTTTAAAAGTTAACACCGAAATTGAGCTGGAGGGCTCCATTGTGGGATTTGTCGAAACTGTCATGGCAGATGTTGGCAAGACCGATGTCGTAGGTGAGATCGGCATAGAACATGTCGTAGCCGATGCCGCAGCCGATGCGGATACCACC
>ENA-ORPK01000314-ORPK01000314.1-human-gut-metagenome-genome-assembly--contig:-NODE-314-length-46975-cov-10.578794_pt1 | contig 46975 bp, 53 predicted proteins | sample MGYA00242139_ERZ509068 | MGnify/ENA primary metagenome ERZ509068 (study PRJEB26280, sample SAMEA2338687) | human gut metagenome | biome: human gut; feature: human-associated habitat; material: faeces...
TGAGCAAACTCTTCCTGAACAAGGAGGGCAAGCAGGCGAAGGGCGCTGAAGATGCCAAGGTAACCATCGAGTACACTAACAATCCTAGTTGGCTAATGGTGAAGGCGCTGCCAGCTATCAGTAATCCTACCGAGGAGGATGCACTCTCCTTGATGGCTGCCATCTATGCCAACACCGTGAGCCGCCATGTCCAGAAGACCTTGAACGTGAATGCCAAGGACATCGACGATGCTTCGGGCTTGACATCGGCTTCTGATACCTTGGAAAAGAAGGTGAACAAGTATGTCGCTCTCCTGAAGAAACTCCAAAACAAGGATGGTTCCTTCTCTTGGTGGAAGGGCATGAGCGGCAGCAGATATATGACCACGGCTGTGGCAGAGATGATGGTTCGTCTCAATGCCATCGTGGGCAGACAATCCTCTACCGCAAGTATGCTTTCGGGAGCAATCGACTATCTGCGTCAGCAAACGGCTCGTGAGGTGAAGGCGATGAAGGAGGATGAGGCAAAGGCTGCGCAGAAAGCCGCTCGCAATGGCAAGAAGGGCGAGGCTTACCAGGCTACGCCAAGCGAGGTGGCTTTGCATTATCTCTATATTGTCGCAATGGATGGGACTTGTGTGAAACTCAAAGCTCCTGCTTTGAATGACATGGATTATCTCCTCGGAAAACTGAAGAAGATGACCCGTTCGTTGACCATCTATGGCAAGGCGAAGGCTGCTGTGATACTCGCCCTAAACTACGATTACAAGACGGCTGCCGACTACTTGAAGAGCATGGAGGAATATTCAGTCTATCGTGAGGATATGGGCAGATATTATGATACTCGCAAGGCGTACTATAGTTGGAGAAACTATAAGATTCCAACGGAGGTGGCTGCCATCGAGGCTCTGCAGGCTTTGGATGCTCAGTCTATAGCTGCTATTTCATCAGCATCGTCTGCTATTAGCAAACAGCAGACCATCGAGGAACTGCAGCGCTGGCTCCTGATGTCGAAGCGTACCCAGTCTTGGGATACGCCGGTGAATACCGTGGATGCCGTCTATGCCTTTATGAAGGGTAATGAGAACAACTGGAACAGAAAAGCTGAGAATGCCGTGCTGAAACTGGATGGCAAGCTGTTGCCAATGCCGCAGGATTCTACTACGCTGGGTTATGTCAGGACAGAAAAGGCGGGTAAGGCATCTACCCTGAGCATCAACAAGAAAAGCGATTATACCAGCTGGGGTGCCGTGTATGCAGAGTTCAAGCAGCCGCTTAGCGAAATAGCCTCTGCCGAATCGGGCATCAAGGTGCGTCGTGTCATCGTTCCTGCTGAATCGCAAGGCAGGGGCAAGGCGCAGGCGAAGGTGGGAGAGAAGGTGAAGGTAACACTCATCATCACCGCCGACCGTGACTACGATTTCGTGAAGATTGTGGACAAGCGGGCAGCCTGTCTGGAGCCTGTCAATCAGCTGAGCGGTTACCAGTGGGGTATGGAATGTTATGTTTCTCCTAAGGATAATACAACAAATTTCTATTTTGATCGTTTATCTAAAGGTAAGCATTTCGTAGAAATGGAATATTATGTTGACCGTAAGGGCGATTACCAGTCGGGCTCCTGCACGGCAGAGTGTACCTACAGTCCGGAGTTTGGGGGGCGCACGGAGGCATATAAGATGACAGTTAATAATTAATATAAGGATTGATAATTACGAATAGAATAGTATGAAACGAATGAATATATTGATGCTTTCATCGCTGTTGGCGGTGTCTGCGTCGGCACAGAAAATAAGTACTCAGAGCGAGATCGTGGATTGTGGACAGGTAGTATTCCGCAAGCCGGTGACCGCTGAGTTCCTGATGAAGAATGAGGGCAGCAGACCGCTGATCATCCATCAGGTGTATAAGAGTTGCGGATGTACAGAGGTTGTATATCCGAAGAACAGTGTGGCTCCTGGCGACAGCTTCTTGGTCAAGGCGGTGTATGATGCGAAGCAGATGGGCACCTTCCACAAGCAGATATGCCTCTATAGCAATGCATCGGAGGAACCTTTTATCCTCTCTATGCGCGGTAGGGTAGTGAGCAATGTGGTAGATTTCGCAGGTCCATATAATGAACTGCTTGGCGAACTCAAGTCGGATGCCCAGGAGGTGGAGTTTGATGACGTAAACCGTGGCGACCGTCCGGTACAGCGCATCCATATCTTCAATCCTACAGAGGAGATGATGGAACCAGTGGTAATGCATCTTCCTAACTATCTCCAGGCGACGGTTTCGCCATCCAGGGTGGCTCCTCACCGTTCCGCAGAGATTACCTTTGTGCTGGATTCGAAGAAGCTGCGTGATTTCGGCTTGAATCAGACTTCTGTTTATCTGGGTGAGCGTCCTGGCGACAAGATTGCTCCAGAGAAGGAAATCGTGGTTTCTGCCGTCCTCCTGCCAAGTTTCGACAAGTTGACTGCCGAGCAGAAGGAACAGGCTCCGAAGGTTGAACTCTCTACTACCGATCTGAATCTGGGAAGCTTCAACGGCAAGAAGAAGCTGAAGGGAGAAATCCTGGTTAGCAACCAGGGTAAGTCGGTTTTGGATATCCGAAGCATGCAGATGTTTACCATGGGCTTGCAGGTACAGTTGAAGAAGAGCAAGATTCAGCCGGGAGAGACCGTGAAGATGAAGGTGACAGCCGTGGCTGCCGATCTGAAGAAGTCGCGCGCCAAGCATCCTCGTATTCTCATGATTACCAATGATCCGGAGAATGCCAAAGTTGTAATTAGAATAAATGTAAAGTAATGCAGATAGAAATAGATCATGGTAGTGGTTTCTGCTTCGGCGTAACCACTGCCATCAAGAAAGCTGAAGAAGAGTTGGAAAAGGGCAGTACACTCTACTGCCTGGGTGATATTGTGCATAATGGTATGGAGGTGGAGCGCCTGCATGAGGCAGGGCTGATCACCATCGACCATGAGGAGATGAAGGAGCTTCACGGTGTGAAGGTGCTGCTTCGTGCCCATGGTGAACCGCCTGAGACTTATGCGCTGGCAGAGAAGAACAATATTGAGATTATTGATGCCACCTGTCCGGTAGTACTCCAGTTGCAGCGCCGCATCAAGAAGCAATATGTGAGCAATCCGGAGGCGCAGATTGTCATCTTCGGAAAGAAGGGACATGCCGAGGTGCTGGGACTGGTAGGACAGACCGAGAGTCATGCCCTCGTGGTAGAGAAGTTTGAGGATGTAGAGCATCTGAAGGAAATAGGTAAGTTGGATTTCAACCGTGATATCTATCTCTATTCCCAGACCACCAAGAGTCTGGATGAGTTCCATCGCATCATCGAGTATTGTCAGGAGCATATCGTAGAGGGCGCAACCTTCAAGAGCTTTGATACCATCTGCCGCCAGGTGGCTAACAGAATGCCAAACATCGCATCCTTTGCCAGCAAGCATGATGTCATCCTCTTTGTCAGTGGCAGAAAGAGCAGCAATGGAAAGGTGCTCTTCAAGGAGTGCAAGAGCGTGAATGCCAACAGCTATCAGATAGAGAGTGCCGAAGAAATCAATATGGATTGGCTGAAGGGTGTGAATACCGTAGGCATCTGTGGTGCTACCAGTACTCCTAAATGGCTGATGGAAGAATGCAAGGAGAAAATCATCAAGGATACCTTATCATAAAGAGAAACAGGTAATCTGATGATTCATCTCATTAAATAAAAACAGGTGATAAATCTTCTCACGAGGACTTATCACCTTCAAAAAACAGTAATTAACTCAAAATTTATAATCTATATCATTACTACCTTGTCATTGATGTCTGCAAAGATAAATAAAACGACGTTTTTTTGCAAAGTCAATTCTTTAAAATGGCAGTTTTTTTATATTAAACTGAAATTTTAATATATTTTTGCAATCGTCTTTGGACATTCTACGACAAAGTAGCTTTTTGTTACTTTTCTGCGGCTTTTTGATACTGTTTCATCAACCATTCCTTCTGTTCTGGAATTGTCATCTCACTGTTGTCGAGTGTGATGGCATCATCAGCCTTGCGCAAAGGAGAGGTCTCACGGTGGGTGTCAATGTAGTCACGCTCCTCTACGTTCTTCAGAATAGCCTCGAAGTCGGCAGGCATTCCTTTCTCCTTGAGCTCATCGAAACGGCGCTGTGCTCTTACCTGAGAGCTTGCCGTAACGAAGATCTTCAGTTCTGCGTTAGGGAAAACGGTGGTACCGATGTCACGGCCATCCATCACGATGCCCTTGTCTTCGCCCATCTTCTGCTGCTGGGCTACCAATGCCTCTCTTACGAATGGGATGGCTGCCACTGGACTTACGTGATTGGAAATCTCCAGCGAGCGGATCTCCTTTTCTACCAACTCTCCGTTGAGATAGCAGTCTGGGCGACCGGTTTCGGTGTTGAACTTGAAAGAGATGTGGATGTTGGACATCTCAGCCTCTAACTCATCTACCTTTACCTTGCCATCCTCATCGAAGAGCTGGTGGCGCAAGGCATAGAGCGTAACTGAGCGATACATGGCACCTGTATCTACATACACATATCCGATTTCCTTGGCAAGATCCTTTGCCATGGTACTCTTTCCACAAGAAGAGTAACCGTCAATTGCTATTGTAATCTTCTTCATATCTTTAAATCTGAAAAGTTTATCTGTTCTATAAATCTGTATTCAATAATCCGTATTCTATAATCTGTAGTCGATATTCAGCAGCAGACTGTTGCTGCTGACATGGTATTTGCCGTAGGCGATGTTGAGATGGAAGCGCTCCAGATTGATACCGCCACCCAACGACCATCCGGCTCCATGGCTGCTGGTCTCATCTTCTCCGTTTACGATTTTCATTTCATCGTGGCGTCGGAAGTTATAGCCGGCTCCCACCCAGAGGCTTTCGCCCAAAAGCAGATCGGCACCTAATACCGCATGGTTTCTGATTCCCTTATCCCAATGGTTCAGATTCACCAAGGTGGCAGAAACGCGGAAGGGTGTATTGATGAAGTGTTTGCTGACACCCACCTGTAGGTCAATCGGCATCTTCTCGTATTCTTCATCATAAGCCTTGAGCTGTCCACCCAGGTTTCTGGCTACTGCTGAAACCGACCACTCTTCTTCCGAATCGTAGTAGTTGAGTCCCAGATCCACTCCCATGGCGATGGAGTTGTAATCACCGATATACGAGGTGATGAATTTGGCGGTGATGCCACCCACGATGCGTTCGCTGAGCAGGTAGGAGAAAGTACCCGCCAGGCAGATATCCTTAGCCGAGAATTCACCCATCTGGATGTTGTTCTCATCGGTCTGCTTCATCTTGCCATAATCCACATATTGCGCCGATACCGCCCACGAAGCCTTCTCTCCGGCGATGCGGTTGAATGAAGCTGATGCCATATTCACCCCCTTCATATAGTTCATGTAGTTGAAGTTGAGGGTACGGTCGTTCACCGACGCCAGCAGGGCTGGGTTATGGAAAGCAAGTGCCGCATCATCTTCTATCAAGGTGATGTTATCGCCTCCCAAGGCGGCAGCATGGGCACTGACGGGGAGTCGGAGGAAGTTATACCCCGTCAGACTCTCTTGAGCCCCCATTTTTGTCGCGAAAAGCGTCAATATAATGGAAAAAACAACTTTTTTCATTTAAAATATCTAATTCTTTGGCAAAGATACGGCTTTTTTGAGAAATAAGACGTAAATTTGCAATGTTTTCGTAGAAAATAACGAAAGAGAATGTAAAATATTGCAGTTTGGACCCCAAAAACGGGTGAACAAGTCTGCAAATAGTAGATAATAGATATTGTGGAAATAAAGAAATCAGATCGTGCACAGTTGGAGGACAAGCGGGTAACCTTTTTCCTGCTGGGACTCCTTATTGCCTTTACGCTTCTTTTTGTAGGATTGCAGTATTCCAGAAATCCGCAGGGAGATGACGACTGGGCAGAGAACTTTGAAGATCTTTCGCAAGATATGGAAATGTCAACTCCGCCCGATCAGAAAGATATGGTGAGTGCGGAGGCTATGGCGAAGGCACCTGCCTCGCAGGCTATCACCCAGGAGGTGAAACCTACCGAGCAGCAAATGGTCAAGAAGACACCGGAAAAGATCAGCACTACTACCAGCGAGCTGGTAATCGGTGATGGTTCGGGCATGGTAGAAGGGGCTGACGTGAAGGAGGCGGCTCCTGAGACAGCGGTGGATCCGGCAGATACACAGGCTGAGGCTCCTATCAAGTTTACCGTGGTGCAGAAGATTCCGGAGTTTCCGGGAGGCTGGTCAGCATTTATGCAATGGCTCACCAAGAACCTGAAGTATCCGCAGGTGGCGCAGAACAACAAGGTACAGGGCACGGTGGTGGTAACCTTCATCGTGAACAAGGATGGAAGCATCGCCAATACCAAGGTAAGTACCTCGGTGGATGCTGCCCTTGATGCTGAAGCGCTCCGCGTGATGAAGATGATGCCCAAATGGAAACCGGGTATGGACAAGAACAAGGTGTGCCGTACCATGATTGCCGTTCCGGTGGTATTCCAGTTATAAAAGATAAAATAACTGAATACTCAATTTCAAGACAGATTATAAATCAGATATTATAAATTAGAAATATGATAGATATGAAGACATCAGAAGAATTATTGGTAATGGTGAATGATTTCCTGGCAAATCTCCCATACAATCGTAAACCATTGTCGCTTTACGAACCGGTGAAGTACGTACTCTCTTTAGGTGGAAAGCGTATTCGCCCTGTTTTAATGCTCTTGGGATACAATCTCTTCAAGAATGATCCTGAGAAGATTCTGATGAATGCGATAGCTCTTGAGACCTATCACAACTATACTCTCTTGCACGACGACCTGATGGATAATGCTGACCTCCGTCGTGGTCATGAGACTGTACACAAGAAGTGGGATGCCAATACTGCTATCCTCTCTGGTGACAGTATGTTGGTGTTGGCTTACGAGAGAATGGCACAGTGCGACGATCTGCATCTTGCCAAGGTGATGAAGCTTTTTACTACTACAGCCCTTGAGATTGGAGAGGGACAGCAGTATGATATGGAGTTTGAGAACCGCAATGATGTGAAGGAAGAGGAGTATATCGAGATGATTCGCCTCAAGACCAGTGTGCTTCTGGCTTGTGCCCTGAAGATTGGTGCCATCCTGGCTGATGCTTCTGCTGAGGATGCTGACAATCTCTATAAGTTTGGCGAGCAGATCGGCTTGGCTTTCCAGCTGCAGGATGATTTCCTCGATGTATATGGTGATTCCAAGGTGTTTGGTAAGGCTATTGGTGGTGATATCACTTCCAACAAGAAGACTTTCATGCTCATCAATGCCTTCAACCATGCCAACGATGCCCAGCGTGCTGAACTCCAGAAATGGGTGGATGCCAAGGAATTCGACCGCAATGAGAAGGTGGCTGCTGTTACCCGTCTCTATAACGAGATCGGTATCGACAAGATGGCACAGGATAAGATTGCCTATTACTTCGAGCAGAGCAAGAAGTATCTTGATGCTGTGAATGTGCCTGCTGAGCGCAAGGAAGAATTGGCGAAGTATGCACAGAAAATGATGAAGCGCCAGTACTAATCATCAAGTTTAAAGTTCAATGTTCAAAGTAATAGATACGCATACTCATCTCGATGCAGAAGAGTTTGACGAGGATAGAGCGGAAGCTTTCGCTCGTGCCAGGGAAGCGGGGGTAGGCAAGGTGTTCTTGCCTGCCATCGACGTGAAGACCACGCACGCTGTCCTGGCATTGAGTCGGGAATATCCGGGTTATGCCTATCCGATGATCGGTTTGCATCCTGAAGAGGTGAAGGCAGATTGGAAGGAGCAGCTGGCTGAACTCAGAAAGATGCAGATTTCTGACTTTATCGCCATTGGCGAAATCGGATTGGATTACTACTGGAGTCGTGAGTTCGAGCACGAGCAGCTGGAGGCATTCGAGGAACAGGTGAAATGGTCTATAGAAACCCGACTCCCCCTGATGATTCATTGCCGCAAGGCACAGAATGAGATGGTGCACTTGCTCCGTCAGTATCAGAAAGAACTGCCTGGCGGCGTCTTCCACTGTTTCACCGGCAATCAGAAGGAGGCTGAAGAGCTTCTCTCTTTCGATAACTTCGTGCTGGGCATCGGTGGTGTTTCTACTTTCAAGAGCAGTCATCTCAGAGAAGACCTTCCGGCTGCGGTTCCGATGAATCGCATCATCCTGGAGACCGACAGTCCTTATATGGCTCCCGTGCCTTATCGTGGCAAGCGCAATGAAAGCGCTTTCGTGATAGAAGTTCTCAAGACTCTGGCGAAAGCATACGGAGTGAGTGAGGAGGAATTCGCAGAACAGACGAATAAGAATGTAGAAAGCGTCTTTCAGCTGAATTAAATCAGAAAAGCGTCTTTCCCCTATGAAATAATAAAAATTATAAGCTTAATATTAAAACCAAACTATTCATTATGACTAGAAAAGTGATTTTGGCTGCTATGTTGATGGCAGCTTTTGCACAGGGCACTCAGGCACAAGACCTGAGCGGCCAGCGTTCTGAAAAGCAGGACGTGCACATGATTCCTGGTAAGAAACTGGATCATCACGGACTCATCGTGAGTCCTACACCACATCTCCTGAATGTGGATGCTGCTAACCGACTCGACCTGCAGAAGGGTGTCAAGGTGATTGATAAGAAAGGTAAGTTTGCTGATGATGTGAAGTTCCTGACCGCCAACGCCAAGGGCATTCGCCTGACCATCGATTTCGGTGAGAAGCTTGCTGCTAAAGCAGGAGTGAAGCCTGTATCGGGTGCTTACAGCCTGAAGGCTGATGCCAAGGGTATCCAGATTGTGGGATACGATGAGCGTGGTGCTTTCTATGGCTTGCAGACCTTGCGCCAGATTGTAAACAGCGAGATGGCAAAGGGCCAGATGCCTTATACCACTTGTAACGACTACCCTGATCTTCCAAACCGTGGTGTGGTAGAAGGCTTCTATGGTGAGCCTTGGTCTCATCAGGTGCGTCTTTCCCTCATCGATTATTATGGAAAGAACAAGATGAACACCTATCTCTATGGTCCAAAGGATGATCCTTATCACAGCTGCCCTAACTGGCGCCTGCCTTATCCTGAGAAAGAGGCTAAGAACATCAGCGAACTCGTACAGGCTTGCCGTCGCAACCGTGTAGATTTCGTATGGGCTATCCATCCTGGACAGGATATCAAGTGGAACGAGGAAGACTATCAGAATCTGGTTCACAAGCTCGACTTGATGTACGACCTCGGTGTACGTTCTTTCGCTATCTTCTTTGATGATATTTCCGGCGAGGGTGCCAACCCAGTGAAGCAGTCTGAACTCTTGAACCGCCTGGCTAAGGAGTTTGTGAAGGCTAAGGGCGATGTTACACCGCTCGTGATGTGTCCTACCGATTATACCCGTCTCTGGGCGAATCCAAAGCCAACCGGTTCTCTGGCTATCTTCGGTAATACCCTTGATCCATCTATCAATGTATTCTGGACAGGTGATGTGGTATGTAGCGACTTGACCCGCGAGACTCTCGACTGGGTGAACTCCCGTATCAAGCGCCCTGCTTATTACTGGTGGAACTTCCCGGTAACTGATTATGCACGCCATATCATCATGCAGGGTCCTACCTACGGTTTGCAGACCGACCTGACCAACAAGGATCTCTGTGGTTTCGTGAGCAACCCAATGGAGCATGGAGAGGCTTCCAAGCTGGCTCTCTACGGTGTAGCTGACTATGCATGGAATATCGCCAACTATAATCCACTCGACAACTGGGAGCGTGGTCTGGTAGATCTGACTCCGGAGGCACACGATGCTTATCGTACCTTCGCCATGCACTCATGCGATACAGAGACCGGTTATCGCCGTATCGAATCATGGGAAACCAAGAGCTTCCGCATCGACAACTTTACAGATGCAGAGTTCAATGCTTTGCAGAAGGAATTTGAAAAGGTGAAGAATGCACCTGCTCAGATGGAGGCAAACTGCAAGAATGCCTTGCTGATGAAGGAACTCCGTCCTTGGTTGACTGAGTTTGGCAAATTGGGTAACCGTGGTCTGAAGACCATGCAGCTCATCAAGGAGTACAAGGCTGGTAATGACCAGGCTTTCTGGGATGGCTATGTCAACAACCGGATGAGCAAGGAAGATGTGGCTGCTTACGAGAAGCATAAGTCTGGAACCATGGTATTGCAGCCATTCTATGAGCAGTCTATGGATGATATGGCTTCTGGCTTCTTCAAGAAGTTGACTGGCAAGGTGCCTGCTTTCTATAAGGGTATCGGTACTTATGCTACCTTGAGAACTACCCAGAGCAAGGCGATGTTTGACAACGATTCTACTACCTATTATACATCTGGTAATAGTCAGAACACTGGCGATTGGATTGGTGCAGACTTAGGTTGTGTTCGTTCTGTTTCTGAGGTAAGAATCCTTCAGGGCCGTAACTCTGTGGATGATGTGGATTACTTCGACAATACAGTTTTGGAGTATTCTCTTGACAAGAAGGAATGGAAGGCGCTTACCGGTGAGTTGAAGAAGCAGTATATCATTAACTGGAAGACCGATTCTCCAGTTGAGGCTCGTTATATCCGCATCAAGAAGTTGAAGTCTGACAAGCGCAACTGGGCTGCAGTCCGTACTTTCGAGGTGAACCCAACTACTCCAGATCGTTTGAGCTTCCCTGTTGAAGCAGGCAATCTGCAGGCAGCGATGTATGGTTTCGATGAGAACCCTTGCACCTCATTCACTAACGAGGGCACCCTTACCATGGGTGTAGAAAAGGATGTAAAGGGTTACACCCTGCTGTTGAAGTTGGCTCCAGGCAAATCATTGGTATGTCGCCAGCTGAATGCCAAGGGCAAGGTATTGGCAACAACCAACATCGACCAGTCCTTCTGCAAGATAGATTTGGTGAAGAAGGCTGCCAAGGTTCAGCTGGATGGTTCAGCCGAAGTCTTCGAGATAATTCCTGAAAAATAAGATTGGAAATTTATTCATACGCTCTGTAAGGGCAAAAGCTTTAAAATAGATGCTTTTGTCCTTTCAGGGCGCTTGTTTTATATGTTCTCTAGTTAAAGAAATGTAAAAAGCAAACGAATATGTGGATTTTCGAATAAAAAGTGATAATTTTGTACTTCGAAACTGGAAAGGTGCTCGAGTGGCTGAAGAGGCACGCCTGGAAAGCGTGTATTCCCCTAAAGGGAATCGGGGGTTCGAATCCCCCTCTTTCCGCAGAAAACGCTGAAAAATAGGTATTTCCAAAACATCGTATTTTATCCAACTAAGTAGAATCCTGCACATTCTTGCACATTCTTGCACATTTTTGCACAATTCTGCTTGCAAATAGCTTGCAAATGATAACAACGAAACTTTACTTAGATACAAGAGCGGTCAAGGACGGAGAGCCGGCACCGCTGAAAGTTGCCATAACTAAGAAAAGGCAGGCAGCTTACATTCCTCTTGGCGTCAAACTGAAAAAAGAACAATGGGATGCTAAGAAGCAAAGAATAGTCGATGCACCAAACAAGCAACGGTTGGAGTTATTTGTCAAGAACAAACTGGTCGAGATAGATAATGCCATATTGGAACTGCAGATGAAGGGAGAGCTTACCAAACAGACTTCAACACAGATAAAGAATAAGGTTGTGGCCTATCTCGACCCTGACGTTAAGAAGAAAGACCTATTTATAAATAGGTATATAGAATATATGAATAGTCGCTCTGCGCAAAGAACCAGGGAAATATATGCAACCACTTTGAAGAAGATGCGCGATTTCGATAGCAAGGTAGATGCCTACGCTTTTGAAGATATCTCAAAGGATTGGCTGAAAAGGTTTGATGCCGAGTTGGTAAGACAAGGATTAAAGAAGAACTCCAGAAATATACATTTCAGAAACATACGTGCCGTTTTCAACGATGCCATCGATAACGAGATAACCAGCCATTATCCAATGAGAACTTTCGATATAAATCCGGAGCAGACAGAAAAACGTTCTCTTTCTGTAGATGAGCTACGTACCTTATTTAATTATAATGTGCAGCCATGGCAGCAGAAGTACCTGGATTATTTCAAGCTTACATTCTTCTTGATCGGGATAAACCCTGCCGATATTCTTAATTGTACGGACGAGAATGTTGTAGATGGAAGATTACTGTATAGGCGAAAGAAGACGGGAAGACTGTATAGCATCAGACTGGAACCGGAAGCCATACAGATAATAAATAGGTATAGAGGAAAGACAAAGCTAGTCAATTTCTCAGAGAACATGAGAAATTACAAGCAATTTGTGTGCAAGGCAAACAAGGGGCTGAAGGCAATAGGACCTGTCACTAAAGAAAAGAACGAGAAAAAGAAAGCTCACGATTTTCAGAAGGAATATCATACGAAGCATAATCCTTTGTTTGCACATATCTCTCTGTATTGGGCTAGACATACGTGGGCAACAATAGCCTTCTCCATAGGAATACCCGAAGAAATCATTGCCGAGGCATTGGGACATTCCCATGGAAACAGGACAACAGCTATCTATATTGACAAGAGTGTTGCCAATATAGACGCTGCAAATAGAAAAGTATTGGATTACGTTCTATATAAGGAGCAACCAAAGGACTAACCCTTGGAAGCTCCTTTCGAACCAATTAAATTATCAGACCATTGGCCTTCATGAAGTTAACCATTGCTCTGTTCTGAGGAAGGAGAGCTGGAATATCCATTTTGTTCGCCTTATACAAGTTAGTCGCAGAATTATACATATCCCAGGCAGTCACAAACTCCTTGTCGTGGTAAGCCTCCAGCATATCCTCTGTGAAGAGTGTAATCTGCGACTGATTGAGCGGATAGGTGATATTCTCACGAATAGACTTTCGTGATGTATCTGCCTTTACTCTTGTAGCAGTCATCAAACCAATGAGCAAGAACATCTGTTCTGCAGTAATGCGTGTCTCCTTCATCTTGGCAATACGCTCACGATCAGTCTCGATGATGTGCCGGGCATCAACAAGCCACGACTTCAAGGTATCAAGCATTGCTGCCACATCCATACCGGAACCCTTCTTGCCCTTTTCGGAATAGCTGGACATATACAGTTCTGGAGAAAGCATACACTGATTGTGACAAATCATCACATTCGGACCGAATCCAATCTGAATACCCTTCTGATGGAAGGCTACGGCTACATTAGTCGTAGTCTCGTCATTATCGAAATCGGTGATACGGATATTGGCATAAACTCGACGAAGGATATGCGCCTCTACCGCATGCTGACCTTTGACCGCCTCCACTTGTGGGAGGCGAACTACTCCAGGCGACTGACGGTCTCTGTTCTGTGCGGCAAACATATCGTAAACCTCCACATTGTAGCCGAGCTCAGTACACTCATCAATGACCTTATTGAAAAGGTCAAAGTGATAGATACCACGGAGCGGATTTCCGTAAACATCATCCTCGCGGTGTGTGCGACTCAACTGTTCGAGAGTGATAGCCTGAGTCTTGGCTTTCTCGAAATCAAAGAACTTGTCTTCATTAACTGAAGAAGGAACTGCTACCATATCCTCGGCAGCCTTACTCAAAATTGTTGCTGTTGTCATAATCTTTAATATTTTAATTGGTTTACAAATTATTTTAATGGAATGCCTGCTTCTTCAAGAAGCTTGATTCTCTCTTCCTTTGTTGCTTTTGTCAAGTTTGTCTCTTTGACAAAATTCCCAGCAGAGTCTCTTGTTATAAGAAAAACATAGTCGGCATGATTGATCCAACTTCTCTGACACTCCTCACGATAGGAATTGGCCTCCTCGTAAGTTTCAAACCCGCTCTTTGTGTCATACATTTCATCGTCGCGGGTAACATATAAACTGCTAGTCTTCATTTTTAATCTCAATTATGTACATTAATTCTTTCTCCAGAACACCCTTCTCTTGATAAGGAGAATCGTACTTATATACGACTGCATCATCAAGGAATGTTCTTACTCCCTCCATAAAGCCATCTTGTAACACAGAATTATCTGTTATATAGGCTGCAAGGAAGAAGCCGTTTCTTTCCTGCGTATCACCAAGGCCAACTGCACCGAAATGACTTCTGAAAGTAGTACCCTGCAACTCATCAAATGAGTACTGAATCATAAGTCTTTTCATCATTTCAAAAAATACTGCTACTTTAATTGCTTTCATATAAGTGACTTAACCGTGATGTCGAGGGCTTGTTTTATTAATGTTTCATTGCTAAACCTACTATCGCTACGATAAGCAGAAAAATCAATCCGTTTATTAAAAGAATGGTTCCCATATCTACTTAAAATTAAAGAAGTCCTTAATCTGTTTCTTCTCGGCATCTTTGGCATTCAAGATGTCCTTCACTACGAAATCTGCAAGAGGTGCCAATGCCGTATTCATAGCGTCAATCAGTTCGCCCTGTGCTCCTAGTCTAGAAAGAACACCAGCATATTCACAAAGAAATTCATGTGACGAAATGAATCCCATTTCATAATTCTTTTTGATTTCCTTAATTTCTTCCATCTTTTTAAGATTTTAATTGGTTCAACATAATCTGTGGTTAGTCAAAATAACCACTCTTTCTATATGCAAAGGTACAAAAAAATGTGATATATGCAAATATACCACATTTTATTTTAGTTAAAAATACTAAATTTAACTCACTGGGTATCAGGGCTTTATGCGTTCTTGTAGATGCTGCTTAATGTAATTATTTTTGTAGCTTCACCAATCTTGTCTATCAGATTGGTGACGGCTTCGTCCACTTCGCACAAAGCATTATACACATCGTTTGGATTATTATCCGTCTCCAAACCATTACTGCTCATTTTCCAAGTCTGGTTTAGCTGCCTTGCAGCATCCACCATTAATTTAATGTCCGTCATATTTTCAAATTTTAAATAAATATCCTACTAATAGCCTGGCAGAGCCATCCCATTATGTAGCAAGGCTCTTCGTCTTTCAAGTCAATACCTAGTGATTCGCAGATATGGGTGACAACGTGGAACATTTCGTGTGTGACAGTGTTCACGAACTCATATTCCGATGTGGTCCTACTGATAGCAACCACGCTCTTTCTACCTGCAAGGTTGGAGTAGGTGAGACCTGTGTTAGGCATTCCACGCAAGCAATGCTCCCTTGCGCTTTCGACCGCCTTTTCAGTGCAGCCTATCTGCACAAGGGAGTTGCATACCTCTTCGGTATCTGCTGCTTTTAAACCGTAGAACACAAGAATCCTCCAATCATACTTCTCTAGATATATCTCTTGACTTATCATAAAATATCATCCCATGGAATGCCGATACCATTATGGTTGCAATCGGCATAGAATCTGTTAAAGATGAAGCCATCCTTCTGGTCGGTATCATCAACCATATCTTTCACGAACAAAGCCATGTGAGCTTCGTCCTCGATGGAAGACTTATAGAAATCAGCCTTAACCATGTTTGCCACATATACATGATCATAGCCTACATTATTTTCAAGCGTCACTCCCTGCTTGGTAAGGATGGACTCAACCTTATCCTTATCCATGTATTCAACCTCCTCATCCTTTTTGGTGACTGGGTTGTATTTTCTCATCTGAGCGACTGCCCACTCGCAAGCCTTCTTGTTGAAGTGCCAGCCGTTATATCTCAGATATGCTATCATTCCTTCTGGCTTCATATCGTAAGCATCCAAAGGCATTCTACATTTTCCCATAGCTTTTTCTATTAAGGGTGGCAGGGAAAAATCCCCACCACCGAATTAAACATTAGTAACGTCCACCACCACGGCGACCATAGTAGCGTCGCTCTCCATAGCGGTCTTCGTCGCGCCAATCGTCATCGTCCCACTTGTCACGATAGTCTGGCATCGGCATACGGTTTCCCATACGCTCGCGCTTCAGACTATCCAGGCACTTCATAACCTTGCCACCTGCTCGAACCATTTCCTCGCAGTTGTCAACAAGCTCATCGAACTTGTTTTCCGTAATTTCTACCATATATCCCATAGCAATTACTTTTTAAAATTGTTACCGCTCAAAGCCTTAGACAGCATGGATTCAATATTGGATAGCGTTCCCTTCATGCCGCTAACCTCTGATTTGAGGTTATTGATGTCCTGCTCTTGCTGCTTCTCCTTGGCAATCTGTGGGTTGATTCTAGTGAGCATTTCCTCGCAGGAGCTTATGACTCCATTGTGGTAATCTACACTTTCCACGACTCCCTTGGAATGTCGCAACATAGCATCAATCTCGGCGCACATAGCTTCTCTGCTGTCACTGACAACAACACCTTCATTGCCGAAGTTCACTATCTGTGCCGTAGATGGCAGCTTTTCGAAATTGACCTGCTGGTCTTCTACTTGTACCTTAACATCAACGGTCGTCTCCAATGTCGGAGTCTGTCCTGGCACATAGCTAGGATATTTCTGCTGAGGATTGCTGACCGATATTACTTGACCGATTCTTAGAGTCGGCTTTTCTCCTCCCTTGTCTAAAATGTAGAAGAGAGAAGACTGTCTTAGTCCTTGAAACATTTTCTTTCTCTTTTAGTGGGACAGACTTTTCAATCTGTCCCATAGTTAATACTCTGTTAGCCGCCTGTAGGCTGCTGAAACCCAAGCAGTCGGATAATACCGCTCTTCTTGTTGATGTATGCCAAAGCCTCCGTAGTTCCCGAAACGCTAGCTCCCGTCACTGCATTTCCCGCATGATCAACAACTGGCACCTTTGTTGTGCCGGAAGTAGTTCCGCTAGTGTTGGCGGTTCCGTTAATAGTGGTCGAACCACTATTTGGAGTTACGATTGTGACAGGAAGTGTCGCACTTGCCGCGGCAACTCCTTGATGTATCTTCAAGAGCACGATGCACTCGCAAGGCAAAGCATTGTAGTAGCAAGGATTGATACCATAATCTACACTAGCATCTGTAACCTGCTGGGCATTCGTCTTCAACTCGTAGATACCTCCTACATCAATACGTCTGATTTGGTTTCTCTGACCGATTGGAATAAATGGATTGAATGGATATAAAGGGAACATAGTTACCTCCTTTCCTAACAACCGCATCCTACAGTTGAACGAGAAGCCGCTACATCACCTGCATAAGCTCCCATGGCGGCAGCAGTATAAACGTCCTTGTTGAATACTCCGTACTGAGGGTACTGAACACTGATGGTATTAGGCAACTTGCACTTGATGCCAGCCACCTCTGCCTGCAGCGCAGCCAAAGCTGCATTTACTGGTGTGATAACCTGTGCCTGATAAGCCTGCAAAGCCTGTGTCTGATGCTCGTTGGAAATCTGAGCAAGCAGGGCACTGTTCTTCTCTCTCAAAGCATCGAGCTTATCCTGCATTGCCTGTGTCTGCATCTGATCCAACTTAGCCAAGACAGACTGATTGTTAGCATCTGCCTTGTCACGGAGCATCAAAGCGTTGGCATTTGCCGTATCATTGATGGCGTGTGTCTGCTGACAGATAGACAACTTGATGTTGCCGTCCATTGCAGTTATGGCATTGTTGGTCTTGCAGCAGCATTCTGCCAACTGGGTAGCGATAGCGTTGTTACCCTGCATGATAGCAGTCAAAATCTGATTAGCATTCATGCCCATCTGATTACCGAGGTTGCAAATCTGCTGACCTAAGCCATTGATTGCAGCCATGACTGCGTCACTTGATGTGTTGAGGGCTGTAGCCAAGCTCTGAACATCAAAGCCGTTGCGCTGAACTGCCTGCATGATAACGGCAGTATTGGCATCATTGTTAAGCATTGGCATAACGCCACCCTGTCCATTAGAACCCATGCAGCGATTACCTCCGAAGAGTCCCATACCATTATTGCCCATAAGGATGAACAACAAAAGGATAGCAAAGATGTCTTCACCCCAACCATTTCCGTTTCCACGGTTGTTCAAGAGTGCAATAAGACCTGGGTCAACGCCCTGTCTCTGCATGAGTGCAGGAAGCATAGCCAAGATTCCATTAGAGCCTGTGCCGCTTGTGCCGCTCTCTGGATTGAACACGTAAGTTTTACTTTCCATATCCCGAATTTTTAATTTAACCTTAATATTTAACTAACACTTTTTGTAACGTTACGTGTGCAAAGTTAGAAAATAGTTTTGAAATAAGCTATAAGACTATCATAGTTTTCGCTAGTGGCTATAAATCAGCGGTTTATGGTGATAGTAGGTAGCGTCATTTTTTATCCTCTTAGAACGATAGAATTTACTTTGCAAACAAAAAGGCGACTACTCATCACGAGTAGCCGCCAAGTTATCCGAATACAATCAAACACCTAACCTAAAAACTTACTAACTAAAAACTTTCTAACTAAGAACCTTTTTTTTTACACAATATAATAGGTATATTACAATGATAACTAAACAAAAGCAGAATGCCTGCCCTATCTGAATATAAATCTTCTGAGCCGCCGTAAGTGGCTTTTCTATCACCTTTGTAGTACTATCGCTTGAAAGCTTGATACTCGATAGCGAATCAAGTCTATGACGATAAATAGCAACGCTATCCTTCAGTGACCTATAATGACTGATACTGTCCAGTAGCTTCTGAACCTCCTTCTCTGTTCGCACATGGCTCTCATAGTGGAATCTATCTTCGCCAATTTTGTTACCTTGCGCATCGAGCCTTGTCGCTGTGCTATCCTTAATATAGCTGCTATCTTTCGTGCTTCTTTCGCTCTCGCGCTTCTGATAACGAAGCCACTGATCGAAGGTGTATGCCATGCGGGCAGTGAAAAGCGAATCGAACTTCCTTTCATTCAGCTTGTCTTTTAAATACGTCTGTTTAGTCACAGTCTTCGGAGTTCCGCAGCCGATAATAAGCAGCGAAACGTACATTGCAAGCGTTATGCTTACAATCGCTTTCCAAAAGTTGTAGTCGTGCCATTTCATCATTCATTCAATTTTAAGTGTCCGTATGTGATATAGCTTACTCTTCGCAACCAGCCGACAAGGTGGTCTTTCTGTGTACCTCTTGCAATGCTCTTAAGATAATCTTCTCTTGTTTTTTTGAATCTCTCAAAAAGCCTCTCACCATTAGATTTATTGATGGCGAACAATGTCTTATTACCAATTATGCCATCCGCCGTGATGCCTAATGTTAACTGGAGATAAGTTACCGCCCTGCTGACTCCACTATTGTAGGCAAAGTCAACCAGCATATTGGCTACACTCTGATCTTGGATTTTGTCTGCTTTGCAGGCATTCCAATAGTTCTGCTTGAAAACCCGATGAAAATCGTCCTTGGTGAGGAGCTTTATATCTTTCTCATTCAGAACTCCGTCACCGTTCTTATCATAGCCGACCCTTCTCCAGGTTGCAAGGGTGATGCCGTATTTTGTTGCTCCACCCCTGTCATTCTTGTTGTTTGTGTATTTGTCCGTCTCCCAACTGAGGATAAACGGAACGAGTTTTTTTGAATCTGCCATACTTACTCCTCCTTATTATAATCATTACCTTGAATCAGACAGCCAAATGCGAGAATTGCTCCCATAATAGCTACCACCATTATAATCGCTAACAACATCATTTCTTTTCCTCCTTTTCTGCATAATTTAGATAGTCCGACAAATATGGAATCTTCTCGATAAACTTGAAACGCATGAGATAATAGAGGAAACTCACTACATACCAAGGTGGGGTATCCTTCTTGAATATCTGTTTCAAGTTCTTAAGAATATTGCATCCGTAGAACCATAATACTAGGTACGAGATAAAGGAAACGCATTGAACGGAACCTTCCATCTGTCCTTTGAATCGCCCGATTGCATATACTGCTGCACAAAGGACGAAGAACACGGTAGCGTGACCGATGCACACAACTGCTTTCTTTAACTCGAAGTTCTCTCCTTTTGCAATCATGCCACTAAGATAACCGAAAATAAAGTTGAGGGTGAAGACGATCATAAGCGAAGATAACTCGCCTTCAATCGGTTTAAGATAGGCGAGGAGTGCAAGAACTACGCCTACAACAATATCTTTAATTCTATCTGCCATACTTTAACTATTTGGTAATTAAACAATAACGCTGCAAATATACAATAAAATATTTAATCATCAAATAGATTTCCCGAAAAAGTGCAAAACTTTATGCCTTCATATAAACGCATATATATAATTTCCTAGAAATATTGTATATAATTGTATATAATTTCCTCGAAATATTGTATTTTTAAAAGCATCGAAATCAATGCAAATAAAAAAGAGAGATAATCACTTACCTCTCTTACTCTTAATGAAGTGCAGAATATCCCACTTCTTCCAATACCTAGTGTGCCCACGCTTCTTGCATTCTCCGTTCGGGATTTCACCCCTAGCAACCATCCTATTTAAAGTAGCATCAGAAACATGCAACTTCTCTTTGACTTCCTCAGTGCTCATCATTGGGTTGAGAGCATACGGCAGATAGTTCTCACAAAGGTCTTCTATCTCATCGCTACTCATTCCGCAAGCAGTTACCTTCTCCCCTCTCTTCTCTTGCTCGTCTGCTCGAAAACAAGAATCCGATAACGATTTTAATAACACTCCCAAGGTGTGATAACCAAATAACTTTCCCATATCATTATAATCTAGAGATTAAACTTTGACAGCCCTTGCCTGAGTAATACTTATCGGCAAAACCATATATATAAAATATAATGGTCATTACAAGTATTACAACATTAGCTTCCACCATTTCGTTGGTGGTGAAAACATTCCAGTATACGATATGAATAGCATTTATCCCAAATAGGTAGATGATCATCGGAATACGCCATCTGTAGCAGAGCCAAAAGAATCTGCTCGCAATTATAAGCACAAGCGGATGGATATAAACGGAAAAATAGATAAATGCTGCCGATACCCAATTCTCCTTAAACCATACGCACATTTCTTTTTCATGAGACGCAAATGTTGCCATGCATGCAATATGAAAAAGCATGATAAACAGAGGCATCACTTCACAATAATACTTAAACCAAGTGAGTAGCTTTATGCTGTAGCCTCTACCTGCAAGGATAATAACGTTTATCATTTCGCTAACGTCCATGTCCTTAAACATTACTCTTGACAACTGTACAACACCGACTGATTGAACTAACCGATGGACTTCATCTTCTTCCTCTTTAGTCATAAATTCTTCTCCTTTTGTTTTTGGGGTTATTATTTATTCTTAGTTCCTCATTCTTAATAAGAAGGAAAGTTCTGCAAAATAAACAATTTTGCACAATTCTGTTCATTTTGCGCAATATTTTATTGTTAAACTTTATAAAAAGTAACAATCTGAAAGTAATAAGTCACAAAAATAGCGTTAGAACGGCTTTCTTGCCAAATTCTAACGCTATTTCTATATCTACTTATCAGTGTTTATCCTATCACAACCTCAAGGCTCTCCATATCGGCGAACTTCAAGCCGCAATCTTTCGCTGCCTTGAACAACTCCTTCTCGTCAACTGCCTCGATGGCTACCTCTACCTCGGCATTGGCAAGGTCTGAGAAATACTTCTCGGTCTTCTGCTTCTGATTGAAGAAGTACTGGTTGACCTCCGCAAACTTGGCTGAATCGTCCTTGGTGTATTCGTAGCCCTCATCGGCGTGCTTCTGCTCCAACTGCTGGCACTCCTGGAGCTTCTGCTGCATCTCATCGAACTTATCGTCCTTCAGGCTCTCCTGCGCTTCCTCCACATCCTTGTCGTATGTATCGGCTACGTGGCGCAGAGCCTTCATATTCTTCCAAACTCGCAATGCGGCATCATCGCTCATTGATGATGTCTTCAATGCCTTCAATGTTCTGTAGGCTGCAACAGCCTCGATTGTCTTAATCTTCTTCATAATTGTTTCTTTATTTTTATGTTTAAACTTAATTCATTTTCTCATTTAGCCTTACATTTCCGAATTAGATAGCAAAAGTATCTGGTCAACAAATGTATTTGCTACGTAAAGCATGGCTTTATAACTTTTCCCTTCTAGTAAGGCATATCTACCTATATCAACTCTAATAATCTCATTAGGCGCAATATCTTTGTTGGTTACAGCCCTATACTCACCAAATTGGAAAGCAGTCGTTTGAGTACTTGTAGAGAACCTAATATCAATATAGATTCTTTTATATGTCGTAGAACCAAAATTCTTCAATCTAACCTCTTTGGTTGATGGGTCATAACCTAACTTCAAGTCTCGCAAGTAAGCATCCTGAGTTGTTTCTATTATCACATCATTTGGTACTGCGGTAGGAATTGGATACCAACTTCCTACTACAAAATTAGGTCTATCACTAGTATCATATTTAGCAGTGGAAAGAAAAGGAATAGCAACGTAATTTCCTGTAGCTAAATTAGAACCATTTCCACCAATTTGCACAAGAAAACTACCATTACTTACAGTGTTTGATTCCGTCCTAAAATAAACAGGTTTCCTATTTTTAAATAGAGCGAAGCCGAAATAACAATCTTTCGTTATACCAATATCTTCTAGGTTAACTCTATCATCTTCACCTACGGATGGTCTGCGGAATCCACAAGACCCCGACACACCACTATTGGATGTAGCCCTTACTGTAGCACGAAAACCATAAATTGGACTAGTAGCTCTACTATTGTATCCCCTAAAATCACCCAAGCGATAAGGCTCTGCACTTCCTCCCGAAGGTCTCTCATACGAATATCCGTTATCGTGATTTTCGTCACCATCTATAAAATAAGCATTGTACAAAGACTCTAGAGTGTTATAGCTTGGAACAGAAATTCCATAGTTCCCGTCCCTAGCCTTATACCAATTATCGGGAAAAGGTGAAGGGTAACAGGTTGGTTTGTATTTTGCCCACATATTTATTTTGGCGGACTTGCACAATGTAGCCAAATCATTACTTGGTTCTCCCAGCACCGACTTAACATCATCGATGGATATGGGGGGGTGATTTTTCCGTTATTTACACTCATATTTCTTTCTTTTTTATCGTTATACTTTTTTTATATCTACTACATATCGGGCATAATACCACTTAATGGGAAAAGATCCTTTACAACCCAAGTACCATTTGCTATCACGTATATCTTATACGATTTTTCACTTGTAAGATTTGTGAATCTGACAGTCTTGGTTTCACCTGCATTCATCGTTCCTACCGTATTCATATACTCTCCTACGACCATACTCTGTCCCTTGGACGGGTCGGTCTGATATACGCAATATACAGCAACATTTTTTACTGTAGTGGCGTTATTCTTCATCTTCAGCGTTACGATGATTCTACCAAGCTTCTGCTCTGCCGTAATCTGTGCGAAGTTGCTTGCAACAGCTTGTGACTGGCTGATGATGGAGAGCTGCTTGCCTCCTGCGAGGTTTGGGATGGCGTAACAAGTCATCTGATGAAGGGTGTGGTCACTGGAGTAGTTGAATGAGCAGAACATCGGAAAGGCAAGGTAATCGCCTACCTGAAGGGCGTTCTTGGGCAGCGGCACGGTGAATGTGCCCACGCTGGATGCGGTGGTGATGAACATGAGGGTGGACTTGCTCTTATCGGTGATGATGTAGCCGAAGTACTTATCCTTGAATGCGGCGAAATCGAAATAGCTTATCTGTAAGCCATCTGCCGATACGATATTGTGTTCCGTGAGTATCTGATTGGTATCACTCTCACGGATGAACACGTTGGTGGATAGATAGTCCTTCACCTCGGGATTCGCATTGTGAAAATACCCTCTGAAATCACCTAAGCGGAATGGCGCAGACGCACCGCCAGTTGGCTTGTTATATAAGGTGGCATATCCATTATTAGCCTTTGAATATTCCGCTACAAGGTCTTTCCAGTTGCTCTTGCCGTTTTCTACCGTAATATTGATGCCGTAGTTGCCATCCTTCGCCTTATACCAATCATCGGGAAAGGGTGATGGAAATACAGTAGGCTTGTACTTCGCCCAGACGTTAATTTTCGATGATGTGCATAGGTCTGCCAAGGTACTGCTGCGGGTCATTCCGAGACAATCCGCAACATCATCCACGCTCACTGGAGCAGTGATTTTGTTATTAGATAGAGCCATACGCTTAATCTTTAAAACTTAAAACACTAGGCAAGGCAGCTCTATAAGAGCCACCCTGCGTTAATACTTACTCTGCAGCCTCGCTAGCCATATTGGTAGCGATAGCGGAATCAACCTCCGCTATCAATGCTGACACCTCACTGAGCTTGCTCTGAGGGATGCCGCTGATGTTGTAGGTCAGCTCGCTGCCGTTGGAGCTTGCGTTGGCATTGCCGAGATAGTTACCATTGGTATCTGCGTAGATACTCATGTTGATGCTGTCGATGTTGCCACCAGTCTTGTCAACATTGTAGGTGATTTCTACTCGATAGCCGTCCTTGGTATAAGTGGCGGTTGTCTGTTCACTCTTCTTGTTAATCTTTAAATTCTCCATTTTCTAATCTAATTTAATAAATTAATATTCTTGTTATCTAATCTCTTCTTGTTATTGCCGTCCTGCTTTCCACTCAATCGCTGAACCTCTGATTCGAGGAAGACCACCCGAGCCTTCAACCTGCTGACCTCATCGCCTACCTGCTCGATAGCACCGAATGCCGTTGCAATCAGCTTCGGAGACCAATAATTTATCTTGTAGTAGCCCTTCTCATCAGTCTCCACGATGTCCTTTAAGTGAGGGTTGCACAAGACGTGCTGGGCAATCCAACCGATAGACCTTGTATTGTCCTTCTTCCAAGCAAAGCCGAACGTGCCACCCATTGCCTTGATGATGCCCAGGTAGTCCAGCTTCCGCAAATCCTGCTTCAGACGTATATCTGAGGATGAGTAGGCAGTAATGCCGCCAGTGGCGAGAATACCACCACTAGTATAAAATGTAGAAGTATCAGTATAAAATAACCATTTGCTATCACTATAACTATATACTCCTATTTTAGTTGAACTTCCAACACCAAATAGTAAATTTCTACTATTAGCTTTAATTTTAAGACCTCTATCACTAGAAGTATTAGAAACATTAACTAACACATTTCCATTAATTTCAAGTTTCTCTGAAGGATATTTTACTCCTATACCTACATTTCCTTGTTCATACTGTAACACTAAATGACGACCTTTAGGTCTTGAGCCGTTAGTATCTATAACATTAATTTGTCCATAGTTTAATTCAGTATCACGAGCCTCTGATATTGACATAGAACAACCACTACTAACATTATTCTTTATATTTAAACCTTGACTATCAAAATATATCGAATTGTCATTAGAACTTAATCTCATTAGTTCATTACCTGAGCAAATAAGTCTAAGGTCATAACCACTATCCGTTTCTATATATCTAGTATATGTTCTCTCAAACATATATGTTGTACTACCAAGATTATACCTATGTGTAGCAGAAGGAAGTATAGTACCACCAATATCTCCTGTACCATTAAAACTATTATTCCAAAGTTTACGAGAATTTTGAAGTCTCGTTGCACTACCTGCGTTACCAGTTATACTTGATGTAGATGTTATATAACCGCTATCATTAGTAAACTGACTTACTTTTGTAGGTCTATTAGAAATACTACTCCATGTCAAGTCGGTTTCATCAAGTAAACGCACCCAATCTGACCAAGTATCAGCATCTCCATTACGGTATCTAATATATAAACTTCTCCAATTATATTGTTTAATTATTTGCCAATTATAAGCATCATTTCCTCCACTAAATGTAGTAAGTACTCCAGTTGTTGGAACGTTAGAATGAGTACTATACGCAAATACTGAAGCATTACCTTCTATATCATTAGCATTATGAGTTTCACTACCATTCCACCATCCTAAATCTCGAAATAATTGATAAGCGTGATAACCATCTACTTTATCAGCATTTGTTGCTGTTGCAGCATTACCTGATATAGAACTAGAAGAGGTAATATAACCTTTATTATTAACCCACGATTGAGTTGCATAGTCTCCTATAGGTTGATACAAAGAATTAGCTTTATTCTTAATATATTCCCATAACTTGCTAGCTTTTCTTTTATATGGTCTGTTTAACGCACTTGTATTACTAAACCCATTTGCATCTGCAATCGATGTAACAAATTCAGTATCATTCACAACAACACCATCACCTACAAGGAGTGTTGCACACAAATCAGTAAAGCTTTGATGAGAAGTCAAGTATTGACTATGAGTGTGTCCAAGTTTACTGTAAGTATTAGCAGCATCAGCAGACTTCAAATAAGCACTAAGACTTTGATGACTAGTCAGGAACGTTACACCTTTAGTAAATGTAACAGTTTTACCACTCTTTGTAACACTTGTAATAGCATTACCAGTGCCACTTGTGGTAATATTATTTACATAACCATCAAGGCTTTGGTGGCTGGTGAGGAACGTGCTGCCTTTAACTACGCTGATAGTAGTGCCATTCTTGGTAATAGACGTAACCGCATTACCGCTGCCGCTGACAGAGATGGCAGTAGCACTACCACCTTCCAAGCTGGAGATACGAGAATCAAGAGCCTTGATAGAGTAGGCAGAAGCTATCTCAGACAGAGATTCGCTAGTAAGTTTCAAGGCATCTGCATAGCTCTTCACACTACCATTCAACCCACCACCACCTGACGAGCCACTACCTTCACCATAGGCGGTAATGCCACCAGTAGTATAGAGGTTTGCCACCTCGTTAGTCGTAGTGTTCGTAATCTTCAACGCCTTATTGGTTGCATCATACTCCATCTTTATGTTGCCGATGGAGATATACTTTCCATCAGGCACGATGATGCTTCCGTTAATATCGGCAGTACCGTTAAACGAGTTACCCCAAAGCTTGCGAGCATTCGTGAGCTGGAGAGCCTTTTTCGCTGAACCGCTTGTAAAGTAGCCCTGCAAGGTGGTGATACCCGTCTTATTGGTGGATATGCCCGAAGCGTTCACCCCTTCTGCCTTTTTCGCTCTTGTTACCTCGTCAGATATAGACTTATTGATTCCATCAACGATACCACTTAAAGTGTCAGTCTGCGCAATATTTGCAAGGAAGTTCACTACCTCGTTCCACTTGTTGATAATTCCGTCCGCAGTCTCCTCGTCAGTAGTCATAAGGGCGTACCAGTCATAGGCACTATCCCAATGAGTTACCTTTACGGATGAAATGCCGTCCAACACAGACTTATTGCTATGAGTATGCTTTGCTGATACCGCACCATCCCAAGCCGTCTGCTTTGTCGTTGTTGGGATGGAGTACCCAGAAGCAAGACTAATAGCAAACGTGCCGCTTGTTGTGATGGTCTTTGTTGCGCACACCAAACCTGTAGGAAGAGTAAGTGCTACAGATGTAACAGTACCCTTGTTTGTGGTATAGCCCTTTGCATCAATCTCCGCTTTGGTATAATAGCTTGCGAGAGACTGATGGGCAGTCAGATACCCAGCATCGTTGGTAAGCTGGCTTACCTTCGTGATGCGGTCAGTGATTTCTGACCACTTGTGGGTATGCGCACTAGGTGCGAACGTTGATGGTTTACCCGTGATGTTATTCCAGGAGAGATTCAGATCGCCAAGTTCTGTGGCTATGTTGTCAATTCGGCTGCTGAGAGCCTTGATAGCATAGGCATTAGGAATACTAGTCAAGTCTGCATCTGTATAGCTTCCCTCTAAGATTCTCGCATAGCTGATTACGCTTGCATTCAATCCGCCACCGCCTGCGCCACTACTTGCTCCGTATGCTGTGATACCACCTGTGGCATAGAGATTTCCATCCACTTTTATCGCCTTGTTGGTTGCATCATACGTGATGCTGATACCGTGGAAAGTGATAGCACCCTCGAATGTAGCATCGCCCGATACACCAAGTTTAGAGAATGGTGCGTTTGGCTTCAGCGACACAAGGTCGGCAACGCTCGTTCCTGCACTTCCTGACTTCCACGTAGGCTCGAAGAAGGTGAGGTATGCGCCAAGATTCTTCTCGCTGATGATAAACGATGTCGGGTCTGCGTGAACCCTACCATCAGTTCCCCACCAGATTGCGCCACCTGCCACATAGCCCGAACCATCGAAGCGGAAGATGGTGTTGGCAGGAGTCTTAGAGCCATCGTTGTAGTCCTTATCGACCATTTCGCCACCGAACCAAGCAGCGATGCCGCCTCCCTTTGCAGACTTCTCTGTTATACCATTGATACCTGCCGTAGTATTGCCATCCGTGTCTCGCAAACCGATGAGTGATGTAAGAACCAGACCTCCGTTAATTTCAGTATCGGGAGCATCCATCAGAGCCTTCTTTAAGTAAGCAAGGCTGGTTACGTCACCGATAACTACACCGAGGTCGCCATATATCTTGCTAGTAATATATGCGTTTGCCAAGCCAAGCTTGTCGTAAAATGCGCTGTATGCTGACTGGAAGTTGGTAAACTTCGTTCCGACAGCAGATACGATGGTAGCCTTGCCTTTAGTATCAGCAGCATTATATCTCGCAGAAATATCTGAAAGATACTCGATGAGTTCTTTCTTGGCAGTCGTGAGAGTAGCAAAAGCGGTATTGAGGTCGGTGAGTTCCTTGGTGTCCTTCAGTACCTCTGCATCCTTCACCTCATTATATGACTTCTGCGCTGCCGCAAAATCATCTTCGAGTCGTTTAGAATCCTGAGCCATTGCCGCAATCTCCGATGGCTCAAGATAGCCATCTGTAACATAATTATCGAATGCCTTCTTGTTGCCAGTGACGGTCTTGCCGAGGTTCGTAATGTTCGTCTGTGCGGTCTGTGCCGCCTTCTGAGCTTCTTCTGCTGCCTTTTTAGCTGCGTTGGCAACGGTATCATCGGTGTATTTGGAAGCCTTGATCCAATCGGCGATGGCAAACGGAGAACCAGCAGCTTTGAGGGTCTGGCAGCGCAATACCTCATTTTTGTAGATACTGCCATCTGCAGGATAGGTAGCATTCACCCAAATATCGCCCACCTGATAGGGCGGTGTAGGCTGGGTGCTGAAAACCTTCATCTTGCCATCTGCCGTTTCCTGTGCGTTGCTTGCATCGGATAGAGCTTTGGCGATGTCGGTATCGGCAATGATAGTCCACTTATAGGTGTTGCCGTCCTTGGCAAAGCGGTATGCCTTGCCCGTCTTGTTGTCGTAATACAAATCTCCAAGATGGGTATCTTTATCCTTGTCGGTCGTCCAACTGCTTGCTGGGGCATTCTTCAAAGTAGGCACTCCCTCATAGAACCAAGTCTCAATAGCCCCATCCACCTGATTCTGAAGGTCGGTAATGACCTGCGAGTTCTTGATGAGATTGTTTACCTGCTCCTCGGTCAAGCCCTTTGCTGAGTTCTCCTTAATATACTGAGACAGTTCCTTGCCATCCACAGTGGATTTGGCAGAAATCTTGCCTTTAACAGATACCTGCTTGGTTGCGCTGTCATACTTGATGTAGCTGCTACCCTCGTAATTGTTCTCCTTGGTAGGTCGGTCGCCTACATACATATCGCCGTAAACATTGAAGAACGCCTTGTTGGTTTGCTTGTTTACGCCATATTCCACGTACTCCCTATTGGCAAAGGAATAGCTGTTGATGCCGTGATAGAGGCTGACGGATGGCGAATAGGTATCTACCGCCGAGAAGATAAGGCAGTTTTGACGTTCTACATCGGTTCTATTACCGCACTGCGACAACACATCACCTTTAGCAGGTACGTCGCTTGCCGTAGCGCAATCGGTATCGGAAAGGTCGATATAATGATACTTCTTTCCTTCTAGCTCTACAGGGTCTTCATCGCGACCGATTATCAATCGCCAATAGAAGTGATTGCCAACCTTATGATAAGTGCCCTTTCGGACGTTGAATGATTCCGAGCGCACTTGGTCGTTAACGGAGAAATCATTATCTACGGAATCACCTTCCTGCTCTGCGAGGAAGTAGCATCGGTATGCCTTCTGCGAAACCTCATTATAAGTTACGGTAACGTTTTCTACCTTATGGGCCACCACACCGCCAGCAGGAGAAATAATCTCCTTACCGCCGATTGTAGATGTCTTCTTGATTACAAGCTCCTCGAAGATAGCCTTCATCCTCACCTCCAGGTAATCGGTGATGAGATGCGAGCGACCTTCTGTATCGGGAGTCCATGAGCCGCCGTTCTCGGAATTGAAGTTACCGACAAGCAAACCACTTAAAAGCTTCTGCACCTTCTCCCAAGTGATTGTGCTCTTTGCTGTGTTATCCTGCAGCCTAGATACAAACTCCATCCTAGAACGTCTAGCAGAATAAACGTTGCTATCAGATGCAGGAGTAGAATCATTCAGCCCAATTACATAGACACCACCATTACCGCTTCCTGTGCCGCCTATCTGCATTCCGTTCACTGTGATGGAGTCAACCTTGTCTTCCAACTTACCCAACCGGCTAGTTGCAGCCTTTTCTCCTACTGTGTACTGAGGGTGGTCGTAAGGGATATCCAAAGGTATCTCCATGCCGATGATACGAGAGTTTCTGTAGTGCTTGCCATCCGCGTCCACCTGCGCAAACATATCATTAATCAGCTTTACCTGTTCACCGAGAGGATGGTAATCGTATGTTCCATCATTGTAGAACTTATCGCCATCCATCGTGCAGGTGAAGTTTGAGTTGCTGATCATTGTCTTCTGATAGTACTGCTTCGCTCTATCGAACAGAGATAACTGAGCAGTAGGGATGAGGTCCGTATCTGTAATTTTTGTTGCGTCCCAGTTGTAGAGGAAGAACTTATCACCTACCTTCGGGCACATAACGCCATCTGGGAGTGTTCTTCCGTATGTGTCATTAGCAACAATCTCGAAGTAGTTAGCCTTGTCAATAACCTTGAAACTGACTTCGAACTCCATACCCATGAGAGCACCGCTAGTGAACTTGATGCCTAAAGTGAGATTACTCTTTATCCAGCTAGCTTCAAAGTTTGTAGCGAACGAATCCGTAGCCGTGACCTGCCAAAACGTCTGTGTAGTCTTCGTCCCGTCTTCGTTATCAACGGTACTATCATACGTCTTGATACTGCTGATAACACTCTCAACCTTTGGGTATTCTTCCTCGAACATCACGACACCTTCGATAGCCTGCTTGTCATTCTTCACGACATTCACGTTCTCCAGGTAGCCATCCTTGGCGTAGAAACCATCACTATCTACTTCCTTGTTAGGGAGCATGAGGTAATCGGTAGCTACACCATCTGTAGTGACGTCCGCATCGGCACCAGTGAAATACCCTTTCGGAATATTTCTATCTGAGCCGAATGCGTACAGTCTCGTAATATGAGCTGACTTAGATTCCGAATAGGACATAGACAGAACATTAACATCCTGTTCGAATGTTGTCTGCCCTTCCATTTCGCAATATCCAAGGTATATAATAGAGCCATCTATCCACCACTCGCAGTTGAGCGCATCTTCGGAACAGATGGCGTTGAGAGCATCAAGAATACTGATGGAGCCGTACTCGATCAAGAATCTCTTCTGAACATCGAAAGCCTTGTTGTTGTAAGTAGTGTAGTCAACAGAGAACTCCTTGCCATTGTACGTAATACCTAGCGCCTTGAGGTTGCCGAGTATAACGTTCATGTGTACGCCTACCGTTGTGGTAAGCTTGAAGGAGGTCTCGTTTGCTCCGTGCTGAGGGCGATACTTGCAAAGCTTATTCTTCCAAGACATATAGTAGGCATCCATCTGCATTTCGTAGTCGTAGCCATCACTATCATTGTGCTTAGGGAAGTATGATGATGTAAGCTCAAAGTAGCCGAAGTCGGGAATCTCTACGGAGTCCCCAATCTCGAAATAGATAGGAGTAGCCGTAGTGAACTTCAATATGACGTAATGATGGTCCATAAGCTGATATGACAGCTTAGAACCCTCGCCGAAGTCCTCTAATGTGAAGAATACCTTGTTATTTCTCTTTATCTGAATCATTAGCTTGTATATTTACTTGTTTCACCTCTGTCACTAGGGTCTGGTTCGTTGAGCTTTAGGCTGAACTTTGCCATTTCCCGAATGAACTGACTGAATTGAGTGCAGGAGAGATAGATGCACCGATACCACACATTAGGCTGAAATCGGGTGCGGATAACCAACTCTCCCTTAGCAAGAACCTCCTCGCAGAACCTAGCATAGTTCGTCATGAACGTATCTGAGTCCTTGGCGGTCATATTGAACGGCAGCGTTATCTCCCTCTCATCCAATCTAGGATTGTGCTTGATAACCGACTTTCCGTCCTTTGAGCGATACTTGTTGCTGATGAACTCCTTGTTTGGTGCAGGGGTCATGAGCGTGCTGAGGGCGGTTTCGTCTAGGAAGATGCCCCACGTAAGGTAGGCATCCTTACCATTTATATAAAGTTGACCATTAAGCATAACTATTTAATCATTAAATAACCTCATAGGCTTCGCTGTGAGCCGCTTTTGCTATTTTTGAGTATAGTTGTAAGGGTTGACGAGCGAAAAGCCTATAGAGGTCAAATATCCTTTAATCTTCTGTTCATGTCATCCAGCTTGGCTCCGAAGTCATTATATGTGAGCTTTGAATACTTCACGATGTCTTCGAGGTAGCTGTTTGTCATAATCATCATGTTTCTAATCTCCAATACTGCGCCATTGGTTGAGATTCCGAGTGTAACGATGCTTTCCATCTGCGAAATGGTGGTAGTCATGTTCTGAGCGATAGACTCACCTGCAATCTGCAGGGCGGTGAAGCGACCATTCAGCTCGTCTGCGGTATCTTGCCCCATAGATGCCCATCCTCCGCTTGTTGCGGTCTGTGATGAGGATGAGGAACCAGTGTAGCCTGTCACCTTTGCCCACTCGTCACGTCTCTTCAATCCTTCCTGGACAATATCATCGTAACGCTTGTAGAATGCATCTACATCATCCTTGGTTAGCTTTCCGTTTTTATCCTTCATAGCCTTTGCCCAATCATCGTAGAGTTTCTTTAAATCTCCATTGATAAGGTCTTCCATACTGAATGAGAGAAGGGATTTCTGCATCTCTTCAGCAAAATCGTTAGCCATATCTTTTACAATATCGCTACCATCCTTCTTCATATCCATAAGGTCCGTCAAGAAACCATCTCTCATTCCGCTGAAGGAAATCTGAGTAAGGTTCTCCTTGAACTGCTCTGACAACTCTTCCAGCTTGCCTGCTTGGTCTATGTAGTCATTCAGCTTCTCCGTCAGACGTCCACCATAGTTACCCTTTCCTGTGTTCTCGATATGCTCCCAGATGGCAACGTTGCCACGGAGGAGCTTCATTTCCTCTGGGCTGAGGGAGAAGAGGTCGCCATTGAAATCTGATTTGACGTTCTTCTTGATCCAGTCCATCTCGTCACTACCGAAACCACCCCAATAAGCGTTCCATGAGTGGTGCGAACCATGATAGCTTGCCTGTGCCTTTGCGATGTCGAGGTAGTTCTGATTGGTCTCCTGCTGATTCTTATAGGCTTGCTCGTAGTATGAGGTTGCCTTTGAGCCAAAGGAGTTTTCCATTGCATCAGTCAAATCCTCGATGGATTGCTGCAAGAGGGTATTTCTGTCCGTCAGTCTTTCGATGGTATCATTGACCTTCTTTGCATTTCCATCTCCACCGAACAGACTATTAAAGCCACCGAATGAAAGCGTGTTGAGGATATGAGAAACGTTGTTCCCGATACTCTTCAATGGCTTCATAACGATGTCACCCGATAAAGCATCATCAAGGATGCCCGTTACTGCGCCAAAGACCGTGTCCATGAGGTTGCTGATGAGTGTTCCGAAGCCATCTTTCAGAATATCGAGGATGCCGAGTATTGCGGAGATTATTTCACCTGCCATACCGCTATCCCCTAAAGCTTTCGTCAGAGATTTGGCTGCGTCACTATCTTTACCGAGCAACCCTTGGATGCCCTTTGCTAGAGTGTTGGCAACGTCCTTCTGCATAGAGCCACCGAAAAGCTTGTCAAGCCCTAGGATAGAGTTTCCTATGCCTTTGAGCGACCCCGATGTAAGACCCTGCAAGCCATTTTCAAGTTGCTGGAACTGAGAAACTGCCTTCTGTGCAGATGTCTGTAAGTCTGATGATGCCTTCTGAACTGATGAACCGAACTCCAAAACGTTGTTAGATGCGGTAGCGAGAACGCCCTGCGCTCTAGAGAGGTTGGCTTCAGCCTTGCTGATACTCGTCTTGTCACCGCTCTTCTTAGCCTTAGCGAGGTCTTCCTGCGCCTTGGTGACAGCTTTCGTGGCTTCAATCTCTCGCTCTTGTGCGTCAATATAGCCCTGCATTGCTGACTGATAGGAGTTGATGTCGTCAGAGACTTTCTTAAAGATGTCACTATTCCAGATGGTGGCAGAGCCTTGTAGCTTGGAGATAAGTTCCTGTATAGTCTTCTGCTCATTAACATCTGTTGTACTCTTTGAAAGCTCTTGCAGCTTCTCAATGGTAGGCTCAAGTTGGTCCTTGAACATAGCCCCGAAGTCTCCGAAGACGCTTCCCCAATCAATGTTCTGTCTGATAGCGTTTATCTCGATGGTTTGGAGGTCCTTCTTTCTCTGCTGCTGAAGAGAGAGCTTTTCGCCTTCCGTCTGAGCCTTGGCAATCTTATCTTCGTACTCCTCAGCAATGGCTTGCTTCTGCTGATAGAGAGAACCATACTCCTTCAAGTAGTCACGCATAGATGTGAGGGCTTCCCTGTTGACCTCATCAAGCTTCTTGTTATACTCTTGGGTAGCGAGGTCTCTAGCCTTATTGAGGGCATTGGACTGAGCAGAGGTAAGGGTTACTTTCTTGCCAGCTTCCTTGTTTTTCTTCTTGAACTCTGCTTCCTGCTTGTCAATCTCGGCTTTGCGCTTGGCATAGTCGTTCTTGATTTGAGCAAGCTTCTTCTCCGTGCCTTCCTGCATCTGAGATATATCGGTGTCGATATTTTCCTGCTGCAGCTGCTTCAAGTCCTCATTCAGTTCCTCCTGGGCCCTCTTGCGGTCTTCTGCCTGCTTCTTGGCATCTGCGGCTGCTTTCTTGGCTTTGGAAGCGTTCTTCTTGGCATTGGCTTCTGCCTCTTCCTTCTCACGCCGCTTCTGCTTAGCATCGTCTTCTGCCTTGGTCTGCTTGGTATTCGCTGCATTGGTATAATCCCATCCTCGCTGGGCAATAGCTTTGGTTGACATCCACTTGCCGTTGACTTTGGCACCTGATTTGTTGTTGTTTCCTAAATCGCGTGCCAACGCAGAGAACCATCTTCCCATTTTGCCCAACTCCTTAACATCCATATTATTCATCCATGAAGGAATCTCGGCATCGAATTGTATTCTGAACTTTACGTCATTAACACCATAGTTCTGCATGAACTCCTTGACACGGTTATAGAGAACGTGTACATCCTCGCCGGCACCCTGGAGCTGCTTCTGCAAAGCATTTATCCTGTTCTTGGTAGAGGTGGTCTTGTTTCCGAAATCCTCTGTTGCATCTGCCGCCCTGTTAACATTGTCGGTTTCCTCGGCATGTATCTTCTTGGCAGTACGTAACTCGTACAGATAGCCTGCTAATGCTTCTTTCGCATCTTTTGTTTTGCTGTCCGTAATCCCAAAAGATTTAGCAAGTCCTACCGTCTTATCTACCATCGTCCCTATTACTTGGTTGTATTGACGCATATAGGATTGGTATTCCTTGGAATGCTCATTCAAGCCAGCCATCTTCTGTGCTAAGTCGTCAAGCTGCTTGATAACCGAGTCAGATACGATGTTCTGTATGCCGACTGCAATACCGCTGCTAGAGGTTCCATAATCCTTCAACTTGCCCAAAAGGGCTTGCTGAGCGCTATCCAAACGGTTGTTGTAGTCTTCGTTAGCCTTGGAGATTGCATTGGCTCTGTTGCGCTCTGTAGTCTCCAGCTTAATTTGCTCGATGAGTTCATTGGATTTATCTATCTCCTGCTGCTTAACATCCACAAGGTTGCTCTCGTCTTCCTTGATCTTGTCTATAGCAACCCCGTAGTTGGCATAGATGTTTGACAGCTCCTTGATGGTGTCCTTGTAAACCTTGGAACCTTCCTTGGCAGTCTTCAGAATGGAGACTAGCGACTCGACCTTGCTTGATGCTTCATTTGCACTCTCAGTAAACTTAGAGGTCTTTGTTGCTGCATCTTCAGCGCTATTGCCGAATAGATTGAACATCGTGACTCCAGCTGCTACTGCACCAAGAACCAGACCGAGAACATTTGAAGAAGAGACCAAATTGAACAGAGCCATGGCATCCTTGGCGGTTGTGATAGATTTCGCTAAAGACAAGAATGCTTTCGCACTCTCCCAAGCTACCTGTGCCTTAGATATTGCTATCATCGCTATCACCGCAGCCTTGTATGCACCATACGCTGCAACGACAGTCATAAGCACCTTGCCTACCGTCTCCCAATTCTCAACGAGGGTGGAAACGACTCCCAATCCGGTATTGATGACACCCTCCTGGGATTTACCCAGCTCGTTGAACATCTGCTCAATGGCATCCTCAATGTTGCTTATCTGACCGGTAATAGTCTTGGACTGAGCTTCCATCAAGCCACCGAACTTACTACCCTCGGCGGTCATACTCTGCATTGCCTGGATGAAGATGTCGCTGGTAACCTTGCCTGCCTTGATTTGCTTCTGGACCTCACCGATGGCATTGTTCAAGTCCAACCCCATAACCTTAGCCAATTCGTCTGCGATAGGAATACCTCGGTTGAGGAACTGATACAAATCCATTGTGTCCATCTTACCCTTGGCGATGGTGGTGCCGTAAAGCATCACGAGGTCTTTAAGGTTCAGACCCATACCTGCCGCCACGTCTCCCAATCCGATAAGCGTCTTATTGACATCCTCGGCTGCTACGTTGAATGCTAGGAGCTGCTTGGCCCCCTCTGTAACGTCTTCAACCCCGAAAGGTGTGACGGCTGCCGTGCGGATCAACTGCTTCATGAGAGCATCGGCTTTCTCCTCAGATTGCAACATCGTCTTGAATGCCATTTCTGTCTGCTGGAACTGACCGCGGACCTGCATCATCTGATTGACGAACTTGCCAATGCTCCAACCGCCAATGGCAATGTTCATACTGTTCTGTATATTCGAGATTACATCGTCAATAGACTTTCCGTCCTTCTCAACCCTCTCAGCAGTCTGATGAACTGCGTTCTGAATGTCTCGAAAACCGGAAACGACCTTGGCTGTCTCGACTATTGTATCGAATTTAATGCTTGGCATAATGTTCTATTTTTCCTTGAATTTATACTCTGCTATAAAGAATCTCCGGGGGAAATACCAAATACGAGTGTTCGATATGGGAACTCTACGTGCGTGCGCAGGAAGACTTCGGTTAAATCTCGGTCTCTGACTCTATCACCGCCTTCATAACCGCCTCTTTGTTGTTGCCATCGATGACCTCTTCCCCTGCTGCCGGTATATGGGCTTTCTTCCTCTCCTCGTCTGACAGATAGATTGAAGTAATCTTGTCTTTGAGCATGAGAGTCAGGTTGTTATACGATATTCCCCATACCACGTAATCGAAAGTCCATCCGTATCTTTCGCAAGCGGCATCTATGAGAGTTCCCCATATTGTCTTGCCTCCGAAGATAAAGGTATTCTCCGACTTCTTTGCTGCGTTGACCTTTGCCATACGCTTCGCTTCTTCTTCCATTCCTGTCTCTTTGGCTATTGTCTGGTATGAGTTAGCCTTAAGGATGATGATGAGTAGTGTAGCTATATCCTCGTTGGAGCATTCTTTGAAGATTAACTCCGTCTGCCTGCTTACGCATTTGGAGTCTAGTATTTCGTTCTTTGTGCTGAGTGAGTGATATGCAATCAATCTGCAGCATGTCTCCCTTTTGGTGTTTGCAACTCGCAATGCTTCCAAGAATGGATCAGCTTGAAGTAACTCTTTGTCTAGCTCCAAGCTATCTACCAACTGCGACGTTAGGTACATCATTCCCAGTGTAGTAGGGTAGATGCTAACGTGAGCGTGCTCAGTATCAAAGCCTATCGGCATATCTGTGAGCGTATTCGATATAATGATTCCTAACTCTTCCATATCACTCGAATTTAAATTATTGGCACCCAAGGCAGGACTCGAACCTGCGACTTTCAACCAGCTTTTAAAGACCCTGGATTTTCATGCGACGGACTATTTGGTCTCGCTCTTCCCCTGAGCTACTTGGGTAGGTTGCCGGCTGATAACCCTCAGTCGGCGGAAGGGATATTAGAATATGCCTATGTCTCTGCGTAGGTTTCCGTGATTTCAGCAGGAGGGGTCTCACCGTCCTGCGGCTTCTTGAAAGTCAAGGCATACTTTCCACCTGTTCCAGGTGTGGCGGTGATAACACGCCAGCGGTAAGCACAATAGACATCCTCACTCTTTGAGTTGATAGTCTTAGCCACCACGTCACCCTCTGGAATGAGAGCTGCGTGAGTGTACGTGATAAGAGCACCGTCCTGGGTTGTATAGGCCTCTTCTGCACCGATAGTAGTGTTACCCATGTAAACGCCAGGAAGCTCGGCGTCTTCCGGTTGGATAGCCAAACGGAAGTTACCCTCTACGGTACCGTCGATGGTCTTGAATGGCTGCGACTGGTTCTTCTTGATGAAGAGCTGATATGCAGCCTCGTAGGTGGACTTCTTTGTCTTGCGGTCAACAATTCCGCCACCTTCCTCAACCTGGGTCATTGTATCGCCCTTCGTTGGAGTAACAGTAGTAGTGCCATCCTTTGGAGTTGGGAGCTTAGTCCACTCGTTCTTTTTGCTACCTACCTCTTGAACGTAGATAGTGCATTTGCCCCATGATGTTACTGACATAATTTAATCGTTTATGAGTTTATATTCAACATGATTATTTATTACATGTTCTCCCGTGCTTGTTGCATATACCCTCTGCTCAACAGCGTGGGCTGCATACTCGCTCGTTCTGAACGTTTCCAAGAGATTCCAAGCCAGTTTGCAGATTTCGTCAACTCTGATAGTGTTCTCCTCGAACTGCCCATCTACGTCCTGGTCTTGTATATATATATTTACATTTATAATCGCCGTTTGAAGCTGCGTTCCCTCATTAGCCAAGATGGAGATAACGACATCTTCCTTATGAGAATTATGCGGTCTCATCGTCTTTGACAGCTTGCCATTGACGTTGTTCATAAAACCGCTTTCATTGATGTACCGGTAAACATCTGTCTTAATTGCTCCGTCTGATTTCATATCTTCCACTTGTTTATTTCATTAACTGCTGAGTCTATTGCTGTCTTCACACGTTGCTCTACAATGGATGTGGTCCATATCTTCGTTGAAGCGAGGACATCCTTGCTTTCCAAGGCTTCCACCTCTCCTGCGTATTCCATTCCGGCAACGACAACCAAAGCATAAACCCTGGAATATTCCTTTGCAAGGTCATTGATCATCTTCTTGCCCTTTACAGAGCCGTCTGTGCCACTGAGAACCTGCGAAAAGGCTGATTCCATATATTTACTTCCCTGCTCGTACACGGCGAAGCCTATGGAGCTTCTTAGGTTGCCCGTATGGTCTATCCAGCTTTCCTTGGCAGACCTGTTACGGATTCTAACCACAGATTCGTCTCCTAGCTTGCTCAATGCCTTAAGCACATTCTCCTGTATCTTCCTTGCGGCTCTCTGTAGGAAGGCATCAAGAGCGGAAGCGCTGGTTGTCATTCTTATGCCCATATCTTACACTGGAGTTGATAACGATGAAATCCCTTGACCTTGATAATTACATCCTCAGCCCCTAAAATTTCTAGCTTGATAAAATCCCCATAAGAGAACTTTTCAATTCCTACGGGCAAGTTATGCACTTCGTAGGAGTAGTAATCAATAGAACCGTCAGATGTAACTAACTTGTTGGCCTCGCCAGCAGGAACTACATCACAAGTGCAGCAGAACTTCCACTCGGTCTTGCCCTGGTGATAATTTCCATCATCATCTGTATAGCCAGCTACCTTCTGCTGCCGGTATAGTTTTGAGGCATGAAAACTCAATAGACTCATCAGCAATTAATGTAAACTGTCGGCTTTGGAGTAAGTGAAACCTCCTCCTCGCCGATAGAGTTATATAAACGATTGACTTGAACTAATATAGCCTTTCGCTGGTCTTCCGAGAGGGAACCTATTGATTTGTCCGCTTCGGAGAAGCTAACGGCTTGTATGAGAGAAAGCAGACAGTCGGCAAGCGTTCCTTTGTAGGCGTCACTTCTGGCAACGTCACCAGTGAACTCTGATTCGATATCGAGGTCACGCTTTATGCAAGCGTTTTCCACGAAACCATAGGGGATAGGGATGTGTACCTCATCCACCAAAGCTTGTCCGACCGTCTTCATGATTACTCCTCAGCTTTAGCTGCGTTATCCTTGAACTCCTTCTTCTTTGTAGGAGGCAGTTCATTGTAGGCATCAATAATCTCCTTATCACTTGCATCACTAGCAAGGGTGGCACCAAGAGCATTAAGGGTTGTGATAGCCTCCGGCTTCTTGTAGGTCACATCAGAGATTGTTACCTTAGCGTCCTCTGTATCTGCTTTCTCCTTTTCGGTATCAACCGAAACGTCTGGGTCTGCCAGCTTAGTATTAATCTGATAGATTGTATCAACGTCCTCGATGACAGGCAAGCAGTATGCCTGCACCGCAGTTGTCTCACGCAATGGATCAGTTGTTGAATACTGAGAGATAAGCTTGTAATCAATCTGCTGATAGGTTACACCTGCCACTCTGTTTGTTGCCTCTGCTACCTGACCGTAAACGAGGGCACCAATCATCTGTGAGCATACACCGATAATCATATTGTTGTTCCAAGGCTTAACACTCTTCTTCACGCCATCATGCTCCAAGCGGACGGTACGGTTGATGATGCGGAATGATACACCGGTCTCGTCCAAGAATGCTTCCTGGAATACGCTGGAAGTAGGAACCGGCAGCTTTGTGTTGGAGTCATAAGTCTGACCCTTATAGTTGGCAACAAGCTCGCGAGCGTCCTGTGCCTTCTTCAATTCGTCAAACTTAGCCTTTCCAATCCAGAAGATCAAGATGGTGTTGCCATCATTCGAAGCTCTCGTGATACATTCCTTCAAGTCTGCAACGGTAATACCAGTATCAACATTGTTGATGCCGAGCTGATTTTTCGGCAAGTACTGATACTTGATACGGAGCAATTCCTTTGGATTATCGTCGTCACGTACAGCTACATAGCCGTTAGAGAGACCATACAGAAGGGCATACTCATTACGCTCATCAACACCGACATTACAAGCTACCGGGTCCTGCGCCAATTTACGGCGAATCTCTGCTGTCTGACCGCCCTGTGCTTCCATGAGTCTGAGAGCGAGGATATCTGACTCCTTCAAGAATTTCTTCATACCGACCTTTGGCAGTTTGCCGTTGGCGGTTGAAATCTTGTCACGAGACTTCAAAGGAACCGGAGAATCCACTGCCACGTAGTCAGCAGCTACGTAAGAGGTATCAACTGTGTCGGCTTCCCATTTGTTGTCGGTAGAATAAACGCGGCGGAGAATGGATGTATCCTTGTGAAGATACGTCATCTCGTTCTTGCGCTTACCGTTAATCTTCTCAATCAATGTCTTCAGGATTGGGAAGAAACTCAAGATATACTTAAGAAATAAAGAACTCTGTTGCATAAATCACCTCCTTAACCGATTGCATCGTGTCCCCACTGAAGAGTAGGAACGGCTGTTTTCAAAGCTGCCTTAATCGTATCGACAGGATAAGGGACAGCCTTATCATTAGCCTCACCTGCCGTCATAACACCTACATGAGGGGTATCTACCGGAGCAGTTGTCATGCAGACACCTACATACTCGTGATTTTCCGGCAATGAAGCATAAGCCTCACCTGTTACCGGCATAGGCTTGTACTCGCCAGACTTGGTATCACGAATGATAATGTGTCCGCACTGGATGAACTCTCCTGAGAAACCTGTCATGTCAAGAATGACACCACCCATGATGCCATTCACGTAATTTCTGATGATTACAGACTCCTTGCCTGAATCAAACGTTTTTGTCTCGCTTACGCCATACATAACTTTTAAAATTTAAAGATTACATAGTTTCGGCAAGCTCATCAATCTCATTGTCCTTGATAACCTCAACCTCTTCCTTCTTAGGCTTTCTCTGAGCCGCAGGAGCACCAAGCTTTCCGAGACCTTCGTTAGCACGCTCTTGATCGATAGCTGCCAAGTCCTCCACAATACCATCGTAGAAATCATCGAACTCAGATTCGTTCTCGAAATTCATCTTGTCGAAATTCTTCAAGACAGTCTTTCCGAACGTACCTTTGTCCTTAAGGAGTGCCTTCAGCTTAGAACGGCGGCCATCATTCTCACGCTCAGACTTCAAACCGAGAATTTCGGTCTGCAAAGCTTTGTTCTGAGTAATGAGTGCCTGCGCCCATCCTGGGACCTGCTCCTCTTTCTCTTTCTTCTGTTTGCGGATTGGTTTCTTGTTGCCGGCAGGGTCATCATCATCGTCATCGACCTCGTCGTCATCCAAGTCTTGACTATCCTTAAAGCTCTGGATAGTACGCTGCGCAGTCTTTTGCGCAATCTTAAGATAAGGAAGAACCGCATTGACCTGCTTTTCAATCTCTGCGTTTACATCCTCGTCTGAGGCTTCTTCATCGAGTTCTAAGTTATTGGCAACATCGGCAGCAATACCCTCTAACTCCTCTCTACTGAACCCCAACGCCTTTGATTTGGGTTTCAGAATAACTAAAACTTGCTTCGTTCTTTTTTTCATTCTAACTAAATATTTAATTGAACAATAAAATTCAAGAAATATCCCAGTACGAAGCGATAGCAATAAGTAATGCTGCAAAATTATAAAAAAAGTATTTAATCACCAAATATATTGCAAGAAAATATACTTAATGATTAAATACTTTATGGTTACATATAAATATTAATCTGGATAATTGAGCTTATCCGGTCCAGCTGTCGATAGATATACGGAGAACATATCACATAGCTCTTTTGCTCCTTTTAAGTCGTTGAGCCTATAATTACCGCATTCCACTTCCGATGCACCTGGAATCGTCTTTGATAGCGAACAAGCCTTGAATGCTTCTACTATCATTTCCTTTATGAGCTTTGAAGTCCACGTACCTTTAAGTATAAGATAAAAACCTGTAAGACAACCCATCGGTCCAAAATACAGAACGGAATTGCTAAGAGGACTATCATTGCGTAGGTAGTCCGCCATCAAATGCTCTATTGTGTGCGCGACAGCTGGTGACATCATATCCTTATTTGGCTTGCACACACGAATATCGAATGTTGTAGCAGTCTCCAATCCCCATTTATCTACTCTTGAAACATAAAGACCTGGCTTCAGTTTCGTATGATCAACTTTAAAACTTGGTATCATTCTCTAATAATTTACAAACAACATCAAATGCCTTCTCAGCAAGGCTATCCCAAAAACCTGCATACTGTTCGGTCTGGTTCGGCTCCAGGGGATTATCGCTAATAACTCGAATGGACGTAAAACCAATACCCTTCTTGTAGCATACCTGCGCAAGGGCAGCAGACTCCATATCGATGGCGCATACGTTATACGAATTAGGAAGGAAATCCTTAATCGCCAATACCTGCTCTCTCGTAGTGATAAACTTATCTCCCGTAGCTATGGTTCCTAATCGGAATCTTTCATCCATATCAATCCACGAGAAATCAGAAGGAAAGACTGCCGGCATACCTTGAACTTGTCCATTGGCATTTGGCTCGCCGCAATATACATCGTGGTAGCAGTACGAATTGCCAATCACGATATTACCAGGTTTCAATCCCGCGACTGCCGCACCGGCGCATCCTACCGAGATAACTCTTGTAACTTTGCTGGACGTATTCGACGAAAGAAATTCTGTCAAGCAAGATGCCGCATTAACCTTGCCAATACCAGACTTGATTAAAGCTATGTTTTGAACATTTTTGTAGTCAAGCCAATTCTTTGCAATCCATTCGCTGATAAGGTCGTATTCCTTATCCATAGCGGTAACTATGACAATCATTGCGCACCTCCTTTCGTTAGCTTAAGCTTCTTGCAACGGTTGTAAATAGCGTTCTCATCCACTCCAATCTTGGTAGCAATGGCTTTTACCGGGTACTTGCCATACATTCTGCGAATGATGAAATCCTCGTCAGCAGTAAACACGTGGCTCTTGCTGATACCCATTTTCTTCATCTTTCGATGGATGGCCCAATAATTACGATTGAGCTGCTTTGCAATCTCCGTTGTCGTCATCACCAAAGCGTTAACCTTGATGAACTCAATCTCTTCTGCGCTAAAATGTTTTCCTCTACTCATTATTTAATATTTGGGTTCATTAAGCCGCCCAAGGCTTTCTTTCTCTTTCTGTTATATCTTCTGTTCGCGGCAATTCTTTCAGCGTTCTCTTTACGATAAATTTCCATTCTTGCCAATAGATGTTCCTTGTGTTCCTGATAATACCTTCTGTGGTAATCACGGATTTCCTCTTCTGTCTTTGCCATATCGACCTAAACTCCAAGTGAAACACAAACTCCAAAACAACCATGAGAACGCAAAATGAAGAGAATATGCTCCAGATTTACGCTCCTCGAATTTAGAGTTGCCAATAATCAAATCACATCTTTGTATGCAGACAACAGGAGTGACGTAGAAGCAGAATCCTTGCATTCTGCTTCGTTCTGATAATCCATTCTTAAAATATACTTCCATAACTCATCTGTATTTAACTAATTCTTTTAACCATTTCGATACGTCTTCAAATTTCAATGTCGTATCACGACAAAACTCTTTTGCATTGCGCATTGCTCGATATAATTTTGTTTTCTCTTTCAATTCTTTATCCATACTACTTGAATTTAATCACGAAATAATCCTTATCCAAGAACTCATCGGGACACCAACCCTTGCGTGGCTTACCAATGCTGATGCTCTCAATCTCCTTCTCAACTCTCGGCTTGTCGTTTCCATATCCGTTAATGAAGAGGACGTGAGTGAAGGGTACGAACTTCATAGCACCAACGTTTATCTTCTCCTTGATAGTGTCGGTATCTATAAGCATTTCCACGCTCTTTTCTACGTGTAGCTTTTTGAACTCTTTGCTCTCCTCATCCTTGATAAGGAGAAGACGACTCATCCAAAAATCTTTAATTACCCGATACTCTTCGTTCTTTTCGCCCGACACTATCATATCGAACCATTGCTTGCTGACGGTGAGGGTCAATACTTTCTTTTCCATAAGCTACTTCTTTTTATGACAAGGACAGCTCTCGGCGTGAATAACACAAACTCCGTGTTTCGTATCTACTAGCAGATAGTCGTGCCCTTTCTTGGTGAATACAGATGTACCAAAATCCCTTGCAGGTTCATCGCTATTAGCCAAAGAGCGGATGCCCTCAAATATCAATGCACCTACAAGCAAACACAAGACGAACCAAACGGCTGACTTGATTAAATTTAAAATCTTATTCTTCATCTTCACACATTTTATTCCATATATTAACACACTCAACGAACTCTTCGACTTCTTCTATACTATTCAATATAATAGTAATGCTTCCATCTTCGTTCCAGTGCTGATTACTTACATCTACCATAGCTTTATCTTACTTCTCCTTATCGAATTTATTGCCAACAACTTTGAAATTGAATATTGACAATATAGAGCCTAAGAAATTCAACAAATGCCCACCACCTACAGAATTTTTAATAATGAAACCGCCATTCTCATCCCAAACAACCTCATAGATTGCTCTCGTTTCTCGGCTTTGCAGAAGGTCGTGTTCCCAAATTTCATTACCCTTGCAGTCTTTCAGACCTGTAAACTGACAGATGGTAGAGGGGTCAATTGGTGATGTCAGCCGTTTCTCAAAGTCTGTCATCCAGACGTTATCTGAATCTTTGTGATGAACCAAGTCACCTTTTATCCATTTCCCATCCAATGTCTTCTTTGCCTTGAACTTTATGTTTTCTATTTTCATAAGCTATTTCTTTTAATCGAATTTATTGCCAATGACTTCCATATTTTCAGATGGGAAATGGCATAAGAAGAAACCATACCCAAACAAAAGGCTGATGCTTTAACATCTCCTGCCAACATTCTTCTGTGTTTACAAATGGACGGTACTTTGCTTTGGGCTGACTATCTGATTTGATGCGATAGCTTTTTACACTTCCGTGATAAACGAACTCATCAACATCTTCCCACTTGTCATTTATTATGTCTAGATGTTGAATTGTTTCGCCTTCACTGAATGCCTTAATGATAGGCAATAACTTTTTAACTTCTTCTCTTGTCATACTCAATCCTCCAACTCTTTAAGTGCCAAGACTAACTCGTTTTGAATATGAATTGCCATACCTTCACTCAATTTTATTCTTTTTGAGCCAATCAGCTTGGAAACATTATTAATGTGAACTATTGCTTTTTCTTTGCTCATTGCTTATCCTCCTTGATGATTACCATATTCCTTCCGAATCTCGTATGATGATGAATTTCACCTTCATCATCAAAAGCTTCTATTCTAGCCCTTGTGATACCGATTTCAGTAACATCCCCTATTAGGATACGTTCATTATTGCAATTGGAAAATAAAACCTTATCACCAATTACAATTTCTTTTCCAAAAAAAATCTTCCATATTCTCTTCTTTTTACCCTCTCCCTGTTGCCAAGGAGAGGGTGGTTAGCTACTCATTAACTTCAACAAACTTTCCGTTTTTAAGTTGATACCAAGTATCAGCCTTGATATTCTCTCCATCAACGTACTCTGTCTTAACACATACTGGAACATTACGATTCTTTTCATCGCTCCACTTCCATTCTGCCAGCGTTATCCAAGAGCCAACCTTTGCTTTGGCTTTAGATTCGTTTCCAGCACACATAATAACGGAATCTTCTCCTGTACTGTCAATCTGAGCATAGTCGCCCGATGAACCAATCTGAGCATAGTAGCCCGATGAACCAATCTTAGCATAGTTGCCCGATGAACCAATCTGAGCATAGTAGCCCGATGAACCAATCTTAGCATAGTTGCCCGATGAACCAATCTG